>OOCH01000037.1_pt1 | contig 123134 bp, 96 predicted proteins | sample 1671641 | NCBI WGS metagenome assembly OOCH01 (sample SAMN06348177, study PRJEB24527) | human gut metagenome | biome: human gut; feature: ankylosing spondylitis patient; material: feces | host: Homo sapiens | place: China | collected 2015-10
TTGCGGACAAACGGTTTTCAAGACCGCCTCGTTATGACCACTTCGATACCTCTCCGTATTCTGTTTTCGCTGTTCATCTGAATCAGCGCAAGACATATATTACCATCCCCGGCTCTTTATGTCAATAACAATTTTTCATTTTTTTTGCTTTTTTTAAAAAAACTTCTGCAATTAACAAATCTTCCGGTGTTGTGACCTTGATATTCTCGTATTTTCCCTGAACAAGCTTGACTTTATGACCGGTAAACCGTTCCACAATCATTGCATCATCCGTGATCCTTTCGCCGGATTCTGCTGCCTGCCACATTTCCCCATATGCTTCCATTAAAAGTTCATAAGAAAAGCTCTGTGGTGTCTGTACCGCCCACAGACAGCTTCTGTCCGGTGTATCCACAGCATAATGTTTTGCATTTCCCACTTTGATCGTATCTTTTACCGGTACTCCAATCACACATGCATGCTCCTCTTCTACAGCACGCATGGACAACCGGATTTCCGTTTCATCAATCATCGGACGTGCCCCATCATGGATCAGAACATAGTCGGTGTCCGCAGCTGCTTTTAATCCTTCATATACTGACAGATAACGTTCTTTGCCGCCCGGAATCACCGCGCGGACTTTTCTGAAATCACAAGCCTCTACAATTTCTTTTCTGCAATAGGAAACATCATTTTTTCCTGTTACCAGTATAATATCATCTACCGGACTCTTTTCAAATGCATACAGACTGTAATAGACCAGCGGATGTCCACACAGTTCCATAAACTGTTTGGGTGTATCACTTTGCATTCTTCTTCCACTGCCTGCCGCAAGTACGATCGCTGTATAGCGTTTCCTGTTTTCCATCTGGTCATTCTCCCAATTTCAGATTCGGAACAGCGTTCAGATCCAGCCCTGCACGTTTTCCCGCAATAAAGTCATAATATGCCGCGGCTCCTATCATCGCCGCGTTATCGGTGCACAGAATCGGCGAAGGATGATAAAATTTCACCCCTTCTTCACGGCACATCTGTTCCATGGCCGCACGGATTACTCCGTTGGATGCAACTCCGCCGGCAATTGCAAAACTGTCCATATGATATTCGTGGATTGCATGCCGCGCATGATCCACCAGCACATCCGTCACCGACTGCTGGAATGATGCTGCAACATCCGCCTGATTAATTGGAAGATTTTTCATCCTGCATCCGTTCAGATAATTCAGCACCGCAGACTTTAATCCACTGAAACTGAAATCATATACCCCATCTGCAATCTTTGCCCGCGGAAAGGAAATTGCCTTCGGATCTCCTTCATGGGAAACTTTTTCAATTTTTGGTCCTCCCGGATATCCCAGCCCGATTGCGCGTGCCACTTTATCAAATGCTTCTCCTGCCGCATCATCCCTGGTCCGTCCGAGGATTTCATACGTTCCGTAATCCGTCACTTTCACAAGGTGCGTATGCCCTCCGGAGACCACAAGACATAAAAACGGTGGCTTCAGATCAGGATTTTCAATATAATTTGCGCTGATATGTCCTTCTATATGATGTACCCCTACCAGCGGAATGTTCGCAGCATAGCTGATCGCCTTGGCCTCTGCCACGCCAACCAGCAGTGCACCAACCAGCCCCGGCCCGTAAGTCACACCAATCGCATCCATATCCTGTAATGTCATATCTGCATCCGAAAGTGCCTGTGCGATTACCTGATTGATCTTTTCAATATGCTTTCTCGATGCAATCTCCGGTACAACCCCTCCATATAATGTATGGAGAGCAATCTGTGAAGAAATTACATTCGAACGCATATCCCGGCCATTCACCACAACTGCCGCAGCGGTTTCATCACAAGAGCTTTCAATTGCAAGTATTTTTATAGTCTGTTCTGTGTCACTCATTTTTATTCTTCCTCTGTCGAATTCCCCTTGATTTTATAAAATGTACGGATTTTCCAGTCTCCGTTATCGTCTTTTCTAAGCACATACATCTGGTAGGTTTTATCAAACTTTTTATTTTCTTCCGTAAAATAAGAAGCTCTGACATATGCCAGTTTATCCCCGTTGCTGTCATCCGTCAGGTATTTTACATCATCGCTGTCACATACATTGGTCTGACGGATCTTAAAGGAACGGTTCTTGTAATCCGCAATGCTCGTCTCCACAGACTTCTTGTAATCATCCTTAGAATTGTTATCGGCAAGTTCCTGATCAAAAAGCATACGCGCCTGATCAATCAGCTTGTCGAACTCATCATCCGTATAATTTCCGGAATAATAACTGGTAATGATCTGGTTATACAGTTTAATCACTGCGCGCGGAGTTTTCGGATAATCATCCGTCAGATTTTTTTCATTGATTCTCTGAACCACCGTCAGATTTTCTTTCGATGCCTGTGAACCATCGCTGTTTTTCATGAAATAAAATCCCACGCACAATAAAACAACACATACTGCTGCTGCAACGGTAATCCCAACTTTCTTCATACGCCTATTCCTCCTCAAATGTTAATTCCACACTCTTTCCATCTTTGCCAAGATATGCATTTGCGAAAATATCCCGCACCTGTGGCATGTAATCCTCCGCCCTTACCAGAGACGGAGAAAAATGGGTCAGCCACAGTTCTTTTACTTCTGCACGCTTTGCCATATCTGCGGCTTCATAAAATGTCATATGCTTGTACTGTTTTGCCTTGTTTAACTTTTCTTTTTCTGCATACATGCCTTCACAGATAAACAAATCCGATTCTTTTGCAGCATTTACAATGCTATCCTGTGGGCGGCTGTCTGTACAATACGTCACTTTCAGGCCTTTTCTTGCCGGTCCAAGTACCATCTGCGGCTCATAGATCACACCATCCTGCTCAATGGTCTCCCCTTTCTGCAGGCGGCTCCATAATTTCATCGGGACATTCTGTTCTCTGGCACGCTCCACCGAAAAACGTCCCGCACGATGGATTTCCACCGAATATCCGTAACAAATGACATTGTGCTTTACACGGAACGCATGAATGTCATATCCCTGGATAGAAAAAAATTCTTCCGGCTGTGTCAGTTCTATACAATTGATCTCAAACGGAAGTTCCGGCGCAATTGTCCGCAGTGCCGTCACGACACGTGTGAGTCCTTTTGGCCCGATGATCGTAAGCGGTTCTGTTCTCTCCGCATTTCCCATCGTCAGAAGAAGCCCCGGAAGACCGCTGATATGATCCGCGTGAAAATGTGTCACGCAGAGAATATCGATCGGTTTAAAGCTAAGTCCCGCCTCTTTGATTGCAATCTGGGTTCCCTCACCGCAATCGATCAGCAAACTGCTCCCATTATATCTGAGCATAAGTGATGTCAGCCACCGGTACGGCAGCGGCATCATTCCTGCAGTTCCTAACAAACATACATCTAACATAATCGTTTCCACTCCATAATATCTGCATCCTCTCTGGGAAACTGATAAAAATTTTTTCGCACTCCAATTTTTTCAAATCCACATGTCCGGTATAAGTGTATCGCCGGCTCATTTCCGGAACGTACTTCAAGTATGATCCGGTCAATTCCATGTTCATCTGCCCATTGCTGCATCCTAAGAAGAAGCTCTCTTCCACAGCCTTTTTTACGCATTTTCCGTGTCACTGCCACATTGGTAATCTCTCCCTCCGGCGGCATCCGGTACATGCCAATATAACCTGCGATCTGAGGATCTTCCGCCACGAAAAATATGGCATCTTTCATTCCATCCAGAAATCCCTGTTCACTCCATGGCTGGGAAAAACATTCTTTTTCAATTTGTGCAACAGCCGGAATGTCTTCCGCGGTCATCTGCCGTATTCTCATATGCGAAAATCCCTTGCCTTTTCCTGGCGTTCTCTTTCCGCCTGCGACAGGCGCAGATAATCCGGCTTGTGTGCAGCTGCATCCTCAGCCTTTCCCTGACGGTATAAAATGCCGCCGAGTACCGCAACACATGCCGCACGCTGCTTATTGCAATGTGCAGGTGCAAACAGGTATGGTACCTGTAAATTTTCTTTCAGGTAATCGGCAAAAACCGGCACACCATCGCCCAAAAATACGGTTTTCTTTCCACTTTCATTGATCTTTGCGGTAATTTCATCGATTCCTACCGCACACTGTGGAAGAAGTGTCTGCATCTGCCCATCGGAGAAAGTATACAGTCCGGTATAGGCCTGCTGCCGGCGCGCATCCATAAGTGGGCACACCTGCTCCCTGCACCCCCACAGATTATATGCCAGGGCATCCACCGTCGGCACGGAAACAATCTGTTTGTTCAGGGCAAGAGCGAGTCCCTTGGCCGTTGCAGAGCCGATCCTGAGTCCCGTAAAAGATCCAGGTCCTGCGGACACTGCAATCACATCAATCGTATTCAGATCAAGTTCTATCATTTTTGCGACTTCATCCAACATTGGAAGAAGTGTCTGTGAATGTGTTTTTTTATAATTGATGGTATATTCTCCCAGCAGATTGTCGTCTTCTGTGACCGCAACCCCTGCCACCAGTCCTGAACTGTCCAACGCTAGTATTTTCATATTCTGTCCTCTATCTGTCTAAAATTGTTATTTTTCTGTAGTCGAAACCTTTTTCCAGATCTTTTTCAATGGTGATCTCCCGGTAATGATCCGGCAATATCTCTTCAATCAGATTGGCCCACTCAATCATCGTCAGACCCTCACCGTAAAAATAGTCCTCATATCCGATCTCGTCCATCTCTTCGATATCCCCGATACGGTAGACATCAAAATGATAGAACGGCATACGCCCCTCCTCATATACCTGGACGATGGTAAATGTCGGACTACAGATCGGTTCTTCAATTCCAAGTCCCTGTGCAATCCCCTGTGTAAACACGGTTTTGCCGACACCGAGATCCCCAACCAGTGTATATACATCCCCAGACTGTGCTTCTCTCCCGAATTTTCTTCCGAGTTCGAGCGTTTCTTCCGGGGAAAATGTTTCAAATTCCATACGATGTTTGTCCTGCATATCTATCCTACGCCTTCATTCTGAGTTTATATTTTTCCAATTTCTGTTCTGCAATCTCCCGAAATGCAGCATACTGATCCCCGATCTGTTCCATAGGAATAATATATGCGCTTTTCCGATTGCTGTAGATTAAAATCTGCTTTGCATTCGCTACAATCTTATAAATTGCCTGCCACTCCATATCCCCAGTTTCTTTTCCCTGGGATACATGAATATTTTTCTCTGTAATTTCATAATGCAGTGTGCCGGCAAGCACCTTGTTTGTCTTCAGGGTCTCCTTCGCACGAAACCACAGTGCAACCGGGATATAAAGAAGAAACAAAAATCCTACTGCAATATAGAGCAGGGTGTAAGATGTTTTTCCATTCTGAAAACTGATTCCAGCCATAACAAATCCAAGAATTCCAAGTGCAATGGAACTCCATCCCTGAAACCCGGTATACGTCTGGTACATATTAAACCGATACAGGTCTTTGGGTGATAATGTAACATCAAATGACGCTTTCATGCCTTCTTCTCCTCGTCCAAAATAAATGATAAGGCTTTCTGCGTATCACACAGAAAACCATTACGTTGTATCATATTATAACAATTTTCCAAACAAAAGAAAAGAGAAAAAACAGGAGCACCCCACAGGTGCTCCCAAAACCATTTGCTGTCCAGCAATGTCATTTAGTTAAGTTACAGGGTTATAAGGAATCTTTCGCAGAATACCTTTCATTTCCCAAATCATGATAACCGTATTATTCCATGCATATTTGGGTATGACATTGCCACCCTTCTTTGTGCATCAGTAGTTCAAAATTCGGACTTTCTTATTCAGTCCCTTTGCATAAAACATCTTCTTGTATGCTTTATATTTACTTGCGGGAACTTTGACCACTGTCTTTTTGCTGATACCTCTAAAGGCATATTTGGTTATGGATTTTGAAGTCAGTTTCTCTGATTGAATCGTAATCTTCTCTAACTTCCCGCAACCATAAAAAGCATTTTTTTCTATCTTTGTAACATTCTTTCCTACTACAATACTTGTTATATTTGTACACTTGGCAAACGCATTCTTTCCAATCGTAACAATGTTTGAGCCAATCACTACCCTGGTAATTTTCTTATTGTTCTTAAAGGCATTGTCCGCAATGGATGTTACTCTATAAGATACTCCATCAACCTTAACCATTGCCGGAATGGTAACCGTTCCTTTTGCAGTACTCTTTGGATCAGTATACTGTACTGTCGGTGTTTTGCCCTTGCCACTTGTAACTATGTAAGTCGAACCATCATTGTCCTTTATCTTCGTACCTTTTTTCGGTACAGACGGCTTATCTTTTTTCTCATAGACTGCCTCCTCTCTTATAGCTGTGGATTAAACTGCTTTTGGCTCACAGCCGTATGGCAGTTCGTGTATCCTATCATCTGCGTCTATCTTATATGTCATTGATAGAAAATTCTCTATCATATATTTGGAAATATTTTACCATACCCCCCTTATTTTATTCAAGGTTTATGTGACAATTTGTTTATTTTTCGCATAAAATTTCTCATAAAAAATGCCATCTCACCACTTTTTTTGTGATGAAATGACATTTTTTAGTCAGTTTATGCAGTTCGTCACAGTATTTTTTCCTGCTTTAACAGGTAATTCTTCCATATCTGCGACAGCTCATCTTGTTTTTGTGCACAGTGTATCTCCTCCAACAATCGCTATATGCTCTTTTTATATAAGTTCCTTATCCAAAAGGAAATCAATCACATTGATATTTAAAATACCATTATCATCATACCAACGCTTTCCAATATCTTTCCTTACAACAATTTTAGGGAAAGAATCTCCTGTAAGCGTAAATGGTCTGAGTTCTACTTCTGCTTTTTCATCCGTAGGCATCGCATATGCGGACTGAATATAAGTTCGTTTTCCTCCTGAACTTACGACAAAATCAATTTCCCTTGGAGTGCGAATTGAATTGCCTTTTTCACTGAGTGTCCTTGCATAAACAACACCAACATCAACGGAAAACTGTCTGATATTTAACTCATTATATAGGATGTTCTCCATTATATGCGTCATTTCCTGCTGACGAAAACCTATTCTTGCATTTCTAAGTCCAATATCCTCGCAGTAATATTTATTTGGCGAATCAAAATAGGATTTCCCTTTTACATCATATCGCTTACTTTCTGAAAAAAGGAACGCATCCTCCAAATGCCCGATGTATGCCCGAATCGTATTGGCAGACACACCGCCCCCTTGTTTAGATTTCAGAGTATTCGCAATTTTAGTCGGATTTGTTAATGAACCTACCGATGAACAGAGCAAATCTAAAACCTGCTCCAGAACATCCTGCCTTTCGATTCTCTTTCGTTCAACAATGTCCTTAATATACACTTCTGAGAAAAGCGATTTCAAATAATTCATCTTAGCCGTATCATTAGGTCTTGACAGGATAAGTGGCATACCACCATAAAATGCGTATTCATCAAATGCTTCATTTTTATCCCCACCAACAGCAGAGTAATATTCCGCAAAACTAAGTGGATGTACTCTTATTTCATCACTTCGTCCTCTAAACTCAGTAAGGATGTCACTGGAAAGCATTTTTGAATTGCTCCCTGTCACATAAACATCTAAATTCGATAAACCTCTCAAATCATTAAGAGCATCGTAAAAAGTAATTTTCTTACCGTCCGGATTATATGGATTAGCCACCTCATCAGACATTTGAATTTCATCAACGAAAAGATAATACTCGTCTTTGCTCTTTTCCACTTTCTCTCTTACATAAGATGAAAGAATAAGCGGATTACGATATTTAATGTCTTTCGCAAGGTCAAGCTCAATCGTAATAATCTGTTCTTCTTTTACACCATTTTCAATTAAGTAATCCCGGTATATATTTTTAAGAAGATAGGATTTTCCGCATCTCCTGATACCGGTAATTACTTTCACTAATCCATCAAAACGATATGAAATCAACTGCTCAAGGTAACTATCACGCTTAATTTCCATAAAGCCCACTCCATTTCACTGAAAATTTCTGCCTATTCAGGCTTTTTCATTCAATATTATATATGTTATCTATCAGACTTTCAAGTTGTCATTGAAAATTATAGCCTAAAAAGGCTAAAATATTCAGTGAAAATATGATTATCTTTCTCTAAAAAATGCCATCCCACCACTTTTTTCGTGATGAAACGGCATTTTTAGTCCATTTATTCAGTTCGTCACAGCATTTATTCCTGCGTTAACAGGTAATCCTTCCATATCTGTGACAGCTCATCTTGTTTTTGCGCACAGTGTATCTCATCCAGTGGGAATAACATGCATCCGCAGTGTCCCGGAAATGTCGGGAAACAGATAATCTTAAGTTCGGTATCTATCTCCGGACTGTAAGCCATAATCTCAAGATGTTCTCCATACAGCGTTGCCCGTTCGTAGGTACACAGCCATTTATCGTCCATATTGGAGAAGATACTGCCAAAGGTATTCCCGATCAGTCCGGTCAATGGTACATGCTCCACCTCTGCCAGCTTCTCATTGCCATAGCGGAAGATCCAGTCCACTGCATGCCTGTCCTCATTGAATACCATCTCGATATCCGTAAAGGCAAATGGCATCTGATCAAAGCTCCGATAAAACGCATGATACTCTTCCGGTGTCTTTGGTGTATTCGGCATGGCAAAGCCCTCAATCAGTTTTTTCTGCTTTTCCTGCAGCTGGGCAAGGATTTCTTTTTTCCTGCGGGTTGCGTAGTTTAACTCTTCTCCGTTGATAAGTGTCAGCGTATCTTCCAATGCATGGATTGCCATGATACACACCAGATAGGTACGGTGTACTTTCAGAAAATATTCCCCGACCTGTGCCTCCATTGCCTCTAAGGTGCTTCTGGTCTTATATACGCTTCCGCTTGTCACATGAATGTAACAGTCATTCACCGATGCCTTAATATATAGGATATCTGTGACATCGATTACCCTACGCTTATGACCTGCCTTAATTTCCAGTGTTCTCTTAAACTGCATGATAACTGTTACTCCTGTGTCTTACGGATTTGTTATTATTTTACTGTATATTGGGTGTTATGGCAATGAGGAGTTTTATCATGTTCTCTTTTAACTCTCCTTAACATTAAAAGTGGCCATGCTAATAAGCACAGCCACCATGAAGACTCACCAGAGGCGATGTCATTCACTCAAACGTCCCTTTAAAACTGGAGATAACGGTTTGTAAATCAGCATACAGATGACAACTGCAATCAGCCCTTTTACAATTGTAAATGGAAGATTAAAGCAGATCAGGCACTGCAATACGCTTTTCATGGATGGTGCAATTGCCTGATACATCTGCAGGATGGCTTCCTCTGCCATACCAGCCTTGTAATATACCGGGTAAACCACAAAATAATTGGAAAACACACTGACTATTCCCATGACCAATGCTGCAACCAGACCACTGACTACTGCACTCTTTTTGGTCTTTTTATGTTTGTAGATATTACCTGCAATTGCCACAAACACGGCTCCGAGAATAAAATTGGAAAGTTCTCCAACAAACATACTGTTTGAAAATGCCAGATGGAGAACGTTCTTGATCAGACAGATCAATACCCCACACACTGGTCCGAGCGCAAAGCTTCCAAGTAGTGCCGGCAGATCCGAAAAATCAAATTTGATAAATGATGGCATGATCGGAATGGCAATCTCCAGATACATAAGCACGAACGCTACGGCAGAAAGCATCGCTGTAACCGTAATATAGCGTACTTTTGTATTCATGCCTCCCTGCTTTACTGCTGTCTTTGTCTGTTCACTCATAATAACTCTCCTTTCAGAATCAATGGAATTCCAGAGGAGTGTTGCCTGCATATATAATCAGAAAATAAAAAACCGATAGATTTCTCTATCGGGGTTCTTTTTCTAGCATACAGTCAACAGTGCAAACATGGATTTGCACGTTTTCTTCTCTCATCCAGACTATACTGTCGGTACCGGAATCTCACCGGTTCGGCTGCAAAAAGCAGTTCACGGACTATACCGTCGGTCGGGAATATGCGTCATCCGCAGCACCCTGCCCCGAAGAATTCCTTCTTTATTTTTCACCGTTATTATATTCACATTGTCCGAAAATGTCAACACCGGCTGGACTTTTTCCCATTCATTTGCTAACATAATTTCCATGAAGATTTCAAATATATTACGCACGGACAAAACTTTAGATTTTTCTTTTTATATCATTGGCTGGGTGTGTCTTATTCTCGCACTCGTGCTCGGGCTTGCATGGAAAAACGGTTATTTCCTGTGGATATTTCCTCCGGATGGCTGTGTCCTGCACAATCTGACCGGGTACTACTGTCCCGGATGCGGCGGCACACGCGCAATTCATGCCCTGCTGCACGGACATATTGTGCGCTCTTTCTTTTACCATCCGATTGTTGTGTATACCGCTGTCTTTTTCGGCTGGTTTATGCTGTCCCAGACCATAGAAAAAGCATCCCGCGGACGTTTTGCCATCGGGATGCATTATCGTGATATTTATCTGTGGATCGCGCTTGCCATTGTACTTCTCAACTGGCTGGTCAAAAATCTCGTCCTGGCCGTCTTTGGCATTGCGCTTCTTGGATAAACATTCTATTTCTGATTTTTCAGTTCCTGCTCCAGCTCATGCGGACGCAGATCCACACCGCGAGATGCATCTCCTTCCGGGTCTTTTCCAAATGCATAATCATTTCCCGGCAGAATCGCATTGAGCACGATTCCGGCAATCGCTGCGATGGCAAGGGATGTCAGGGTAATGGAAGTGCTTCCGATCGTAAAGGTCAGTCCATCTGAGAATCCGAGACCGGAAACTAAGATCACACCTGCAATAATGAGGTTTCTGGACTTGGTGAAATCCACATGGTTTTCAACCACATTTCTCACACCGATAGCAGAAATCATACCGTAAAGAATAAAGCTGACACCGCCAATAATGGATGCCGGCATCGAAGCAATAATCTCTGCTACTTTCGGGATAAAACTTAAAACGATCGCATAACATGCCGCAAGACGGACAACCTTCGGATCATGTACACGGGACAACTCCAGAACGCCTGTGTTCTCTCCATAGGTTGTATTTGCCGGTCCTCCGATCATTGCAGAAATGGAAGTTGCAATTCCATCACCGATCAGAGTACGATGCAATCCCGGGTCCTCAATAAAGTTCTGTCCTACCGTTGCAGAAATCGCGGAAATATCTCCGATATGCTCCATCATGGTCGCAATGGCAATCGGTGCCATGATAAGAATCGCTGTAAGATTAAATTTCGGCAGGATAAACGGTGGAAGTCCGACAACAGCCGCCGAGGAAACGCCGGAAAAATTTAAAATAACAGATCCGTCCGGATTCGTAAAACCAAGTCCCTGCAGAACCAGTGCGAACACATACGAAATCACAACTCCGAGAAGAATCGGAATAATCTTAAACATTCCTTTTCCCCAGATATTGAAAATAATGATAACTGCCAGTGCCACAATTGCAATGAGCCAGTTTGTGGATGCATTGCTGACCGCAGACGGTGCAAGGCTCAGTCCGATACAGATAATGATCGGGCCGGTCACCACCGGTGGAAGGAAACGCATCACACGTTTTACACCAACGCACCGGATGATCAGTGCAAGGATCAGATACAACAATCCTGCCACAACAATTCCGCCACACGCATACTGCAGTTTTTCTTTATCTGCCATATTGGCAAATATCCCGGTATCCAGTGCCGCAACGCTGGAAAAGCCTCCCAGAAAAGCAAATGAAGATCCCAGAAAAGCAGGAACCTTAAATTTGGTACACAGATGGAAAAACAAGGTACCGAATCCTGCACAGAACAATGTCACCTGTACGGACAATACCTGTGAGGTACTCTGAAAATAGCTGTTTACCAGAATCGGTACAAGAATTGTCGCTCCGAACATAGCGAACATATGCTGCAGACCAAGCAGCAGCATTTTCGGCGTACCCAAAACCCTGGCATCTCTTATAATGTCTTTTTGTTGGTTCATTATGAAAAACTCCTCCTAATAATAGTATATTCTAATATCCGGCAATCAGCCGGAGCATTAGCTTATGTTTGATGGGATCTCCCCGACCACATCCAGATAAAAAATAACCAGTGTCTGTGACTGGTATGGATATACCCAGAGTGACCCGATGCCTAAAGACAGCAGACACAGTATCTGCAATCCGATAAAGCTCAGATAAATATAAAATAATCTTCCTTTATTTCCCTTCATGATCTGACGGCTGATCTTTAATGATTCGCGTGCCTTCATCTGCGGATGATCCAAAAGCAGATACAATGCCAGTGCATACCACATCTGCACGAAAACTGCCAGAATCGTGCTCACAATACCAAGTATCACCAGTACTGCAATCGCCGCAGGCGACTTGTCCAGGACAAAAAATAACACAGCACCTGTGATCACAGGAATACAGCTGATCAGCGTTGCAATAATCAAAAGCAGTCCTGCAATGATATAACGGTCCGGGTGATTTTTAAACCCGTAAAATACCATGCCAAGTGTCATTTCTTTTTTCCGTGCAAGTGACAGATGAAGCTGAAGGATTCCGACAGACAATACCATGCTTAAAAGTGTGATCAGAAATTCCGCCACATAAAACATGATCGTCACCGGAAGCGGCTGTGCATCTTTCTGCAACATGGAAAATGGGAGTTCTACCGCCAAAGGAATCAGTGTGGCGGCAAGAAAAGCTCCCATTGGTATTTTATAATTTCCATTTAAATTGTCTCTTGCGATTCGTTTTAATTCTTTGCAAGGTAGGTTCATTTGTTTATACTCCGTTTCTGTAACTGATTGCTTTTCTCATTATAGCATGGCTATGCAGATGCAACAATCTTTTTATTTTGCCATAAACTGCTTCATCAGTTCATTATAATCCATGCCCTGCATATCAGAATAGGCCTTTAAAAATCCATCGATACTTCCATACTGATGGATGGCATACCCCAGAACGGATGCATACAGTACAATTGTTGCAATTAATGCAATGATCCCCAGGATCATTCCGATCTGTGCTTTCGAAGTATAGGACATCATGCCTCCGCGGGAAAGTGTTGCAAAAATAACCGCCAGCGCCCCACACGGCACAGCAAGATACAGACAGGTGCAGCTTAGTAATGCAATTGATCCAAGTATCAGGGAAGCTGCCTCCATGCGTGCAGATCTCCGGCTGCGATACGGCTGATTCGGATTTGGTTGATAAGATGATCCATACATATCCATAATACGTTTTCCTTTCTTTTTAGGATTGCTTTTATTGTAACATTTCATATATAATAGGGAAAGTATTATTTGACAGGAAAGGACTATTAAGGGGAAAATTTATGGATATTAATACAAAAATTGCGGAAGAACTCGGCATACGCAGGGAACAGGCAGCCGCTGCTGTGAAACTCATTGATGAAGGATGCACGATTCCCTTTATCGCACGTTACCGGAAAGAAGCTACCGGTGCACTGAGTGATGAAATCTTGCGAAACCTTTATGACCGTCTGGTGTATCTGCGAAATCTGGAGGACAAAAAACAGACCGTACTGGCCTCCATTGAAGAACAGGGAAAACTGACGGAGGAACTGCGTGCACAGATTCTCGCGGCCGAAACACAGGTAGCCGTGGATGATCTATACCGCCCGTACCGTCCGAAGCGCCGTACCCGTGCAACGATCGCAAAGGAAAAAGGATTAGAGCCACTGGCCAACCTGATCCTTTTACAGAAAATGACAGAGACTCCTCTAGAAGAAGCCAAAAAATATATCAATCCGGAAAAAGAAGTCAACACCGCAGAAGATGCCTTAAACGGTGCAAAAGATATCCTTGCAGAGTCGGTCTCCGACAATGCCGATTTCCGTACCCATATCCGGGAACTGACTATGAAGCACGGACAGCTTTTATCCGCTGCAAAAGATCCCGAAGCCGAATCCGTCTATGAGATGTATTATGAATTCAGCGAAAGTCTTTCAAAGCTTGCCGGACACCGGATTCTTGCCATCAGCCGTGGAGAAAAAGAGAAATTCCTCACAGTAAAAATTGATGCACCCGTGGACCGGATTCTTTCCTATCTCGACCGTAAACTCATTACCGCACCTTCTGCTCCCACAGCAGCTGTACTGCATGAAGTTACAGAGGATGCTTACAACCGGCTGATTGCACCTGCCATTGAGCGCGAGATCCGAAGCGATCTGTTTGAGAAGGCAGAGGACGGGGCCATCCGTGTATTCGGCAAAAACTTAGAACAGCTTCTGATGCAGCCTCCAATCGCCGGTCAGGTTGTACTCGGCTGGGATCCGGCATTCCGTACCGGATGCAAGCTCGCTGTGGTGGATCCGACCGGAAAAGTACTTGATACTACCGTAATCTATCCGACTGCCCCGCAAAACCGCGTGGACGAAGCCAAAGCGGTACTGAAAAAACTGATTTCCAAATACCATATTACGTTAATCTCCCTTGGAAACGGTACTGCTTCCCGCGAATCCGAGCAGATCATCGTACAGCTTCTCAAAGAGATTCCGGTACCCGTACAATACATCATTGTAAACGAAGCCGGTGCCTCCGTATACTCTGCCAGCAAGCTGGCGACCGAAGAGTTTCCGCAGTTTGATGTCGGACAGCGAAGTGCGGCATCCATGGCGCGCCGCCTGCAGGACCCACTCGCAGAGCTGGTAAAAATCGACCCGAAATCCATTGGTGTCGGACAGTACCAGCATGACATGAACCAGAAGAAACTGACCGAAGCGCTGGATCATGTCGTGGAAGACTGCGTAAACCGTGTCGGTGTGGACTTAAATACCGCTTCTGCTTCCCTGCTGGAATATGTCTCCGGTGTGAGCAAAGCCATTGCCAAAAATATTGTAGTCTACCGCGAAGAAAACGGAAAATTTGCCTCCCGTTCCCAGCTTCTGAAAGTAGCCAAGCTTGGACCGAAAGCCTACGAACAGTGTGCCGGCTTCATGCGCATCAGTGACGGAAAAAACCCTCTGGATGCCACCGGTGTACACCCAGAATCCTACGCAGCCACGAAACAGCTGCTGGAAACACTCGGCTATACGCTTTCGGATGTGACAGACCGCAATGTTGCCGGGATCTCGAAAAAAGTCCGGGATTACAAAAAGCTTGCACAGGATCTGGAAATCGGCGAACTGACTCTCCGGGATATCGTAAAGGAACTGGAAACGCCTGCCCGTGATCCGCGTGAGGATATGCCAAAACCAATCCTGCGCAGTGACGTGCTCGAGATCAAAGATCTGACTCCGGGCATGGTATTGAAGGGAACCGTGCGAAATGTCATTGATTTCGGTGCCTTTGTTGATATCGGAGTCCATCAGGATGGTCTGGTACATATCTCGCAGATGTGTGACCGCTTTATCAAGCATCCACTGGAAGTCGTCAGCGTCGGGGATATCGTGGAAGTGAAAGTTCTGAGTGTGGATGTGAAAAAGCAACGGATTCAGCTTACAATGAAGATCTAACGTTCTTGTTCCGTGTAAAAATCTGTCCACGGAATCAAATGGGACATATAGAAGAAAAAACAGGACATAATATACTACTTTTTTCTCATATGTCCCATTTCTCATACTTCATATCCCCAAAGTATAAATATTCTTCTTTCACCCACTGATGCGTCTTTTCCATTTTTTATCGGGAATCAGGAAAAATCATATTACACTTCACCTGTCAAGCATTCTATTTTATAAAACATTTGACTTTTATATGGAAATACGTTATTCTAATTTCAATAAACACATATAATTCCAAATCTGATGGGTTGTTCGCCCGTTTATCCACTGGAATTTTAATTGAATACAGGATCAAAAACGACTCGGTTTTCCCGTTTTTTTCGGTTGTAAAACTATGTTGTTTTGATATATACTAAAGGAAAGGCAGGATACTACATGGGGAACACTGACATTGTGGCAGCTCCGCTGTCAGATGCCAACGAGAAAAACACTACAGAACACAGCACTATTTTTGATGATGTATTCCGGACGATCGCACAGAAAATGCCGCAGCTTCTTATTCCGCTGATTAACGAAGTTTTCCACACTTCCTACAGCGAGGAGGATCATTTTGAACAGTTGCGGAACGAACATTATGAAAAATTTGGAACTGTGGTCACGGATTCCATTATCCGGATCGGCAACCATATTTATCATCTGGAGTGCCAGTCCTCAAAAGACAAAACGATGGTCATACGCATGTTTGAATATGATATTTCAATTGCTATTGAGCACGCTTCTTTTGAATCAAATGATATCTGGGAAATTGAATTTCCGCAGTCATGTGTACTTTATATCCGCAATCACCGTTCACTTCCGGATTTTCACGAAGCGATTGTGAAGTTTGCGGACGGTCAGAAAATTCGTTACCGCGTTCCGATCATACAGGCAAAGAAATACACGGTCGATCGGATTTTTGAAAAACGGCTGCTGATTTTACTTCCATATCATATCTTACGGTATGAACACTTTTTGAGGCACAACGGAACGGATTTAAAGAAAGTGCAGCATCTGCTCGACGATTTCCGGGAGATCAACCGGAGACTTGAGCAAACATCTGAGAAGGAACAAAAGTCACATCTTTATATGGATATGATTGTTCTGATTGAGAAGATTGCGGATTATATTATTCCGGAGGGTAATGAGATCAGGAAAGGATTGGGTGAGATTATGGGTGGTAAGATTTTGAAATTACGCTCTGAAGAGTTGTTGGAGCTTGGAGAAGCTCGAGGGGAAGCTCGAGGGGAAGCCAGAGGCAGGCTTACCGGACTACATGAAGCCAAAATTGATGCAATTCAAAATATGATTGATCTTGGTTTAACCAGAGAACAGATTTTAAGAAAATATTCTCCAGAGGAATATGAAGAGGCGATAAATTCTATGCCTGAAAAAGTATAAAAGAGATTATGAAAAAATGATCAGAGTCTTATTATAAGTCTTCTGATCATTCTTCTTTCAAATCCAGATCCGAAAATCGGCTCTGCCTATCTGTCTCCTAAAAATCAACTCAAGAAAGTCCTCTTTTTACAAGTTCTCTCTTATGACATTCATTATATAATAGCCTGGCTTTTCTCTCCGAAATAGGGGGAACAGAAAACGAATTCCATTTATCTTTCTCTTTTGCTGGTGCTTTTGTTAAATCAGCCACACTGAATACTCCAGAATATTTTTTTTGCATATCAAATCTCCTTGTCATATTCTTAGTTCTATATTCTACGCTATTTTCAGAAAAATGCAAGAGCTTTCTTTACAAATCTATCCATTTGTCTACATTTTCCTCATATTGGCATGTTGCTTCTATCACATAGTCATAGAGCTCTTCGTATGTATTTTGTCCACACGTTGTTTCACTTAACAACATATATGTTCTTTGAATTTTTTCAATAATTTCTTGATTTTCTTTTTCAGTGAATTTCATAGTCATTTTTTCTAAACAAAGTTTTGAATACTGAATTAGATCACTTTGAATTTCTTTATACGAAAAAAGGCGCTCTTCAACAGACGATGCATAGATAAATTCCAAGCCGCTTCGGTGTATCTCACCCTGATATTGCATACATTGAGACATTACGTATTCCCGAATTGACTGTATTTTATTTGTACACTCATCTTCAATTTTCACTTCCTCAGAAACTTCAAATGCCCGTTGAAATTCAGGAAAAGAAAACTCAAGAATTGCATACGCAGAAACATCCGAATAAATTTCTTTATATGCAGAAATTAAAATTTCGATTGCCCTTTCAATATTATTTTCAAATACCTCCTGTATTCGGTTTTGCATAACAAGATCATTTACTTCCGAGTAAATGTCATATACTTCACCACCAATTTTATCCATCTCATCAATCCACTCTTCTGGTCTACCAAAGATCTGTATAAATAACGGATCATCGCGATTAGCATTTACAACTTTCCAAACGGCTGAAATCAGAATTTTACTTAATTCTGAAGCATACCCTTTTTTACTTAAATCCACTTCTTCTACAAAAAAGGAATATATATTATTGTTGACGCGTTCCTTATACTTTAAGAATAACTGTTTAATTTCATCCGTCTCATTTATAAGTAAATCATCCATATGATAAAATAGGGTATCCGTTATCAGAAACGCAACTTCCTCTGTAAGCATTTTTTTCCGTCTTTCGCGAAATCGACACTCTTCACCTACATAATGACTAACCTCATGTATCATAATTATAAATAAATACGGTTGAAACAACATCCGTTGTCCAAATCTAACCATTATCGTATGAACAGTATCATTTTTTTTATCTCCTTTTAATAAAATTTCACGCGTAAGAGGTTTTGATTCCAGTTTCGGGACAAGTAAAACATCATACTTATGTCCATTTTCCTTGTACAAGTCTATTATATCATATGCCAGGCTCTGATAATACAAAGTCATCTTAGGTGAAAGCCAGAATGATGTACCACTATATCCAGGAACCATCAAAAACATTTGATCAGTGTGTATTGTTTCCTCTACTATCGAATTTATACTCTCTACAAGTTCAATTACTTCTTGTTGTTCTTCCTCAAATTGTGCCAAACAATCCCAATCTTTTTTCGTTAAGCAGATTTCCTTCAACCGGAAAAACTGTTTCAAAAAATTTTCCAATGCCGGAACAATTAAATAATAAATATCCCGCGACATGGAAAATAATTCAAACTGAGACAATGTATTGAGCATCATAATGAGATTTTGAAAGCAGAACCTTTCTTTTTCATTTTCTGCTGTTTTCAAATAGTTTTTTGCCTTTCTTAAGTCTTCTTGTAAAATTTTTTTATTTGACATTGTACCTGTTTTTTTAGGAATTGCTATCAATTCTTGCCTCGATTCATCTCCCATAAAAAAATCATAAGAATAATCGCTTTCAATATTGTAGAGGAATCTTCCAAAAGCTTTGTTTTCGTGTGTCAAAAATCCTTCTGGAAGAAGTAAAAATAATATAAATTTGATAGGGATATTATTATATTCAATACACATACTATGATGCCCATGAATCCAATAAAGTTCCCCTTTATCAAAAATTTGCTGATAATATTTTTGATTTTGTATATTCAGATTATTTTGATTTTTTGCTAATATTAACTCTAGGTTTTTTCGATCTTTTATTGATATCTTCAAGCGAAACCGACTTATTATTTCATTAATGTTGCAATCCCTTCCCCCCCACTTTGATAGTATTTTTCTTTTACTGTGACATTCATCTAGATAAGGCTGTGAAACTCCCGTAACCGTATGGATATATATAATCTCCTTTTCTGATTCGATATTTCGTAACAACTCTTCTATTTTCAACAAACTGTTAGATCCCATTAAAATAATCAGATCAGAGTTATCAAATGTTCCCATGCATTCACAGGTAATTTCCGCATTATTGTATCTAAAAATGCCATTGTATTTTTTTACTATTTTTTTGTAATTTTTTGGGTTGTCCAACTTGGTCATTGCTATTCCATAATAAGCAACATTATTGTATGGATGCAATAACTTATCGGGAATTTGAGACTTTTCATATGAAAACAGCCCTATAATTTGCACCCCGTATATTCCTTCCACAGTTTCTATACATTTCCGGCTTCCCTCATAAATCTGCTCAAGCAACCTTTCAGGTATTGGTTCTGCTAATGCTAAATCATCCATTGTCCGAATCGCAAAACCATCAAAATACCCCCAACTGCTGAAAACTTGTTTCGGAAGTCCACAATCATAATAATCTCTGTAATGTTGCTTATATAATATGAGCCAACAAACTTTCGAATCGAACACTTGCTTTTTCCTCCATTTGAACAATTGAAATGTTGTAAATTATGCTTATCTGTCTTATTTTTTTTCCTAAATACACAATGAGGAATTTGCTATCATATGCGACATCACTTTCCTTTACTTGTCTGATATTTGCCTCAACAAGTTTTTCCAGTCGGATATAATAATTTTCCCGCCACTCATTTTCAGGAAATGTCATACAATAAAAATTTGCTGCCAGTGCCCATTGCTGTATTTGCATCTTCATATCTACACGTTCAAATAATTCGTTCAAAAATTTACGTTCATATCTGCGATTATTTTTTACCAGATAAATTGTCAGTGCCTTTTTTATATCAACATCCTCGTTTTTAAAAATCACCTTTACAAGCATATTCCATCTTTTCTGAAGTTTTTCATCATCAAATAATATTGTCTCAAATAGCATTAGGTATATTCGTATCTTATTTGCTTCTTCAATTTCATCATTATAATGTAATTGGGAGCTTTTATCAGAAACCTGCTTTAACAATTTTTCTACTGCATCTATGACAACACATTCTTCTTCTGGTTGAAATTCAAAAGTTTTTAGAATATCATACAACAGCATTTGACCCCAGTTACTTTTTATTTGTAGATTTTTAGAATCATATAAATATATCATTTTCTTTTTCAACTGTTTATGAACAGTTTTTTTAACAGCTGATAATTGTATAATTCTGTTAATCATCCAAATGAGCATAACTGCTATCATTGCCTGCACCATTGTTAATCCAACTAAAACATTTGCATTTTTCTTCCATACACAAATAATTACCTCAAAAATCGGAAGACACAAGGCTGCTTTTAAAAAATTAATTGTTTTCATATGAACCTTAAAAACTTTTTCGTAAGAGATCCCACATATTTTTTTCTCTCGGTTGTTCCAAAAAAATAATAGCAATGAAGTAGAAAAGGTCCAAACAACCATATAAATTGATATTAACATTCCAATAACTTCATTATCCATATTGTGCTCATATATAATTTTATCTGAATACACCAAAAGGGACTCCGAAGAATCCCTTTTGATTTATAATGATCATATTTACTTTTACTGTAACAGAGAAAGTACACCCTGATTAGACTGATTAGCCTGTGCGAGCATAGACTGTCCAGCCTGTGCAAGAATGTTGTTCTTGCTGTAGTTTACCATCTCTTTTGCCATATCTGTATCACGGATACGAGACTCAGCAGAAGATGTATTCTCGGAAATGTTATCCAAGTTGTCGATGGTGTGCTCTAATCTGTTCTGTACAGCACCGAGTGCAGATCTCTGGGAAGATACCTTAGCAACGGCATCAGCAATTGCATCAATTGCATATGTAGCCTCTGTTCCTGAAGCATCCTTAACGTTAATACCCTTAATTCCAAGATTTGCAGAATTCATAGTATCGATATCGACAGTAATTTTATTTGTCATATCCGCATCAGCACCTACATGTAAATTAAATGATAATGTATCTGCTACAGTTGCATACCCTTTATTGATTGTATAAGAGGTCTTACCATTTGCTGTATTAGCATCTTCTACAGTTGCTGCCTGATCTACTGTTCCAATATTATTTGCAGTTAATAATTCTGCCTTTATCTTGGTTTCAGCTACATCTTTTGTAATAATAGAAGAATCATCGTCATCAACACCATCAGTATCAGCATCTGTCATTGCTGTTAAGCTTGTGTTTCCGTATGTGACCTTGCTTCCACCTGTAACAGCTTTTTTCAAGTTATCCAATGTAATTGCAGTTCCATCTGCGTCCGCGATAGTATTGCCTGCAGCATTATATGTAATGGTATATGTTTTTCCATTAACATCAACTGTTTTATTTGCTGTATCTGCTGTAGCATCTGTATTTGCCTTATCAATAAGTGCTGTTACTTCTGTTGTAGCAGATCCAATCGTGTACTCTTTTCCTGCAATTGTATACTTATCACCAGCCTGAAGCGCATCCATTGTGAATGTTGCAGACTTTGCCCCATCAGTAAGCGTTCCCTTTAATCCAGCATCATGACCTTTCATATATACATTCTTTGTATTAGAATTGTCACCCTTTAACAAATAAATCTCATTAAACTTTGTCGTTTCAGCAACACGATCAATCTCTGTTGTAAGCTGATCAACCTCATCCTGAATGGCCTGTCTGTCATCAGAAGAATTAGTTCCATTTGCAGACTGAACTGCAAGCTCATTCATACGCTGTAACATGCTGTGAACTTCTGTTAAAGCACCTTCAGCAGTCTGTACAGATGATACACCATCCTGTGCATTGGAAGAAGCCTTGTCCAATCCACGGATCTGCTTTCTCATCTTCTCGGAAATGGTAAGTCCTGCTGCATCATCTGCTGCACGGTTGATCTTGTAACCGGAAGATAACTTCTCGGTTGACTTAGCCTGTGCTCCGGATGTGATACCAAGCATTCTGTTTGCGTTTGCTGCCTGCATGTTGTGTTGTACTACCATACTCATAATAGAATCCTCCTTGAACTCCCGCTATGCGGGGTATTATGTCTTTTCCTCCGGAAATCCTTTTCCTAAGGTGTTCTTATTGCGTCACTTCACAGTAACGCGTCACAAGCATCTGTGATGCTTTGCAACCTTGTATATTTAGCCATACACCTTTCGATGTACCGCAATAAGCGAAGCGTCCCGGGTGTGCCCCGCCTATTACCAGAATTTAAAACAGATCAGGAGTTAAATTTATCTTTTAAACTCTCTGCATCTTTTTTTGCTTCTGCTTTCATCCGCTCATTCCACAGAATTCGTTTAATCTCCTGCTGTGCCTCCCTGGAAATGCCCGGCTCTGCATAATAGGTTTCTCTCTTTCGTGCCGGATTTTCTTCCGTGGTACTTCTGGCAATGTTGAGTTCCCGTGGGGCATCAATGAGCAGCCTTGCGTGATTTCCTGAACCACCTACATAGACCACACGGATGTTATCACCAATGTTTACATATTGCCCCTGTTTCAATGAAAGTTTCAGCATTTTGTTACCTCCATGTATGTATTCCATACCCTGTTTCCTCGGGTATATCCTGCGCATTTTCTTACGCATCTGCATTTTTATAAAATGCTTCTTTTCTTTTTATTTCAAAAATGCGACAATGTTTTATAGAATGTTGCATTTTATGTCACAAAAGCATTTTATTTTTGGCTTGAAAGGAGTAATTTTTATGGGAACAACACAACCGATCCGAAACCGACAGGAACTGCAGAATTTCAGTTCATACTACAAGCAGGTAAAACCGCATCTGCGAAATTATACTTTAGTTGTATTGGGATTAAACACTGCACTGAGAATCAGCGATCTATTAAATCTTCGCTGGAAAAATGTGTATGATTTCAAAAAGAATTGTTTTCGCGATCATCTTCTGGTATGGGAACATAAAACGGGAAAAAGGAATTGTATTGCAATCAATCAGAATGCCAAAAAAGCGCTATATCTGTATTTCGTGGAAAGAACTCCTGCTCCGGAAGAATATGTTTTTTCTAAGCGGACAAATCCATATAAACCGCTCAGCCGCTCTCAGGCTTACCGCATCATAAAAGAAGACGCAGCACACACAACAAGTGACGAATCCATCAGCTGTCATTCTCTCCGGAAAACCTTTGGCTACTATGCGTGGCAGGAAGGCATCCAGCCAGCACTTTTAATGAATGTCTTTAACCATTCTTCGTTTCATATCACGAAACGTTACCTTGGAATTGAACAGGACGAAAAGGATCTTGTTTATCTGAATATTAATCTGTAAAACGTTCGGGGAATGCTTTGTTGCGATACCCTATACAAAGCGTTCTCTTTCATAAAATGTTTGACTTTTATCATAAAATGCGTTATTCTATTTTCAATAAATATCTATATTCCAAATCTGATGCCAGAGCATTGTTGCCAGAAAAGGCAGCACGCAGCAATCATGGGGAGCATTTCGCTCATAAATCACAATTGGAATTAAAATTTCATAAACGTGTCATAGCAGAGCTGTTTCTTATTTTTTCATATTGTAAAAACAGACGTTTATGATATATACTAAAGGAAAGGCAGGATACCACATGGAGAAATCTGACATTCTGACAGCTTCACTGCCAGATGCCAACGATGAAGCAACCGATCACAGCACCATTTTTGATGATGTTTTCCGAACAATTGCTCAGAAAATGCCACAGCTTCTGATTCCTCTGATCAATGAAGTATTCCACACTTCTTACAGTGAAGAAGAACATTTTGAACAGTTGCGGAACGAACATTATGAAAAATATGGCACTGTGATTACAGATTCTATTATCCAGATTGGCAATCACATTTATCATCTGGAATGCCAGTCCTCGAAAGACAAAACGATGGTTATACGAATGTTCGAGTATGATATTTCGATTGCGATCGAGCACGCTTCTTATGAAAATGACGAAATCTGGGAAATTGAATTTCCACAGTCCTGCGTTCTCTATATCCGTAACCACCGTGATCTCCCCGACTATCACGAAGCGGTCGTGAAGTTTGCGGATGGACAAAAAATGCGCTACCGTGTTCCAATTTTACAGGCAAAAAAGTATACCGTTGACCGCATTTTTGAGAAACGGCTGCTGATTTTGCTACCGTATCATATTTTACGGTATGAGCACTTTTTGAAGCACAACGGGATGGATACCAGAAAGTTACAACAATTGTTAGCTGATTTCCGTGAAATTAACCGAAGACTTGAAGAAACAGCAGAAAAAGAAAATAAATCACATCTTTATATGGATATGATTGTTCTGATTGAACAGATTGCAGATTATATCATTCCAAAAAACAATACCATTAGGAAAGGATTGGGTGATGTTATGGGTGGCAAGATTTTAAAATTACAGTCGGAGGAATTGCTGGAACTAGGGGAAGCTCGTGGAAAAGCAAAAGGCAGACTTGAAGGCAAACGCGAAGAAAGACTCGATGCAATTCAAAATATGATGGATCTTGGATTGACAAAAGAACAAATTTTAAGAAAATATTCTCTTGAGGAATATGAGGCAGCATTGCGTTCTATGCCAGCAAAAATATAACCGAAAAGAAAATTTTAAATATTTTCTTTTCAGGGGTTAAGGAATGCTTCCATCGTCCGATATATTAGGTGTAGATAAAAATGCAACATTCTATAAAAGAATGTTGCATTTTTTATTAATTGTACACCAGTGCCGCCCATTTTATACATTTATAAAAAAGAACGGTTCCCAACTTACCGTCAGAAACCGTTCTTTTTGTTATTATTTTTTGATAGCATCCTCAAAGGCTTTACGCACATCATCATTATGATTGGTAATGATAAGCACCGCATACTGCCCTTCTGTAAAGATCAAGCCGTCCTGAATCCTGCTGACCTGCTTTGGCTCATAGGACTGCAGCAGATTATATCGATCCTGCTGATGCTTTGTCAGACTTTCTTTTGCCTCGTCCACATCTGCTTTATCTTTCACCGCGATTACAACAATTTCATCTGCTTTGTGTCCATCCGAGGAATAACTTACAAAATAACTGTCTACCTTTTTATATTCCATATCAGAAATATGGGAAAAATTGTCCTCTGCATCTTTTTCTGTACTGCTTGCATTAAGCATCTCCGGAAGATCCGGATCTGCAGCCTCCATCGCTGTACGCAAGTCATACATACTGACCGTATTTTGCGCGTTTTTCCCAGAACCGCACCCGGCACACGCAATCAGTAATGTAAGTACAGACACCAGACAGATGCCTTTTTTTATTTTTTCCATTCGATTAATTTTCCTCCACTGCTTCCTCGGTACTGAATGTTGCGCCGTTTGCTGCGGCTTCATTCATCGTCATATCTGCGCCACCGATGATCTTTTCTTCTGTTGACACTCCCATATCACCGTTGTTCATCGGAGTCAGCCCTTCAAATGCTTTCTGAACTGCCTTGTCTATCTTCTGCTGCTCCTTCTCGCTGATATTCTGACTTGTATTGTCCGTGTTATATCCCGGCATGGTAACATTAAATAAATATCCTTTTCCATCCGGATCCTGAATCCAGTTGTAAGTTCCCAGACTGTATGGCATATCCTTATAGCTTCCGGACATCAGGAAATTGTCAATGGCAGAAGCTATGGCATTTGCCACCTGCGCTTTTTCCTCTGTAATATCCTCTTTAAACGCAACCATGACCCCACCAAGCTTTTTGTCCATGGCAGCACGCAAGGCTTTCGGCAGATCATATATACTGTCCACTGTTTTCTTGTTCTGGTATGCCATATTGTACTTTAATGAGCTGGCTGCCGGGAAGTAATCGCGATCCCAGCTCTGGGACTGTCCATACATGGCATCCGTCACATTAAAGTTCGCATAATTTCCATTTCCTGCATCGGAATAAATATCGGTAATGTACCAGTCTCCGTCAATTTTTACCACATCCCAGCTATGGAATTTTTCTGTATTATGTTCCACTTTACATTCAATTCCCATCATCTGCATGAACATGCGGAATGTCGTCGCGTAACCGACACATACGGCATTGTGGTATTTTAACACCCCATATGGATTATCACAGTCTTCCTGTGTACTCGGAATAACGGTCAGGGCACCGGAATCCTGCTGCAGTTTTTTGGTCATCCAGTCATACACGGCCTTTTCTTTTTCAAAATCAGACATGCTGTCCTTGATCTTCATATCCTTGATCGCTTTTTTTGCCATATCAAGGGTTTCTTTTTCTTTATCCGTCAGCTTAGAAGTGTCTCCGGATTTGTAAGCATCCGAAATATTTGTTGTTGGTTTAATTTCATAATTTTCCGCAATTTTTACATAATCTTCGGTTGTCTCCGGATTTTCTTCCTTCTTCTGCTCGGCTATGTAGGATTTTAGAGTTACCAGATTAAATGCGGAAATCGTGGTACTTCCTACAACACCGGCTGCCAGTACCACCGCAACGACTCCTTTCCACGCCCCGTTCTTTTTCTTCTTTGGTTCTTCCGGCTGTACGGAATTACTTTTTACACTTTCATAGGTTTCCATAATTTATTCGCCTTTCTTCCTTTTTCTTTATGCTATCAACAGAATTATTTTTCTGTGCTTCCTAATTATAGCAATAAAAAAGCGAAAAATACGAATCTTTAAAGAAATTTAAACAAATATTAAGATACCCAAAAACAGGGACTTCCTTTTGAAAGTCCCTGTCGTGCCTGATAATTTTTACATAATATCTTCTTCTATATGTTCCCGTCCCTGCGCAATGATTCTTCTTACATGCTCATCCGCCAGCGAATAAAATACAGATTTTCCCTCTCTGCGGCTTTTTACCAGTTTGTTCTGTTTTAAAATCCGAAGCTGATGGGAAATGGCAGACTGCGTCATCGACAATACTGCCGCCAGATCACAGACACATACTTCGGCTTCAAACAACACAAACAAAATCCGGATACGGGTAGAATCTCCAAATACCTTGAACAATTCTGCCAGATCATACAATTCTGTTTCTTCTGGCATCGTATCATGGACGATCTTCAACAGATCCGGATGTACTTTGTTCTCACTGCAACATTCTATCTTTTCTCTTTCCATGAGTTTCTCCTCTCCGCCGGAAAATGGATAACCGCAACATTATAACTTCTTTACAAACAATGCGCGGATCGCATTTAATACTGCAATCACCATAACTCCGACATCTGCAAAAATTGCCATCCACATATTTGCAATACCAATCGTTCCGAGGAACAGGCAGATCAGTTTGATTCCGATTGCAAAGTAAATATTTTCATATACAATGCGCATACATTTCCGGGCAATCCTTATTGCTTTGGAAATCTTGATCGGATCATCATCCATCAGGACAATATCCGCAGCCTCAATCGCTGCATCCGATCCAAGTGCCCCCATCGCGATACCTACATCCACGCGGGAAAGTACCGGTGCATCGTTAATTCCATCCCCGACAAAGGCAACCGTGGATTTCTCCGGCTTATTCTGTAATAATTGTTCCACCCGTGCCACTTTATCTGCCGGAAGCAGCTGGGAATGAACTTCCGTAATACCAACTTCTTTTGCTACCTGCTGTGCCACACGGTCATCGTCTCCTGTCAGCATCACAAGACGCTGCACACCGGAATGCTTAAGCGACTGCATTGCCTCTGCGGCATGTGGTTTGATCACATCTGCGATCAGAATATGCCCCGCATAGTTTCCGTCAATGGCAAGATGGACGATCGTTCCGGTGCAACTGCACTCGCGGTAAGCAATGCCTTCTTTTTTCATCAGCTTGTTATTTCCGGCGGCAACCTTATGCCCATCGACTATGGCAATCACTCCGTGTCCGCCAATTTCCTGCACATCGCTCACACGCTCCATGTCCAGTTTCTTTCCATATGCTTTCTGCAAACTGATACTGATCGGGTGTGTGCTGTGACACTCGGCAAGTGCCGCATATTCTAACAATTCTTCTTCCTTTTTTGTATAAACCGGATGTCCGGATTTTACCGGGCAGCTCTCAGCGTCACAGGTATCACTGTGGATTCCACAGACTTCAAATACGCCCTGTGTGATCGTGCCTGTTTTATCAAATACAACGGTTTTGGTGGCTGCAAGTGCCTCCAGATAGTTGGAGCCTTTGACAAGAACACCTGCGGCACTGGCTCCTCCGATTCCGGCAAAGAAACTCAGTGGAATACTAATGACAAGCGCACACGGACAACTGATAACAAGGAATGTCAGGGCACGGTAAATCCAGGTTCCCCACTCTGCCGGAAGTCCCATAAAAAGCATTCTTACAATTGGTGGCAGAAATGCAAGCGCCAGTGCACCGTAGCAGACTGCCGGGGTATAATAGTGTGCAAATCTTGAAATAAAATTCTCGGAGCGTGATTTTTTAGAGCTTGCATTTTCAACCAGATCAAGGATTTTTGACACTGTAGATTCCCCGAATTCACGGGTGGTACGGATCTTTAACAAGCCGGACAGGTTAATACATCCGCTGACGATTTCTTCTCCAACAGCCACTTCACGCGGTACACTTTCTCCGGTCAAGGCACTGGTATTTAAAGAAGAATGTCCTTCTACTACCACGCCATCAATCGGCACTTTTTCTCCTGGCTGAACGATAATCACGGTACCGATCTCCACCTCATCCGGATCAACTTTTTCCATCTGTCCGTCTTTTTCGATATTTGCATAATCCGGACGGATATCCATCAGATCGCTGATGTTCCGGCGGCTTTTGCCAACGGCATAGCTTTGGAACAATTCTCCGATCTGGTAGAACAACATAACTGCAACGCCCTCTTTATAATCTCCCAGCGCGATCGCACCTACGGTTGCGACTGCCATCAGAAAATTTTCGTCAAAGACCTGCTTGTTGCAGATGCCTTTCCAGGCTTTTTTTAAAATATCATAACCGATCACAAGGTATGGAATCAGATAAAGGACAAATTCAAGTACCTTCGGAATGGAAACAAAGTTCCCTGCTACCGCAAATGCAATTATTAAAATAGCAGATAAAATAATCCGTTTTAATACTTTTTTCTGTTTTTTATTCATAGCAGCCTCCTGTCTGATATCTATGGGAAAAGCCAGAAATCCTTTCCTGTCTGCCGGAATGATTTCTGACTTTCTGCCTTAGACATCATCTTTATGTTTGGATTAAAGGAAAATTTCACAATCGTCTTCTACTTTTTTGCAGTTCTTTAATACGTCCTGCATAACAGACTTTGCGTCTGCACCGTCTTCAAATTCTACGTTCATCTTCAGTGTCATGAAGTTTACAGTTGCATCCTTTACTCCTGCAGTTGCTTTTGTTGCTTCCTCCATTTTATTTGCACAGTTTGCACAATCCACATCAATTTTGTAAGTCTTCTTCATAGCCGGTTTCCTCCATACTTTTCATTTTACATTTTATTACTCTTTCATATGAGCACTTGTTCATATGTTTGATTTTATTATAGCGTAAATTCAATAAATGTCAATAGGAGCTTTCATGATTATGAAAATTTTAAAATTTTATGATTTTTATTTCGATATAAAAGACAGGTTGCTGATTAGACCTTGCATTTTCCTATGTTGAGACATATAGAAAATTTCTTACAGATTATGTCCCTCCTTTTTTCTTCTGAGACTTATAGAATTTAACTTATCGATTATGTCCCACTTTTCTTTCCTCTTGGGACTTATAGAACATTTCTTGCAGATTATGTCCCGCCACTCTTTCCCAGCGGGACTTATAGAAGATTCCTTTATTGTTATGTCCCCTCAACAACATTATATGGGACATACTGTAATTTTTTTCTCTATATGTCCCAACAGATCTAATCTACGGGACATTTCTTATATTTGCTCCGCATATGTCCCACTTTCCGATTCTGTCGGGACATTTCTTACATTTTTTTCTGCATATGTCCCCGTTGTCAGACATTGCCAATTGCAAATATGTATTATTTAAAATTCCTCATCCAATCCCTCGTCCGATTCCGTACCTTCATAAAGATATTTCTCATTCTCCAGATCCGAATCATCATAGATCGGCTGCACCAATGATTTTTTTGTCATCTTTTTATTTCCGACAAGCCAGGCTGCCGCTGCTGCTGTAATCGGTACAGTCAAAACTACACCGAGCGTTCCGGAAAGCCCCTGCATGATCTCCGTGACAATCACATAGGAATTGATCAGCTGATTATAACTTAAATTATATGCATAATTGACCACAAGGGTAGATAATGCACCCCCAACATAAGCAAAAATCAGAGTATTTGCCATCGTTCCCATCATATCGCGCCCCACACGGATACCGGATACAAACAGATCTTTCCCACCCAGCTTGGGATTTCGGTCATACAGCTCCTGAATGGTAGAGGCAATCGACATTCCAACATCCATCGTTGCTCCAAGTGCTGCTATGATAATTCCGGCAAACAGAAGCTGCCCGATCTTTATATGTGTATTCTGTGCAACATAGTTCAAGGTTTCAATATCTGACACATTGTAACCAGTGATGCCTGCAGCTTTACCGAACAGAATGGCCGCAATCGCTGCTATGATAACGCCGCTGACCGTACCGATTACAGCAGACGCTGTTTTTTTGGAAACCCTACCTAAAAGCCACAGCGTTAATAGTGTTGATAACAAAACAACTACAATGGTAATTCCAATTGGTGATACTCCCTGATACATCAGTGGAAACATCAGATAGATGATACAAACGCCGGTAAATACCAGACTCGCGATGGCTTTGATTCCTTTCTTTCCGCCAATGACACAGACAATCAGACAGAAAAACAAACCAAACAGATAAATTGCTGCGGTCCGATCCTTACTGTAGACAGTCACTACATTATTATCTCCTGTCGTACTGACGATTACGATCACGTGCGAACCAATCTGGCAGTTTTCCATTCCAAACAGAGAACCACTCGGATTCACTGCATCCAGTTCTTCTCCGGTATTCGCTCCGGATTTTATCTGCACACGCACTTCCTGTGTTCCATAACGCTGCCCGTCTTCCGCCAGATTATCCTTTGTAATTTTTGTCACAATGGCTTTTTCGTAACTTTGGCCTTCCGTGGAAATCAAAGGTACTTTTTCGAATTGATTTACTTTTCCCAACAAGAGCAGGAACCCCAAAAGGCACAGGGTTCCTACTAAAAATTTCTTCCAGTTTTTCTTCATTGTTATTTAGCTGCTTTCTTTACTGCTTTCTTTGTAACAGTAATTGTAATTATTTTACTTGCTGCCTGATACTGGCTGGTTGCTGCTGCCTTCACCGTAATTGTAACCTTTCCGGCCTTTTTTACGGTAACTTTTCCGTTTTTATCAACAGTTGCAACCTTTTTGTCGGAAGATGTATAAGTAAGCGCCGTTTTGGCTTTTGCATTTAAGGAAAAGGCTTTGTCTCCTACGTTTTTCTTGTAAGAGTTCTTCGCCTGTACCGTCTGTTTTACGGCATCTTTTACAATCGTATAGGTTGTTGATCCCTGTAACTTCTGTCTGGTTGTTGCATCATAAGTTGTAACAGAAAACTTCTTGTCAGTTACCTTTACTACCGAATAGGTTGGTGTCCATGTCTGGCTTCTCTCGGAAATATAATCCTGCTTGGAAGCAATCAGGTTATAGAATTTTGATCCGGTTGCAGAGTTTGCCTCTAAGTATACGGTTCCTTCCGGATTGGTAACAGTTCCGCCAACAGTCTTATTCACAATCTCATAGCAGTTGTTCTGTGCCTGATATGCACTGTCCTGTTCTGCTTCTTCTACGGATTTATATCCATAAGCACTGTAAGAAGTATGATCTTTTCCATCTCCCTCAAGCTGGAAGGTTCTGGAATATGTATGGTCATGTCCCTGCATCACCACATCAATCTTGTATTTATCCAGCAATGGTGTAAGCTGGGTACGAAGTACCATACCATCGGAATCAGAATGATCGTAGCCGCTGCCGTATATATCCTGATGGAATACCACAATTCTCCATTTGACATCTTTGTTCTCATCAATTGCTTTTTTCATGACATTCTCATGCGTTGCACAGTTATAATTGTTTGTATCAAGCACGATGAACAAAACATTTCCATAGCGATAATAATAATCGGTTCCTGCCTTTGTTTTTCCCTGAATATAATTGGTATCGGTATCGGAAAAAGCATTCGGATTGTTAAAATGCAGGCTGTACTGGTTGGAAACGCTGTCATGGTTACCAATGGTGGTTGCTACCGGAAGAAAAGTCAGTGCCTTGGCTCCAAGATATCCTGCATACTCCCGCTCGTTGCTTCCGTAATTCACCTGATCTCCTGCGGATACGAGAAAACTAACATCGGAATGATCTTCGAGTGCCTCATTCAACACATTGTTCCAGTTATAGCTGTCATTTCTTGCTGCAAGATTCTTTTCTGGAGCAGAAGTTACAACATTTCCTGCATTCTCCATCTTTTCATTCTCACTGCTGGTCTGCCCTTTGGAAGCACCGATCTGCGGATCTCCGACATACAGAAATGAAAATTCATCAAAAGCCTGTGTGGTATAGTGTTGTGTATCCTGCCATGCTCCATCCTGAAATACCTGATAATAATATGCGGTATTTTCTTTCAGTCCACTTACAGTCACTTTATTGGAAAAATACTTTGTGTCATCTATGGTTACAGCTTCGGTCTGCGCTCCGGTGAATTCTGTTGCTCCATCCATGTTCTGTTTTGTGGAAATTCTCACCTTTGGAGTCTCAGCCGTTTTGCTGTACCATGCATAATTTAATTTGGTCTCATCTGCACCCGGAGTTAATGATACATGTTCATACTGGCTGCTGTAAGAAGCCCAGTTCTTTTTCCAGTTGCTCCATTTTGTGGATTCCTGGGATGCATCATTCCAATGTTCCGTTGCTGCTGCAATCTTTGTCGGGATACCAGTGGCAAACATTCCTGTCAATACAGCGGTGGAGAGAACTCCTGCTGTAAGTTTCATCACATTTTTTCTCATAATTCTTTTGTTCTCCTTGTGAAATCTGTAAGATTTATTACAGGATTTATAATAAACGGGTTATGTAAGATGTACTATCCGGTTTCTGTAATCCTTTTGTAAAAACAAAAAGAGTGGATGCTTTGGGACATCCACTCCACATGCCGGCTATGCCATGCCGTTTACGGTTTTATATTTATAGAGCATCTCCGCGTGGTTTTGTTCTTCCACCTGGATATCTGCCAGAAGTTTGCGCACATCGGAATCTCCAAACGCAAAAACATCGGTATTATAGGTCCCGGACACCATTTTTTCGGAACCGATACTGTCCGTGGCAAGGAAATTGTCGTTTTTCTTGTCTTCTGGATTGGTCATGGAATCATAGGTTGCCTTCGGCGCATATTCTTTTCCCTCTCTGTCATTGACGTTACAGGATGGGACGCTGCCTTTCATGACCTGTTCCAGAGATTCCACATGCTTTTGCTCTTTCTTTTCAAGATCAGCGAATAAATCCCGAAGCACCGGGTCCTTTGCTTCCTGTCCGTAACGTTTGTACTTCTCCACGCAGGACAGCTCCTGTGTGTGCAGATCCTCAATTGTAGCCATCTCTTTTTCTGTTAAAACCATGGTTTAACCCTCTTTCTTTCCATAAGATAATCTTGTTGATTGCAGAACATGAACACTCCGCAACCTTCTCCTCTAGTATCTGTAAAAAAATGCAACACATACCTGGTAAAATTTCGTCAAAAAGGGTTGAAACTTCTCACAACAGATTGTATAATTTCGTTTGTATTTTATACAATATTTACAAAAAGGTGGATTATTTTATGGAAGAACGAGAAAAATTAAAATCCCGTCTGGGATTCATTCTCCTGTCAGCCGGATGTGCGATCGGAATCGGAAACGTATGGAAGTTTCCATACACTGCCGGACAGGGCGGAGGCGGTGCCTTTGTGCTGTTTTATCTGTTGTTTCTGATTATTCTCGGACTCCCGATCATGACGATGGAATTTGCGGTTGGACGTGCCAGCCAGAAAAGTCCGGTCAAAGCCTACCATGCACTGGAAAAACCCGGACAGAAATGGCATATCCATGGGATTATCACATTGATCGGCTGCTATCTTCTTATGATGTTTTATACAACGGTCACCGGCTGGATGCTTCATTATTTTTATATGACGGTCACCGGACAGTTTCAGGGACTGGATGCCGACGGTGTATCCGGACAGTTTACCACAATGCTGAGCAAACCTCTGACCATGGGCTTCTGGATGGTGGTAGTTGTTTGCGCCGGCGTATTTGTCTGCTCCCGTGGACTGCAGAACGGTCTGGAAAAAGTAACAAAGGTCATGATGACTTCTTTGCTTATCATCATGATCATTCTGGCGGTCAACAGCTTTTTTATGGATGGTGCAAAAGAAGGCCTTGCCTTTTATCTGATCCCGGACTTTGAACGGATGAAACAGATCGGTATTGCAAAAACCATTACGGGTGCCATGAACCAGGCATTTTTCACGTTAAGCCTTGGAATCGGCGCGATGGCAATTTTAGGAAGTTATATCGGAAAGGAACGCTCTCTGCTTGGTGAATCGGTAAATATTGCCATTCTGGATACGTTTGTTGCTATCACCTCCGGACTTATCATTTTTCCGGCATGCTTTACGTTCCATGTTGACCAGACTTCCGGACCAAGCCTGATTTTTATCACCCTGCCGAATATTTTTAACCATATTCCGCTTGGCAGACTCTGGGGAAGCCTGTTCTTTTTGTTTATGTTTTTTGCAGCGTTTTCCACAATCCTGGCAGTATTTGAGAACATCATCTCCTGCGGTATGGAACTGACCGGATGCAGCCGCCAGAAATCCTGTGCCGTTAATCTGGTACTGATCATTGTACTCTCCCTGCCATGTGTACTCGGATACAATGTATGGAACTGGAAAGGTTTTTCAATCTTTGGCGGGTCTGTGCTTGACCTGGAAGATTTTCTGGTAAGCAACCTGTTCCTGCCTCTCGGTTCCCTGGTATATCTGCTGTTTTGCACAAGCCGCTACGGCTGGGGCTGGAAAAACTACACAACCGAAGCCAATACCGGAAAAGGATTAAAAATTAAAAACTGGATGCGCGGCTACATTACCTATATTCTGCCGCTGATTGTGCTTTTTATCTTTGGATTTGGCATTTATGATAAATTTTTTACAAACTAAGGAGGATTTCTTATGTATCACGCAAATGAATCACGTTACGAAACCATGAAATACCACCGCTGCGGCGACAGCGGACTGATGCTGCCGGAAGTATCTTTGGGCTTCTGGCACAATTTCGGAGATACCGGTGTTTATGAAAATATGAGACAGATGTGCTTTACGGCATTTGACCACGGGATCACACATTTTGATCTGGCAAACAACTATGGGCCGCAGCCGGGCAGTGCGGAGGAAAATCTCGGAAAGATCCTTCGGGAAGAATTTTCTTCCTACCGCGATGAACTGATCATCAGTTCCAAAGCCGGTTTTGACATGTGGCCAGGGCCTTATGGGAACTGGGGCAGCCGCAAGTACCTGATCGCCAGCCTTGACCAGAGCTTAAAACGGCTCGGTCTGGACTATGTAGATATTTTCTATCACCACCGCATGGACCCGGATACACCGCTGGAGGAAACCATGGGTGCACTCGACCAGATCGTGCGCAGCGGAAAAGCACTGTATGTCGGTCTGTCCAACTATGACGGGGAAACGATGAAACGCGCGGCTGCCATTCTGGAAGATCTGCACTGTCCATTTATTATCAACCAGAATTCCTACAATATCTTTAACCGTACCATTGAGGAAAACGGTTTAAAACAAGCTGCGGCAGATAGTAAGAAAGGAATTATTTCTTTCAGCCCTCTTGCGCAGGGTATGCTGACCGACCGCTATCTAAACGGCATCCCAAAAGACAGCCGTGTCAATACCGATGGACGTTTCCTGCATGCGGATCAGTTTGATGAAAAGCGGATGGCAAGTATCCGGAGCCTGAATGAGATTGCGGCTGCCCGTGGTGAAAGCCTCGCACAGATGGCACTCAAATGGGTCATCCGTGACGGTGTGGTCACTTCCGTTCTGATCGGAGCTTCCCGCCCGGCACAGATTCTTGAAAATCTGAAAGTGTTAAACTCTGCTCCGTTTACGGAGGAAGAATTGGAAAAAATTGATCAGTGTGCACTTTCTCTCTAGGTAAAACAAAAACCCCGGATATTTATTTCCGGGGTTTTGTCTTTTCCTGCATCTGCTATTTGACTTTGACTTTTAATTTTAAAACTTTGGTCTTTCCATTGTTTAAGGTTACTGTCACGCGAATGGACGCAGTTCCTTTTTTGTTCGATTTTATGGTACCCTTCTTGTTTACAGATGCAATTTTTTTGTTATTGCTCTGATAAGAAATGCTTTTTACATTGTCCATATTTAAGGTGGCTGCCAGAGAAACCTTCTTTTGTTTTCCCTTCTTCACCTGAACGGTTTTATTCTTCAATGTAACCGTTTTTAATATTTTCGTTGTGACCTGATCCATATCTTTCTGATCCATAAGGACATAATCCTTATTGGAATCTGCTGAAAAATTCACATTTCCGGCTTTTGTAACCGTATAACTCTTGTCGTTTACAAGGACATAGGCACCTGTCTTTTGATCTTTTGCACACACATACAGCTTGTTTCCGGTCTGTATGTCTGCTGTATTTACGGTCAGTGTATAGCTTACGTTGCCAGCCGGATCGGTGACCTGGATCGTCACATCTGTGTGTTTTCCATCGTTTTCTTCCAGTATCTGATTTATCAGATCAGCGGTCACCGTTGTTTTGATGGCTTTATTTTTCCGGGTTCCGGTAACGGTTACGGTTGCTGTATTTTGTCCGGCCGCGTTTCCATCGGACGGTGTTTGTGTACCAGCTGTATTTCCGTCAGACGGAGTTTCTACATCGGTTTTGTTTCCGTTGGACGGTGTTCCCCCTCCGGCTGTGTTACCACCCGAAGTATTTCCGCCACCAGAACTTCCTCCGGAAGATGAGCCACCTCCGGTTGTTCCACCACCTCCGGAAGATGAGCCGCCTCCGGTTGTTCCACTTCCTCCGGAAGATGAGCCGCCTCCGGTTGTTCCACCGCCTCCGGTGGAACTGTCCTCTTTGATTGTAACGGTCGCGGCTTCACTTGTCACTGTTTCGTAATAAGTCTGTCCATCCTTATCATCCGGCTCATATACTGCCTTAAACTGATAAGAACCGCCACGTTTTAAGCCTGATACAACCGTATCGGCTTCCCCATATACGAGTTTTTCCTGTGCCTTTATTATGGTTCCGTCCTGATAAAAAGAAATCGAACCAAGCGGAATACTGCCATTTCGGACTCCATCTACCTTTGCATACAGATGTACGGAATTACCGTTTTCTGTCTCTGCCGTAAGACGAATCGATGGTTTCGCCGCTGTAATGGTAAAGGTTCCGACTTTTTCCACTATCACATCGTACTGGTTTCCATCCACTTTAAACCAGACATCATAACTACCCGGCTGCACCGGAACAACATTTTTCCCATCCTGCCGATAGAAAACTTCAGGCTTTACCTGCGAATCTACCGTCTGTCCGTTGTCCGTTCGGACTACATTTACCGTGGAAACAAGGCAGCTCTGTTTCAGCCCTGTGTACGCAGCTGTCTGCTGGATGGTATCATACTGCATCTTTACGGCAATTGGATTTACCGTCACGGTTTCGTTTGCCTGGGAAGGAAGTGCCCTGTAGTTTTCATTGGCTGCTCCTGCACCTGCATAAGAAACTGTAATTGCATTTTCTCCCATATGAAATCCGTTTGTCTCTGAAACCGGAATCTTTATGGCTGCCACTCCTTTTTGAAGCGTGATGCCGGATACTTCATAAGGGGTCTGGTTAATGTATACCGAAAAACCAGCAGACGGCACGTTCTGTCCCTGTAAGCTGCTATCTGTATAGACCGTCTGCACGGTAAGATTCAGTTCATCCTGCATGGACACGGCCGTTGGTAATCCATTTATCGTAGTGGTTGTTTCCTTTGAAGTAGCTGTCGAACCGGATGTATCCGGATCTTTGTTTACAATCAAAACTACCTTCTGCTCAATTTGTTCATCTGCTGAAAATGGACGGATTGTGATGTAGTAGGTTCCCGGTTCTGGCAGTTTCAGTTCGCCACTAGTAGCATCATCATAAAATTCCGGTGTAATTGTATGTACCCCGTCCTGATTTGTCTCCGGATGAAATGCCAGTCTAAGATCCGAAACATTGGCATTTCCATCATCACCAACCGTTGAATAATATATATGATTATTGAACTCTACTTCGTATGTATGATATAAAGTTTTCCCATTTTCGGGTGTCCCTTCCTGCCATTCCACATCCAGATAATACGATTTATCACTACTCATAATATTTGAAACATTCGCCAAAAGTACAGGATTTTTTACTGTAACATTTTTTACCGCAACCGGTTCATCCCCTGACAACTCACTGGTTTTCCAGATTTCTCCGTTTCCAGACGATGTCCGTTCCAGTGTCATTCCCGCCTGTCCGTCTGTCGGTGTAAAAGAAACCGCCGTATCCGCAGCCCTTCCAAGTTCCAGATAGGTGTGACCATACTCCGCAATTCCGGATTTTCCATTTCTTCCATTCAGGGTTTCAAATGTAAGTGCACCCGTAATGGTATCTGTAACATTCAGCTTCTGTTCTTTTCCTAAGATCAGTCGGTTTCCTGCTGAATCCGCACTCACAATCGAATGTACCTGTGGAGTTTCCATCTGGGAAAGATCAATCGCACTTGCCCCTTCCAGCCTGACCGTACAGCTGTCCAACGCTGCCGGTGCAAATGTTCCACCGCCCTTTACTGTGAGGTTTCCTACTTTGCTTATACCTGGAATTCCGGTATAGGACTGGTCGGTATCTATGGTCAGAAATGTCTTCCCTGCGTGATTTTCAGATACTCCGTACACCTGTTTCGTATCGGAACCGGTAAGTGAAATTTCCACATCGCCGGAAACCGTATATTGTCCATCCGCTGCCGGTGGATCCGGCTCCTGCGTGGAAAACCAGTCATCCTGATTTACATATGGTTCAATGGCACCGGATGCATAGATTTTCCCATTTTGCGTACCGGAAACGTGCGCAAGCACGATCTGTGTCTTACCGTCATATGTTCCGTTCATGGAACCGGCATAAATATTCCCCAGATTGGTACCACCACCCGTAATCAGAATCTGTGCCTCTGATCCCGGATGATTCCCCATATTCTTTCCATTCTCATAAAGGGATCCGCCAAAGATATCTACATAGCGGAATCCGCTGTCGCACGTAACATTCTCAAGAACAAGTTTATGCCCATTTGCAAAAATTGCATCGTGCAGACGATTGGAAAACCGCAGCGTAATGTTTTTAAATGTCACATCCGTATTCAGGATAAATCCCCCCTTACGATTGGAAAAAGTATTTCCATTTCCGTTGACGGTCACGCTTTTATCAAAAATAAACGGTTCCGCAGCCTCGGCATTTAAAAAAGCACCTCTTCCCAAAATTGAGATTTCATCCCCATTGCCGGCAGCCGCATAGGCATCCTCAAATAAATTGTAGGGATTTCCATAGCTTCCATCTCCGGAATGGGTAGAATTTCCATCTTTAAATTCCGTATAGATCGTTCTTGCCACTGTCTGCACAGTCTCCTGCGCCTTTACCGGCACGACAGGCTGCACGGTAATACACATGGTGAGCACGATAAAAAATGCCCATAGACGTTTTGCTACATTGTCTGGTTTCATCTGATTGTTCTTTTTCATACATTTCTCCTGATAATAAGAACAGGGGGATGAGTCAAAAACTCATTCCCCTGTCACTTCATTGATAGTCTCTACCATCATCCTAACATGGTTTCCTATCATCGTCAACAAATTTATGACCTGTTTTTATACCTATATCATCTGCTGATTTTATATTTTATTATTTCTATCTGTTCTATCTGTGTGATATCAATCTCCTGATTAAAAATATAACGAGCCCCACAATATTTCATTTCACTTGCAGATGCATAGCCATCTCCAAGCTTTTCAAGATCTGTACCATCCATGAAAGGATGTTTCTTTTTTTCAGTTCCTTTTCTGTCATCGGTAAGAGGTAACTCTCCTATGGAATATTGCTTTCCGTCTTTTGTTGTTGCAACTACATGATAAAAACACCCTTTTTCTCTCCAGTCATTGACGGGACAAATATTAACCGTATAAGGTGTAATTTCAACAGGGATTGTTTTTTTTGTTTTCTTAACATCCGCTTTTAACATCTTCTCCTTCATTGGAACAACTTTTCCCTTAACCAAAACATTTTTTAATGGCGTATTTGAATTATCCGGTGATTGAAATCCCTTATATACTTTCGGATTTTTCCACGCAGTATCATCGGAATAAAAGCCGCATACATTGATCTGAATACCATCACCTGTATCTATTACATCCACCTTACTGGTAGTATCTAACCCACCTAACCAATAATTTGTTCCTTCCAAAGATTTTACGTTCGGAAGGAACACCTTTGCACGCATAACCTTCGTATTTGAAGCAACCTGAATTGATGATATGATTATCTTTTGTTCTTTTCTGCCATCATCTTCTCTACTGTTTGATTTTGCATCAAAATTTTTTCCACACGCACACAGACAATATAGCATTGTAAAAATTAATAAGTACAGACTGATTCTCTTCATTCATAATCCTCCAATTTCTTTTTCTTTAAAACACTAAGGATTAATATGCTTCCTATCACTATAATTCCAATGCCAGCCACATATTTCATCGAACTTCTGCTCTGTACTCCAGCTCCTGTACTTACCTCAGAATCTTCAATATAAGTATCTGAAATGTCTGCTACAGACTCAAATGAATAGACACCGCTTTCCACATTTTGAGTTTCCGGAATTTTCTCCATAACCGGATACTGATACCCTAACGAAATCCAGATACGTGCTGTTTCATCATCCATCCCAAGTGCAACCGGCTGTCTCATTCCCGGTTGACTTCCCACCAGTACTACTCTCGTACAGTCCGATAATGCCTCTCGTTTTTCTAGAAGTATATCATAGTAAGGTTCCACTGTATGTTCTGCTGTCTCTGTAATCATCCATTTTCCAGCATGATTTTTTACTTCTTCCTGTTCTGCTTTTGTCAATACGGACTCTGCTTCTTCACTCAAAGGAAGTCCTTTGGCTACGGTAAACATTCCATATGTCTTTTCCATTTTAAAAGGAATGACCCATACATAATTTGCACTTTCCAGAGCACTTGTGAGTTTTTTCGTATCTGCCGTCTGCAATTTTATAAGATTACAATCCACATATACTTTTAATGCCTTGTCATAATCGATGGTTACATCCGGCTCTTCTTTTTTCATTTCATCCTGTAAATTACTGATTTCTGTCCAATCGCTGCTCGTTATTAACTGATCCTGATCTGAAACCGGTATTTCCGCGGCATACACAGCAGAACCTGCTATCGTAAAAATTGTAATCATCATAAGCATTATTTTTAAAATATTTTTCATAGCTATTCCCCCTAATCCAATTTCCAATCACAATTTCTGTATGGTCTCCCAATTCGTTTCCACGTTCCAAAACCGATATGGCATCTGTTTCTATTTCAGGATTTCCTGCAGCCGCGCATCTGTATGCAGGAGTTCCTTCGCGCGATCCCTATATTGCTGCTCATGCAGATACGTATAGCGAAACGGTTTGATCGACGGTGCCAGATCAATTGCCTTTTCAAAATCCTCCCTCCGAAGATCCAGTGTTTTTACATAATCCCAGAACCCCGTCTGCGTAAAGATCGTGTCTACCCTCCGGTAACGATGATCCTGCACAACACTCATCAGATAGGTTGCAATGCCAACCTGAATACCATGAAGCTGCGGATGCTCAAGCATCTTGTCCAGCGCATGGGAAATCAGATGTTCGCTGCCGCTCGTTGGCGCACTGCTGCCCGCAATCTCATTTGCAATTCCGCTCATTGCAAGAGAATCCAGAAGTTCCTTTAAAAACAGATCATCCTGTATCGAAGTAAACGGTGTGCGCACAAAACTGTTGACTGCTTTCTTTGCAATCATGACAGCAAAATCATTGACTTTTCCGTACCCATGTTCTTCCTCAAAAATCCAGTCATACAGTGCCGTAATTTTTGATACCATATCGCCGATTCCGGAATATAAAAATTTCTCCGGTGCACTGCGGATAATCCTTGTATCCACCACAATCCCATATGCAAGTTTTGCCGGAACGGACTTGCGCCGTCCTTCCACCAGAAGGGAAGCACTGGCACTTGAAAAGCCATCGCTCGATGCCGATGTCGGGATGCTGATAAACGGCAGATTTCGCAGAAATCCACAATATTTCGCACCATCAATCACTTTTCCGCCACCGATGCCGATGACTGCCTGCGTCTTCGCCGGCATGGAAAATGCAAGACTGGTCAGATCTTCCAACCGCACGGTATCCAGTTCCTGATATTCTAAAATATCAATGTCCTCCTGCTGCAATGCTTCCATAACGGTAGAACCAAACATTTCTACAAGACCGTTTCCAAATAATACAACTACTTTCTGTAACTGTAACTCTTTTAAGTAAATCCCCAGATTGTCCAATGCACCCGCACCGATCTTTAAAAGTGCCGGAATGGAAATGTGTTTTCCTGCCATAATAAATGTTCTCCTTCTCATTCTCTTTTCTATTGATTTTAGTATAAACAAAGGTTCCTGAAATTACAATCAATTCCCCCGAAAAAACGCACACGCTTCTCTTTACAATTATGGGTAAGAAAAAAGACGATTTCCTGCGAAACCGTCTTTTTCTTATTAAAATTTTGACGAAACTCCTGTAAATTTACTTTGTCACTTTGATCGTCATTTTTACCGTCTTTGTCTTTCCGTTCTTTAAAGTGACTTTTACTTTCACAACTGCTTTGCCAGCTTTCTTTGCGACAATTGTACCATTTTTATTCACGGTTACAACCGACTTTTTGGAAGATGTATAAGTAATGTTCTTTACATTTTCCATGTTCAGGTTCTTATCAAAAGTAACTTTTGCCTTCTTTCCATTTGCAACCGTTTTCTTGGTATCCTTTAATGCAACACTCTTTAAGATTTTACTGCTCAGGGCTTTTGCATCCTTCTCATTCAGCAGTACATAATCACCGGCATCTTTGGTATCCGCTGTAACCGTTCCGTCTTTGGAAACCTTATAAGTCCTGCTGCTGATCAGGACTTTTTCTCCTGTCTTTTTATCAACTTTTACAAGTGTCAGCTTTTTGCCTGCCTGCAGATCCTTCGCATTGACAGATACGCTGTTCATTACTTTGCCGGAAGCGTTCTTCGTTGTCTGGGTAATCGAGATGTCGCTGGTTCCTGCCTCTTGGACTAATTTTGCAACCACATCTGCTGAAATTGTAGTCTTCTTTGTCTCGGAAGCATTCTTTACTGTTTTGTCCAGCTGTGCCCGGGCACCTGTCACTTCTCCCTTATCGTTCTTTTCAACGGTAAGTGTCGCATTTGTATCTTTTGCAATATTCTCAAATGTTTTGTCCGTTTTCCGGGTTTCCGATGGTTTTGTATCTGGTGTTGTATTTCCGGTATCCGGTGTTGTTGTGCTACCGGAATTTCCACCAGAGGTGCTGCTTCCGGAGGAAGAATTTCCGCCATTATTTCCACTCTGGCTGGTCTGTTTTACTGCAATCAGGCCATCGGCATCTGCTTTTGCAGCTTCCGCGTCACTGATCGTTGTTCCTTTGAATGCATCAAAGTAAAGTACCGATTCCACATCTACCGCGGAACCTGCCGGGTTGGAATTACACCAGAGTCCGAATGCCTGCACATCTTTTAAAGCATCCCCACTAAGTTTTCCACCCGTCTTCCCTTTAAAAGCTGAGAATGGAACGGTTACTTCATAGGCATCTTCTGTCTTCGCAAGATTGGTCAGATATACTTCATATTCTTCTCCTCCTGCCTTGATCTGTACAACAACCTTCTGCCCTTTTCCATCAAGTTTTGTCCAGAATTTCAATGCATTATAGGCTGAAAAATCTGTATTGCCCAGACTTGCATTTACCAGACCCGTCCAGACTTCCGAACCAGTTGTTTTTAATTTGTAATTAAATGCAGCACCATATGTACCATCTGCCTTATGCTCCTGATCCAGCGTAAAGGACGAACTGCATCCAGCGGCAGAATTTCCACCGTAAGCTGCATCCAGAAGTCCATTACTCCCGACATAATAGTCAAAATTTTCCAGCACACCTGCCGGAGCTTTTTCCTTTTCTTTTCCGATACTCAGATTTGTGATCGTGGACAGTTCTTTTCCATCTGCAACGAGCGTAATGGATGCAACATCTGTTTTTCCGATCTGATCCATTTCCTTTTGTGTCAGCTGCGCCGTATAGAATCCGTCGGAGCCTTTTGCAGCCGGCAATGTCAACTGTTTGCCTTTTGCCGTATCCTTTACAACAAACGATACCTCACCGGCATTGGAAACACTTGCCTTTAACACAGTTGGCTTTAAAATCGTATCCATATCAAACGGTGCTACCATGTATCCGCTGACATCTTTGTAATTATCCGTCTTTACTCCTGCGTACTTATCGATATTTCCATAGAAATTCGTACCGTTTCCAAATACTGAATCCTCATTGTTGTAGTAATCAATAAACTCATTGATCATTTCCTGACCCATGGTATCACTGTATTTATACGGCACATAGAAATTGGTATCGCTGAAATTTGCCCATACCATATAATATGGCATGTCGTTTTTCTTTGCGATATCATTCACTTTCTGATACCAGTTCACACCCGACTTTGCCTCACTGACCGGATTATTTTTTACAAGAAGCCCTTCGTTATCACTTCCATCCTTCTTCATCACACGTACACCGGTCTCCGAAATTGCAGCCAGCTTGTTATGCTGTTTTGCAAGTGATGATACAACCTGACAGGTCTGATCCAGATGATCAAAGAACGACGTATCTGCTTCAGCCGGATAGGTATTAAAATCGTTGTAATAGTCAAATGCCAGAATATCTACATAGGCATCTCCCGGATAACGCGACATATACTCCGCCTCGGTCTCCAGCGGTCCGTTTGGTGAATACACATAAAGCATATTATGTACCCCTTTGGATTCCAGATACTCTCTGGTATATGCATACAGACTCTTATAACTTTCCGCCGTGTTTCCAGTTCCCCACCAGAACCATCCGCCGGTATTCTCATGCAGTGGACGGAAGATGACCGGGATATTCTCTTGTTCCAATGCATTGGCATAGAATGCAATCGTATCAAGATATGCCTTAAATACCTCATTCTTCTCTCCACCAGGCAAAATCTTCTTTAACGAATCACCGGATAAATCTTTTGCTTCATTAAAATCACAGTTATAGAAATCGTAGGTTCCATCTGCATTCTTTTTAATCTTTGCGTTGGTGAAATTCGGCATATGGGTGGATAAGGTAACGATTGCACCGTTTTGGGCCGCCTTTTTGCTGTAGTCAATGGAATTCTGCAGTGCAGATGCCGCATCCGTACCACCAGCCTCGCTTCCAAACAGTGCAAGGGAATCGATTCCAAAAATACCGCTGACAGAACCGGTCACATCATGGACATCTCCTAACGCATCCTTGGTTCCAACCGAACGGCTGACATCATTCTGATGGCCAAACAGTACCTGATCGCTCTCGGTCAGTCCCTGTAAATATGCATACAATGCCTTTGCGCTATTGCTGGCATCCGGATCTGTCATGGTCAGGGTTTTATCTGTTGCTTCTGTTTTTGCCTGTGTTCCGTCTGTATTCGGTGTTGCGGTAATTGTCACAAAATCACCACTGGCATCCTTCTGGGAAAGTATCAGATTATCCAGATAAACATCCCCTGCAAAGGAACTGTTGGCTCCGATAAGTCCGATTGTCAGATCATCCATTGGTGTGGCAGATGGAGAAAATCCTAAAGTAACTGTAACTTTCTTATATCCGTTTCCTGCATCTGCTGCCTCGGACGAATCTATGCTGGTATCTTTATTGATTCCGCTATTGGAGAAAAATTTTATCTTGGAAATATTACTGTTTTCCGGATAAATCAAATCCACACTCACCTGATTATAATTGCTGATATCAGCCGGTGTCTCCGGTGTGAATTTCACTTTTGCCTCACTCCATGATTCGCCGGAGTTGGCTGTATAATCCAGGCTTACTTTTAATCTTCCGTCTCCGCCATTTGCATCATAGGAAAGTTCCGGAGCAGCATTTTCTTCTCCACCGTGGAAATACTGATATCCGGTTTCGCCTGCCCACAGATTTACCTGGGATTCATCATTTAAATCAGAAAGAACGGTTGGCTCCTGTTTGGTCAGTTCCTGTTTATCGCTTGATAAATTTGTGAGAACTACATTTGAAAATGTCACAGTTCCCTTAAATCCGGTTCCCACAAGAACGAATTCAACATCCATCAATGTATCCGGTGTTATTCCTGAAAACTTTACTTTCAGATCAGCTGAATAATTCTCCCCAACTTTCATAAAAGAATCCTTCTGCAGCCACTGGCAATCCGTACTGTTGTTCCATCCCCAATCTGATCCCAGTTTTGTTACACCCTGGATATTCAGATGCGCTTTATCTGCATCCAGCGACTGATAGGATGTTTCATCCAGTGTTACCTTTGCAGTTAATTCATACTCTTCATTCACATTTCCCGACGAGCCATTGATGGATTCATCATATACAAAAGTAATTTTTCCTGCACCATTCCAGTCTTCTTCTTGCAATCCTGAAAAATCAATGGTTTCTGTTGTTTTTGCGTTCTCATTTTTGTACAGTTCTGTACGTGTTACTGTTGGTGCTGACGCTTCATTTGTTTCCGCCGCATATACCACCTCATTTTGTAAAAATGTGCATGCCTCCGGTGTCAGTGACCCCATCATTGCCGCTGCCAGCGTGATGGCAACAATCTGTTTTCCTACCCTTCTCATGTTTTTGCTCTACCTTTCCTTTCTTCTCCATTTTAGTTGTAAAAACCTTCCTCCATCTATCCGGTTTCACTTAATAAAAAAGCAATTGCACGCTGCTTCCCATATTTCAGGGAGAGGGTACTGCATACTTGGGGAGTGCAGTAAAAATATGGGAACCAGTGTGCAATTGCTTTATTTATTTGATAAATTCAGTATATCATAAAGTAATTTTAAGTCAATATTTAGTTAATAGAAAATTAAACATTTGTAAAGTATTACTTAATTTAAAGTTTTTTAGTCTTTTTTTAGTCTTTTAATTAGACATTTTCACAAGAGACGAAAGTACCAGTTCCTTATTAATTGAAAAAAGCACCTGTAAAACAGATTATGTTCTGCTCTACAGGTGCTAATATCGTGCTAGTTCTTTTAAGCTGCCTTCCAAAGAATAACCCCCTCTTTTTGTACATTCTTATAAAATGGAAGCACTTCCCCCCTCTTTTTCATATTTTCTTCTTTAATATCAATGATAGAAAAAATCTTATCATAACGTATATCCATCTCTGCTGACCAGCAAATAAATTTATTTCTTATTTCTTCATTCATATCATTTTTAGTGATGATTGCTATATCTATATCGCTTTCTGATGTAGCTTCATTTCTTGCAACAGATCCATACAAAATAATCATTGATAAATTTTCATGAAACAGATTAAGTAACCCTTTTACCAATTCGTCTTTCATCATATCCGTTAACATTTATTACACCCCTACAAAAACTCTTTTTTATAGTCTACCATTTTTTCTGCACCTATTCCATATTTTCTTTTTCATAAGATTCCACCAGTCAAAGAACAATTCAAAAATTAAGGGGACGATCAAAACCATCCCCTTAAAAATTTTAAATATAATTAATCAATTTTTCTTAACATTGCCAAGTCAAGGTTACACCAGTCATTTGCTCCTGCTACAGAATAAACCCCGATCTCCAACGTATGATTTGTAACAACAATCTTGTCTATACTAAAAATATTCCAATTAATGTCACTTGTTTCAATCGTGGTATCAAGCTCACTTCCTCCATAATTTTTTGCATAAAGTTGTAAAACATCCTGTTTCCCATTTGTCTTTGCCCAAATTGAGAATTTATATGTTCCATTCGGAATATTTGTATACGTTTTATATACAGAACACGAATACTCTTTATCATCCCAAAATGTTAATTTGTAATCTCCATCATATGCATCACCATATTCTGTTCTTACAGTATTTTCATCTGACGAATCACTTGTCCATACATTCCATCCACTCGGTGAAGTAGTTATCCCATTCTGTTCAAAACTGATATTTGTCAATAAATTTTCACACGGTTTATTAAGCACCTTAATAGAATCTAATGCATTTCCCTGAAAATTAAACAACGTCATGTTATCCCATGTATTACTTGGCGTTACGGTATCATTTTTATACGCAACCCCTGCAGATGTAGCATATGTTCCGCCTTCTACAGGTATCCATTCTGGTTCCCAATAAAAATATCCAATACCTTTGTCATCTGGTACATTTAAAATGATTGATTCCAGATCATTCATAAATTCAAATTGTCCTTCTACTGTTGCAGGATATCCTCCAACTTCTTCATCTCCACTAATGAATACATTTCCTTCACCATCACCATCTTCCGTTGTCCATGCATACGCAGTTTCTACAACACACACTTCTTTATTATAGGTGGTCGCCAAGTAATTCAAATTATACTGAAGCCCCTCCATGGTTCCATGCCACATTGGATAATAAGATAATCCAAATACATCAAAATCCAAGTTTGGTGACTCTTTCAATAATCCACCAAAATACCAGGTATACAACTGATTTTTTCCACCCTGATCCAGATGAAGCATAATTTTGGTACTTGATGCAGCAGAAGCACGTACTCCAGAAATTGCAGATTCTAAAAGACCCGCTAATCCGGAAAAATCCTCATTCGTCCCTATTTTGCCATCTTCATGAAGAATCCCCGATGATATTTCATTTTATCCTTTTACCCCTCCGGCAACCAATCCATTCTGAATAAATCGCTGTAAGCACATAAAGATGATCATGATCGGCAGGGATGAAATCACTGCTGCTGCAGCAAACAAAGTCCAGTGCGCAGCAAACTGATCGCTGATAAAAGACTGCAGTCCGAGTGCAAGCGTCATTTTTCCCGGTGTCTGCAAAAAGATTGAGGTAATCACATATTCACTGTATGTTGCAATAAACGAAAACAGGAAGATCACGGCAAGCTGTGGCATTGCAAGCGGGATGATGATCTTATAAAAAACCTGGAATTCATTTGCTCCATCCACCATTGCAGCTTCATCCAATTCCACCGGAAGTCCATCGATATAAGATTTAAGTAACCAGATATTGTAAGCACTTCCACCTGCAAGCACAAGAATGAGCGCAAAGCTGTTGTCCACCAACCCGAACTTATAAATTAAAATATAGTATCCGGCAACTGCCATGCTGTTTGGAAACACCTGTAATATCAAAAGTGCCATCAGTCCATATTTTCTTCCCACAAACCGCAGTCTTGCAAACGCATACGCTGCAAGTGAAGTAAGCACAAGTTGTATGATTGCTACAATAAAGCAAAACTTTAGGGAATTAAAAACCCAGATTCCAAAATCCGTTTCCCGAAACAGTTCCACATAATGTTCAATACTGAATTTTTCAGGGAACAATGAGGACAGGAAAAAGCTGTCACCCGCGGAAAAAGAGGACATAACAATCCATATGACCGGAAACAGCACCACGATCATTGTGATCCATATGACCACTCTGCTTCCCCACAGTGTCCGTTGTTCTGAGGCGGATATTTTCTTTTTATTTTTCATTTAATCAACCTCCTTAAATGAGCCGGACAGCCGCATATTAATCAGCGTAAATGTTCCGACAATGATAAAGATCAGCACACTGAACGTTGCAGACAGTTCATACCGGTTCGACCATGTGGTCATCTTATAGGTGGTACTGGCAAGGATATCCGTATAACCCGCAAACTGGTTATCCACTCTCGCTGGTCCACCTTGTGTAATCATATATATATTTCCAAAATTGTTAAAATTAGCCGCAAACGAGGAAATTACAAGAGGAATGGAAAGTTTTGTCACCATCGGCAATGTAATGCTCTTAAAACACTGAAATTTTGATGCCCCATCCATTTTAGCCGCCTCATAGTATTCACCAGAAATCGCCTGTAGTCCACCAAGACAGACATTCATCATATAGGGAAATCCCAGCCACACATTCACGATAATCAACCCAACCCTTGCCCAGAATGGATTGGTCAGCCACGGTACATTCCAGGCAATACCGATTGTATGCAGTAAATTATTGATTCCACCATACTGCTCATTTAGCAGTCCCTGCCATGCGAGGATTGCAATCGTAGATGGCAATGCCCACGGAACAATTAGCACTGCACGGTAAATTTTTGATTCTTTCATATGCGGATTGTTTAACAAAATGGCAAGAATCAGTCCCATTGCATAGGAACCTGCCGTACTTAACAGCGCAAAACAAATCGTCCACCCAAGTACCGGGAAAAACACATTTTTAATGCTTCCGGAAAATACGGTCAGATAATTTTCCAGACCCACAAACGTGTAATCTGTCAGATGATACATGTTGTAATTAGTAAAAGATAAAATCACCGTATAAATAATTGGCAGACATGTCACCAACAGAATCGAGATCAGTGCCGGTGCCAGATAAGTATACCCAAGCGCATTCTTTTTCTTTCTCATGCCATCACTACTTTCCTGAATTCATCAATTCAATCGCTTCTTTCAACTGCGTAACCATATTTTTGGCAGCTTCCTCTGGTGTTTGCTCCCCAGACCACATCGAACGGATATTGTTTGTGTGGATACTCCAGAGCTGTCCCATTTCTGATACGGTCGGCATCGGCTCTCCATCATTGATCTGCTCGACAAATGCCTGTGTGTATGCATTACTCTGGATCTCATCAAGTTCCTGATCTGCCAGTTTTGCCGGTATACGGTCACCCGCCTCATACATGCCAAGTGCACCGTTTTCCAGCAGATAGGAAATAAAATCCCATGCTGCATCCTGATTTTTACTGCTGTTGCTCACAAAACTTACCTGTGTACCCACCGGGGTCACAAACGGCTGTCCGTGGAAAGTTGGCATTTTTGCTACAGCAAATTTAGTTCCTGCAGAGGTAAAACCGTCAATGTCCCATGGTCCACCAATATAATAAGCACATTTTCCGTTCTGGAAATTACTTCTTGCGATATCGGCTGTCACATCTGCCGTGATCAGTTTATATTTATTGCACAGGTCATTGATAAAGGCATAGGCTTCCACACTGCCCTCATTATCAAGACCGATGTCTGCCGTGTCATATGCCCCATCCTGATATTTAAAAATATAACCTCCGCAGGCTCTCACAAAACCAAGATCGTAGTATATGCTTGTTGCATCAAACTGTACACCTCCGTCTGCGGCTGCCTGATCGACCAGTTCTTCCCATGTTTTTGGAACTTCCGATACAAGATCTGTGTTGTAAAACAGTGCAGTAGTCTCTACGGAAAGTGGTGCTGCATATCGTTTTCCATCTACATAACATGCCTGGATGGCTGCATCGGAAAAATCCTGATCCGCATACAGATCCTGTGGCACTTCTGCAGTAAGATCTGCGTTTACATAATCTGCAAGCTGGTCATTTGGAATCCCCACCACAGCATCCGGTCCGGAAGCACTTTTTACTGCCTGTGCAAACTGCTGGACAGATGGAGACTGGTGAATGACTTCTACCTTTCGTCCGTTCTTTTCTCCCCATTCATCTGCATATTTCTGAATGGTATCCACTTCCACGTTCATGTTCGTCCAAATCACGAGTTTTTCCCCAGAAGCTTCCCTTTTTCCGGTTCCAGTTCCACTTCCACAGCCAGTCAACATTCCCACTGCCATTGTTACAGCCAGCACAGCTGTTATTAATTTTTTCTTCATATGATTGCCCTCCTTTACATTGTTTTCATGTTTATCAGCGCGCTGTTTGCGTTTCCATTTTCGTCAAACAATGCCATATTTGCCATGGCATTTCCTGCTGTCATCTTGTCTTTCATGTACTTGCTGCCACTCTTACTTGCCCACGTACAGTCCGGTATTGGCAGCCATGCCGGTTCCCAGTAAAACACGCCGATGCCTCTTTTATTGTTTACACTTCTTACCGTTGCAAACAAATCCCGCAAGAATGCTTCCTGCCCCTGCTGTGTTGCCGGGTATCCAGTGATTTTTTCATGCTCCTTCGAATAAACGATTCCGTTGCAGCCAAATGTTTCCGTAGTATAACCAATCGAAGTCTCTGCAACAAGTACATCTTTGTCATACCGGCTGCTGATATCATTCATATTATCCAGAAGAAGTGAAAGACTTCCGTTCCAGTGCGGATAATACGACATTCCAATAATATCAAAATCCAGCGCATACGATGAAACCTGATCAAACCACTGTCGATACATTTTATTATCCGTTCCGAAATCCAGATGCAATACGATCCTTGCGTCCGGACACTCCTCGCGCACCCCTTTAATCCCTGCCTGCAGAAGATGTGCCATATTTTCGGTCTGTTCGATGTAACCGTCCGGCCACAACAGCCCTTTTGTAATCTCATTTCCAACCTGCACCATAGTCGGCACAAGCTTGTGGTTTTTCAATGCCTTTAACGTATCTACGGTATGCAGATACACCGCCGTTTCCAGTGCCTCTCCGCTTAATTCTTTCCAGGCTTTCGGTTTTACCTGTTTGGCTGGATCTGCCCAGAAATCACTATAATGGAAATCAAGCATAAAATCCATACCGCTTTGTACAGTTCTTTCTGCGATCTCAATGGTGGTCTCCAGATCATTTCCACCTCCCCCGTAAGAATTTCCGTTTTCATCGTAGGGATCCGGCCAAATCCGAATCCTTACGTTATTGGCTCCGCATGTCTTTAAAATTGCAAACAGATCTTCTTTTTTCCCGTTCAGCCGATAGGACGCACCATAATGTTCCAGTTCTTTCACCATGGAAATATCCATACCCTTAATAAATTTCATAACTACTCCTTCACAAGTGTAATATCATCAATGGTTCCCCAGCCGCCCGGTGCTGTTGCCACGTGTGCTCCTACTGTGATTGCTCCGTCCGTTGGCGTAATGCCCGGGATTTCCACCGTATACCAGTTAACATACCCCTGCAATTTGCCATCTGCTTTTACCTCTTCGCCATCCACGAGCGCATAAAAATATACGGTCGGATTTTCATCCCCGGCTGCATCACCCTGAATATGAGCGGTTAGTTTGTAGGTGCCATCCTCAAGTCCACTCACTGTCTGTTTCATGGAAAAATCCACCGGATTGTTTCCTGAATAAAAATGCAGTGACTGTGCACCTGTAAAACAGTCTGTCTCACGATCATAAACATCTAACTCCTCTGTAACATCATTGTTGTTTGTCACCGTCCATCCGGAAAAATCTGGTTCTTCAAAACTTCCGTTGATCAGATAATTTCCGTTTTCATCTGGCGTATCTGTTGTATTTTCCTTCTGTTCTGCGGCAGCAACTTCTGTGCCTCTCTCCTCTTCAATGTTCTCTGTTTCTGTAGCTTTTTGTGTTTTCTCCGCATCAGCATTAATACCAGATGTGTTTCCACATCCTGACAATGCTACTGCCATGCTCGCTACAAGGACTGCATGTAATAACTTCCTTTTCATAAATGTTCCCCCTTTTCTAAAATTAAATCTTTACTAATATTCAAGTAAATTATTTACTTATTAAGAATGTATCATCTAAGCCTAATAATGTCAATACTCACAAATACACTTTTCACTATATTGCCAATTTTTATTTTTGTATTTTATGCAATATATACAAAAAAGACACAAAAAAAGATGTTCGCATCGAACATCTTTTTTCAACAACTCTTCCGGAAAACTGGAATTCCATTTACAAACACCAGCTTGGTTACGCGTCCGCCATATAGTACCCTGTTTCGCAACAGATCAAGCGCGGTTTCACAGATACATGGAATATCAATATGAATAGTAGTAAGGGGTGGTGATAAATACTTTGCAATATTCACATCATTGATGCTAAAAACCGCCACCTGCTCCGGAATCTGTATATTGCCTTCATTTAAAGCCTGTAGCACACCCACCGCCAGTGTGTCACTTGCCACACAAAGTGCTGTTGGCAGTATCTCTTTTTTAAGCAGTTCTTTTCCCATGCGGTAGCCATCATCCACCGTAAATCTCTCGGAAATGAAAATGTACTCCTCATTGAGATACCCATAGTATGCAGCGCTCTGTCGAAATGACCACTCCCGGATATCCATGGAAGGTTTTCCGGTGTCAATATTTCTATCACTGCCCCCGATAAATCCAATCCGTTTATGTCCTTTTTCCACAAAGTAATCAACCATCTGTGTCACAAACGAATCCATATTGGGCTTCACGGCATCAAAAAGTTTTTCATCCGGGGATGTGCCGATAAACACGCCCCTTTTGCACCGTTTATACAAAGCATTGATTTCTTTTCTGGTGAGCCATCCAATCGCAATAAAGGCACTTAAATCTTTCGGAACATGATCCATGCCGTCTTTTCGGTCATAGATGCTGAGCTGAATATTCATCTTTTTCGCCTGCTTTATTATCTCATCCTTTACCCCGTGGTAAAAGACATCTTCGAGTTCATCCTCGTGGTCAACAAAATACAGCAATGCCACATTTTCGATCTTGGGATAGATTACTCTCTTTTTATATCCGATTTTCTCTGCTGTGGCAAAGATCGCCTCTCTTGTCTCATCACTAACAGAGATTCCCTCATCATAATTGAGTACCCGTGAAACTGCTGAGCTCGAAACCCCTACGATTTCTGCAATTTCTTTAATTGTTGCCATACGATTCCTCCAATGTTTTCATGGATTTCTTTATTGATAAATTCTGTTATAATTATTTTACATAAATATTTTACTTTGTCAAACAAAGTTTTACACATAAAAAAGGCATACATTCCTCAAAGGATCATGTATGCCTTTACAAACCGTTACCCAGTCTTATTTCGTAGAAACCGTAGAAGCTACCAGCTCCAGATTTCCTTCTATCTCGACATTACCGTATCCACAAGGAAGAATAAAATGATCTCCCTTCTTGACACTGGTATGATTCAAAAGACCATTGCCCTCGACTACGCTGACGATCAGGAACGGATAAGACTGCTCAAACTCAGCCTTCCCATCCACTTTCATGTGGAATACCTGATAATACTTACACTCGATGAGTTTCTGCAGTTTGTTGGTCTCCGCTTCCCCAGTCTCGATCATGCACTCGGACATCGGTGCTGCCGGCACTTTGATGACATCGAGACTCTGCTGTACATGAAGCTGACGCGGTTTGCCGTTGGAAAGACGGTCATAATCATAGACACGATAGGTAATATCACTGTTCTGCTGTGTCTCAAGAATTGTAATTCCACCCTTGATTGCATGCACGGTACCCGGATCAATCTGGATGAAATCACCTTTCTTTACCGGGACTTCACGGATCAGCTCACTCCAGCGTCCGTTGTGTACCATGTCTTCCAGTTCTTCGTGTGTCTTTGCATTGTGTCCGATAACAAGCTTGGAATCCGGCTCACAGTCAAGGATATACCAGCACTCCATCTTGCCAAGAGAACCGTTTTCATGCTCTGCAGCATAGGTATCATCCGGATGTACCTGAATACTTAAATCTGCCTTTGCATCAATAATCTTGATCAGCAGTGGGAATACTTTCCCCTGTGTATTTCCAAAGAGTTCTTTATGTTCCTCCCACAGATCGGATAATTTCTTTCCCTTATACGCACCGTCTGCAATCGTACAGGTTCCGTTTGGATGTGCTGCGATACCCCAGCATTCTCCGATGTCATCGCCCTCGATCGCATAGCCAAACTCCTCACGCAGCTTGGTGCCGCCCCAGATGTTGTGGGTAAATACCGGATTCATAAACAAAATTTCTTTACATGGCTGGTTACAGCTTAAATTTTCTCCATTCATTTTCATTACCTCTCTGTACCAGTAGGCAGAATCTTTTGCAATTCTGCGCTGGGTTGTGTAGTCTACATAAACAAGTCCAAAACGCTCTTTGTAACCTTCTGCCCACTCAAAGTTATCCAGAAATGTCCAGAGGAAATATCCGATCACCGGCACTCCCTCATTGACCGCACGCTGCACAGCACCCAGATATGCATCCAAAAATGTGATTCTTTCGCTGTCATGCACCTGTCCGTCCGCGGAAATATTGTCAAGATCGGACATTCCGTTTTCTGTAATATAAAGCGGCAGATGGTAACGCTCTGTCAAGAAACGAATTCCGTAATACAATGCCTCCGGTGTCACTGGCCAGCCTGTGCCTGTCTTAGCTGCCCCAGGGGCGCGGTCTACATATTCCGGTTCCCCATCTTTTCCACAACGGATCATATAACCGTTATATATATTTTGTCCCATAAAATCGAGCGGCTGATGAATGAGTTCCATATCTTCTTTCGTAATCTCCGGAAGATATGGTGCAAATTTTTCCAGTCCTTCTTTTGGATACTCTCCTAAAAAGACAGGATCGGAAAACCATGCCACATTCCAGGTCCAGTTATCCATTGGGTTGTCAAAACCAAAATATACCTTTTTTGCAGCCTCTATATCCTTTGTACCCTCCGATGCCGGATATGCCACACCACAGGTCGGTGCATATCCGACACGTATCTTCTGCTTTGCATATTTACGCAGATTGATCACTGCCTGACCATGTGCTTTCATCAGATTGTGTGCCATCTGAAAGGTTTCTGGAACGGAATACTGCATTCCCGGTGCATGTACCCCGCTTAAGTGTCCCAGTCCAATCGCACACTGCGGCTCATTGATTGTGATAAAATCGGTACACAGATCAGAGAAATTTTCTGCAACGACTTTTGCATATTCTCCAAACCACTCCACCACATCTTCATTGAGCCATCCGCCTTTTTTAAACAGCTCATATGGAAACTCCCAATGAAACATGGTGATAAACGGACGAATTCCGTTTTCTTTCATGCAAAGAATCATATCGCGATACATCTGTACAGCTTTCTCATTCACCTTCCCGGTTCCCGCCGGAAGGATTCTTGACCAGTTGAGTGAAAAACGATAATTTTTGATTCCAAGTAACCGCATCAAAGCAAAATCTTCTTTATAACGGTGCATATGATCGCAGGAAACATCTGCAGTCTGTTGTTCATACACCCTGCCGGAACGCACAAACTCATCCCACACATTCTTTCCACGGCCATCGTCAGGATCGGTTCCTTCCACCTGATAAGCACTGCTTGCCACTCCCCAGACAAAATCTTTTGGAAACATATTTTTCTTCCTCTCTCTATTTTTCAGAAACAATTACAGAGATCAGTTCAAATGCACTCGGCATGGTAGAATCTCCGGAAATCAGCCGTATTTCCACCGTATGTGCCCCTTCTTTTCCATGCACCAGAACCGGAGTCAGCGTCAGGGAATCCCCCCAATCCTCATCAAAGTTTGCATCCAGTGTCACCGCATGTGCTTCATCCCCATCCACAATGGCCAGTGCCACCGGCGCCGGTTTCGTTACACAACGCTTATACTGTGCTGCAATCTCACTTCCATTTACAGCAAACGTTAACGATGCTCCTTTTTCTTTTGCGGACCATCCATTTTTGAAGCAATCTTTGACTTCTTCCTGTACTCTGGTATCTTTGACAAATCCCTGGTTTTCAGGTTCATAATTACGATTATCCAGACGCACTGCTTTTTCATAGCAATTGTCTGTCAGTGGTTCTGGGAATTCTGGTTTTGCATCCTTTGTCTGTGTTATATGGATTTTCTCTAAGGCATAAGTAATCACAGATGCAACCAGCTCATGCCCTTTGTCGTTTGGATGCAGATCATCCTCTGTAATGTCGCGGTTTGGAATCCGCCCCGCAACGACCTCCGGATAAATACTGCTCTGCATGCTGACCGCCGGAAGCTGATAATGTCTGGCTATCTGACCGTGCATGATCTGCGCATTTCCACCGTTATTATAATAGACATTGTGCACCAGCATCACAGCAGGTTCGTTTTCATCCTGCCATACACGGCGTACCAGTCCTTCATATGTCTCACGGAAAAATTCCGTTGATTCATCATTGACCGAAAATTCAATGATAACAAAATCCGGTTTATGGGAAAGCAGATCGGACTCGGCACGAGCCGTCCCGAAATGTGATGTTGTTCCACCGATTCCGGCATTGATATAATGAAATTTGGCCTGTGGAAATGTTTTCTCCCACCACTGAAATACGCGGTAAGCATAACACAGCTCCGGTGCGGATGCAAGACATCCCTGCGTGATAGAACCACCAAGGAAACCAATGCTTAATGTTTCCCCGGCCTCTGCCCTTGCCATTAATTTTTTCATCCGGTACTGATTGCCCGGATTTGAAATACCTCTTTCATATTCAATCTGCATTGTTATACTCCTTATATCATGTAATCAATTTTTTTAAAAATTGATTACATATCCCAAATCTCCTCTCCGAGGCTTTCGATGAATGCGGTAAGTTCCTTACTCATCTGTTCTGCCTCCGGAATACGGATATGTCCCGGTGTTCCCTTTCCGTTCTGTGAATACAGGAAATGGTGTACCCGCGGACTGTTTACTGTTTTGCACACTTCCTCAATGGAAATGTCCCAGTTTTCGTTATGTTCCAATATTGTGGTTGTCAATATAAAGGTTGCCTTCGGATATACTTCCATAAGATGCTCTAAAAATCTGCGGTAATGCTGCCGCCAGTTTTCGGAACGTGCACTGTTATAATCTTCTGCCATATAATCATCCGGGTGGTTATCATTCTGCCCGAATGCAAAAATCACAACATCTGGTGTATAACGTGAAAAATCCCATGGTTTTACTTCACTGAGTTCCGGCTGGTATTCTATTTTATCATAACAGGATTCTATTCCCAGATAATCCGGCTCCATAAACCAGCCGGTTTTGTCAAGAAGGGCGATACCACCCTGTGATGTGTCATGCAACTGTGCATGCAGATTCCACGCGGTCATCCACGCGTAAGAATACCAACTGTTTGAATATTCCCCATCGTGCTCCGGATCAGGTTTTCCTACATAATCCACAGCTTCTGATACCTCACCGCAGGAAACGCTGTCCCCGAAAACTTCGATTTTACGGGACGGAAGCGGTGCCGGAGTAAGTACCTTAGCATCGCTTCCCAATTCAAATCCCAGTAATGTGACGATATGGCAGGAATCCATTCTTTTAAAAAGAGTGAGGGTATGCTCTGTAGGCTCAAGACCTTCTGCAATCACATACGTTTTTGCATCGGAATCTGAGGTGAGTAAGAACTGTCCCTGCTTCCCGTCTAATATATATCCCATCCGGCTCGACCAGTAAGCACGCTTGTTTGCCAGTGTCACGGAAATTTCTGTTCCGGTAAAACGAATCTGTACAAAGCTCGCCGCATAGACAAGCACTGGTGCTTTCGGATCATCAAAATCAATTCTTCCACAATATTGTAATCTCTTGTCGTCCGGTGAAATATGCATAATTATCTCCTTCCGATTTCAGTGTCTGCAGGTGTTACAACACTGTTTGTTTTTATGTAATCTACAATCTCATCCAGTTTTGTAAATGCCAGGCCAACGTAGCTGTCTGCAGCGCCATAGTAGATCGCAATCTTACCGGATGCACTGTCGTGAATGGTTGCACATGGGAAGCATACGTTCGGAACGAAACCTCTCTCCTCATACCACTCTTCCGGAGTCAGAAGGAAATTCTCACAGCGATACTTCACGATGGAAGGATTATCAATGTCAAGGATTGCCCCACCGATGGAGTAAACATATCCGTTACATGTACCGGATACCCCATGATAGAATAAGAGCCATCCTTCGGAAGTCTCGATTGGAGCAGCTCCGCCGCCGATCTTTAAGGACTCCCACCATTCGCTTCCTTTGCCCATGACATGTCTGTGTTTGCCCCAGTATACCAGATCCGGGCTCTCACTTAAGAAGATGTCACCAAACGGTGTATGACCACTGTCTGACGGACGGGAAAGCATCATGAAGTTTCCATTGATCTTTCTAGGGAACAGCACGGCATTACGATTGAATGGGAGGAACGGATTCTCAATCCGTGTAAACGTCTTGAAATCTGTTGTTTTTGCCATGCCGATTGCTGCTCCGTAGAAATCCTGACACCAGATGATATAATAGGTGTCTTCTACTTTTACAAGTCTTGGATCATATGCATAGATTGGCATAAATGGATCGCCGTTTTCATCTACGAATGGAATCTTGTTTTCTTCAAAATCCCAGTGGATGGCATCTTTGCTGTGTCCAAGATAAATATATGGAATACCATTGGTCTGCTCTCCACGGAACACACCGATGAAAGCATCACCATATGGCATAACCGCACTGTTAAAAATTCTTGCAACACCCTTTAACGGATTTCTTCCGATAATCGGGTTTTCACTGTATCTCCAGATCGGGGCTCCGTTCTGAGATCCTTGTGGTCTCTCCTGCCATGGTACATTTGGTACCGGAGCTGTCAGCATCTTTACTTCACTCATAATCAACTCTCCTCTTATTTATGATTTTTTAAATACTCTAAGTTCTTCTTAATCAGGTCGCATCTCTGCTGTACACACAGTACACTTCTTCCCGGATCCTGTGGGGTGTTGAATACGTAATCAATCAGACGGTCAATCGTTGTAGTCGCCACATGCATTCTTGTATCAGAAGAAGCATAGTAAATAAATACTTCGTTCTTATTGTTTACGATTGCACCGTTGGTAAATACAACATTGGATACATCTCCGACACGCTCCTCACCTCTTGGTCCGATTAACAGTCCGGATGGCTCTGCAATTACCTTGGACGGATCATTTAAATCCGTGGCAAATGCATAGATCACATAGCGCAGACCTGCTGCAGTATTTCTTACACCGTGTGCAATGTGAATCCAGCCGCGGTCAGTCTTGATCGGAGTAGCACCTGCACCGTTCTTTGCCTCGGTAATGGTATGGTACTTACGGATGCTGGTCATCTTCTCTTCGTCAATGACTGCATGTGTGATGTCCTCGCAAAGACCGAATCCAATACCGCTTCCGCTTCCGGTATCAATGAAATCATCCATTGGACGGGTGTAGAATGCATACTTTCCATCTACAAATTCCGGATGCAGCACAACATTTCTCTGCTGTGGGGAACGAAGGGTCATTAAGTTTTCCAGACGCTCCCAGTGCTTTAAATCTTTTGTGCGGACAATTCCTGCTGCTGCAACGGCTGCAGACAGATCGTTTACGCTGGTGTCTTTGCTCTCGGAACAGAATACGCCGTAAATGTATCCGTCCTCATGCTGTGTCAGTCTCATATCATAGACGTTTGTCTCCTCCGGACATACATCATCCAGAAGGATCGGGTAATCCCAGAAACGGAAATTATCAATTCCGTTATCACTCTCTGCCACACCGAAGAAAGACTTTCTGTCATTTCCCTCGATACGGGCAACCAGATAATACTTTCCGTTTAAATAAATTGCTCCGGAATTCATGACTGCATTGACTCCAAGACGCTCCATAAAGAATGGATTGGTTTCTTCGTTTAAGTCATATCTCCAGGTGAGCGGAATCATATCTCTTGTAAGAACGGGATTTACATAGCGGTCAAATACACCGTTATAAAAATCGCTTTTTTCATTTTTTCGGGAAAGCAGCTTCTCCTGCTTTGCCAGTTCTACATAATATCTTTCATGCATTATTTAAAGTCTCCTTATTACTTCCATACACATTCTTCCGTTATGATACGGACATTTCCAGGGTTCTACGATTGGACGGTCAGCAATCGGACTTCCATCCGGATTTACTTCCCAGAACCATTCAGAACCGGTTCTCTTGTCAATTACATGTTCTTTGATGAATTCCCATTCTGCCTCAGATGCTTCCAGGAAATTCTCTTTCTGCGGATGCTTCTGGTATTCATTCAAAAATCCAATGACCGTCTCTGCCTGTACCCACCAGACCCGGTGGTCATTCACTTCTCCTTTACAGCATTCATTTGCCAGAGAATGACCGTCAAAAGCAACCTTATATACATTTTCCGCAAGTGTTTCGGTAATCGGGGACATCTTTTCTTTGTAATGTGCATCCCCAAGTACCTCTACTCCACGATCCATCAGCCATGCTGTCTCAATGTCATGACCATAAGAATACAGATCAATGATGGCGTTGTAGTTCTTGTCAAAGAATACTTTCTGTCTCTTAAGTTTCGGATTGTATACCTTATCCGCAAATACATCCATAATCCACTTTAACCGCTCTCCCACCTCTTCATCATGGGAAACCCGGTAAAACTCCGTGTAAGCCTCAAACACATGAAGCAGTGTATTCATGGTTTTTTCGGCAAGCACACCATTTTCCGATAGCTTCTCATTGGATTCCGGCTGGAAGTCTTTGGTAAATGCTTCCAGATATCCAACCTCATCCGTACATTTGCTTTCAATAAGAAGCTGCAGTTCTTTGGCAAGCTTTAATGCTTCTTCATCCCCGGATGCATCGTAATAGGAAGAAAGAGCATAGATGCAGAACGCCTGATTATACGTATGTTTTGTTGTGTCAAGTGGCTTTCCGTCATAGGTCATAGACCAGAAGATTCCACCATTTTCTTTGTCAATGCAATGATCACGCAGGAACTCATAACCGTGTCTTGCCTCATCCAATAAGGTTTCATCTTTCAGAAGGATATACGCATTTGCAAAAAACCAGGTAATTCTGCTATTTAAGATACAGCCCTTTTCTGCTGTTTTGTCTACGTTTAAATCATAGTCCATATATCCATAGTAACCACCATATGTATCGTCTCTTAATGCCTTCCAGAAGGGAATAATCCCTTCTGTCAAATGCTTTGTGACTTCTTCTTTCATCATGCTCTTATTCATGCCGATACCTCTTATTTTTCTAAAATCATTAACCCTTTACTGCACCTGCAGTAATTCCACTGTAAATCTGTTTCTGGCAGCAGACAAATACGATCAGCGCCGGAAGCAGGGAGATAATAACACCTGCACAGATCAGATTGTACTTGCTTCCCATTGGTCCTACGAACGTGTAGAGGGAAAGTGCCATGGTACGGATCTCTTTTCTCATCAAGTAAAGGTTTGCTGCGTAGTATTCGTTGTACACACCAACACCCTTTAAAATACAGGATGTAACAATTGCCGGTTTCAACAGTGGAAGCATAATCTTCCAGTAAATCTGCCAGTAATTTGCGCCATCAATGATAGCTGACTCATCCAGAGAGATCGGAATATTCTCCATAAACTGAATGAAGATGTACATAGAGATAACATCTGTACCACAGCTCATGATGATGTATCCAGCCAGACTGTTTACAAGGTGTAAATCTGACATAATCTGATATACAGTAACCTGCATCGCTACGGCTGGAAGCAATGCTGCGATGGTGTAAAGATTACGGATAAATGCATTACCCGGAAATTTAAAACGGTTTAATACATAGGCAAGCTGGGAACCGACAATTACGGATACCGTAAGTACAACAATCATGACGATTACAGAATTCAAAAATGCACGTCCCATATTTGCCGTCTTAAATGCATTTACAAAGTTGTCAAAATTCAGCCAGCTTCCCGGAAATGCCATAACATTGGTATTCTGGTACTCGGCATCTGTCTTAAATGCCGTTGTGATACAGGAAACAATCGGAATGATTGCACAGAATCCGAAAAAGATCAGCGATGCATATTCCACTATCGTCCAGATAATGCTTCCTACGGAATAATGTTTTGCTTTTTTACGTTTTACTACTGCTGTATTACTCATTATTTCGCCGCCCCCTTCTTCATTTTCTCCTGTTTTTTGATCTGCTTAATCACCTGTTTTTCTGCCTTCAGCCGGGCTTTCTTTGCCTTATAGGATTCATCCTCCGACGCGGCATCCCTGAACACATATTTAAAGAACACATTCTGTAAGATCGTACAGATAAAGATGATCATCAGCAGAACAACAGACATTGCCGATGCCAGACCTACTTTCTGGCTGGTATGTGCGATCTTGTTCATAATTACGAAATACGTTCCTGTTCCGTTTGCACCGGTGGTGATTACGAAAGGCGCCTCAAACGCACTTAAGGAACCGGTGATGGAAAGGATAACATTTAATGTAATAATTGTCTTGATACTCGGGAGAATAATGTGTTTAAACTGCTCCCATTTATTTGCACCATCCAGGGACGCTGCTTCGTAGAGTTCGCTATCCACAGACATCATGGCACCAATAAACAGTACCATATTCTGTCCGGTATACCGCCATACGGAAGTCGCCGTCAGGGACCAGTTGTTTACACTCTGATCCTTTAACCAGTATGGAAGATTTTCTAATTGAAACCCACACCACTGCAGGATTGTATCAAATACGAATCCTCTGGTGAAGAAGAATTTAAAGATAAAACCAATGGCAATACCACTGATGAGGTAAGGGAAAAACATCAGCCCTTTGAAAAGATTTCCACCCTTTACCTTAAAACTTAAAATTGTTGCAAGATACAGTGCAAGCACAAGCTGGATCAATGCACCGACCATATAGAATAAACTAAGTTTCAACGCCCCGAAACAATCTTTTCTTCTGAATACATCAAGATAGTTGTCCCATCCGACAAATTCGCGCCTGTCTATCGGCGTTGTATATTTCATCTTATAAAAACTGAATTTGATCATTTCCGCAAACGGAAAGTAAGTAAATAAAAAGAGTAAGAGCAACGGGATGACCATAAAACCGATACAGATAAATACCTGCTGGCCGGCTCTGCTCCTTGCCCATTTCTTAAAACTAAATGATTTTGATTTCATACTACGTTCCTCCCATATGAAACAGGCAATCATGCCGCTGGGCCGAAAATAAACTTTCCGGCCCAGACAACTAGATGATATACCTTTATGCAGCGTGGAACTACTCTGTAATTTCTACGCCCTCAGATTCCTGAGCATCTGTCCACTTCTGGTTCCACTCGTTCATAATATCGTCGAAGCTCTCATCGCCATTTGCTGCATGCTCGATGATTGCCTGGATCTTATCGTTTCCACCGTTATTAACATTTAACTCAGAATCAGCATTCAATGCATTTAAAAGATCTTCTTCGCCTTCTACCGCTGGCTCATCCTCAAGGAATGTTACACCAGAGAAATCAAGCTTTGTATCAGAAGATGACTTTGCAACCGGAAGTCCATCCTCGTTGTAAGAAAATCCAGACTTTTCAGTCATCCACTTAACAAAGATTAAAGCTGCCTGCTTCTCATCATCAGAAGCGTTTACGTTGATACCATAAGAGTAATCTGCTCCAGCTGATGCATACTGCTCACCGTTTACAGAAATCGGGAATGGCATATATCCGATGTCATCTGCGTTCTCACCGGCTGCTTCCATCTGTGGGTAAGCCCATGATCCAAGTACCATACATCCAATCTGTCCGTTGTTTAACATGCTCTTAGAGCCTTCCCAGTCAGTTGTAGAATAGTCATCCTCGGTAAGTCCGCCAGCAACTGCATCGTAAAGGATCTTGTATACTGCATATGGATGTGTGCCATCGCCGTAATCCTTGAATGGGTCCTTTGTGTGAAGGAACTTCTGGTTGAAGTAAGTGTTATCACCAGTTGCATTGTTTCCGATGTAAGCATCCCATGCACCCATGGTCCAGCCTGCTGCATAGTTTGTGTAAAGCGGAATTGCATCCGTCTTGTCCTTAATCTTCTTTAATGCATCAATGAACTCGTCCGGAGTTTTTGGAATATCGGTCACACCGGCATCCTCAAACACTTTCTTGTTGTAAACGATACCCTGTGTCGTTGCTGTGGAAGGAACACCGTATACATCATCTCCATAGAGCCATGTGTTTGCGTAGTTGATCTGCTGGCTCATCTCATCAAGTGTACCGTATGACATATAATATGTACTGAGGTCTGCCTTATCTACTGCCGGAATCATGGTAATGGTTTCGTACTGTCCGGACTGTAAATGTGTCAGTGCATCATCGGCATAGTTTGTATCTGTGGTGATTTCAACCTTGATATTCGGATACTCTTTGTTGAAGTCTTCCAGATAAGATTTCCAGTTCTTTCCGCCGTAATCATCGGTATCCATATCTGTTCTGTGGTTGAACATTGTAATTGTTGCGCTTAAGTCTTTTCCTGTTTCTCCCAATACAATGTCTGAATAGCTTACAAGACCATCTGCAGAAGCGCTGTCTGATTTCTGTGTGGCATCAGCAGAATCATTTCCCTTAGAACCACATCCTGCGAATAATGTTGCGGTCATTGCAGCCACAAGACCAAGTGCCATAAACTTTTTAAATTTCATGTTGTTCTCCTCCTTAAACATGTGAATTATTAAGTTAATTTAAGTATACATTTTTTGTTAATTTAATCATCACTCTTTATTGCTTTTAATCATACCATATTGCGTTTTCAAACACATTCCCTATAATGCACAATTTTGCATTTACTTTTTTGTATATTATGCCTATATATTTTTGTCCAAAAAGTAATTTTAAGTTATATTTCATTTTAAATTATTGCTTTTTACCTTTCATCCAATTATACTTAATTAAAAACTGGTTATGATTGAAAGAGGATGATTTTATGGAACAATTACAGCATCATGGGATTACAGGAACGGTGCCAAAGCATGTATTATCTGACAACATGAAAAACTTTACGGCTTTTCCGCTGTCCGCACCAGCGGATGACGGCTTTATTCATCTGCTCGGAAAAGGCATCTGTTCCTTTCCGAACAATTGTTCCATGACATTCCGTATCAACGCGCCTTATCATTTTTTTTATGTATATGAAGGCACTCTTTCTGTAACGGATGAACATCATACGTGTCGGCTGGCAGACCGGCACGCAGCACTTCTTCCGATTTCCGGTGCCCTCACGATCGAAATTTTAAAAGGCCGCTGCCACTATTTCCATATGTATATTTCCGGTCTTGCCCTCTTGCAGTTTCACACACTGCTCCCATCACCTCTTGCCTATCCGGCAGAGAGTTCTTCTATGTTTACGCTGTTCCATACGATGGAGCATTTACAGAATCTGCAGAAAGACACTTTTAATGATCCTCTGTCCGTCTGCCGGATCTCCATGTGGATTACCAATATTCTTACGGAAATGGCAGTCTATTCCTGCCATCCTGCCACACACCGGGATACGATCCCGGATTATCTGCGGGAAATTCATCATTTATTTGACACACAATACGGAGAAAATTATTCACTGGACGAACTGGAAAATACGTATTCCGTCAGCAAATACCGGATCTGCCGCGAGTTTTCTAAATACTATGGGGCTTCTCCTGTCCAGTACTTAAACCATAAGCGGATTGAAGAGGCTAAAAAACTGCTTCTGACTACCAACGACACCATCCACGAAATCGGAAGCAAGGTAGGAATTCATAATACCAATCATTTTATCAATCTGTTTAAACGGGAAACCGGGGCAACCCCACTTGCATTTAAGCAGGATGCCCCGGTTTCTATATCCGAGCTACACTATCTTTAAATACCACATGTCCATCTACAATGAACACACCGGCTGTATAGTTTTCATTTGCAATTTTGCGGACAATCTTGTGAATGGCTCTGCGTGCCATCTCCGATATATCCACCTCATATGTTGTAATTCCGATATCGCACAGCCCCGGATAAAGAAAATTATCAAATCCCACAACGGAAACATCTTCCGGAACCCGGTAGCCTTCATTTTCAAGTTTCCGGATCAGATACGAAGCTGCAAGATCGCAGTTACAGACAAATGCCGTCGGCATATCTTTCGGAAATTTATAATATTTTTCCAGATCCATCCGCCCGGTTTTGGTATCCCGGTCATCCATTACATAATCTTTTGGCACATCCATGCCGTGTTCCATCATTGATTTCAGATAACCAAGGTAACGGTCTGTAATACTGTTCGTCATACCAACGGTTCCCACATAGGCAATTTTTTTATGCCCCATGGAAAACAGATAATTGGTCAGCGCATAGGTTCCATAAAAACTGTTGGAAATCACGGTGTCAAGACCAACGGCATCGTTATAAAAATCCAGACAGACCACTGGCACGCCGCCCTCTTTTTCAATCTGTTCAATGTACGGCTTTGTCATATCTCCGAGAATAATCAGACCATCCACCTTTTTTTCCTGAAGCAGAAGCGGCATCTGGTTTTCCAGCACACTCTCCCTTGAAATACTTTCGAGCAGCGTAAAACACCCACGGGAAACTGCCCTCTTGTTTACTTCCTGATACATTTTCCAGTAAAAGGAATCGTATTTGTCCAGATATACTTCCTGTATCAGGACTCCGATATTATATTGTTTTTCCGCAGACTGCCGTTTCGTCTCTGAAGGACTGCGGTATCCAAGTTCTTCTGCAAGATTCTTTATTTTCTCCCGCATTTCCTCGCTGACACCTTTTTGTCCGGACAAAGCTTTTGAAACAGTTACGGTGCTGACACCAACCTGTTCCGCAATATCTGCAAGTTTTACTGCTTTTGCCATAATTCCCTCGATATTTTTATACTCATTCATTTATGCAGCCACATAAACCGGCTAATTTAAGTTAATTTTACATTCTTTTTTTTCTTCTGTCAATTAATCTGCCACAAAATGGTACAGATAACTTCGGTAATCCCCCTGCTCAGAAGGAACCAGCATACCGGCATTCATAAGCAGATCTCCACCGTATACGCATTCGTTCTCCATCTCACCTTCCAGACGATAATCCAGATTCGGATTCAGTCCCTGCAGGCGTACTTTTAAACTGTGGTAATTCGGGCGTGCGTGTACGGTCACGAAAGTAACCAGTGCCTCTTTTTTATCTTTGGATACTACCATATAACAATCGTAGAAATGATTTTCCCGGTAAGAAGCGATACGGTAATAATCCCCCTCCCTTACCAGATCGTTATACTTGTGATACATAGCTGTCTGCTGTGGAATCTGTTCCTGCTCTTCCTTTGCAATCTTTGTGATATCCAGCTCATAACCAAAGGTCCCTGCCAGGGCAACTTCCCCTCTTGTCTTAAACGGGGTATTTCTGCCCACGGTATGGTTCGGGCAGTCCGAAACATGTGCTCCCATTGCGGACAGTGGATAAATCAGTGCCGTACCTTCCTGAATGCCAAGTCTCTCGATTGCATCCGTATCATCCGAGCACCAGATCTGTGGGCTGTAATAAAGCATACCCGGATCAAAACGTGCTCCACCACCGGAACAGTTCTCCAGAAGAAGATCCGGGAAATCATGGGTCAGGCGTTCCTGCATCTCATACACACCAAGCACATAACGGTGGCTTAACTCCCCCTGGCGGTCTGCCGGAAGCGCAAGGCTTCCCAGATCGGTAAGCTGACGGTTCATATCCCACTTCACATATTCGATATTGGCACTGCTTAAAATTGCACGGATCTTTTCATAGATGCAGTCCCTCACATCTTTTCTGCTGAAATCAAGGACATACTGATTTCTCGAAAGCGTTCCGGTGCGTCCTTTCACAGCAATTGCCCAGTCCGGATGCTCTTTGTACAATTCCGAATCCGGGGAAATCATTTCCGGCTCCATCCAGATACCGAATTTCATGCCAAGTTTATTCACTTCATCTACCAGATAGTTCAATCCGCCCGGCAGTTTCTTTTCATTCACAAACCAGTCCCCAAGACTTGTACTGTCATCGTTGCGGTGTCCAAACCAGCCATCATCCATAACCAGCATTTCAATTCCGTACTGAGAGGCAAGTTTTGCAATATCCAAAAGTTTTTCAGTATTGAAATCAAAGTAGGTTGCTTCCCAGTTGTTGATCAGGATCGGGCGTTTCTGATTGCGGTATTTGCTGCGGATCAGATGCTGGCGATAGAAATCATGGAAATTTCTCGTCATTTTTCCAAGTCCCTCTGCGGAGAAGGTAAGTGCCACTTCCGGTGTATAAAAGACTTCTTCGCTTTCCAGTTTCCAGGAAAAATCTGCCGGATGAATTCCCATGACTGCGCGGATGCTGTCAAACTGGCTCTTTTCCAGCTGCGCAATAAAATTGCCGGAATAAATAAAATGCATGGCATATACTTCGCCGGCGGTCTGTGTACTGGATGATTTCATCCATGCCATAAACGGGTGCTCCTGATGGGAAGACTCCCCGCGGATACTTCCCACGCTGGTCTTTCCATAACCGATCGGACGGCGGTCCATCTGGCGCTCTCTCCCCCAGGAACCGTGAAGTGTCAGCATCTCGTATCCATCGTCATCCATATCAAGGCATGCGGAGTATGCTTTCATAAGATAAACAGCCTCTTTGCTGTGATTACAGATACGCACGCTTCTTGTAATCATATCATTTTCTTCAAACACGGTATAATACAGATCCACATCCAGCTGTAACACTTCATCCCTGCAGTGAAGAATCAGTGTCTGTGCGGTATTCTCCCGGTCAAAAGCAGACGGCAGTCCCGGAAGTTCTGGTTTCTGATCTGTAATTTCATAAGAGACATAGGTCGGCATAACCGCATGCTGTCCAGCCTGTGTGCGCACAGCAATGCTGCTTTCCCGATAATCTCCCACTCCGTTTCCAGAATACTCCGATGGAAATGTATCATAAAAAGAGCAGCGCTCTCTTTCATTCTCCGATGGAACAAACGGTGCCTCTCCGGTACGAAGCAGGTAGCGCAGATCCTGCCCGCGCACACGCCTGCCATAATATACATGACCTACAAAGGTCCGGTGGTCTGCAAGACCTATGATATAGCTGGTATTGGCCGTCTCCAGACGGAACAGATCCAGATTTTCATCAAATACAATACTCATGTTACTCCTCCAGTATTTTTTCTTCTATAAACTTCACGGCCAGGTCCTTGTTTTTTAAGCCATCTGCCAGGCCTACCACACAGGTATCCGGATACCAGCCGGTTTCCTTCACCCAGGCATTTTTTTCTAACTTTATGCCAATCGGATATTTTTTCCCTGTTTCGGTACTTTTTACATACACCAGATCGTCCTTATATTTTTCCAGCAATTCTTCTGGCAAATATTCCCGGATGTCTGCCAGATAGTCAAACTCTCCCAGTGAATAAAAGAAATCATAATCCGCAAAAAAGACATCTACCGACTGTGTCATAAAACGGCTCTGGATCATTTGAATGCTCTCTGCGGATGCCCCGTCGTTTTCATTTGCCGAGGCTCCCAGATTACTGCTGACAAGCACTTCGCTTTTATCCGGATCCAGTCCGTTTTCTTTTAGGAAATCATTATAATAACCGGAATCCCCAGCCGGATTGTCCGCAGACTGCATGGCATTTACCGCCATAATTTCCAGTGCGGTATCTTTTTGCGTAACATAATGGATGATCAGAAAGCTGATGATTCCTATAATGGCAAGTGCGACAATGGTCTGCAATCCATAGTAATGAACCAGATACCATATTTTATCTTTTCCATGCAGCTCCTTTAACTTTTCTCTTTCTGTCTTCGGCTCCTCTTTTTTATAGAGGATGCTGTCTTCTCCTGCTTTGGAAAAATCCGGTTTTATATTCTTCTGATCATCCATAAAGTTTATTCTCCTGCGTATGTAAGCATCGCGGTGCGCAGCTCATCCAATTTCTTTTCGGAATCTTTGATATCCGTTCCGACAACACCAAAATAGAATTTGATCTTTGGCTCTGTTCCGGATGGACGTACACAACACCATGCATTGTTGCTCAGTTCATAGTAAAGAACGTTACTTTCCGGAAGTCCGGTTGGTGTAACTTCTCCGCTTGTCATATCTGTTCTTGTATCTTTCTTGTAATCACGAAGTGCTAAAACATCCCATGCACCGATCTTTTTCGGCGGGTTGCTGCGCATCTCGTTCATCATGCTCTGAATCTTTTCTGCTCCGTCCATACCCTTTAAGGTCATAGTCTCAAGGCCTTCTTTGTAATAGCCGTAAGTCTCATACAGGGAAACCATGGCATCCCAGAGGGTGATTCCGTTGGATTTGCACCATGCTGCCACTTCGCAGAGCATCATGACTGCCACACAGGCATCCTTATCTCTTGCATAAGTACCTGCCAGACATCCGTAGCTTTCTTCCAGTCCAAAGACGTACTCATAACTGTTCTGCTGCTCAAAAAATTTGATCTGCTCACCGATATACTTAAATCCGGTCAGTACCTCGATCAGTTTTACTCCGTAAGCTTTTGCGATTGCCTTTGCCATGTCGGTCGTTACGATAGTCTCAACGAGTGCACCGTTTGCCGGGAGTGTTCCGTTTGCTTTTTTCTCACGCAGAATGTACTCTGCAATCAGCATACCGGACATATTTCCAGTGAAACTTACATACTCTCCTGTCTTGGTATCCTTTGCATAAACACCCAGACGATCGGCATCCGGATCGGTTGCCAGAACGATATCCGCATCTACTTCTTTTGCCAGTTTCAGTGCAAGTTCAAATGCCTTTGGCGACTCTGGATTCGGATAGGAAACGGTCGGGAAATTTCCATCCGGAAGTTCCTGCTCTTTTACTACATAGACATTTTCAAATCCCAGTTCTTTTAATACACGGCGTACCGGGAGATTTCCTGTTCCATGTAACGGAGTGTAAACGATCTTGATATCTTTTGCCATCGCTTTGATGATTTCCGGGTGGATCGACTGTTTTTTGAGTTCTTCCATATAGCGGTCATCCATTTCTTTTCCGATGGTATGATAAAGTCCTGCAGCTTCGGCCTCAGATTTCATCATAGTCTTTACCTGTGAAAAATCAGTGACTTTTGCCACTTCTGCAAGAATATTTTTATCGTGTGGCGGAGTAATCTGTGCGCCATCCTCCCAGTATACTTTGTATCCGTTGTACTCACGCGGATTATGGCTTGCCGTAATCACGATACCTGCAATACATCCAAGTTCACGGACGGAAAATGACAGTTCCGGTGTCGGACGCAGGGATTCAAAACGGTAGGTTTTGATACCATTTGCATTCAGGCAGAGTGCTGCCTCATCGGAAAACTCCGGGGACATGATACGGGAATCATAAGCGATCGCAACTCCCTTGTCCTGTCCGTTCTGCGAAATGATATAGTTTGCCAGTCCCTGGGTTGCCTGACGAACCGTATAAATATTCATACGGTTTGTTCCTGCGCCGATTACCCCGCGCAGACCACCAGTACCAAACTCCAGCTGACGGTAAAAACGATCCTCGATCTCTGCATCATTTCCTTGTAGTGCCAGCAGTTCTTTTTTGGTATCCTCATCAAAATAATTGTCTGTGCACCATTTCTTGTATGTATCCATATAACTCATTTCGGATCCCCCTTCTATTCTGCTTTTTATTTAAGTATACCATAATTTAAGTTTGTGTAAATATGTTTTTAGTCGGAATTTAAGCTAAATTTTCATTCTGAAACTTGTGAAAATTTCCGATAGATGATGTCTGCTGCCGCTTTCCCGTAAACTTCATAATCCCCTCTTTTGACAGGATTTCTGCCGTCTCCATGCCATGCAGCCCATTCCCAGATTCCAAATCCGCCTACCCATTCTCTCTTTTGGCAGGCGGCAAACATTGTCCGGAACCAGTCTGCCTGTCCTTTTTCGTCATACGCGCCCTGCACGCCCCAGTCGTTTGGCACCTGATTCGAGCCTTCCACAGACATGCAGCCTGCCTCGGCAAAGAAAAACGGCTTGTCAAACTTCTTTACGACCTGTTCAATACGATCCAGCTGATTGTCCCAGTCGTTGATCGGATAATACCCGCTGGACGAAATCACATCTACCGCATCCCACCATTTCACATTGTGTTCCTGGTACTTATCCGTATTGTAGGAAACCAGTCCATCATACTTCCGGCGGATTGCCGCAATCACTTCCCGCCATTCCGCTTCGCGGCGCTCGGTCTGCACCATCTCGCAGCCTGCAATAAACAGATCCACTCCGCACTGCTGCGCAAGTCCGGCATAGTGTTCCTGAAATGCCCGGTAAGAGGCGAACCAATTGCTCCACTTCGGTTCACACACGACATCTTCATCAAAAAAATTGATATGTGCCCGCCAGGTTCCATCCGCGCAGTTTGCGGTCGGTTTCAAGGCAACGTTAAGCCCCAGTTCTTTGGCATAGCCGATCATGGCGATCAGTTCTTCATCGGTCACATTCCGGTCTGTCCGATAATCAATCTCCTCGGAAAATGCGGTCTTTTGCATACCGTTCGGTGCAAAAATGACATAATTTGCCCCCGTCTTTTCTTTCATGAGCTTTAAGCTCTGTCTGGTTTCTTCTTTTTCAAATGTACCTCTTGCGCAAAATGGTGCAAAGGTGACTGCATTGATTCTCTCCATGTTTTCCTCCATTGTGTTTTCCAGAAATTTACTTCAATATAGCATATTTTTTTCGGGAGGGGAATTGGTTTAAACATAAGTTTTTTTCAAAACGACGGAAGAAGGGAGTCATTCTCTTTTTCCAGAAAAATTTGCAAGTCAGCTCCGATCCTGATTTCACGTACGTATTTGCGAGTTTGCAGGATTACGCTATTTGCGTTATTTGATGGAACTCCGGAGCAGTTGCAAATTTGTTCTTTCAAAAGAAATGATTCCCTTCTTCCTGTGTGTTGGAAAAAAGATAAGTACCAGGATAAGGATCACAAATCCATTTGCTTCTGTTTTGGCACGTGGTATAATAAATTTGCTTACACATAACAGAAAGTTACGGAGAATATAGGATGATGAATATAGATGAAAAAAAGAAACTGGCACTGGAAGTGATTGCGCGACTGAAGCAGGCATACCCAGATGCGGCCTGCAGCTTAGATTACAATGAGGCCTGGAAGCTGCTCGTCAGTGTGCGGCTGGCGGCACAGTGTACGGATGCCCGCGTGAATATGATCGTACCCAAACTATATGAAAAATTCCCGGATGTCAATGCTTTAGCAGATGCTCCTGTGGAAGAAATCGAAGAAATTGTGCGTCCCTGTGGACTGGGAAAAAGCAAGGCAAGGGATATCAGTGCCTGCATGCGGATGCTGCGGGATGTGTATGGTGGAAATGTTCCAAACGATTTTAATGCCCTGTTAAAGCTGCCGGGTGTCGGGCGTAAAAGTGCCAACCTGATTATGGGAGATGTCTTTGGAAAACCGGCCATCGTGACGGACACGCACTGCATCCGTCTGTGTAACCGGATTGGTCTGGTCGACCATATCAAAGAGCCAAAAAAGGTGGAAATGGAATTGTGGAAAATCATTCCGCCGGAAGAAGGGAATGATTTATGTCACCGCTTTGTGCTGCACGGACGTGACATCTGCAGCGCACGCACGACTCCGCACTGTGAGCACTGCTGCCTGCAGGATATCTGTGCACAGCGCATATAATCCACATCTGTGCATGTTTCCCTGTTATGATTACACAGAAGGCAACGTTTCTTCTGGTATCAGCCTTTGCATATCCGGTGGCAGCGGAGCCGTAAACTCCATCGGCTCCCCTGTCATGGGATGGGGAAATGAAAGTTTCCAGGCATGCAGTGCATGCCGGTCAATATCATACGGTTTCCGCCGCACACCAGATTCCGTTCCGGAAACATCCCCGTTCTTATTTTCCAAATCCTCCCTGCGGTCAATCTGATTCCCCACATATGTGGGATTGTATAAAAAATCACCAACCAGTGGATACCCAAGATATGCCATATGTACCCGGATCTGATGCGTGCGGCCTGTTTCAAGCTGCAAAGCCACCAGACTACGAGATATCCCATCCATCACCTCTGTTGCAATCACCCGATAATGTGTCACTGCCCGATCTCCCTTTTGAAAATCCACCACGCGTCGCAGACAGCGATCCTCTTTTCTTGCAATCGGTGCAGATATCACTCCAACATCCACTGTCATGTTTCCTTCCACAATCGCTAAATATTCCCGGTGGATACCCTGTGCCTCTAAACCGTGTATCGATTTTTCGCGCACCATCTGTCCTAATATTGCTGCAGATACGGCATGTTTTGCCACTATGGTAAGTCCTGAAGTATCACGGTCCAGCCGGTTAATACAGCGGAAAACAAAAGGTTTATTCTGTTCTTTAAAGTACCATGCCAGCGCATTGCCGAGGGAATTATCCGGATTGTTGCGCGATGGATGAATCGGCATGCCCGCTGATTTGTTAATCACAAGCAGATCCTCATCTTCATAAACGATTGTAACAGGCAGTTTCACCGGACGAATCTGTTCGGAGCTTTCTGTCTCCTGAATGTATACGGTCAGGATATCGCCTTTCGTAAGAATCTGGTTCATATGTACATACGTTCCATTCAGGCAGATTGCCTGCTCCCTTTTACGCAGATCCGTCAGATTCTGCTCGGAATACCCCTTTTCTTTTAAAAATCCACTGATCTTGTGTGGAAATGGTAATTGTGTAATGTGATACGTTATTGTCCGGTTCATTGCCTTTTACTGATGCCTCATATTCTTCCGGTATTCACTCGGTGATACCCCACAAATGGATTTGAACAGTTTCATAAAATGTTTTTCATTCTCATACCCTACCATCTGGCTGATCTCAATGATCTTTTTGTCCGTTTCCTCCAATAGCTTTTTGGCTTCTTTCATCCGCAGCTCTTTGAGATACGTCACAAAATTTACCCCTGCGTAATTTTTGAATTCGAAGGAAAACACTGAATAATTCATGGATATATAATTGGAAACCACCGCCATATTCAGATCTTTATTATAATTTTCCTGAATGTAGGCAATCGCCTGCTGCATTTTCTGACCAACCCCATGGTCATCGCCCTGTGCACGTATTTTTTCATGCATTCCAAGCACCAGTTCCATCACAGCTTCCTCATATGCTTCCACCCCGGAAAACTGATAGATTTTCCGACAGCGGTTGATCTTCTCTTGCACATCGTCATCCACCAGATTGTGATAAATTTTCTCTACATCCGAAAGAAACTGGATCATTCCATCGGCAAATGCATCGGGCTTAATATGTCCCCGCCGGACTTCGGTAAACAGATTTTTCCACAACGTGGTCAATTCTTCTGTTTTGTTCGTACCGATCAGATGCAGTTTCTGCATCCATGCAGTCTCCTCTAACTGCTTATATGCGGACTGCCGGATTGCGTCTGCCACATGCGGCGGATTTATAGTTCCGATCTGATGTTTCTCCTGATAAAATGCCTGTTTTCTGCACTGCAGGGCTTCTTCATACGCACTGCGCACCTGTGCTATCCCATGCGAGATCTCACTGATTCCCGCATATTCCTGCCACAGTGTATTACTGAGCAGTTCCTCCATTTCTTCTGGTGCTAAAATACAGACATTCTGATCCAAAACATCCTGTAACCAGATCAATTCCGGAGTATCTTCTAACGCAAAAGAACCTCCCACGACACAGATCCGGTATCCCTGTGGGAAAAAAGTTTCCCCGAATTTCTGGCTAAGACTCTCAATTTCCTCCGGCTTGGGATTCTCATCCAAAAGCAGATGCCGCAGCTGGCTTTTTCCAATGACCTGTTCGGCCTGTCTTATTTTCTGGCGGCTTACAATTTCTTCTTCGAGTTTTTGCATGATCGAAGTGATTTTCTGCCGCTCCACTGGCTTTAAAATATATTCTCTCACGCCATTGCGCAGCATTTCCACCGCATAGGAAAAATCGTCATATCCGCTGATTGCCACGATTTCCGGCTTGTCGGACATCTTCTGCACTTCTGCAACCAGCTGGATTCCATCCATCTTCGGCATCCGGATATCAGTGAACATGACATCCACATGCTGTTCCTGCAGCATCTCAAGTGCCATCTCTCCATTGCTGCACTCTACGATATTTTCCACCGGGACTCCACATCTTTGAATCATCACGCGAATTCCCTGCCGGATCATTTTTTCATCTTCTACGATCAACACGGTTTTCATGACCGTACTTCCCTCCCTTGTATCTGCTTGGTTCCATAGGTCTGCGGCAGATGCATACTTACTTTTGTATAACATCCTTCTTTCGAAGCAATGGCCAGTCCATACGCATTGCCGAAAGCAATCGTGATACGGTCCTGCACATTTTTCAGTCCGATTCCATGACCATTTCCACTCGTATTATCTGCCTGCAGCTTTCCATTTATTTTTTCTTTGAGTTTATCCACCTGTTCCGGCGTCATTCCTTTTCCGGAATCTGTCACCTCAATCACACAGTCTGTTCCTTTTTGTTCCGCTTTTATGTAGATGGTTGTGTCCTCTGCCACATCCTCAATGCCGTGTTTGATTGCGTTTTCCACAATCGGCTGCAGCGACATCTTTGGAATCACCTGCTGCATCATCTCCTGTGGCACACGCAGGGATAAAATAATTTCATAGTCAAATCGCAGATTCATGAGCGCGACATAATTACGAACATATTCGAGTTCTTCTTCCAGAAGGACAGTACCGTTCGTCCATTTCATACTGTAACGCAGCATCTTTCCCAAAGAAGTCACTGCATCCGAAATCACATATTTCTCATCGATCTCTGCCATCATTTTTATCGTTTCCAGCACATTATAAATAAAATGTGCATTGATCTGATTCTGCAGAGCACGGATCTGGGAATTTTTGACCAGCAGCTGCCGGTCAAGATTTTCCTGCATCAATGTCTGGATGCGGTCAAGCATCGTATTTAACTGCGCGCCAAGTTCCCCCATTTCTTCGGAACTGTCTACCGAAATCCGCACATCCAGATCTCCTTCCTGCACCTGATGTACGGTTTTTAAAATTCCATACAAACGGCGAAGCAGATGCTTGACAAGCCAATTGATAAAAAAGCTCAATCCGATAAGCAGAAGAACCAGCAGCGCAACCGTAATATTCCGGGAACGGTATACGGCCTGCACATCCTCTGTGATATCCTCCACCGCTAAAAGTGCACCGCCCATGCCAGCCACCGGCTGATAGACACCTATCAGATTTCTTCCATTGACTTTTTCATACAAAACAACCGATTCCTTTTTGTCCTGAGTTCTTTCATACAATTTCTGTACCAGTGCACGGCGCTCTTTGGAATTGCTGTTTCCCATATACAGAGTGCCGTCTTCTGCCATAAAACAGGTCCATTCTTTTTCATTTCCTGCATACATTTCATAAAACATGGTATCCATTTTCATAGCAGCTTCTACATAGCCGACTGTACCATTCCGATAGTCTTTTACCTTTGTCACATAACACAAAAGCGGTGTTTCTTCCTGCAGATTCTGCTCAAAAATCGTATCCGAATATCCAAAATGCCAGCCTTCGATTTCGTGTTCTTTGGCCCAGCTTAATTTTTTCATGCGGGAATTCTGATACAGAACCGGCATCATCTCTAACACCTTGTCATTGGTTGCATACACACGCACCCCGTACAACAGGGGGTTGTTATAGATCAGCCGCTCTAATGCTGCAATATCGGTATCGTAGGTTTTTTTCATTTCCGCAGACGAATAGGTTTTTTCCGATACGGATGCATTGAGCATATCAAGCACCCCCGCATCCGAGATAAAAAACTGTGTGGCCATATTGATGGAACTGATCCCCGTCTCCATCTGGGTTTTGTTTCGCTCCATTTTGTTTTTCATATATGTCCGGTGTTCTTTGATTGTACTCTGTTCCATATTGTAAAACAATACTCCGAGTATCACACCCATAGGAATCATAACAAAAATGAGAATCGTTATGGTAAACTTCCGATTCAGTTTCATATTTTCCAGCTTTTTGCTTATTTTTTTCATCTAGTCCATTCCCAGTTTTTTCTTATTGATCTGTACCAGTTTATTTTTTTCTTCCATCACCAGATCATATCCCAGTGCTTTTCTCTGCTTTTTGTACGACTCCATGATCGCATCAAATTTTTCATCCGATTCTGCCAAAAGAAGCTGTGGCAATGTCTCGCTCCAGAGCTTCGTAATGTTATTGTTTGCAATTCCAGCATCACTGTCTGCATCCAGTGTGACATCGTATTGTCCCAGATATTTTGTATACGGATATGTCCATTCCTTCATCTGTGCCAGCGGTGCTTCGGTTTTTGGCATCCAGTCTAATTGCATCACTTCATTCTGCAGCATCCAGTAAGCATCATCCGCTCCGTATTTTGCATTGTAAGCGCTGCGGTCTTCATTGAGCAGTTTTTTTACCTCCGGTCTGAGTACCGCTTTTCCATCTTCTTTCGTGTACATCTCATCCTCTACTCCAAGACTGATCAGCTTCTGTCCATGCTCACTCATCATATAATCCATAAACGCAATCGCGCGGTCCGGATGCTTACAGTTTTTGGAAACGAGTGTAATCGTCCAACCGTTGATACTGGTGGTCGGGAGTACCGGATCATCGCCATGGCTGTTTTTCGGTCCATCCACTGCCATATAAATCCGGTCCGGATCTTTGACATAAATTTCTTTCTGCTGATCTGCAATATCTGTGCGCTGATAAATCATGCAGAAATACCGTCCCTCCAACAGTTTTTCATTCATCTGTGTCCGCTGATCCACAAAAATATCATCCGCCAGATATCCTTCCTGACCGAGCTTTCGGAAAAATTTCAGCCACGAAAGATACTCCGGATCTGTATATCCATCGTACAATTTTCCATCTTTTTCCCATGGAATCGCCAGAAAGTTCTGCAGGTATTTTCCAAACGATACACATCCAGAACCGTCAAATACATGCGCCCCGATCGGAATCAATGGTTTTCCATCGACTTCCGGGAACATTTCTACTGCTTTTTTTACAGCCGCCTCAAATCCTTCCTGTGTCGTCATGTCCGGGCTTCCGATTGCTTCGTATATATCTTTGCGCACGAGAAAGGTCTGGTTAGAAGCAATATCATCCCGTTCTTCCACATCTTTGGGCGTATAGGAGGAATTCGGATATCCATATATATTCCCCTTTTCATCCGAATACCAGTCGACCACGGCAGGATCTGCAACTTTATAAAAATACATGTCATACTGATCGGCCAGATCATTCAACGCATAGACTAAATTTTTCTGGATCATCTCATTGACCTGCGGCTCCCACCAGCCAAGTGTGATCAGATCCGGCAGGGAATCCGATGCAATCAGTGCGTTTAGTTTTTCATCTTCGTTTCCCAGCGGCGTAATGAAATTTACGCTGACACCGGTCTCGTCCGTGATTTTCTGCGAAACGAGATTTTTCCCCCATCCCATATCAAACCAGGAATAGTTGACATACCAGTCCAGCGTCACGGGATCTTCTTTCGCATAGGTTTTCCATGCGGGCGTATCGCCGTCCTTTTCTGCTGCATGTTGTGTTTCTGTCTGTGTCTGCTGTGCACAGCCTGTCATCATTCCAAGAAATAAAGCTGTCACACTTGCGTATATCCATCTTTTTTTCATTGTACCCTCTCCTGTTTTTATAGCATTGATCCGGCGATCGCGCAGCTCATATCTTGGGCTGCTTTCGTGTGATGGCTGGGCTGCCGCTTCTCTGTTGCGCATTCAATATCCAGAATCAAGGATTTGCAGAAAATGACTGCCTGGCTCCTATGATGATTTGTGTTCGTTCAAGTTTCGACAGCGGCGCGCTATGTCCGTCTGGCAGGGACGCGTCCGAAGGATTTCGTGTCTGCCTTAGAGGGAATCCTGAGAATAAGCGCGCCCACGGGTCAATTTGCGCAGTCACCAAGTAAAATAATGAAACAATAGTATATATCAAGACAAATGAGAGTGGGCGCATTAAACGTTTCGAAGGTTCCCTCTTAGACAGACTAGAAATTCTGAGCGCATTCCTGCCAGACGGACATAGCGCGCCGCTGTCGAAACGTTGCCCGGACACAAAATTTGAGCCAGGCAATCACTTTCGCAAATTCTAAGATTCTGTCTAATTCATGCGCAACAGAGAAGCGGCAGCCCAGCCATCACACGAAAGCTACCAGAAAACATAAGTTGCGCATCGCCTTATAATTTACATGTATTATACCACAACAGGAGCCTCCACAAAAGTGAAGACTCCTACTGCAAAACATATATTAAAGGGAGAAAACTATAAAAAAGAAAATAAGCTTATTCTTTTACCGCACCAGCAGCAATACTGCTGATGATGTACTTGGAGAAAAATGCAAATACCAGAAGAATCGGAATAACCGAAATCGCAACCGCCAGATAAATCGCACCCTGGCTTCCGGTAATATCGGTAGAGGAACGAAGCGTTGCCATCATAACCGGTAAAGTAAATTTCTCGTTTTTGTTTAAGATAATCATTGGTGTCAGATAAGAATTCCAGTTGCCAATGAATGCCATGATTCCCATAGTTGCCAAGCCCGGTGACATAATCGGAATTGCAATACGATGGAAAATATATAACTCCTTTGCCCCGTCAATACGTGCTGCTTCAATCAGCGCCGGCGGCATCACCGAGAGCACATACTGTCTTAAGAAAAAGACGGTTCCCGGTGCTGCGATTGCTGGCAATATTAAGGGGAGGTATGAATTCACGAGATGCAGTTTGGTGCATAAGTTGTAAAAACCAATGAGGCCAAGCTGTCCCGGAATCATCATAAATACGAGGATGACGGTAAATAATACCTTGTTTCCTTTGAACTTATACATCGCAAGTCCGTAAGCTGTCAGGGCTGAAAAATATGCCGTAAACAAGGTAGCCGGTACAGCCACGATAATACTGTTTGCCATACCTTTGAACAGGTTGAAAAACTTAAATACCGTCTTCCAGTTGTTCACCAGCTGATCCCCAGGGATCAGGGTAAACGATGTCATAATGTCTGCGCCGCTTCGGGTGGCATTGACCACCATAAGCAGGAATGGAAACAGACATGCAGCTCCAAGAAGGATCAATAATGTGTATAAAATTGTTTTTTTGATTTTATATCCCACACTGTTCATATGGCTAATCCTCCTTATTGAAAACTTTTAACTGTACCACAGATACTGCCAGAATAATCATAAAGATCACATAGGCAATCGCAGATGCATAACCGGTCTGTGTAGTTCCTGTGGTAAAACCAAATTTATAAAGATACATAACAGCTGTGTAAACCGACTGGTAAGAGCTTCCGGTTGTCTCTGTCATCAGGTATGGCAGATCGAACATCTGCAGACCACCGATCAGAGAAGTGATTGCTACATATAAAAGCATCGGTTTTAACAACGGTAATGTTATTTTCGCAAATACGGTCCAGCGCCCGGCACCATCGATGGCGGCCGCCTCGAAATAATCTTTTGAGATACCCTGTACCCCGGCCATCAGCATGATAAACGAATTTCCAAACCACATCCATGCAGAAATAACTGCAATGGTCGGTCCTGCTGTTGCACCAGATCCCAGCCAGTCAACCGGATTGTAATGTGCTCCAAAGAGTTTATACACACCGGAAATGATCTGGTTAAATGTACCATATCTCCAATCCAATAACGTTTTAAATAAAAATGCGATAGAAGTCGCAGCGATCAGGTTTGGCAGATAATAAATCACACGGAAAATGCCAAGTCCCTTGATCTTATACTTGATATCACTAAATACAATGGTAAGTAAAAATGCAAGTCCAAGCTGGAGAACAATATTGACGCCCCAGATACGTACCGTATTCCAAAGACCTTTCCAGAAGAACTTATCGGTAAATACACGGATATAATTGGAAAACCACACCCATTTCATCTCGCCTACTCCTGCAATTTTTGCATTGGTAAAACTTAAATATAATGTCCGAAATACCGGATATACACTGAAAATCAAAAATACGACTACAAATGGAAGGACAAACAAATAGCCCATATTATCATACGATTTGAGTCCCTTTTTTTTCTTTTTTCCCATAGGTTCATCTCCCCTTTTCAAGAGGCATCACCAGCAGGAACTTTCCCTGCCGGTGATCTGCCTGTCATTATTTATGGATTACCGGTCAATTTCAATTTCCGGGAATGTAGACTGTACGGTATCATAGAATGCATTTACAGCATCTTCTTTCGACTTCTCGCCTGTCTTGATCGCACTGATTGCCTGTGACCATGCGTCACCAATCTGCTTGTCGTAACGGGTTACCTTCGAGTAGTCAATTCCCTTTGCCTGCTCTAACCAGAACTGGTACAATTTCTCACCGCCGTAGATCTCATTTTCATCATCTTTGTGTTTCTCAAGTGCCGGCAGGTAAGATACGGTATCGCCCTGTGAATAATCAATCCACCAGTCAGAAGTATCTTCATTTAAGGTACAGAATTTTACGAAATCCCATGCGGTATCCTGTCTCTTGGAGTTGGAAGCAATACCGATGTATGTACCACCACCGAATCCGTAAGTAGGTCCGGCACAAACGCCCCATTTACCAGAAGTATCACCCACATGATCTCTCATAGTAAGAACACCCCAGGAAGGAAGTCCGAATGCAAATACGCTTGTCTTTTGAGCATCCTTGGTTGCCTCCTCAAACTGTGTGGAATCCCATACATTGACGGAATCATCAGCTCCACTCTGGATATCAGCAGAAAGGATCGGCACCTCTCCGGCCATAGCCTGATACCATGGGGTAGACCACTGGGTTGCGTATGCAGTATAATCGTTCTTGTATAAGTCTACACACAGATCCATGTAATCGTATCTTGCCTGATCCACATTTAACTTTCCATCAACCACCCATGCACTGTCACCTGAAAAATAGCTAAGCTCTGCATCGGATGAGAAAATACGGTAACCTTTGTCTTTTAACTTCTTTGCGGTATCTAAAATGGTAGAATAGCTGGAAAACAGCTTTCCAACTTCATCCGGATCATCGGTTCCGAATACTTCTTTTGCAATGTCTCTCCTGTAATAGAAACCTGCTGGTGTAATCTGATAAGAAATTGCTCTCTGGATACCATCGGAATCCTGTCCGACTTCCCATACATAATCTACAATCTTATCTTTGTAATCCTGTGCGCCAAAATCGTCTAAGTTTGCAAAAAATCCTGCATCATAGAAATCATCGAGCATCTGTGGTTCACCAACGATGATATCCGGCTCTGTCTCTCCTGCCAGTAATGCCGTCTGCACTTTTGTCGGATAATCCGCCGGTTCAATGACTACGGTATCTACTTTCACACCGGTCTGCTCCTGGAAACGCTTTCCGTAATCTACCAGATCGTTTGTCAGTGTCCAGACAACCAGTTTGTTGTCTCCTTTACTGCTTGTTTTTGAACCACCCTGTGTACTGTCTTTTGATCCACTGCTTCCACAGGCTCCCATGGTACATACCATAGCCCCAATTAAAAGCGCGGAAACCATTTTTTTCCATCTCATAAAAATATCCTCCTTTTGACTGAACAACTCTTGTTCTCTGTTGATACTGTCATTATAGGAGGATATCTTGTTCGAAAAAATGATGCAAATTTTAAAAAGGTGTCTTTTTTTTATTCTTCCAAAATATAAGTAGCAATACTATGCGCTTCCACCGTTTCTTTTACTCCCATACCGTCTTCCCGCAGCGTCATATCTACCGGTTTGTCCCCTTTGTTTAACACAACAATCACACGGCTGCCATCCGGGTTTAAAAAGCCGCAGACATCCAGTGCATCGGTATAACGGGTGGTTGCGATCCGCACAGCCTCTTTTTTAATATAGCGGCTGAACTGTCCGATGTAATAATATGCCAGACGCTTGTCAAAGGTATCATTTTTTGGATCACACAGAATCGGAGCGGCACAGAAATTACCGACATGGTTCGGTCCGCCTTCCATATCCAGAATCAGGTTCCAATCCAAATATGCGCTTAACCCTGCACGGAAATTTCCGATCATATCATGCGCATACATCTCCGCTTTGGCCGTCTCTTTGGTGTCCGCAAAACGGGAATACTCCACACAGCCCTCGGAAAAGATTACTTTTGTCCCCGGATACTGTTTTTGTACCATTTCAATTGCCTCAAAATGATCTCCGGTATACCAGTGTACGGCAGCACCTTTGATATATTTGGCTGCTTTTTCATTCTGTATACAGGTGCCGAAACGCTCAAACAAAATTTCTTTGTTGTGGTCCCACACGAAAATATCCACATCCGAAAGACCTGCTTTTTCCAGTGCTTCCCCAAGGTAATTTCCTACAAACTCAGCTTCTTCTTCTGTGGTATACACACAGGAATCCCAGGTCTGGACAGCCGCCGGCTCATTCTGTACGGTCAGTGCCCGGATATTAATTCCTTTGGCACGATAGGCCTGGATAAATTTAACAAAATAGGCGGCCCAGGTGGCGTAATATTCTTTCTTTAACTTGCCGCCGTGGTTCATTTCCCCGTTTGTCTTCATGAAAGCCGGTGGGGACCAAGGGGAAACCAAAAAGGTAAGATCCTCGCCATAGGTTTCCTTTCTTTTTTCGATGGCGTCTGTCAAAAACGGCAGAATTTCTTTTTCATCATGTGCGATGGAAAACGTCTTAAGCTCTGCATCCCAATCCTCGATATATGTATAATTTCCCAGCGCAAAATCACAGCTGTTCATATGAATCCGCCCGATATTATAACGCAGTCCGTCTTTACCAAAATATGCCTCGATCATTTCTTTCTTTTTGGCATCGCTGCATCCCATATATGTGTGTGCACTTGCCTCCGTAAATGCCCCGCCGAATCCATCGATTGTCTGATACGTAACCTGCGGATAGATGCTTACCACCTGCATTTCTCCCGGCTGCTCACACACCGTAAGCTCCTGTTCCTTCCAAAACTCATGTTTCTGTTCGCATGTAACAATTTTTTTCATTCTCATAGTAAATATCCTCCTGTATTAATTATTTTTTATGGTAATAGCAATTGTTTCCGCCAGACCATCTCTGATCATGCGGGCTGCATCACCCTCGATACTGCCCCTGCTGTGCATCCGGCTTCTGTTGCGGTACGCAATCTCAATTTCCGCAATCTCATAATTGCCCGGATAAAAATCACGCTGCCCGCTTAAGTGGTATACCACCTTTGTTTTTCCCAAAAACATGGCAGACACTTTCAGATCTTTTCCTACCAGATATCCCGGAATAACCGGTGCAAACGTAAGCTTTAGCGTCTCCCCATCATAAGTAAATGGGCGGCGCCCAAACATCATCGTCTTCCACATGCTCATAAATTCCACGGTAGAACCGCTCAGCCGCGCAACAAATCCCTTTCCTACAAGCTTTTTGTTCGGATTTTTTGAACTTGCAATAAAAGAAGAATTCTCCCAGATACTTCTTCCGTACTGTCTTTCATCCAGAAACGGAATCGCTGCATGATGGAAATCTTCCAGAAATTCTTCATATAACTGTGCATGCAGCAGTTCGAGCAGATATTTGTATTCCATATGCAGCCAGATAGATTCGTTTTCCAGCCAGCCTGGTGTAAATGCACGGGCACGCCCCAATTCGTAAGATGCATTCTGCAAAGACGCATTGACTTTATACATAGACAATTCCGGATCGTAAAGGTCACTGTTTTTTACAGCGGCTGCCAGTGTTTTCTTTTCTTCCCGGCTGCGGTTTAATTTCAGATAACGGGTTGGACCTTCCAGGAAATGCGGAAGCGGCTGCACGGCAAACTCCAGTGGCACAATCCCTTCCCCGGTCTGCTCATACCGTCTGACTTCATAGGAAAAATATGTCGGGCAGATGCCTTTGCCGTATTCCTTTGCCTTTATAATTCCTGCCTCCACCGTATCTTTCCATCCCGAAAGCATCTGTATCAGCTGCTGGCTCTCATACGTTACCGTCTCACCGGACACTCCCTGATAGGTCTTTTCGCGGTAAATCTCCTTTGCATCGTTGATGTGATTCCAAAAAGAAAGCAGCTCCTGCTGTTTGGCAATCGCATCGTTTTCCAGACGATTGATTAACTGCAGTTCATCCAAAAACGTGCCAAGCTCTTTTAAAATCTGTACCGGTGCATTGACTTTTTGCAACGCACCAATGGTATAGGTCAGCATCCGGTATAGCTCATAGGTCTCTGCCATGGAAGAACCGAAAATTCCCGGCAGGCCATTTAAGGCATCATACCATCCCGGCTTGCCGCCTTCCATCTCTATTCCCATCCCATACGGATCGAGTGCTGCAAATTTTGTGGCACATAAAAGAATCAGTTTTTCCAGCAGTGTTGTATAAATAATCTCCCCTTTTCCAAACGCTCCCCGGACAAGTTTTTCTTTCGTATTTCTTCTGGAAGTTTCATTCAATGCGTGATACTGCCGCACTCCCCGCCCGGTCAGAACATAGCGGCGGACTCTCGAATTGATGTTGATCTGTGACAGGAAAAAGGTATAGGTCTTTTCTGTCAGCATTTCTACTTCTTTTTCCGGGAATACGGCAAGGTATTCTTCAATCAGATCCAGATTATAATCCCAGTGGTCACTCCAGTATCCTTCTAAGAAATTTCCATTTACCGTTTCCTGTGCAAAGTCAATGAGCGAAGTAAATAATTCCGCATCCGGCAGCAGTTCCCACAATTTTCCCGGTGTAAACGGCCTGGTCACAAATGCAAGGATTTCATCTTTTTTCTTTTCCGGCAAATCTTCCAGAATCATGCGTGCATGATCCGGTGCAATCGTATAACTTGTCATTTCCACACCCAGCGGATTGTAACCGTCCAGCTGAATCAGGCTGTAAAATGTCTGTATATTTTTCCGTCCCACAAACGGTGCAAAAAAGGACTCCAGCCGGCGATTCTGATTGACATCCCGGAAGTTTCCGTTTCCCTGGGAAAAGAATTCCGGCAGCATGGAGAAATAATTGTAATCGCGTTCGAGATCTCCATGTTTTCTGGAGTATACATGAAAAATCTTGCTGTGTCCGAGTGGAATCGGATAGCCTCCGCGCAGCAGATTATCCATATACGTGTATGCACAGTAGGCGTCAAAATCTTCATTTCCCGTGTGCGTCTGTATATCTTTGGTCAGCTCCTGCACCAGCTGCTCACACTGTTCTTTTTTCTCTGCAAAATAGGCCCCATTTAATTCATGGCTTCCCAGAAAATCCTGTAATATCTTCTGGTTTTCTACCTGTCCGATCAGTTCATAAATACTTTGTTTTTCCCCAGATGCAATCTCTAAGGTTTTCGCAAACATGCAGCATGGAACCAGATTGGCATCGCTTTGTGTCTGTGCATCTACTTCCGTAATTCCACCCTGCTCGTATACTACGGCACACCCTAAGGAATTGTCATAACCAAATACCGTTTCCGGATCGGTTATCGCCTCTAAACGCGTGCCATCTTCCGCAAATCCGATTCCAAAATTGCCGCCCTCGATCATGGTAACATCCGCAGTATCCTCCATACTGGCACGTACCCTGAAATACGGCACGTTTTTTTGTGCCTGCTCCACCTGCATCCACGCTTTTGCGGTCTGGATCATGTTTTTGGTACTTTCCATGCTCACTCCGTAGGGAATCACCTGTGGCATTCCATCAAGCAGCTCGATTACCGCCGGATGTGCTGCCGTATTTTCTATGGTCACTTTCCGGAACAATGCTCCCACCGGTTCTTCCGGCAGAATACAGTATTCGACCCGAACATGAAGCTGCAGATCGGGAACCTCCTCCTCAATTGCCAGCGTGTTCATGCCGATATGCATCCGCTGCGTCTGTGTCTCCTGTGCAAATGCTTCCTGTGTCTTTTCTTCTTTGCGCAAAAAAGTACGAAATCCTGTACGTTTTACGTTCTGATAAGCTTTGTGCGCCGGTTCAAATTCCATAATCGCATGATCTTTATTTTCCACACCAAAACTTGCCACGCCCTGTCCGCGGTTGACGTAATAACACCAGATCGGAATGCCATGCAGCCCCGCGATACCCGGAAGGAAACTGGCAAACACCGGTTTTGTTCCATAATTTTCGATCGTATATATCTGTTTCATCTGTCCGCACTCCTTTCTGCGAGTGTCAGGTGAATCTCATGTGTTTTCGCCACATCCAGTGTCTCTAACAGCTTTCTGTCACAACGACAGTTTCCACCTGCACAGGATAATGCAACCCCATGGTCAAGCAATGCCTCTCTTACCTCATAGGTTCCTGCTTCTAAGTTCTTTGGGTTTTCGATCGTAACCTGCCACAAAATTCCCTGAAATGGAAGTGTTACCTCGGCCTTTTTTGTCTCGTCAAACTGTTCTTTCAGCAGATTCGGCGCAATGACCAGTGCCCCCTCCTCCCCACGGATTCCAAACATACAGGTAATCACGGTGAGCATATACCAGCTTGCGGCACCGGTCAGATAATGGTAGAGTCCTCTGCCATCTTTCCCGAAGTATTCCGGAATTCCCGGATAAATGCGGCTGTTTTCAAAATCCATAGCCTGATGATACAGCGCGTGCAGTGCCTTATAGCCTTCTTTTGCATAGCCCCGCTCATACAACGCATTCGCATACATCACTGCCATATGGGAAAAAACGGCTCCGTTTTCTTTCTCGCCGTATGCAAATCCAAACATCCGGCCCATATCCGTCTTTACCTCATGAAAATCGGTGTTCAGCCGGTAGCCGCCGCAGGATGCATCAAACAGATACCGATCTGCGGCTTTTGTAATTTCCAAGATCTGTGCAGGTTCTGCGGTTCCCGCCATAATGGAAAAGACCTGACCGGTCAGCATCATCCGCACATTTCCATCTGGCTGCCTGCCCTCCACGCGTCTGCCATGATCATCATAATAACTGTTGTACCAGGCATGCCCGTCTGCTTCTATCCACTCGTTATCGCGGATATGCTGTATCATCCATTCGGCCTTATGAAGCAGACTCTTTGCCACTTTTTCTGTCGGCAGCAGAACCACTTCTCCACTGAGCTGATGGCTGCAGCTTTTTATATAAGCTTTCAGCAGTTCCTTTTTTGCTTCTATGTCATCATACAGAGTCTTTTCATCCCGCAAAAGCGGTGCCATCTCCCAAAACAAAGATATAGTATCGACCCCTTTTTCTTTCTCTTTTAAAAGCAGGTGACCCAGATCCATGAGATTTTTTGCATAGGAATTGGTAAAAGCAACACTCTCTCCGCGGTGGGATGCCATATCAATGGCGTCATTCCAGTCAGCATCGCGCAGACGGATATGATTGTGCTCCCCCACTTCATAAAACGCACACAGAGCCTGCACCAGCAGGTGCTCTAAAACCGTACCTTCATAGCGGTTGTCCTGTGCATCTTTCTGCCACACTTCTCCTTCCCAGGCTTCATCGACGGCGGTTCCACGCATCACCTGTGCATCTTTAAAATACGGTACATTCTCATATAATAGCGAACTGTCTCCCGTCTGTTCGAGATACAATTTCGTTGTCATAAACGGCCAAACCCCATGATCCATCCATACACGGGTGATTCCATTTCTGTCCGCCTTAAATTCTCCCATGTGCTCTCCGATAATCGTGGCATTGGTTCCATCCACGCGCACTCCGGCAAAATTCGATACGAGCAGATTCCGCACGCTTGCCGGGTCCATCAAAAGCAGTGCCAGGCAATCCTGCCACAGATCTCTCCAGCCCCTGCCGCCTTTTCCGTAATCATGATGTGGCAGAAACGAGCATCCGTAGATTCGCCGCAATTCCGGCTGAAAATTCACCCAGTTCATAAACTGATCAAAAAGCGGATCTGCGGTGTGATAATGTACTTTATTTTTCTCTTTCCAATACTGTCTGGTTTCCTTTAAACTGCTGGATACCTTCCCGGAATCCGAAAACTGCTCTCTTATTCTGGCAATGTTTTCCTCGCCCTGAATCGCACCGATCAGCAATGTGTATTCACAGGATTCCCCTTCCTGCAGTGTCTTCTCTGCAAACCGCAGTCCTCCAAGTGTCTCCTGCCCGTCTATTTTTCTTCCGCTCTCTACCCCGGACCGGTTGCAGACGACAGCTTCCGGCCAAAGCAGCGTACCACCGCGCCCGATGAAGGCTTCCTGCTCCGGATAAAAACTCTCCGGGGCTTCTCCCTCTGCTGTCATGCCCTCCACATAATAGGTCCAGTCATTCTTCTGATGGCCACGCTCATCGAAAGACAGTGTCGGTGTCACATGCACCCCATATTCTGTTGTATATGCCCGGTGCAGCAAAGAAGTGACATGCCGGTGATCCCGGATATTGTCTGCACTGCGGCCATAGATCGGGATGGCAGCTATCGCAGTCACCGTCAGTGGTTCAGAGGTAATATTGTGCAATTTGACATGCATGATTTCTACATTCTGCTCCACCGGCACAAAACTTGTGATCTCGGCCTCTATTCCTATCTCCTTGGATCTGCGCATCGCTTTGTGCCACATATAACCAGCTTCCACGCAGGATTCTTCCTGCTGTCCGCTATAGCGCTGTGCTTCCTGTTTAGCCGACATACCGGTTGCAGACCAGACACCCCGCTCCTTTATCATGCACCAGAAATTCCGCGAGATCCGCTTTTGTGCCAGATCCCCCACGCTCTGTGGTTCCAGCAGAAAATGATTCTGATCCAGTTTTGCATCGCCGCACAGATTCGGCGTAATGGCACTCTTTAATCCATGTTCTCCGGCAATCGGAAAATATAATTCCCGGTCATTTTCCGCACCTTTGAGCCGGAAACTTCCATCTTTATCGATAAACTCATAATTTTGCATGACCATTCCTCCTCTTTTTCCTACTTGTATCATAAGAAAAACGGAACCCTTACATAAGGTTCCATTTATCGGATTGGTGTCATTTTTTTAGACTCTGGCGATATTCTTTCGGATTCATTCCCTTGATCCGTTTAAACACACGGGAAAAATATTTTTCATCCCGGAATCCGACCCGGTAGGCTACTTCATATGTTTTCAGTACCGTATGTGCCAGATAGGTGCATGCACGTGTAATTCTTATCTGATTCAGGTAATCCACGTATTTGCACTGCAGCTGCCGCGAAAACAGGGTCGATAAGTATCCGGCAGAAATTCCCGCTTTCTCCGCCACATCGGAAAGCGAAATATCCTCCGTAAAATGCTCTGCAATGTATTCCTGCGCAATCTGCAGGGAACGATTCTCCTGTCCGGCAAATTCCTGTTCGATGGCCTCACCTTCTGTTCCGAATGCTTCATCCGTCAACTGGTTGATACAGGCAAGGATATCCGCTGCCCGCACCGGTTTTAGCAGATATTCTTTTGCCCCCAGGTGTAATGCCTGCTGCGCATACTTAAATTCATCATATCCACTCAAAATAATAGTAATCGGCTCAATTCCTGCCCGTTTTGCCTCCTGCAGCACCTCTATTCCGCTTTTTCCCGGCATCTGAACATCCAGAAGCATCACCTGCGGCTGATATTGCAGCAGAATATCCAATGCCTCCTGCCCGTTTTCAGCCTCATAGATTTTAGAAAAGCGGTCGGTGTGCAATTGCATGTATTTTGTCATTCCTCTGCGAATGGTATCCTCATCATCCGCGATCAACAATTTTAATCCCATTTATTTTTCCTCACAGGGAAGCTCCAGTATCACCGTCGTTCCCTTTCCCACTTCACTTTTGATCTCCAGTATAAAATCTTCTTTGTATCGTCGTTCCAGACGCTCACGGATATTTTTGATGGCATAACGCCCGATCCGCTGTTTGCGATAAGCATCCGGTTCTTCTTCCCAGATCTCATCAATCTGAGACTGGCTCATGCCAATTCCGGTATCTGTGATTTCAAAATGCATACGATTTTTTCTCTGCGCTGCTGTCACCGTCACTTTGCAGCATGTACTCACATTTTCAAACCCATGCACGATCGCATTTTCCACAAATGGCTGTAAAATCAGTTTCGGAATTTTTTCCTGTTTCACGGCATCCTCTACCGTCACCTCATATTGCAGACGTCTGGAAAAACGCATCTGCTGGATCTGCAGATACCGGGAGACAAGCTCCGTCTCCTGCCCCACAGTTACCTCGCGCTTTCCCTGGCTTAACACCAGACGGAAAAGCTGCGAAAGCGCCAGGATACTTTCCGCAATTTCTTCATTATCCTGCTCCATCGCCTGCCAGTACAAAGAATCCAGGGTATTATATAAAAAATGCGGATTGATCTGTGCCTGCAGGGCAGCAAGTTCACTCTCTTTTTCCTGCAGTGTGATCACATAGTTTTTGTCAATCAGTTCTTTGATGGCAAGTACCATCCGGTTAAAACATTCCGCAACTTCCCCCACCTCATCGTGGGTGAGCACTTCTACCTGCTGATCGAAATTTCCTTCCGATACATCATTGATCGCCTCATTCAGTTTCCGGAGCGGTTTGGTCACAATATTTGAAATAATCAGAAGAAGCGGTAGCAGTCCCAGCATAAAAAAGGCAAGGATGACTAACGGCATATAAGCAATATCCCACAACCGCATCTGTAAATCATAGCGTTTTACCACTTTACAGATAATACTTGCCTCCGCACTGGTCTGTGTACAGACGACTTCATAGTTTCCATAAGAAAAATGCGTATCTCTTTTTTCAAAATCCTGATGCACAAATGAAGGACCAGTCAGTGTTTTCTTTAATTTGGGATCAATTTTTCCAATCTGGCTGAGTACACTTCCGCCCGCATCTATGACCAGAATGGATTCGGATTCGTTTTTTACGACATTTTTGCACAAATTATCAAAATAATCCTGTCCGACACCAATGACGACAAAGCCCAGTGTCTTCTTTGCCCCCGGACGGACAATCTTGCGGCAGAGTACCACCTTGTCCGTGCGGCTGCTCTGGTAGAGTTCACTCGTTCCTTTCGGAATCTGCATCCAGACAATGCCATTACTGCTTTCCATCAGTTTCTGATAGATTTCTGTCTCGTGAAAATCTTTGGTCCCCGGAATATAGGCGCTGTTATCCATTCCCCGCAGATACGGGCGCAGCCCGTTTTCCGGATAAATGGCAATGGTTTTGATATGTCCTTTCAGTGCAATCATGTCCTGCACGATCCGCATCGGTGCCTCATCAAACCATACCTTTGCATTGCGGTTTAATTCTGTCACATCGGAGCGGGACAGTAAGTTTTGAATATCATTATTGATACTGATATATGTAGAAAAATCCCGGATGTCTGTCTGCATGATCTCCATGCTCTCCGCCAGCGTCTGTACGCTTGCATAATCACTTGCGTATTTTTCCTGTTGTCCGCTTCTGTAATTAAAGAAAAAGAGGACGAGACAGATCACAACCAGCACCGGGGTGATTGTCAGATAACCATAAAAAACTAACTTTTTCTTTACGCTTAAGTGATCGACCCAGTTTCTGATTTGCCTCATCTGTTTCATCCTCTTTTCTTATGTCTTTAACCTTTGACAGCTCCCATAGCGGCACCTTTTGTGATGTGTTTATTCAAAGCAATATAAACAATAACCGCCGGTGCTGCAGTAAGTGCCATAACGGCGAACTGTACCGCGTAGTTGGAAGAATACTCTCCGGTAAACTCCAATACAGAGAATGGAAGTGTTTTCCATTTTGGAGAACTCAGGTAAGTGGTTGCCATCATGAACTCGTTCCAGTTGTTGAGGAATGTCATGATTGCCACCGTTGCGATGGAAGATTTTAACATCGGGGTGATGATCTGGAATAAGATACGATAGATTCCGCATCCGTCCATCACGGCCGCCTCCTCCAGTTCCACCGGAATCGCTTCCATGAAACTGGTCATCAGAAACAGTCCCTGCGGCAGGGAGAATGCCACATAAGGAATCAGCAGCGCCCAGATCGTATCGGTCATCCCAAGCTGACTGTAAATCTTATAGTTTGGTAACAGTGTTGCATGAATCGGAATCATCATTCCCATCAGAAGCAGTGTCTTTACAAGCCCGCTCAGCTTCCAGTTCATTCTACGGCACGCAAACGCTGCCATAATAGAAATCAGAATAACCAGAACTACCGCAAGACCATTGATGAGTACACTGTTTTTTAAGTAATGGAGAAAATTACCATCCACAAATGCCTTAACATAATTGCCCCACTGGATTTTTTTCGGAATGATTAAAAGACCACTGGTAAACATTTCATTGCTGCTTGCCAGAGAGAAATCCAAAAGCCAGATCAGTGGAAAAATCTGAATGATGGCAACAATGGAGAGTACAATCCAAAGTACCGGTTTTTTCTTTTTCTTTGCACTTTTTGATTTTCCTACATATTCCATTTATGCTGCCCCCTTTCTCTTTTTTGCTTTCACAGTGTCGCGATCCTCGAAAATCTTATTGAGGATGACCGTGGTAAGCAGACAGATGATAATAAATACCACACCAATGGCATTTCCATATCCATACTTGAATGCTTTAAATGCCTGCTGATACAGGTAGTTTGCTGCAAACTGTGTCTTGTTTCCAGGACCACCGTTTGTCAACAGATATACGGTTTCCATCTGTTTTAATGCAGAGATCACAGCCATTGTCACATTTACCTGAATGACTGGTTTCATCAGTGGAAGTGTAATCTTTAAAAATGTGGTTCTCTGGTTAGCACCGTCGATTGCGGCTGCCTCGTACAATACCGGATCAATATTTTTGATACCGGTGTAGTAGATTAACATGCCCCATCCAAATCCATGCCAGATCAGTACCACGAGCACTGCCCAGATTGCTTTGTCGGAAGAAAACCAGTTGATTCCGCCTTTTCCGCCAAACGCTTTGATGATATTGTTTAACAGACCGAAATCCGGATTGTAAATAAATTTCCACAGATATGCGATAACCGCCACGGAAATTACATTTGGAATAAAGAATACGCAGCGGAAAAAGCTTTCGCCCTTGCCACCTAATTTATCTAACACTGCTGCTGTAATCATGGCAAGCGGATGCTGGATACAGATAAAGCCGATGGCCAGCAGTAAGGAATTTCGCATGGACATCCAGAAATTTGCGTCCACAATCAGTTTTTTGTAGTTCTGCCATCCGATGAAATGTGCCTGCCCCATACCGGAATAATCCGTAAAGCCATAATATACGCTAAGACAGATCGGCGCTAAGATTGCAAAAAAGAATAGCAGCAATCCCGGAAGCACGAGTGAAAGGATGACCCATTTATTACTGTATAATTTCTTCATACTTATTGCTCCTTCTTAGGAAAAAAGACCGCCGGAATGTGACTTCCGGCGGTCCTATGGTCTGTGATTACCAGTCGCAGGAAGAACCGATTGTCGCTAAGAAATCGTCAATGCTTGTGCTTCCGTTTGATACGTTCTGAATCTCGCTCTCGATACAGGTCTTGAATGCGGATGGTCCACAGTCATTGATCGGAGTTCCGGATACACTTGTTGCATTGTTTACTGCGTCTACAAACTGCATCTGTAAATCAGTCTCATTGCCGGTCATATATGCGGACTGATCCTGTGCAGACATTCCTACACCATTCTCCCAGCCAATCTTAGAAAGCTGATCTGGCTGATACATATAATTTAAGAATTTGATTGCTTCGTCTTTTACAGATGATGTTGCAGAAACTGCATATCCACCACCGTTCCATGCTGCGATATCGGTTGCTGTTCCTTTGCCGCCATCAATTACCGGCATGGTAAACATACGGATGTTAGTACGAATATCTTCTGGAATATCTTCGTTGAGAGCCATGGATGCATCCCAGCTTCCCATGTAGTACATTGCTGCCTGACCATTGGTAAACAGGTTCTGTGCAGTTGCATAATCCTGGGAATCATATCCCTTCTGGAACAGTCCTGCATCTGCAGATTTCTTTAAGAGTTCTACGGCTTTTTTGATGTTCGGGTCTGAGAAATCCTTGTTTGCGATTGCATCGCTTACGGTCTGGGAATAATCAGATCCTGTCAGTTTAAAGAGAATATCGGACAGATAAACTGCCATCGGCCATCCATCGCCACCGTCCATTGCCAGTGGTGTGATTCCTGCATCGTTCATCTTTCCTGCCAGGTCTAACAGCTCATCATATGTAGTCGGAACCTGCCAGCCATTCTCATCAAAAATTTTCTGGTTGTAATAGAAAGCTGCTACGTCTGTGTTTCTTGGAAGTCCATATAACTTTCCGTCTTTCTTAAACCCTTCCAAAGAGCCCGGAATAAAGTTGTAATCCGCGTAATCGCTCTCGTTTAATTCTGCAAGAACTCCTGCATCCAGAACCTCGTCTAAGAATGCCGGCTGTCCCCAGATGCTTACCACATCCGGCATGCCATCCATAGAGTATGCTTTGAATTTTGTCTTATAACTTTCTTCATCCAACGCTTCTACTTTAATCTCAACATTTGGATTTTCTTTCATATATTCATCAATAATTGTCTGCTCTACAAGACCCTGTCCTGTTTTTCTATCTGGAAGATTGGAGAATACTTTCAGTGTCACCTTTCCCCCATCGTTACCACTTTCTTCAGACTTAGAAGTGCTGCCGTTTCCATCGGCGCTTGTTCCTGTGCTGCCACATCCCATCATCATGGTTACTGCCATTGTTGCTGCAAGTACAGCTGAAATAACTTTTCGTTTCATATACCTTTTCCTCCTGGTTTTTATGACCGGCCGGATCATTTATTTGATGAACTAATGATAGCATCCGGCAAGAGGGTTTTACAGTAAGCAAATTTTTAAAAAGGTGCACTTTTTTTAAATGGATGGCAAATAAAAAAGCTGTGCACTTTTGGAATGTGCAACAGCTTCTTTGTGTTCTTTTCTATTTTAAGAATAGGCTTTCTGATCCTCCAGCGCCTGATTGATCTCTTTGCTGATCTTGTTGACGTACATCATCAGTCCCAGACCTGCGGCAAAGATCAGTATCGTGACAATGATTCCGGCTGCCGAAAAGCAAAGCTGGCTTAAGTATCCGATAAACGGTGTCTTTGCCACAACTTTTCCTGCGATCTGCTCATATGACACAGTCTCTCCCTCCCGGATGGCAAGTGTCTGTGCCGCCGTATCGTTCGCATCCACATAGTATACATCCACCTTGCGGCTGCTGTCACTTTCCTGTACCGCCACAATATTTCCCTCGTCATAGGAATCGTTGGAAACGGCCTTAAGATATACGACGTTGCCATACTTTGAAATGTTGCCTGTCGCATCCGATCCCACGGTGTACGTGTGGTATCCGAAAATGGCCGGCAGAACCACCGGAAGAACGATCAGCAAAAAAACGATCATAAGTGCATACCCTAAAACCGTAAGCGTCCTTCGTTTTCCCTTTTTTTCCTCCACCTGCGGTCTGTTTGTATTATTTCCCTGTTTTCTCATATTTTTTCCTTTCTGTTTGCAAATGTATTCTTATTATATGGTCTGCATGCCTATCCCACAATAGGGCTATAGTCCTCTTTTTTGGCCGTCAATGCCGCATTCTTTTGCATCTGCAGCGCCTGATCGATAATCTGCGGCATCCGAAGTGCCGTGTTTAATGCCTCTGCCAGTTCCCGGTATTCTTTTTCCGGAAACGTATTGGTCGGTGCCGTATAGTAAGCATTGTGCATCGTTTCCTCAAATGCAATAATCAGCTGATTATTCAAAAATGCACGGTGCACCGCATCTACAATCTCTCCCTCGCGATTGATATCAAGGTAAATATCACATTTTTCAAACAGGTGATCCAGCACCTGCGTTTTCACGTTCGGATACAGAAACACGTTTTCATTGGCACCAACTGCCATCAGCCGGGACGACATCTCTGTAATCGCCGCCACATGAAAATGCATATCCGGTACAAGTTGTGCCAGTTCATGAAGATGTTCCACCCGGTCAGAATTGGTACAGATTAAAATTTCCGGCCGGTGTTTATTTTCCCGGACAAAACTATACATATACCCCAACTGTTTTACCATTTCCGGGGAAGCTCCCAATGCGATAAGTCTCTCATAGGAATGTTTCCGCTGCACATAGATCTTTTCGGTTCTGGTGGCCTGATGGTTTAAAATAATCTGCATATTTCCCGGAATCTCATCTCCCACAGGTTCGTTCCAGAACAGGATATCCTTTTTCCCATTTGGCGGAAGAATCTGCGATGTAAAAAACGGATAGGAGAGCGAATTAAAGCAAAGCTGCGCATCCTGCAGCCCCGCGCACTCCAGATAAAACCGGATCAGTTCCGTCTTGGAATGTAAAATTTTATCTTTTCCCTTCCACTGTACGATGATGGCATTGGTCACAAAATTCTCCATCACCCGCTCCTGCCCCTGCGGAGAATAAAATTTCCGGAGCGCCTTCTGCCCCTTCTGGTTAAAAATCGTGCGGCAGAAAATCTCCCCGTACTTGTTGTAATGCTCACTGAGCCGGACCACACCATCGTCATCCAGCCAGTCCACGATCTTTACCAGACGGTGGTTTGTCGGCTCCGTATAAAAAATACGTGCCCGCTCCTTTGTTTTATCCATTACCTTTCCACTGGTATTTGTACTTTCGATCCTCCAGTATTCCGGCACCTGGATCTGATTAAAATATCTGGGATGTTCCTCTCTGGCAACAGCCCCCTGTGTGCAGAAATATCCATATACCGAATTCACGCCTTCCGGCAGAAATCCGTCATCCTCCACCACTGCTGCCGTAAAAGGAATTCCCACATTCGTAAAAGATTCATACAAATTTCTGCTTTCCATCGAAAAATAATCAAACAGCAGAACTATTTTAGAAGACTGATCCATCGTTTTACCACCTCCTTTGTCAGAAATGCCTGTGCTTTCTCATAGGAATGCTCAGAAAAAGCTTCCATATCACCCTCCGTCAGCATATGTACGATACGATCCGCCAGCAGAGCAATTTTTTCCTTCTGATCCATTTCATCGTGAATCGGTATGCGGTATCCATTCTCTCCATCATCGATAAAGGTCTGGTTTCCGTATCGCACATCAAACCCGATAATCGGAAGTCCCGAACCGACAGCCTCCATCAGTGTCAGTCCAAATCCTTCGCTCTGCGAAGCAGAGACATAGGCATCATACGTTTCGTATACATCATGCATTTCCACATCCTCGTCCTTTTTTTCAATAAACTGTGCAAATAACTGTTTGATTCTTTCCTGTGCCTGATCCTTCGTTGCTTCCGGCAAAAACAGAAGAAATTCATCTCCGCCCAGACGGCACGCCACAGATGGTTCCCCAACATCTTTTAAAAGTGTACCCAGACATCCGAGCGCACGATCCCCTGCCTTATGCCCATAAATGTCATTGATCTTTTTCAGATTATCCATATCGCAAAAAACCAGACATCCATCCTGTTCCATTATCAGATCCGCTATCATGGCTTCCCCACGGCTTCGCATCGGAAGTCCGGTCAGATGATCATAGTTTTCTTTTTCAATGCGTTTCTTCTGGATTTCCATATCACGGACACTCTGCACGGTCCGGACAATATTTGCAAACAAAAGTACCAGCATGCCGATGCCTGTAAAAATGCCGGAAAGCACAACCACATAATACGTGGAAACAACCTCCACCACCACTGACATCATGGCGATCAGCATACCGATCAGTGTCAGTCCGTATTCCCCTGCACGTTTCCGGAAGAAGTCTATCCCAAACGTGGTACATACCGCAAGAAATGTGATCACAAGAATCCCCTGGGAAACCGGAAGGGTCTCAATAAAATCTTTCACCCCTGCCAGATGCAGCAGCGTACAGACCACAAAATCTGCCACTGCTGCATATCCGATCGCATGGTACATACGGGTATACCTCTTTTTCTGCACACTGTCCATATAAATAAGCACCGGAACCGGGCAAAGCAGGATAACAAGAAAACATACTGCAGACAATATGCTGACATTCGGTATCCATAGCTGACGCAGTTTTGATTCCCCCAGCATCCACGCAGCACCCATCAGTATGCACCAGCCCAGATACTCCATATCAAAACGGGTATGATACGCGATTCCAAGGGCAACACTGAAAATAATCGTCACCAGTCCTACAAACAAAAGGAAAAAAGCAATGATGGTTTCCAATCCATAGTCACGGAAAATACTTGCCCAGATATCCCCTTTATCCCCACAATATACGGTATTGACAACACCGCTGTAGTTATCCGTATGTGTTGTCAGTTCTATCTGCAGCATCTTCCCCGCATCCTTTTCAGAAGTCGGACAGAACACATAACGGCTGGCAGAATTTTTGCCGTTCAGCCTCGTCTTGTCTGTATGATATTCGCTCCGCAACTCTCCATCCACATAAAACCTTACGTCCTGCAGGGAAGATCGGATCGCAAATGATGTCTGCGTGAAGTCATCCGGAAGCCGCGTGACCAGCACCATGGTCTCATCCACTCCCACCGGATATTTTCCCGGAACGGTAATCTCCTGACTGGTTCCGTCATTTTTTCCCAGGTAAATGTCCCCCTGTATGTAAGATTCTCCGGTCTGGATACTTTGATCCGTTCTGACGGATACACCGTCTCCGCCACCACAAACCAGCCAATCACCGCAATCATCAGAAGATAAAATAAAAGTACTTCCTTTTTATTCCCCATATACTTTTTCATAGTAAGCGATGAATAACATACCGTTCCAAATTTAATTGAAGATTTGGGATAATACAGTCAATAAACAGTAAACGACTACTTTATCTATTTTCAGATCTGGATGCGGACGTATCACTCTTCTTTTCTTAATCAAAGGTAGCCGTTTACGGTGTTTAACTACTTTAGCTAACAGGAGGAGCAGCTTATGCGTAATAAGAGAAGAACAGACGAAGAATGGCTGTCATTGATTCAGCAATGTCGCAGCAGTGGATTTTCTGACCGTGTCTGGTGTGAGCAGAATGATATCTCTATCAATACGTTTTATAATACTGTCACAAGGCTGAGAAAGAAATCATGTATGATTCCGGAGACAGACAGGCTAATCGTGGATGCCACACATGAAATCGTACCACTTTCCATTACAGAAGAATCGCATATACCGATATCGAATCCAGTCAGACTGCTGTCAACAGATGCAACATCAGAAGACGAAGCACTGACAGTTATCATAAACGGCTGTAAAGTTGCAATCAATAATCATGCAGGCAGGGATTTGATCTATCATACGATATCTGCCCTGCGGAAACTTTGATCGGTGATCTGTCCAGAGTACAGAAAATCTATCTGGTTACAGGAAGGACTGATATGAGAAAATCCTTTGACGGACTCATGGCAGTCATCCGTGACAATTTCCAGATGGATCCGTTCTCCAATGCGATCTTTCTGTTCTGTGGACGCAAAAAGAATACGATGAAAGCCCTTTATTTTGACCGGGATGGATTTGTACTCCTGCAGAAGCGCCTGGACAATGGAAAATTCCAATGGCCACGCAATGCTTCAGAAGTCAGACCTCTGACAAGGCAGGAATTCCGCTGGCTGATGGAAGGACTTTCCATTGACCAGCCGAAAGTGATACAGCCTGCGAAAGACAGGGATTACTGATTTGTGCAATATGTAGATTTTGAAAAATTTTTCTACAGCCGGAGCAGGCTGTTGACGGAAGATATCCACAGATGTGAAATCATGGGGTGCGTTGTCCGGGGATAGTTGAGCATGACATCATCATGATGTGAATAACTTTACGGAAAATCCCGGAAACTGGCTGATTTTGAGAAAAAAAGGAACTATCTGGCTTTCGGCATAATGCCAGTCTGATTTTGGACGGCATTTGCAACCATGCCTTCCTTTTCGTACAATAAAGGTAACGAAAAAAGAGGGAGGGATTCACCGTGGATTCAAAGGGACAGGACATACTTTTTAACAGTGAGATGAAGCAGAAGGACCTTATGATCCAGATGCTTTCTGAACGGTTAGATGAAAAAGACGAAACCATCACAGAACTGAAGGAAACCATCAATGACCTGAAAGATACAATTGCCGGTCTCAGGGAAACACTGGATGAATTCCAGCGGAAACTCTTTGGTACAGGCAGTGAGAAGACAAAACAGGATAAGAAAACGGAAGAAACTGTGACAACAATCGTCAAAAGCCACAAACGGACAACACGCAAAGCGAAAGCGACACGTGAAGACCAGTATGGAAATCTTCCGATCCATAAGGAAGTCATCCCCCTGCCGGAAGAAGATAAGTATTGTCCTTATTGTAATTCCAAGATGGAGTATGTGACGGAAATGTTTGTGCGTGAAGAACTACGGATCACCCCGGCAAAGGTGGAACGAATCCACTATTATCAGGAGAAATGGCAGTGCCCGGAATGCAGAAAAGATGGTGACGGGACATTTGCTGAATCCAAGATACCTACAGCATTGATTCCACATAGCCCGGCTTCCCCATCCATGGTCGCATATGTTGCAATGGAAAAGATCGGCATGGCAATGCCTTACTATCGTCAGGAATTTCTGATGAACCAGCTGGAATTTACCCTGCCACGGGAAACCATGGCGAACTGGATCATTTATACGGCAGAAAACTATTTCTATCTGATCTATGACCGGCTGCATGAAGAACTTTTAAAGCGGGACCTGGTACATGCAGATGAGACAATATGTCAGGTGCTGCGGGAAAAGGGACGTACGGCGGAACAGACCTCTTATATGTGGTTATATACAACCGGAAATGATGGTCTTACACCGATTGTCCTTTATGATTACCAGCCAAGCCGGAAAGGATCCTGTGTGCAGGAATTTCTGGAAGGATTCCATGGAATGGTACAGTGTGACGGATATCAGGGTTACAACAGGCTTGAAGATGTCATACTGGTCTGCTGCCTTGCACATGCAAGACGTAAGTTCTTTGAAGCAGTCCCGGCAGCCAGACGTAAAAAGCTGAAACTTCTGGATGTTAACTCTGATGAAGCGATCGAGGATACCAGTCTTCCGGATGAAGAGAAGCTGGAACAGCTGCTCCCGGCAGAAATTGGACTGCTGTATTGCAATAAGCTCTTCTACCTGGAGCGCACATTAAAAGAACTGGAGGCAGAAGAACGAAAACAACAAAGAACCGTTCTGGAACAGCCTGTATGGGAACAGTTCTGGAACTGGCTTGGCACACTGCATCCAACTGGCGGAAGCAAGCTTGGGAAAGCGGTGAACTATGCCCAAAATCATCATGATACCTTGATGAACTATATGATAGATGGCCGGTGTGAAATTTCAAACAACCGTGCGGAACGGAAAGCCAAAAGTTATGCCGTTGGGCGGAAAGCCTTCCTGTTCCATACATCAGAAGCTGGAGCTGGGGCAAGTGCGGTAATGTACAGCATTGTGGAAACAGCAAAAGCAAACAATCTGAATATTTTCCAATATCTCTATATGGTACTGCTGTATATGCCGGATTATATGAACTCGTCCGCAGGTATAGAACAGCTGATGCCATGGAGTGAATTTATCAAAGAGCGGTGTTCGGGGATCATTGATGTGGAATCCAATGTCTCGGAAAACAGAATTCCCCTGCCATGTAGATAGCAGGGAAAACCTAAAGTAAATGGTAGTCGTTTACTGTTTTGGGTAGGCGGTGTGTTATTCATCGCTTACTTTTCATCTTTCAGTTTCTCACCCTGTCCTTTATACTTTATATTTTGCATTCATATGTTTTCTTTTAATTATTCCATAACTATACCGGAAATGCAAGCACCACGTTCCTGTTCACTCAGCACTGCGCCATGTCACGCAAAAAAGGGATTACCACCCATTTCGTGGTAATCCCCTGAAAAGAAAACTCAGATTGTTCCGGTTACGGTAAGTGTGCCTGCGCCCGGTGTCACTGTCCACTCGCCGGTTGTGGCATCCTGCGTAAAGGTTGCTGCCGGTACGGTAATCTGCCCTTCCTGCGTCGCAAACGTACCGGTCGTGGCATTGTAGGAATAATTTGCCGGATCCGACCATGCCGTTCCATTATACGATACCGCAAGATTCGAAAGTACCGGATCGAATATATCTGTCACCACTGCGCCGGTTGCCGCCAGTGCCGCAGTATTTCCAGTATTCTGGATAAGGAACGTATAGGTCAGTGTTCCATTTTCCGTAACCGGAACCGGACTGACGGATTTGGTGATTGTCAGCTTCGGACCACTTTCCGCGATGACGGTTTCCTTTGCGGTAACCGGTGTAATTCCCCCTCCGGAAACGGTCACCGTGTTGGTAATCTCCGATTCTGCCAAAAGAGGTGCAAACGCATTGGTTTCTGCCTCATATACAATGGTCACGTTTCCCCCCGCCGGTACACTGATCCCGGAAACGGAAAGGGGTGGTCCTGCCGTGACTGCCGGTGTGGTCTGTAAGATTCCATTGCTGTAATAACGCACGGTATCTGCCACATACGTCAGTGGCACCAGTGTGTCTGTGCCAAATGCATATGCCCCCAGATCATCTGCAACCGTCAGTCCTGTCATGGCTGTATTTCCGGAATTCACTATGCTCACAACATAGGTGACACGGTCATTCTGCCCGTATGTTTTGCGTACCGCAGTTTTGGTTGCGGCAAGTACCTCAAGGATTTCTCCCACTGCAACGTTGGAATTGGCTACAGCGTTTCCATAGCGGAGCTGTGCCTGATTGGTAAATATTGCCATTTTTTTGCATCCTTTCATTTTATTCAGGTATGCTTTATCATATGACAAAAATTTTCCATATGTGCAGCCGCGCCGTCATTATTCTTTCAAATATATTTCCGGTCTTCTGTCCCGGAACAGCCCCCAGCTTCTTCTTTCTTCTTCTATTTCATCCAGATCAAACGTATGCAGGATAAAGCCTTCTGATACCCTGTCCATCTCTTCTGTCACTTCCCCTGTTGCGTCTGTGATAAAAGAGGAACCGTAAAACGTGAGGGCTGAGCTCTGCTGTCCATTTTCCGCGCACGGTTCCACGGTTTCTGTCCCGATCCTGTTTGCAGCAATGACCGGCATAAGATTACATGCCGCATGCCCCATCATGCACCGTCTCCAGTGCGGCATGCTGTCGCAGCCAAGTATCGGCTCGCTTCCGATTGCAGTTGGATAAAAAAGGAGTTCCGCCCCTTTTAGTGCCATGCCTCTTGCCGTCTCCGGAAACCACTGATCCCAGCAGATTCCAACCCCAATCGTCCCATATCTGGTTTTAAATGCCCGAAACCCTGTATCACCGGGCGTAAAATAAAATTTTTCCTGATAATAATGGTCGTCCGGAATATGTGTTTTCCTGTAAATGCCGCGCACACTTCCATCGGCATCAATGACTGCCACGGAATTGAACATCTGTCTGTGATCCCCGGCTTCATAAAAGCTCACCGGAATCACCGTTTCCAGCTCTTTTGCCAGTTTTTTCATATGGATGACAGCATCATCTTCCTCCAGCGTTCTTGCATATCCATAATATTCATACCTTCTCTCCTGACAGAAATACGGTCTTTCGAAAAGTTCAGGAGGAAGAATGACCTGCGCCCCCTGTGCAGCGGCCTCCCTGATCAGTTCCGATGCTTTTTCTATATTTTCTTTTACATCGCTGCCGCAGCCCATCTGTATGGCAGCCACTGTGGTTTTTCTCATATCATGCTCCTCCCATCCTCCCGGAATCAGCCGGTATCTGCTGTGTAATACAATGAATGTTCCCACCACCGACAATAATATCACGTGCGTAAACCGGGTATACCTTCCTTCCGGGAAAAAGCCCCCCTATGATGTTCACAGCCTCTGCATCCATCTCATCACCAAACTGGGGAATCAGGACTCCTCCATTTGTAATATAAAAATTAACATAGCTTGCGGCAAGCCGCTCCCCTGCTTTTCGCTGCTCCTCCCCCTCTTCAAAGGAAAAACCAGCAAGTTCATATTCCGTTATACAAACCGGCTTCCCCGGAACCGGGACTTTGTGGACTATGAGCTTCCGCCCCCTGGCATCTGTCTCTTTTTCCAATATTGCAAGATCTGCAGATGACAAGGGATACTGCGGATCTTTGGGATCCTCCGTCCACGCAAGCACCACATGTCCGGGAGCGGTAAATGCACAGACATTGTCTATGTGTCCGTTTGTCTCATCGTTGTAGATTCCATATGGAATCCAGATGATTTTTTCTGCCCCAAGATAATCCTTTAACTTCTGTCCGATCTTTTCTTTTGAAAGTTCCGGATTCCTGCCTTTGCTGAGCAGACAGCTTTCTGTCACAAGGATGGTTCCCTCTCCATCGGTATGGATTGCCCCTCCTTCTAGCACAAACGGATGCGCATCATACAGATCATATCCTGCCTTCCGGCAAAAAGAGGACGCTACTTTATCATCCTTTTCCCAGTCTGCATACAATCCGTCACAGATTCCACCCCATGCATTAAAACACCAGTCAATACCCCGTACCTGCCCCTGCCCATTGACAACAAAGGTCGGTCCGACATCCCTCGCCCATGCATCATCCGATGCAATTTCCATATAATGGACCGGATAATTTTTCTGATAGTTTTTTTCTTTCCGGACAGCTTCAATGATCATTTGTGCATGATCCAGCTCCCCTGCTTCCACCAGCAGATATACCGTCTCGGATTCCGCAGCGGCACATATGACATCCGCAAAAGCCTCTCTTGCCTTTTTTGCACCATATATCCAGGAACCCGGCCGTTTCGGCCATATAAGTATTGTCCCTTTATGCGGTTCATACTCCGCTGGCATATGAAATCCATCCTTGCTAGGACAACCTTCCTTTAAAATCTTCATATCCAAATCTCCTGATTACCCTGCATTCTTTATCTGCCCCCATAACTGCGATGTCCGGAAGCGGCATACCGTTAAACGTATTATTTTTGACCATGGAATAAATTGCCATGTCACAGAATGTAAGCCTGTCACCCACTTTTATCGCTTTATCAAATGAGTAATCACCGATCACATCACCTGCCAGACAGGTACAGGAAGAAAGCCGGTATGTATATGCTTTCTCCCCTGCTTTTCCACTGTCCTTAAGCGGCGGACGATACGGCATTTCGAGTACATCCGGCATATGGCATGCCGCTGAAGTGTCCAGAACCAGTATCTTTATCCCATTGTTTTCGACAATATCGAGTACGGTTGTCTCAAGATAGCCTGCATTCAGGGCTACTGCCTCCCCCGGCTCAAGATAAATTTCAAGGTCATATGTTTCCTGCATGCGCCGGATGCAGTCCTCCAGTTTTTCCATGTCGTAACCGGCTTTTGTGATATGATGTCCGCCACCCATATTAAGCCATTTCCGTCCGTACAGCAGATCTCCGAACTTTTTTTCCACGGCATCAAGTGTCGTTTCCAGGGCATCCGAATTCTGTTCACAGAGCGTATGGAAGTGAAACCCGTCTATCTGCGACAGGTCAAAACCGTTTTGTATGGCTTTGTCAAGCTCTGCCCTCGTTACACCAAGCCTTGAACCCGTACCGCACGGATCATAAATCTCATGCCCTTCCTGTGTAGAACACTCCGGGTTAATTCTAAGTCCTGTACTTACCCCTGCAGCTGCTTTTTTGATTTTTTCCTTATGAACCAGAAACTGGGAAACGGAATTAAAAACAATATGGTCACATATTTTTACCAGTTCGTCCATTTCTTCCGGCAGATATGCCGGACAGAAGACATGGTTTTCTTTTCCCATCTCTTCCTGTGCCAGCCGTGCTTCATACAGCCCGCTTGCCGTCGTCCCGCTTAAATATTTTCCAATCAGGGGATATTCACAAAATGCACTGAATGCTTTCTGTGCAAGAAGGATCTTTGCGCCCGTTCTCTGCATTACATGATGCAAAATCTTCAGGTTTTCTGTCAGTTTTCCCTCATCTATCACGTAGCAGGGAGTTTTCAGTTCACTAATCTTCATCCTTTCCTCCGGCTCATCAATCCATATGGACAGAAGGATCTGCTGTCTTGTAACAATCCACGGGTACCGGATTTTCGACTACCTTCCATGGAAGACCAAACTTATTCAGTGCCTCCATATACGGATCCGGATCCATCTCCTCAAGATTGAATACTCCGGGCTTTTTCCAGAGTCCTGTCACAACCATCATGGAACCGATCATTGCCGGTACTCCTGTTGTGTAGGAAACTGCCTGTGATTCCACTTCTTTGTAACATTCCTGATGGTCACATACATTATAAATATAAATAGACTTCTTTTTTCCGTCCTTTATCCCATTAAAAATACATCCGATATTTGTCTTCCCTACTGTCCGTGGTCCAAGTGATGCCGGATCCGGAAGCAGTTCTTTTAACACCTGTAACGGCACCACTTCTTTTCCGTCTACCATAATCGGATCTGTCCGGAGCATTCCCACATCCTCAAGGCATTTCATGTGTGTAAGATAACTCTGTCCAAACGTCATGAAAAACCGGATTCTTTTCACACCCGGAATATTTTTTGCAAGGGATTCTATTTCCTCATGGTGGAGAAGATACATATCTTTTTCTCCGACCTGGTCAAAATTATACTGTGCCCGCCACTCCATCGGCTCGGTTTCTACCCAGTGCCCATCCGTCCAGTAGGAACCGTTAGCGGATACCTCCCGAAGATTTATCTCCGGATTAAAGTTTGTGGCAAACGGATATCCATGATCTCCGCCATTACAGTCAAGTATATCAATGGTGTGGATTTCATCAAAATAATGTTTCTGCGCATATGCCGTAAATACCGATGTGACACCAGGGTCAAACCCGCTTCCAAGAATTGCGGTAAGTCCTGCCTCCTTGAATTTTTCCTGATAAGCCCACTGCCAGGAATAATCAAAGTAAGCGGTAAATCCCAGTTTTTTGCACCGCTTCTCATAAATTTCCCTCCACTGTGGATCTTGCGTATCCTCGCACTCGTAGTTTGCGGTATCAATATAGTCAACTCCACAGGCAAGACATGCATCCATAATCGTAAGATCCTGATAAGGGAGTGCCACATTAAGCACTGCATCCGGCCGGTACGAACGGATCAGTGTTTTTAATTCTTCCACATTGTCCGCGTCAACCCTTGCCGTCTCAATTCTGGAAGCTGTTTTCCCTTCAAGTTTTGCCTTTAAATCGTCACATTTTGACAGGGTACGGCTTGCAATCATGATGTTCGTGAAAACTTCACTGTTCTGACAGCATTTTCTGATTGCCACCTGTGCAACACCGCCACATCCAATAATAAGTAATCTGCTCATTTTTATTCCTCCTGTATCATTTATTTTACCGGGTTTCTTCCTCTTCGAGTAAGTCCTCTACATATTTTGGAAGCATAAATGCCCCCCGGTGTAAATTTGTAGTATAGTACCATGTTTTCATTCCAAGTGCATCCCATCTTTCTGCATCAAGATCATTCAGCGGATGATACTTTTTAGAAGCGAATCCGAATAACCAGTACCCGGAAGGACAGGTCGGGATATGTGCCTGATATACCCGGCTGATCGGGAATGACTTATAGACTTTTCTGTGCATTTTCCGGCATTCAGCCTCATCCTCGTCATAAAACGGGCTTCCATGCTGATACACCATGATTCCGTCCTCCCGGAGAGCTTTATAACAGCTTCCGTAAAATTCTTTTGTAAAAAGTCCTTCCGTATGCCCCAATGGATCTGTTGAATCGTTGATAATCAGATCGTATTCATCATTTTTCCCACGCAGGAATCTAAGCCCATCATCATAGTACATTGAAATTCTGGGGTCCTCTAACCCACATGCCACCTCCGGGAAAAATTTTCTGCATACATCCACAAACATTTTATCGGTTTCTACCACGTCAATCTTTTCAACAAACGGGTATTTTATGAGTTCTTTCGCCACACCCCCATCCCCGCCACCGATAATCAGAATTTTTTTTGCATTGGGATGGACTGCCATCGGCACATGGGTCACCATTTCATCATATATAAATTCATCTGCATCGGAAAAAACAATTTCACCATCCAATGCTGCCATTTTTCCAAATTCATAGGATTTAAATACATCTATCTTCTGATATTCACTTTTTCCCGAAAAAAGCTGCTCCTCTATCCGGACATCCAGTTTTACATTAACTGTATGATATTCCGAAAACCACATTTGCATATCTTTACCTCCTGTTGCCACTCATGCCAGTACCTGAAGATATTCCACTGCCGGATCTTCGGTTCCCTGCATGGAGCATCCTTTTTCTTTTGCATACAGAATATATTCCGCAATCTCTTTTGTAATCCGTTCCCCTGGGGCAAGGATCGGAATCCCCGGTGGGTAGCACATGACAAACTCTCCACTGATGCATCCCACGGAATCTTTTATGCTTAGCGATTTTTTTTCTGCATAAAAAGCTTTCTGCGGAGATACCGCCACCTCCGGATTGATATATTCCCCGGACAAAAGCCCTGTCCTGTCCCTGCTGTATAACCTCTTGATATCCTGCAATGCCCCTACGAGTCTCTCAATATCCTGAATTCTGTCACCAATGGAAATATACGCAAGGATATTACAGATATCACCGAATTCGATCTGTATGTCATATTCATCCCGGAGCAGGTCATATACTTCTATTCCGGCAAGCCCGATATCCAGTGTATAAACGGACAGCTTGGTGACATCGTAATCGTAAATGCTGGTTCCATTTACCAGATCACGCCCATAGGCATAGTAACCGCCAATAGAATTGATTTCATTTCTGGCATATTCTGCCATTTTTGCAACTCTGGCAAAAGATTCTCTTCCCCGCAACGCAAGATTTCTTCTTGAAATATCAAGACTCGATAAAAGGAGATACGATGCACTGGTTGTCTGTGTCAGATTGATAATCTGCCTGACATGATCTGCTTTTACCGCTTTCCCGGTAAGAAGGATGGAGCTTTGTGTAAGGCTTCCCCCGGATTTGTGCATGGAGATGGCAGACATGTCTGCGCCTGCTGCCATACCACATACCGGAAGGTTTTCCCCAAAATACAGATGCGTCCCATGTGCTTCATCTGTAAGCACCTTGATTCCTCTGGAATGAGCAAGTTTTACGATTGCCCGGAGGTCTGAACATATCCCGTAATACGTCGGATTGTTTACCAGAACCGCTTTTGCATCCGGGTTGTCCTCAATCGCCCTGGCAACCTGGTCTATTTCCATTCCGAGAGAAATCCCAAGTTTCGCATTCATCTCCGGATTCACATAAACCGGAACTGCCCCACAAAGCACCAGTGCATTAAGTGCACTTTTATGGACATTTCTCGGTAATATAATTTTATCGCCCGCCTTACAGGTTGACAATATCATTGCCTGCACTGCCGATGTCGTTCCCCCAACCATGAGGAATGCATTTTCTGCGCCAAATGCATCTGCCGTCAGTTCTTCTGCTTCGCGGATAACAGAAACCGGATGGCACAAATTATCCAGTGGTTTCATGGAATTTACGTCCAGTTCCACGCACTTTTGTCCAAGCAGCTGTACCAGTTCCGGGTTTCCCCTGCCTCTTTTGTGCCCAGGCACGTCAAATGGAACCACTCTTCTTTTTTTAAATTCCTCAAGTGCCTCATAAATTGGAGCTTTCTGCTGTCTATTAATATCCATTTACTACTCCTAACTCCTTACTGAAAAATAACAGGAGCCTCCAAGTCATTTTAACTCAAAGGCTCTTTTTCTTACATAACTTTATGCAAGTGCAGGTTCTTTTCCTGCAATAATCGCTTTCACTTCATTTTTCAATTCTGTATTCACTGGCCTTTCTCCTTTTTGTAACAGATATCGTCATCCCCAAAAAGGCATCTGACCACACCTATATTATAACTTACCCATTTCTTTTATACAATCAATTTTTTGCATTATAATCCATGATTGTTCAGATAATTTGCCACACCATTGATTCCATTATTGGTATGAATATACCTGTCAAAAACCATTTGAATAATTTCCACTTCATCCTCTGCCATCTTCCACGCAGATTAGGTTCACACCATAATCCTGCATAAGCTGTAAAGAGCTGAGTACATCCGCATAAATTCCTGACGACCTTTTATATTCTTTATACCTATAAATCGTCCGCTCACTGACATTGTTCCGCTTCGCAATTTCTACCATTGTCATGCCGCTCTTCTTTAATATACTTCCATATGCCTGATTTATATATTGTTATTATTCCTTACGAATTCTTTCAACTACACTTTCCTGACTCATCTTTTCAAACTGATACTTTGGAATCGCATATGCAATTCCACTTAATATCGGAACCATAAGCAGGCACGGCACGATTGTAAGATGCAGTTGAAAGAAAAATGCTGTACCAAGCGTATTTATTAAAATCTGCTTTGCTCCAACCACAACTAACAATACTGCAATCATAAATGCGCCTCCCAAATATAGGAATCCCTCAGCCACTAGCATTTTCGATATCTGTTTTTTCGTCATTCCAACAACTTCCAAAAGTGCCAGTTCTTTTTTTCTGCTAATTACAGAAGTTGCTGTTGTATTAAAGAAATTCATAATGCCAATAAAGGCTAAAATAACGACAAGAAAACTACCAATCATATAATATTTACTGACAAACCGCCTAAAGCTCGCCTTCATATCCAATACAGAAAAAACATTGATCATATCATTTTCTTTCAAAACATTTTTATCAATGTATTCTTTTACTTGCTTATCCTCTCCCTTCTTGGCATCAATAGCAGCATACATTGCTGATTGATTTTCTGTCTGGGTGATATACTCTTCTTCTGGGACCATTACTGTAATATAAACAGAATCTGCATACGGATAATCCAGGGAATATGGCATCATAGCTTCTCCGATCACCCCATAATCTTTCTGCTTTCCGTTTCCGTACTCCATTTTAAAAGTTTCGCCAGACTGATAATAAGAAACTGGTTGTTCTGTATATTTATCACTATAGTCCACAATCACATACTCCCCACTTTTAAACGTATTCCAGGAACATTTTTCCCCTTTCCATTCTAACATATCAAACACCGCTTCACTAATTCCGAGGAAATGAACCTTTACCGTATTATCCGCTTTTGTTTCCTCCCAGATTTGCTTTTCATAATCTGTCCAGTTTTCTTTGTTTTTTTCTGCCAATGTCTCCCACGTTTTCAAAAGTGCCGGTTCCATCTTATGTCTTTCTTCCGAATAATACACATATCCTGTTTTCTCACTTTCCGGACACTTATTCAGAATCTCTTTGATTTCAGGTGTAATACCGTTAAAATTTGTATTCGATAAAGTGTCGGTCATCTGATCCAGTTGAAAATCAGATGCTAAAAATATATTCTGGTAAGTCTCAAAATCATATCCCTGCACCAACATCACAATACAGTTGACAACCACCATAGAAAGAGCGATAGAAAGCATAACAATCAATCCCTTTTTCCAATTTCGTAACACATTTTGAACTGCCATCCCCCACCAGGTTACAGAAGTATTCTTTTTTATTTTCCTATGTGACTGCTCTCCTTCTGCCAAACGCAGAGCTTCCACAGGCGAAACTCTTTCCACCATTTTACAAGCCTGCAGACTGGAGAGATACACCGTTAAAAGCGTTAAAAGTATCGCTGCAAGGAAAATCAAAGGATTGGCTGATACTACTGTCTGAGCCGTTTTTCCTGCCTGTGCACTAATTTCAGCATCTGCAGTCAAGGACGGAGCCATACAAAGACCTGCAAGATAACCACAAAGCAATCCGATTGGAATGCCAATAGCTGATAATCTCCACGCCTGCATACGTACAATTTTCTTCAACTGCTTTCCCGTTGTCCCCACATTCTTTAACAATCCGTAAGCCCGGATATCCGTTTTCACAGAAATGTTAAAAATATTATAAATAATCAGGTATCCAGCTAATATGACAAATAGAATCATGATAATTAAAGAAGAAAATGAAAATGAATCCTCTTCAAAGAGATTATATGCCGGATTGACTTCCATTCCTGTCCCAGCTTTCGTAAATCCCGCTGCTCTAGATATCTTTTCCGTTTTCTTTTCCAGATTCCAAAGGTTCTTGTACCAGACAGAATACTCTTTCCCTCCATTGTAGATGCCATTTTCTAATTCTTCCTGCGTAACGGGATAACGATTCTCCTTTGCATAGGCTTCGGATACCCAGACCATCTGACCTAAAACAGCTTTATCCCCCTGCCAGAATCCACATATCTGAAACGTATCTGTCTTATATTGTTTCAGCATGGGATTTACTTCCCAGGTCAGCGTTACTTCTTCCCCAATCTTTGGTGTAACACCCAGAGATTCCAATATCGTGCTGCTAAGTGCTACTTCATTTTCTTTCTCCGGCAGTCTTCCTGTAGTTGGCAGACAATTAAAACTTTCTGCCATATTTTCATCTGCATATCGGACCTCTACGGAAAATCCAAACCGTTCGTCCATTCCAGCTCCCAGAAAAATACCGGAACCATATCGTTCCACATCTTCATCCTGTTCTATTGTTTTTTGCAATCTCTCCGCATCTTCTTCTGACAAATTCTGCGCAATAGCATGGGATGAATCCATAAATTGCTTAATTTCCGTTGCTCTTTTGGAAAGTATCATGGATACACTCCCCACAAAGAGGCTTGTAAATAACAGTGATGTCAACATGATTGCAATAACAGCAATAATATTTCTTGCTCGGTTCATTTTCATAAAACGTTTCGTCAATAATCGTAACGTTTCTTTATTCTCTACTTTTACCATATAATCGCCCTCACTATACCAAACCACTGTCTGAAACAATTTTTCCGTCTTCAATCTGTAAAATCCTGTCAGCCATCTGGGCAATCTCCTCATTGTGAGTAATCATTACAATCGTTTGATGAAAACGCTTACTGGTGACTTTTAAAAGTCCCAATACATCCTGACTCGTTTTTGAGTCCAGATTTCCTGTCGGTTCATCTGCCAGCAAAATAGCAGGTTTTGCCGCTAATGCTCTTGCGATTGCCACCCTTTGCTGCTGCCCCCCTGACAGTGCACTTGGAAGATTTTCCAGTTTTGTCCGAATGCCCAGTGTATCTATGATTTCATCTACATAACCTTTTTCTACCTTTTTTCCATCCAGTTTCACAGGAAGAACAATATTTTCCCATACATTCAGCATCGGAACCAGATTATACTGTTGAAATACGAAACCAATATTCCTGCGTCGGAAAATGGTAAGCTCTTCATCTGTCATATGGCTTAAGTTCTGTCCATCCACAATTACCTGCCCAGATGTTGGATTATCCAAACCACCAATGATATGAAGCAATGTAGACTTTCCACTTCCAGAAGTTCCAACAATCGCTACAAACTCCCCTTTTTCTACTTCCAGGTTTATACCATCAAGAGCCCTGACTTCTGTTTCTCCCTGCCCATATATTTTTTGTAAATTTACTGCTTTTAATATATTCATGCTATCCTCCTATCAAAAAAGCCTGTATTGATCTTTACAATACAGACTTTATCATAGCAATGTTTCCAGCTCGTTTCTGAAATATCACAGTTTTGATACTATTCCGTTTTTGATACAGGGAGAAAAACAGAAAATGTAGAACCCTGCCCTGTCTCTGATGTCACTTTTATATACCCTTTTTGTGCCTGAATAATCTCTCTTGCAAGAAATAAGCCAATTCCTACTCCTGGCTGGTCTGTCACTGACATACTTCGGTAAAACCTTCCAAATATCTTTGGTATTTCTTCTTTTTCTATTCCAATGCCATCATCAATGATATCAATCTTTACAAAGAAAGAATTATGCTCGGCTTTTACCTGAACATTTCCCCCACATGCTGTGTATTTAATCGCATTATCTACAATATTTCCGAGTGCCTCCACGGTCCATTTTGGATCACACATAGCATGCAAATCCGTGTCACATAAGCTCAGAGCAATATTCTTCTCCTTTACTTTTACGTTAAACTGCTGCTGTATGGATTCAAGCATCTGCTTAATAGTCGTATCCTCCGAATGTACTGCGATAATTCCACTCTCCATCCGTGATAATTTGACCAATGATTGTATCAGGAAATCTAATTTCTCTGTCTGCTCCAAAATGGTAGCTATCTCCTCCTGATTTTCATGATTTGTTTCAGAGAGTATTTCACCATAAATTTTCAAATTTGAAATAGGAGTCAAGGTCTGATGCGCAATGTCGGAAATAAGTTTCTGTATCACTTCTTTTTCTTCCTGTTGGTTCTTTCTTGCCAGAAAGCTACTGTCTAAATGTTGTTTCATGCTGTTTTCAAGAGCAGAATACTTTTCTTCTGATATTTCTGTCCGTTCCAGTTCTCCATCTATAGCACAATCCAGCATTTGCTGCAGCCGGTTCAAAAGCTTTTTTTCTTTCTGATAAAAAATGCTATGCCAGAAGATTCCACTTAAAACAAATATTCCTACAATCAATATAATTAGTTCTATCATCCATTCACCGCCCAGGTATAACCAATTCCATAGACTGTCTTGATATATTCAGGCTTCTGCGTATCATCTTCTAATTTGTCCCTGAGGCGTTTGACTGCAACAGTCAGAGCATGAGCATCCACAAACTCTGTATCTCCCTGCCATACCTCGTCAATCAGATATTCCCGTTTCAATACTTTTCCTCTGTTTTCACACAGCACTCTAAGGAGCTTTTGATCTGTCTTACTAAGTTCAATAGGTTCTCCATCTTTGAAAAATTCCATTTTATCGAAATAGAACTCAAATCCATCAAGCTCCATAGAATTTTTAGCTGCTGCCTCTTTATTTCTAAGCTGCACAGACACTCTTGCACGCAAAACCATCAAGCTAAACGGTTTCGTAATATAATCATTTGCCCCAGCTTCCAATCCTGTTACAATATCTACTTCCATGTTATTTACTGTAAGCAGAATAATCGACACCTGACTATTTTTCCTTATTTCTCTTACAAAATCAATCCCATTCCCATCCGGCAAGTTCACATCTAATAAAACCAATGTGATATCTTCCTTTTTCAAGATTTCTCTAGCTTCCTGCAAAGTTCTGCACTGATAAAAGAAATAAGCATCATTCTTTAAAGCCAGACGGATTCCATCATTTAATTTTTTGTCATCTTCAACAATCAGTAACTTTTCACTCATATTTTCTCTGCTTTCTTTCAAATTACGCTAATTGTATCATTGCCAGTTTTATAAATCAAATCATTAAGTCAAAAGCTCCGACAGAATTTATCTTATAAACAGCAAAAAGCTCCCGAAGGAGCTTTCTACGCTTTCAATATACACTAATTCTTTCAACACAATCTCTTCTGCAGCATTCCATATTTGTTTTTCCTCTGCTTCACTATACAATACCGTTGTAAAAACCAATGTCCAAAGTAGGAAAAATTTGAGTAAATTCCGACACTTATTTTATGCAGTTCTATCTTTATGAGATTTCATCAACATCATAATACTTAAAATCCCGGAAGCAGACACTTCCTCCTGTTTCCTCTGCCGCATAGCAGAACAGACCAAACCGGCAACCAGTAAAATGATCCAGTTTGAAGTACAGCTTATGCACGGTTCCGATGGGTAGCCAGTCTCCCTTATTTACCCGGTAATAGCAGTGTGCTTCATCCTTCATGTTACAGAAATCTGCTTCAAGACGAAAATCCATCTGGTGTGATTCAACAACAGTTCCTTCCGTCATATCCAATATACCATCTTCTTTTTTATCCAGCATAAGGACTTCATATTTTCCATGATGTTTTGTAATGCCAACTGCAGCATAACAGCCCTGCAACGCACACAAACCTGCGACATCGCCCTCTTTCAATGCAGAAGCATCAACCGTAACCTCAGCTGCGCAGGACGGATAACTCATCCTTTGCGTAAGCGTATTTACTGCCTGTGTAAGCTCTGTACAAACTTCCCGTGTTGTAATTGTATAGGTTCCCTGCAATGCATCCAGATGATAGTACCGTGGATCTGGATCATGATTAAACTGCCAGCGCGGAAGCAGCCCATTACAGAAATCATCACTTCCCACTAATGGCTGATAAATATATCCTGGTCTGGTACTGTGAACCTCTATTTCTTCCGGCACATGTCCGTTCTGTCCAAAAATCGGAAAATGATCCTTCCAGGTAACCGGAAGCAGAATAGGAATCCGTCCAACTGCTCCGGAATCCTGAAACAGCATTGCATACCACTTTCCATCCGGCGTATCCACTATTCCTCCCTGTGCCACGCCCTGTCCACAATATCCACGATCATCACAAAGTACATCTCCACCCGTGAATTCTCCTTCCAGAGAATCACTGTAAAAGCATGCTTCCGTCCGCATCCAGCGGTCTCTCAGGGAATGAACCAGAAAAATATAATAATAGCCGTTTATTTTTTGAATATGAGAACCCTCATAGCCTAGCTCCGGGTTCTTATGATCACTGACTAAAAGACGATGTAATCCGTCCTTCTTTGGTGCAGTCAAATCTTCATTCAATTCTGTAATCCAGATTTCATCATTTCCATATACAATATAGCTTCTGCCATCCTCATCAAATAATAAAGAGCCGTCATGATAAAAGCCTTCTATCAGCTGCTTTTTCCATGGACCATCTATTTTTTCCGAAGTATACAAATAAGTCTTACGGGTATCATTTGCCACAAAGCAGATATAAAATCGGCCTTCATGATAGCGCAGGGAAGCTGCCCACATGCCCTGTCCGTAAATATTCTGACCGCTTTTCAGTTGCTGCGCATCCGTATGATCCAACGTCTCATAGACATAAGTCACATGCTCCCAGTGCACCAGATCAAAAGACTGCAGAATCTCACAGCCCGGCATAAAGTGCATGGTTGTGGATACCATATAATAGGTGTCTTCTACGCGGATCACGTCCGGATCTGGATAATCCAATCTTGTTATAGGATTTACATTCATTGTTTATTCCTTTCTGTTTTATCTCCATATTCTTTCTTTGTTCTATTCTATTTTTACTATTTTATCTTTGTTTCTTATCTATACATTAACAGTAGTATGCTTTTTAGTTGTACGTAAAATGATATGCCCTAGCACCATGACTCTTTAATGACACACTAAGGCTCTTTGGCTCTTCCACGTGCTCTCCGCTCCAAAGCTCCGTTCCATTTACTCCATCATAAATCTCCAGATCGGCAAGCGGTATGGATATGTCACTGTCTTTATCACCCAGATTAAATACCGCGACATAATATCCACCCTTTGTATCTGCTGCAATCCACAATGCATGCTCTATACCATCGATTTCACGTCTCCACACCTGATGCGAATGCCGTGCATTTGCATGCATGGCAAGTATTTCAGAATTGGTTACCAGATTCATAGTGAATTCGTCAAACCCTGTCAGCTCTCCTCCCAGCATCAAAGGAGAACGCATGATACTCCAGAGTGTCAGCATGGTGATCTGCTCATCCTGTGTGAAATTCGTCCAGTTATTCACATCATATACCTGCCGTATCGGTCCGACCGGAAGCATATCGGCATCCGGCCAGTGCCCTGCACCTGCATGGGTGCACCATTTTTCTGCTCTTGAAAACATATCATATAACAGTTCCCACTTATCCCAGAAATCATCGGTGATTCTCCACATATTGGAAATCTGCTTATAAAGCTCTGCCTTTTCTAAAAGAGCAGGTCCCGGCGACAGACTTAAAACCATGGGTCTTCCGCAACCATGCAATGCTTTGCTCAGCATAATCAGTTCGGATTCCTCATGTGGCAGTTCCCGTGCAATATCATCACATTTAATAAAATCCACACCCCAGGAAGCATATAATTCAAAAATACTGTTATAGTATTCCCGTGCCCCGTCTTTCTCAGGATCTACACCATACATATCCGTATTCCAGGCACAGATACTATTTGTTTTGGCAATTTCCCGGGCATGTCTGTCACTGTTCATGATTTTCGTGTTCTGATGTACAGCCTGTCGTGGAATCCCTCTCATAATATGAATGCCGAACTTCAATCCAAGAGAATGGACATATTCTGCCAATGGTCCAAAGCCCGCACCGTTTGCTGCGGAAGGAAAACGATTTACTGCGGGAAGCAGTCTTCCATACTCATCCATTACTACATCCGCAAAAGGATGATACTCATTGGTTGCAGCATAAGGCTCATACCATTGGATATCCACCACAATATATTCCCAACCGTACTCCTTCAGATGCTCAGCCATAAATTCAGCGTTCCGTCGTACGATATCTTCTGTAACAGCCGCTCCATAACAATCCCAGCTGTTCCACCCCATAGGTGCTGTTTTCATCTTCATCTGTTTTATACCCTCTCGATATCCTGTTAATTCTGTCCGTAATATGCATTTGCACCATGCTTACGGAAATAATGCTTATCCTGTAATTCCTGCGGATGAATCAGCTCGGTTCGATATGCCATCTTGGCAACCTCTTCAAGAACCACCGCATTGTGGACGGCCTCCTTTGCATCCTTGCCCCAGGAAAAAGGACCATGATTCTTGCACAACACTGCAGGAACTGCCATTACATCCTTCTTCATGCGTTTAAATTCCGAAACAATCAGGTGTCCGGTATTTTCTTCGTAAGCAGAGTTAATCTCTTCCTTCGTCAGACATCTCACACAGGGGATTTCTCCGTAGAAATAATCCGCATGAGTCGTACCATAACAGGGAATACTTCTTCCGGTCTGTGCCCAGCTCGTTGCATAGGAAGAATGGGTATGTACAATTCCACCTATTTCCGGAAACGCCTTATACAGCTCCAGATGGGTCGGTGTATCGGAGGATGGCTTATACCTTCCTTCCACACGGTTTCCTTCAAGATCCATAACCACCATATCTTCCGGCTTCATAATTTCATAATCCACACCACTTGGCTTAATCACAAAATATCCGGTTTCACGGTCAATAGCACTCACATTACCCCAGGTAAATGTTACCAGACCATATTTCGGAAGAAGCATATTTGCTTCGTATACCTTCTTTTTTAATTCTTCTAACATGACAGAACCTTCCTTCCAAATATTTATCTCTTACTTTAAGATGTTTATCTTATAGTTATTCTTAAATCTTTATCAACATTTACATGTTTTTAAAATATGTCTACAGTGCCTCAACAGCAGCCTTCTCAGCCGGGAGATTCTTCATATACTTCTCCATGAACTTCTCAAAGCCCTCGACATCCTCTGCCATAGGATCCATCTTAACACCCTTGTTTCCGGCAAAAATCTCCTCATTCAAGAACTCGCCAAGGCTCTGGCCGTCCTTCTTCTTAGCAAGGAATGCAGCCAGAACAGCAATA
>OOCH01000051.1_pt1 | contig 116835 bp, 94 predicted proteins | sample 1671641 | NCBI WGS metagenome assembly OOCH01 (sample SAMN06348177, study PRJEB24527) | human gut metagenome | biome: human gut; feature: ankylosing spondylitis patient; material: feces | host: Homo sapiens | place: China | collected 2015-10
CCTGCTGTTTTTCTGCTGGGGCGGTATTACATGGCTGCCGCTGGCCGTGGGCATGGTTGCCATCAACTATGCGGCGGGGCTTCTGCTTGCCAGCCTGCCCGCCGGGGGCAAGCGAAAAATCGTGCTGATTGCTGCCATTGTGCTGACGGCAGCGGCGCTGGTCTACTGCAAATACACGAACTTTTTGCTGGACACGCTCAACGTTATCGCTTCCACCGGGTTTGCCAAGCTGAGCTTTTTGGATGTTTTGCCACTGGGCATCAGCTATTATACGTTTAAGCTCATCAGTTATACTGCGGATGTGTACACCGGCAAGGTAAAAGCGGAACGCAGCCCGGTGATCTTTGCGGTATATGTTCTGATGTACCCGCAGCTGATCGTTGGCCCGATCGTGAAATACCGGGATATGGCGGATGTCCTACACCAGACACAGGGACGCTGCACCCTGCAAAAAGCGCAGGATGGTGCTGAAATGTTTGTGTTCGGCCTTGCCAAAAAGGTGATTTTGGCGGATTCCATTGCGGCGCTCTGGCAGGATATCATCGGAACGGGCGGCATTGGGTTGGCGAACGCTTCCCTGCCGCTGGCATGGCTGGGCATTATTGCGTACTCTTTGCAGCTGTACTTTGACTTTGCGGGTTACTCGGAAATGAGCAATGGCCTGAGCCTGATGATGGGCTTTGAATGCCCGGCAAACTTTAACCTGCCGTACATTTCAGGCAGTATTACCGAATTCTGGCGGCGGTGGCACATCAGCCTTTCCGGCTGGTTCCGGGATTACATTTATATCCCGCTGGGCGGCAACCGCTGCAGTGCCGGGCGCCAGATGCTGAACATGCTGGCCGTCTGGGCGCTGACCGGCATCTGGCATGGTGCGAACTGGAACTTTATCTGCTGGGGCCTTTACTATTTCGTGCTGCTTGTCATCGAAAAGAACTTTTTGATGAAGTACCTGAAAAAAGGCAAGGTTTGGCCGCACATTTACACATTGTTCCTGGTGGTACTGGGCTGGGGGCTGTTCACCTGCAACGCCCCCGGTGCACCGCTGGGGCTGCTGCTCAGCCGGTTGTTCATCCCGCAGGGCGGCGTTTCGGCGCTGTATTTCCTGCGCAATTATGCGGTGCTGCTGGTTGTGTGCTGTGTTTGCTCCACCCAACTGCCGGGGCGGTTCTGGCAGTGGTGCAAAGGCAAAGCCCCGCTACGGGCAGTGCTTTGCGGCGTCTGCTTTGTTCTGTGCACGGCGTATGTGGTAGCAGCAACGGGTTCCACCGCACTGTATGCAAACTTTTAAGGGGAGGGATGGCTTTATGGAAAAATATGTTCACCGCAGATCCGACCGTCATCTGCCGCCAGCCGATTCCCAGCAGGAACCAGAACATGGGCGCATGATAGATCAGGCTGTCATTCAGAAATGCCATCAGCACATACGCCAGAATGGAAAACAGCAAACCTGTGCGGAACGGATCCCACTTTTCCTGTTTGCCAAAGCACTTCCGAAATCCGCATACCAGAAACAGCACCAGGATTCCCAGGATCATTACCAGAGAAACGATGCCGGTGTCCTGGGCGATCTGTAAGTACCAGCTGTGCGGCTTGTTGTACAAGACATAGGTGCTGAAAATATTCAGTAGCGCCGGCAGGTCGTTCTGATTCAAGTAAAAGATGGTCGTAGCCGGTCCATGTCCCAGCAGCCAGCAGTCACCCAGCACAGAAATGGTATTTGCCCACACAAAGACACGGCCGTTCAGATACGGATAGCACTGCTGGATCTTTTCAGAATCACAAGTTTTCGGTACAGTTTTCAGTTCTGTCTTGCCGATTCCCACAGCAACCCAGCCGTCTGCCTCCCGGATCGTCTCCAGCGGCGTTGCATAACCCAGGTTGAAATCCAGGCGGTCGGTCTGTACCTGTACCTGACAGTGCTGCAATTCCGGCTCTGCGAAGGTACAGGTTCCGTCTGCGCTGATCTGCGGCACAATCTCTGTGCCATTGCAGGTGAATGTCAGCTGCTGCGGAGAAAGCGCCGAGCTGTTTGCAGACACTTCCAGTGTGGTATCTGCGTTGTGCAGTGCCACTGTGTTTTCACTCAGATCGACGGACAGCAGACGGAATGTATCTTCCTGTTCTGCGCCGATCATAGTATGACGGAACTTTTCAGAAAAGGTATCGCCGCTCCTGCTCCACAAAAAGCCGAATCCGCCGATCACGACAGCCGCCGCCGCTGCACCGCAGATGCCGCCTTTGACAGCACGTTTCCAGTTGGTGTGGAATGCCCAGACCACCAGGAAAATCAATGTCAGTCCAAAACCGATGAGAATTGCGTTCATAACGTGAGACAACAGCAGCGCTGCCGCCAGCAGAACCGCTGCGATCAGCTGTGCAACCAGACGCTTGGTCGTACCCTCTCGTGCGATCAGCGCTGTCATAAGCGGCAAAAGCATTGCGCAGTACATTCCAAAGTAGTCCGCATTGCCGAACGTCATCACTACGCCGTCACCGTAGCCAACGGTCCCCGGCAGAGCGCCCAGCTTTTGCACCAGGAAATTGTTGTAATAGCACATTCCGTAGTGTTCCAGCAGCGCCAGCACACCCAGGACGATTGCCAGAACTGTGAGACAGGTCTTTGTGAAGTCCAGCACCTCTTTGCGGTCGATCCAATACCACGCCGCCGCAAATACGACTGCATACCCCACAAGCGCCAGATAGCCCTCATAGAGCATATAAATGCCCATCCATGTCTGTCCGGCATAGTCCGATGTCACAGAGGACAGCAGTCCCAGGAGCAGATAGATCCCCAAAAAGAGAAATACAACTGTCATGATGCGGGTCAGCGGCAGTTTTCGTTTGGGACGGAGTGTGATCTGCTCATAGCAGAACCAGCCCACTGCCGCCGCCGCAATGGCCAGGAGAAACCATTCCCGGCACAACTGCTCAAAATCGGAATATGCGGCATCTCCTAAGAAATACGCATTCCGCACCGACTGCGGCAGGTTCAATGTGATCGCTCGTGTGAAAAAAGGCAGTATGCAGAGGCAAACTGCCAGAATTTTTCCCGGCAAAGTCAGTTTCCATGGAGAAACTGACATCTTCACGGGAGTTCGTTGCTGCTTTTGTTCCATACCATTCCCCTTCCAGAGTGTGTCCTCGTAAAAGGCTTTACACACTCTAAATAATATTATGATTTACCGCCTCTTTCAGGCACTATGTTCTATTATAAAAGAAACCGCACAAAAAGTCAAGGCAGCGCAGATACAGAAAATGCAGCGCCGTACCGTTCCAGCAAAACGTGTTCTGTTTTTCCGGACACCTGCATAAGCTGAATCGTAGAAAGGAGTGAGCGGTCATGTATCACAGTTGGAATTTACGGCGGCTGCTGCGATATCTTGCCCTGGACACCGCACTGGTTCTCGCAGCAATACTTCTGACCCACCTGGGGAAACATCATTTTCCCGCAGTAGACAGTGCCGGCGGCGTTTCTCTTCCCGTATTGATGTACCACAGTGTTGCGCCTGTGCCGGAACAGCAGTACTGTGTCACGCCGGAAACGCTGGAGTCCGATCTGCGCTATCTCCAGGCGCACGGATACGAGACCGTATCACCGGAAGAACTGGTCGCATATACCAACGGAAACGGCACACTTCCGGAAAAGCCGGTCATGCTGACGTTTGACGATGGTCTGTACAACAACCTCAGCCTAGTGCTGCCGCTTTTGGAGACCTATGATATGTGCGCTGTGGTCTCTGTGGTCGGAATATTCACCGACGAATACGCTCCCGATGCGCCGCACAACGATGTCTATTCCTATCTCACCTGGGAAGACCTGAAACAAATGCACGATTCCGGACGCATTACGCTCGGCAGTCATACCTACGATATGCACGAAAACGGAACACGGCAGGGCTGCGCCAAGACAGACTGGGAAACAGAAGAGGAATATCACGAAACACTCTATGCCGATCTGTCGCTGATGCAGACCCGGTTTCAGGAGGAACTGCAGATCCAGCCGGCTGTTTTCGCATACCCCTATGGCTTTGTTTGCAGCGAAAGCAAACCGGTTCTGGCAGACCTGGGGTTTCAGATCACGCTCACCTGTCTGGAAAAGCCGAATTTCATCACCCGAAATCCAGCCTGTCTCTATGGGATCAACCGCTATAACCGTCCCGGAAACACCAGCACAGCTGAGATCATGCAAAAAGTGCTGTCAGACGAAAAAACAGGAGGTCTTGCATCATGCGCAGACGTTATCACAAGCGCCGCTGGACGCTGGTTTGCTTTTTCACCGTTATGCTGATTCTGCCTGCCGCTGCTGTCATTCCCAAAAGCGGCGGCAGATCCTCCGCCTATCCCTATGCAAAAGAGACAGGCACATCCCCTGCTGATGCCACCTGCTGGAATGTGGCATCCGACGGTTACGGCTGGGAGGAAGAGTCGGCAGATGTGCCGGAAACTGCCGATGCAGTCACCGAAGTGACTTCGTCTGACCCCGGAGAAAAGCCCTATCCCACGGACTGGGATCTCAGCAGTGACACGGCAATTCGACGCACCAGCTACGGCACTTATTCCGGAGAACGTTTTTTCAGTCTCTTCACCGCCGGACAGGTACAGAACAAAACCAGCATTCCCAACAATACACTGATCGCAGAAAGCACTGCTGCGCCAGGTTTTCAGATCGAAACAAACGGCGAGCCGCAGGTACTCATCATGCACACCCACACAACAGAAACCTTTGAGCCGTTTGTCCGGGAACAGTTTGACCCAAACTTCAATTACCGCACCACAGACCCGGCGTATAATATGGTCTCAGTGGGGAATGCTATCACTGCACAGCTGGAATCTGCCGGCATCGGTGTGATTCACAACACGACTATACACGACTACCCCTCATACAACGGCTCATATGACCGCAGCGCAGAAACCGTAAAGTCGATTCTGGCACAGTACCCGTCCATTCGTGTGGTGCTGGACATTCACCGGGATGCGATCCAGAGCGGCAATACACTGACACAGCCGGTAGTGGAAATCAACGGAAAAGAGTCTGCACAGGTCATGATTATCTCCGGCTGCGACGACGGCACCATGAATATGCCGAACTATATGCAGAACTATCACTTTGCCTGCCGTCTCCAGGAAAACATGGAGGGAATGTTTCCGGGGCTGACACGCCCCATCCTGTTCGACTACCGGCATTATAACCAGGATCTGACAACAGGCAGCCTGCTCCTGGAGGTCGGAACACATGGGAACACGCTGGAACAGGCACAGTATGCCGGCGAATTGGTCGGGAAGGCACTTTCCCAAACACTGCTCAAGCTGAAAGCGGAGGAATGATACATGAAACGAACGACATCCCGGATACTCCGTATGCTGCTCTGCTATTTGCTGTTCTGTGGATTTGTCTGGGCATTTCTGACGGTTCAGACACGCTCACACAACCGGCTTTCCCATGAGCCGGCAGCCATGGCACAGCTGGTCTGTCACAACGAGACCGTGATGCTGCATTTGCCGGATCAGTCCTATCAATGGAAACTGCCGCAGCTGGATTCGCAGTGGCTGTGGATCGCAGCACTGCCGGATGCAGCATGGAATAGTGCCGTCTGCACCTGGCAGGTTCTGACGGAATGTTTTCTATGAAAATTTTTTGTGAACTTCTCGGATATTCCGGGTTCTGCTCTTGCAATTTCGGATGAGATATGCTATAATAGAAAAGTCGTCAGATGAGTGTGTGAAGTTTTTGCATCTCACTGTTGTCGATGCGCCTGTAGCTCAGCTGGATAGAGTGTCAGACTCCGACTCTGAAGGTCGTGCGTTCGAATCGCATCAGGCGTACCAAGTGAAAACCTACCCGAAAATATTGTTTCCGGGTAGGTTTTATTTTTTAGAAAGGAAGTTTTTGCAAATGCAGAATCAGAATATCGACAGCGGAACTGTCTTTGACTGGGGAAGAACTTCGGATGATTATGCAAAATTCCGGGACATCTATCCCCTTGCCTTTTATGAGAAGATCCTGGAAAGGAACTGCGGTACAGCCAAGCAGCAGGTCCTGGACATCGGCACAGGTACGGGCGTTCTCCCACGGAATCTATATGCCGCCGGCGCGCACTGGACCGGGAGCGACATTGCGCCGAACCAGATCGCACAGGCAAAAGCGTGTTCCGCAGGAATGGACATCGCCTACCTCGTATCTGCGGCAGAGGATCTGGACTTACCGGCAGGCTCTTTCGACTGCATTACCGCCTGCCAGTGCTACTGGTATTTTGACAACGCCAGAATTGCACCGGTACTTTCCCACCTGCTCAAGCCGCATGGCAAAGTGCTGTTTCTGTGCATGGAATGGCTGCCTTATGAGGACAAGATCGCTGCGGCAAGTGAAAATCTGGTTTTGCAGTACAATCCAAAGTGGAGCGGCGCAGGAGAAACCATGCACCCCATTGCAGTTGCACCGGAACTACTGGAATACTTCAACCTGACTTATCACGAGGAATACCTTCTGGATGTGCCGTTTACCCGTGACAGCTGGAACGGCAGAATGAAGGCCTGCCGTGGCATCGGCGCTACGCTCTCTCCGGAAGAGATCGCCGCCTGGGAAAAGGAACATCTTCAGCTGCTGCGCACAATTGCCCCGGAAGCATTCACGGTAAAGCACTATGCGGCAATTGCGGAACTGACAAAGAAAGAACACACGCCATGCACCTGATACAAGCCAAAAGCATTTTATCTGCCGGAAACGACATGAATCTCTATCGTGGCTGCACTCACGGCTGCATTTACTGCGACAGCCGTTCTTCCTGTTATCAGATGTCACACGACTTCGAGGACATTGCCGTAAAGGAAAATGCGCCCATGCTCCTGGAAGAGGCTCTGCGAAAAAAGCGCCAGCTCTGCATGATCGGCACTGGCTCTATGTGCGACCCTTATCTGCATCTGGAAGAACAGCTGCGGCTGACACGGCGCTGTCTGGAGATCATCGAAAAATACGGCTTTGGACTGAGTATTCTGACAAAGTCTGACCGGATTTTGCGAGATGTGGACTTGCTTTGCCGTATTCAAGAGAACGCCAAGTGCGTTGTGCAAATGACGCTTACTACATATGATGAAAAACTCTGCCGCATTTTAGAACCGCACGTCTGCACCACCAGGCAGCGGTATCATGCGCTGAAAGTCATGCAGAGCCGGCATATTCCCACGGTTGTCTGGCTCTCGCCGATTCTCCCCTTCCTCAACGATACGGAACAAAATTTGCGTGGCATTCTGGAATATTGCTTTGATGCTGGCGTCAAAGGCATTCTGTGCTTTGGAATGGGCGTAACGCTCCGGGAGGGTGACCGAGAATATTTTTACGCCCAGCTGGACAAGTACTTCCCTGGCATGAAACAGCAGTACATCCGTTCCTTTGGAAACGCTTATGAATGCAGCAGCCCCAATCAGCGAAACCTCATGTCTATTTTCCACGAGGAATGCCGCCGACACGGTGTCCTGCACGAGCCGGAACAAATCTTTCACTATCTGCGGGAATTTCCGGAGAAAACGCAGCAATTGTCGCTCTTTTCTTAGAATCTCTCTTCAATCAAAAAGCCATTTCCGGTTTTGATTCCCGGAAATGGCTTTTTGTATTTTTATTTTCCAGTCGGCGCTTTGGTTTCCAGCCAGCGCAGCATTTCATGGAATCCGTCTTTGGTCATGGGGAACTTCTGTTCCTCTTCCATTTCTGCCAGGTCAGAACAGAGCCGGCTGTGCCAGATCTGCACGGTGAAGTCCTCACCCGGTGTGATCTTATAGCTGAGTTTTCCATAGCTCCCGGTAAAATTGTTTCCGAATTCGAAATAGCTGTACTGCGGAACGTCATAAACTTCTGATGCCGGATCTTTACGCATTTTTATCTTCTCCTCTCCGATGACAAACAGGTTTCAAGAGTTCTGTCACTTCTTCCAGATTTTCTGCAATACCAAATAGGCGTTCCCTATCTCCCGGTTCGGGCGGTGTCAGATCCGGAACCAGGATGACATTGCATCCGGCGTCCAGACCTGCCGCTATGCCATTGGGAGAATCCTCGATGGCAACACATTCCTCCGGCGGAAGCCCCAGCGCCTTTGCTGCAATCACGTAGATATCCGGATCCGGTTTGCCGTGTTTTACCTGGTCACCGCCGACAATGTCCGGGAACATCCCGTCCAGTCCGGCAAGCGCCAGCCGCTCTCTTGCCAGTTCCTGCGAAGTTGCAGTTGCAACCGCATAGGCGAGTCCGGCTTGCTTGCAGAATTCCAGCAGTGCAGCAATGCCGGGCTTTTGCTCCACACCATGCGCCGCAATGTACTGGGAAACCAATTCCCGGCGGCGGTCACGCACCTTATAATAGTCAAAATCTGTTCCGTACAGCTGACGGAAGTATGGTTCTGCATGAGCCGCACAGCAGCTCCGCACGTGCAGCGCCGCCTCTTCTGACATGGGAAAGCCCAGTTCCTTTGCACTTTGCAGCCAGCACTGGAAATAGATTTTTTCCGTATCCAGCAGTGTGCCATCCATATCAAAGATCAAGCCACGGATTTTCTTCACTGCTCCTGTCCTCCCGCTGCAACCAGCATCTGCCGCAGCAGTGTCAGATCAAATCCGTTCACAATGCCGTCCTCGGTGACATCTGCACATTCATAGGCAGTTTTCGAAATGCCTTCACCATGCACCAGATAGCGGCAAAGCCGAACGACATCTGCAACATTCACAGTTCCATCCAGTGTCACATCACCCTTGATTGGCTGGGGTTGCTGGGAGGTGGCAGTTTCTGTGCTGCTCTCAGAGCTGGAAATTGTTGTAGTTTCTGTTGTATCTGAAACAGTTTCACTTGTTTCTGTTTCTGTAATGGATGTACTTTCCGCAGTTGTGGTCTCTGTTTCAGAAGATGCAGTAACAGAGGTGGTTGTCTCTGTTGTAGTGGTTGTGACTGTTGCTGTGGTGGAGCCGGGTGTCGGTTCGATCGGTGTCTGGTTCAGATAAGAAAGCAGCTGTTCAGACCAGTATTTGCCCATGCAGGCATAACCCGTTTCGTTCGGATGTACGCCGTCCTCCAAGCCGGTTTTCATATCGACAACGCTGTTGATATCTGCAAAGCGGATTTGTTTTCCGTCTGCCTGCTTTTTTTCCACCAGTTCCTTTACCGAAGCATTGTAGTTGTCTACACTCTGCTGTACCAGCGCTGTGAAGCCTTCCGGATCAGAGTCATAGGTAATGCCGGAGGACTGATATGCCCAGAGCCAGTCATACCGGACAGAAACGTCGATATCCGGCACAGATGCCACGAAAAGCATATCCTGGTCGTCCATGCTGTCCAGCAGTTTGTCCACCATGGTTTCCAGGCGGTCTGTGATGCCGTCATTGTGATTGTCCAAAAGATCGTTGGTGCCGATTTGCAGCAAAACGATATCCGGATCATATGCCTCCATCATATTTCCGGAGACATCTCCGTTGGTATAGGTCGTGTCAAACACCGTTTCGTACAGTCCCTGTCTGCCGGAATACGCCTGGATTGCATATCCGCTGTATCCGGCGTGTGCCGGGTCATATTCAAACGTTACGCCGTCTGCGGTGGTGTAGGAGACAGAATCTGTCCAGTTGTTGTTCGGTCCGACCATATCAAAGTCCGTAAAGCCCTGCTGCTGGAGCTGGTAACAGAGATATTTGCGGTAGCCGTTGTCTCCGTTGATATAGCCATGTGTGATGGAATCGCCCATCGCCAGGATGCGCACCGGTTCTGCCGCTGACACGATGTCCGCTGTGTCAGACGGAAGCACATTTGCGGCGCACTTCCCCACCGGAAGTGCTGCGATGCAAAGCCCGGCAATGATTGCTGTGAGTCTTCGTTTCATTCTGAATCAACCTTTCACTCTGATGTTTTTTCTATTTCACGGACAACTTTCACCAATGCGTCCGCAATTACCGTTCCGCCTTCATCATTCGGATGCTGTCCATAGACCGTTTTTGCCGCATCTGACGGGTCTGCCAGAAGTGCAGCAACGTCAAAATAGGATGCGCCGCAATCGTCTGCAATGCCTTCCACCTTCTGATTATAGGCTGTCCGGATCTCTTCCAGTTCCGGAGTCAGATCAAACGGCGGCGAATTCCACAGAATCGTTTTTATGCCGGAATCGGTACACTTTTGCGTGATCTTCCGGACATCGTTCTCCATCTCATCCGCCGTGGCGTGACCATTTCCGCCGTAAGGACCGCTGATAATATCGTTTGTTCCAAACGCAACTGTAATCACATCTGCGCCTGCAATCGCACGGTTCAGCCAGTCTTCGTCCTTGGCACAGTCCGAGGCACGGGCATAGCCGATGCCCAGATTCCACAGGCTGTAATCCTCCGCTCCCAGCTGATCCAACAGCTGTGCCGCCCAGAACTGCTGTGCAAATTCTGTTGTCTGGCAGCCCTGTGTAACTGAGTCACCCAGGGTCACGATTCTTGCGGAGACTTCCCGGTCACAGCCCACCAGCTGCGGCACCGGAATCTCATTGGTATAGAGAAAACCTTTTCCATCCCCATGATCTGCATAGGAGTATGCCAGATTGGACATAGCGATTGCCGGGATATTGGAGCCGCTGATCGTCCACTCCCATAAAAGGTAGTGATCTTCCGGAATTGTGATATTTACGGTATCACTCCAGAATGTTTCGTCCGGCTGGACTTCTTTTGTGGTACTTCCATTAGAAAAAGTCACCGGGACAGAAACGGACGGTGTCACATTCGCATCAAATTCTGTTCCGCCGTCATAGACCTTTGCGCTTTCAATGGTATAACTTCCGCCGGGCATTCCCACGTAGCTGTCGCTGCCGTCGCCCCAGGTAGAATCTACGGTATTGGAAAAATAAAAGCGATAGTCAAACGATCCTGCCGCCTCGACCGGGAACCATGCCCGATAAGTCACAGACTCTGCGTTTTTGATTATTGTATTACAGCCTGTTGAAATCACAGTATTGGAAACATAGGTATCGAACAGTGTCGGCTGTTTTTCTGCTGGTTTCTCTGCTTTGCTGCCTGAGTCGGCAGAATCGGCGTGACAACCCACAAGAGATGCCGCAGTCAATACTGCAAATAACCCTCCGAACAGTCGCTTATGCTTTGATATTCTCATACAAAACCTCCTGTTAGAATTCTCCATGTTTCATTTTAGCACGGCAATTTTCTTTTGTCAAGGACAATTTCCTGCTGATTTGGCAGAATACTGTTACGATGTTGTTCTGCAAATTGCATATAAATTATGCGCATATGAAGAAATATTCTGTGTAAAGCACTTGATTTTTGAAAAGATGTGTGCTATAATAATATCGAAGTTTTTGAAACCACCATTGTTTTATTGTTTTAAGGAGAATTGAACATGAAGAAACGTATTCTTGCAGGTCTGACCGCAAGTGTTCTTGCAGCAGCCTGCGCCGCACAGATCCCATCCATTTTATCTGTCTCTGCCGCCGGCAGCTATGACATGCAGCTGAAGATCCAGCTGGACGGCGAGAAAAAGGCGATCAGCCCGTATATCTACGGCGTAAACGAATCCGGCAACTCAGGCAGCCTGAAAAGCGTCAAGACAAACGCCGTCCGCCAGGGCGGAAACCGCTTTACCGGATACAACTGGGAAACCAACTACTCCAACGCCGGTGAAGACTGGGTCAACAGTTCTGACACACACATGGGTGATGTCTCTGACGGTCCGGCATACCAGGCACACCAGCTTTCCAAGGAATGCACGGAGCAGGGCATCGGATACAAAATGGCAACGCTCCAGATGGCTGGATATGTTGCCGCTGACAAAAACGGAACGGTCACAGATTCAGAGGCTGCACCTTCCAGCCGCTGGAACAAGGTCGCATTTCAGAAAGACGGTGCGCTATCAGACACACCGGATCTGACCGACGATACCGTTTACATGGATGAGTATGTCAACTATCTGATTCAAAACCTGGGAGACTCCACCACTTCTACCGGTATCCAGGGATACAATCTGGACAACGAACCGGTACTCTGGAATGACACACATCCGCTGCTGCACAAAGACGAGGTTTCCAACCAGGAGCTGGTATCGAAATCCATTGCGCTTTCTAAAGTGGTCAAAAGTCTTGACCCGAACGCAGAGATCTACGGTCCGGCTTTCTGGGGCATTCTCCCGTGTTACCAGGCTGGCAACGGCGACAACTACTCCGACCCGGACTGGGAGGCGGTAAAGAGTCAGTATTCCTGGTACATGGACTATTATCTCAAGCAGATGGCTGACGCTGAAAAAGAAAACGGCATGCGCCTTTTGGATGTTGTAGATGTACATTACTATGCGCAGGACTGCAGCACGGATGACGGCATTTTACAGGCGGCGAGAAGTCTGTACGACCCGGACTATAAGGAAAACAGCTGGCTTTCCCAGTGGTTCGGCAGCTCGTTCCCGTTTCTGACCCGGATGCAGGAATCCATTGACAAGTACTATCCCGGCACAAAACTGGCGCTGACGGAATACAATCTGGCAAATATCGCGGACGAGGACAACACAGGCAAGTCGGTGGTTTCTGCGATTGCGGAGACCGAGGCGCTGGGTGCATTTGCAGACCAGGGCGTATATCTGGCGACCTATTGGGGAACGCTTTCCAAGTGTCCGTATGTGACAAGCGCCATCAACCTCTATACCAATTACGACGGCAAGGGCAGCGATTTCGGGGACACTCTGGTAGAGTCCTCTTCGCCGGATTTGTCCAAGGCTGCCATTTTTGCATCCATTGACGGCAGCGACGACGGCAAAGTTACCGCCGTTGTCTCCAACAAGGACAAGGAAAACACCGAAAAGGCAGTCATCTCCCTGGACGGCACAGATACCGATTATAAGAGCGCAGTGGTATACGCAGTTACGCAGGACAGCAGTGATATCAAGATCCTGGATGTGCAGAACGATATCTCAGGCAACCAGGTGACCGTGGAACTGCCGCCTTTGTCCGTGGCACAGGTGGTAATTGCCGATGAGACCACAGATGTTGTGATTCCGGACGAACCGAATATTGAAGTGAAGAAAACGACCTACAACTTTAGCGACCTGGAGAAAAATCAAAATGGCAATTATATGATCCCGCTGGGTGACAAGGAGCATCTGAAAGAGGTCATTCTCAATGTCACAGCAACCTCCAACGCCGGCTCCGGCTGGTGTGTAGGCGGCGGTGCGCTTTGCTTTAACAAGGTTGTAGAGGCAGGCAGCACGGATGAGGTATGGGGCAACAAGTCGTTCCAGTATCGTCTGAACACCAACAACGTCTCCATTCCCTTTGACGATCAATACACCATCGTTGTAGACGAAAAGTCCACGACGATCGCAGGCTTCTGCAATGACACCTCCGCAGAGCTGCAAAGCTGGTGGGCATCCTCGGAAAAGGATGCTGCCAGCGGTACTGACATCACTACAACATACAACTCGGTCACTCTGGTATATGAATATGACAACGACAAACCGGATACGACCACCACAACCCCTGCCGAAACCACAGATACAACTGAAACGCTGACCACAACCTCTGCACCGGAGACAGAAACCTCTTCCAGTGAAACGACGGTCAGCGAAAGCAGTACAGAATCCGAAACGACCGTTTCTTCTGCGGAAACAACTACTGAAACAACAACGGTTTCCACAGAGATCTCTTCCGCATCGGAAGATACAGGCACCACTTCTGCGACAACAGGCGATGCTGACGTTTCCGTAAGCCTTTACGGCGATGTCAACCTGGATGGCAGAGTGGACATCACCGATGCCGTTCAGCTGAACAAGGCAGTTGCCGGACAGGTCAAGCTGAATGCACAGGCATCCAAAAATGCGGACTGCAACGGAGATGATGGTCTGGACAGCAGCGATGCAACTTCCCTGCTCCGTTTCCTGACACATATCATCGACAGTCTCCCGGAAAAATAAAACAGACAAATCCTCTGTCATAAAAAAGAGCCGCTCCCGATAAAAAGGAGTGGCTTTTCTTTTTATAACAATGTCATCTGACCGCTGCCCGGCAGGTCTTTCGCCATGCCGCCGGTTGCAGGAATCGTTTTCACACGATACTTTTTCAGTGCCGTGGATTCTTCCTCGTTCAGAATTCTCGCCTCGCAGACCAGATGCTTGGCTTTCAAGGTCACAACCTGTACGCCCTGTGTGTCCCTGGTTGCCTTTGCTGCAATCAAGGATGTCTCTGCCAGGACTGCACGATTGCCGTCTGTCCGGATAAATACCGGGCAGGAGGCTTCACCGCTGGGAATCTGCAGAATCTGCACCAGAGGCGACTTGCCGCTGTAGGCATTTTGCAGTTTTTTCCGGTTCGTCTTGGTCGCATATGCAGACAGCGGAACACGGGCCGCCTTGCCGTTGGCAAAGACAAAGAGCAGGTCACCGCTGTAATCCGCAGTGGCGATCATCTGCACTACCAGTTCCCCATCTGACAAGCCCAACTTTGCCGGGACATAGTCACCCAGCACGCTCGCCTTGGACTCTCCGAATTCGCTTGCTCTGGTTTTATAAACCTGCTGCTGATTGGTGAAAAAGAGCAGTTCGATACGGTTTGTTGTTTCCAGATGCGCTACGATCTTATCTTCCTCTTTCAGCTTTTGTTCACTGCTCATGCGGAGCGATGCCGGTGTGATCTTTTTGAAATAGCCGCTCTCCGACAGGAACAAATGCACCGGATAATCCGGGATATCCTCTTCGTCCGACTCTTCCTCTACATCGGATGCGTAGTAGAACAGCGTCTTTCGGGGCTGACCGTATTTTTTCGCCGTTTCTTTCAGCTCAGCGATGATGATTTTCTTCATCTTTTTCGGATCGGCAATGGTAGATTCCAGCTCTGCGATATCCTGTTTCAACTGGTCGATCTCCTGCGTCCGTTTCAGAATATATTCCCGGTTCAGATGACGCAGCTTGATCTCCGCCACATACTCCGCCTGGATCTCATCAATGCCAAAGCCGATCATCAGATTCGGCACAACATCCACTTCTTCTTCTGTCTCTCTGACAATGCGGATTGCCTTGTCGATGTCCAGCAGAATCTTGTCCAGACCCAGCAGCAGATGCAGCTTTTCCTGTTTCTTTTTCAGATCAAACACCAGTCGGCGGCGCACGCATTCCAGACGAAAGGCAGACCATTCTTCCAGAATTTCACGCACGCCCATTACCTTCGGCGCACCGCCTACCAGAATATTAAAATTGCAGGAATAATTATCCTGGAGCGGTGTCATGCGGAACAGTTTCTGCATAACTTTTTCCGGGTCCGAGCCTCGTTTCAGATCTATGGCGATCTTCAAGCCGTCAATATCAGTTTCATCCCGGACATAGGAAACCTCACGCAGCTTTCCCTGCTTGATGCAGTCTACGATCTTATCCTTGATTGCCTCGATCGTGGTGCTGTACGGAATCTCCGTGATTTCCAGGCAGTTGTCCGCCTTGTTATACGTCCACTTGGAACGAACGGTCACGCTGCCACGTCCGGTTTCGTAAATCTTCTGCAATTCCGATTCGTTATAATACAGAAATCCGCCGCCGGGAAAATCCGGTCCTTTTAAGGTGGAAAGGATGTCGTGTTCCGGATTTTTCAGCACTGCAATCGCTGTCTCGCAGACTTCTGCCAGATTAAACGGGCAGACACTGCTTGCCATGGATACTGCAATACCTACGTTGGCATTAACCAGAACCGTGGGAAATGTTGCCGGAAACAAGGTGGGTTCCTGCATGGTATTGTCATAGTTGGGAACAAAATCCACCGTATCCTTATCAATATCCCGGAACAGCTCGTTACAGATCGGTTCCAGCTTTACTTCTGTATAACGGGATGCGGCATATGCCATATCACGGGAATACGCCTTACCGAAGTTACCCTTGGACTGCACATACGGATGCAGCAGCGCCTCATTGCCCCGTGCCAGACGTACCATGGTCTCATAGATCGCACTGTCGCCGTGCGGGTTCAGACGCATGGTCTGCCCGACAACATTTGCCGACTTGGTCAGATTGCCTGTGAGGAGTCCCATCTTGTACATGGTATACAGCAGCTTTCGGTGTGACGGCTTGAAACCGTCAATTTCCGGCAGCGCACGGGAAATGATAACGCTCATGGCATACGGCATATAGTTTTTTTCCAGCGTGTCAGTGATCTTCTCTTCTTCCACAACGCCGGCACCGGCAATATAAGCGTTTGGTATCGTATTTTTTTTTGGTTTTTCTGTTTGTTTCTTTCGTGCCATTTTTGTCCTCGCTTTTATGAGATATCTGCCAGTTCCAGATAATTGCTGCCAAATTCAGCAATGAAATCTTTTCGTCCCTGGAGGTCATCCCCCAGCAGCATATCAAACATTGCAGCTGTTTCTTCGATTCCTGCCGCTGTAACTTGAATCAGACGGCGTGTCTCCGGGTTCATGGTGGTCAGCGCCATCATATCCGCCTCGTTCTCGCCCAGACCTTTTGAACGCTGCAAGGTGTATTTTTCGTTTTCCAGAGTCGCAAGGATCTCTGTCTTTTCCTTTTCCGTATACGCAAAATACGTGCGCTTTTTCGTTGTAATTTCGAACAGCGGCGACTCTGCAATGTACACGCAGCCCTTGTCGATCAGCGTCGGTGTCAGACGGTACAGCATTGTCAGAATCAGTGTCCGGATCTGGAATCCGTCTACGTCCGCATCGGTACAGATAACGATTTTATTCCAGCGCAGGCCATCCAGGTTGAAAGAGGAAATGTCCTTATTTGCCTTGGTCGTTACTTCAACGCCGCAGCCCAGAAGTTTAATGATATCTGTGATAATCTCATTTTTGAAGATCTTATTATAGTCCGCTTTCAGACAGTTCAGAATCTTACCACGCACCGGGATGACCGCCTGGAATTCTGCGTCACGTGCCATTTTTACCGAGCCGAGCGCAGAATCGCCCTCCACAATATAGAGTTCCCGACGGGACAGGTCTTTACTGCGGCAATCCACAAACTTCGGGATCATGTTGGTCACATCAATGCTGCCGGTCAGCTTTTTCTTCATGTTCAGACGTGTTTTTTCTGCATTTTCACGGCTGCGCTTGTTAATCAGAACCTGCGCTGCAATTTTTTCTGCCTCGTCCGGATTTTCTATAAAGTAAATTTCCAGCTGGTGCTTGAGGAAGTCGGTCATTGCCTCATAGATAAACTTATTGGTTATCGCCTTTTTCGTCTGGTTCTCATAGCTTGTCTCTGTGGAAAAGCTGGAAGAAATCAAAACCAGACTGGATTCCACGTCCTCAAATTTCAGCTTGGACTCATTTTTCAGATACTTGTTGTTCTGCCGCAGGTAGGTGTCGATCTGCGAGACGAACGCCTGTTTTACCGCCTTATCCGGAGAACCGCCGTGTTCCAGCCAGCTGGAATTGTGATAGTATTCCAGACGCTGTACCTGGTTGGAAAATGTCAGTGCCACGCCCAGCTTTACTTTATAAGTAGGCTTATCTTCACGGTCACGGCCCTCTCGCTGGCAGCTCCAGTTCTGAATGGAAGTCAGCGTATTTTCCCCGGCGATTTCCTTTACATAGTCAGCAATGCCGTTTTCATAGAGGTACTGCTTTTCTGTAAAGGTGCCGTCCTCTTCTTCCTTTCGGTAGAGAAACAGCAGATTCGGGTTTACAACTGCCTGTCTGCGGAGCGTGTCGCAAAAATAGTCATCGGAAATCTCGATCTCTGTAAATACGTCCAGGTCGGGCAGCCAGTGTGTCCGTGTTCCGGTTTGTTTTTTCTTTGTCGGTTTTTTCTGCAAACCGCCTACATTGACGCCTTTTTCAAAGTGCAGATTATACTGATAACCGTCACGAAAAATTTCTACGTCCATATAGGCAGACGCAAACTGTGTTGCACACAATCCCAGACCGTTCAAGCCCAGTGAATAAGCATAGTTATCATCGTTGGAGTTATATTTACCGCCGGCATACAGTTCGCAGTACACCAGTTCCCAGTTATACCGGTTTTCATTTTTATTAAAGTCTACCGGACAGCCTCGTCCGAAGTCCTCGACTTCAATAGAATTATCCCAGTATCGTGTCACGATGATCTTGCTGCCATAGCCGGCACGAGCCTCATCAATGGAGTTGGAGATCACTTCAAAAATAGAGTGCGCACAGCCATCTGGTCCGTCTGAACCAAAAATAACGCCCGGACGCTTTCGCACCTTATCCGGGCCTTTGAGCATGGTAATGCTTTCGTTGTCATAGGATTGTTTTTTTGCCATATCGTATCCTTTCCTCCGGAAAAGTCATCCGGAATTTTGCTGCATTGTTCCTATCATACCACAAAGCGGCGAAAAAATCAAGCCTTTTCCGGAAAATTGCGATTATTCCACGCTCCGGAACAAGCCCAGTCGATACGATACAGAACAAAAATCTTGCAAAATGGCATTTGCAGAATTCCCTCCATGCTGGTCAAAACATCAATTTACTTTGTTTATTTTTGTAGAATCATCCGTACAGCAAGTGATTGTGCCGATTTTTCAAAAGAAAATAAACTTGACATTTTAGGAGGACTGTGCTATAATATATAAGTCGGTTGACGCAGAACGGATAAAACCGACAGACACCTTGCGGGTGTAGTTCAATGGTAGAATTCCAGCCTTCCAAGCTGGTTACGTGGGTTCGATTCCCATCACCCGCTCCAAATGCGCCTTTAACTCAGCTGGATAGAGTAACTGCCTTCTAAGCAGTAAGCCACTGGTTCGAATCCAGTAAGGCGCGCCAAATGTCCCGCTGAGGGACGCAAATATGGTGGGTGTAGCTTAGCTGGTTAAAGCGTCGGATTGTGGTCCCGAAGATCGTGGGTTCGAATCCCATCTCCCACCCCATCAAAAGCCTTGTTCATCTGAACAAGGCTTTTTCTTTTATTTCCGTATACATAAGGATACGCATACAAAAAGCCGGTCTCTGCAATTCCGCAGAAACCGGCTTTTCTTGATATGATTTTAGAGTTTTGCTTTACGCCGCCAAAACGCTGTCCATTCCCTTGATGGTGAATGTAACGCTAAAGCTATCCTTCGGCATCGTGTAGTTCAGCGCTGCCAGATCGGTGTTATAGATGTTCACCAGTTCGATGTACATATTTCCCTGGTCGTCTGCCATTACCAGCGGATTGTCGATGGCGATTTCCTGGTCATCGCACTTTACAACAACATCGCTGACCTTCAGCGTATTGTTGAATGCGAAATCGGTGCTGACAAACAGCATATTCAGCTTGCTACTGTCCGAAGAGAAGTCATAGCCATCTACAGAAACAGTATAAGTGCCGTCCTCAGTGATCGTTGCATCCGTGAACTTTGCACCGGTGTCAATGATCTGGTCATCGTCACCCCACTTAATCAAGGTATTGAAGTAGTCGGTATCCTTTCCGTACTTTCCATCGCTGCAGGAGTTACGGAAAGTATAGATCTCTGTCTGAATGCCGATGTAAGCGTGTGCCTCTGTGGTCTTTTCTGTCTTGGTTTCTACAACTGTGTCCAGACCAGCTTTCGGATCCTTATTCTTGACTGCCTCAATGATTGTGGAAATGATCTCCGGCTGTGTCTGCTCATAGGTGTTACGATCGAACAAACCGAATCCATATACGCCATTGAAACCGTTATCCCAGTATACCGGAATCATACCCATGGACGCTGCCTTACCTGCAACATATCCATCCCAGTATGCACGGTTGCCCTGGATCTGACCGGAGAAATCAGCGTAAGCAGAGGACTTGTCAATGCAGCCATACTCACCGATTATAACCGGAATGTCATTCTTCACGAACTTGTCCTGCATCTTGGTAAACAAGTCATCCAGATAGGACTCATCGCCCCATTTTGCCTTGTTCATCTTCGGGAAACCATTGACCTCAATCAGATTATCACCGTATTCGCCCCACAGGATGGTTTTCAGATCTTCTGTGCCGCAGTAATCCCACGGATCATAATAATGCACGGAAACCATCATGCGGCTCTCACCGGCAGAGCATTTTTCATCTGTCGGCATTTCAAAGCCATAATCCCCAACCGTATATTCTACATTGGTATTCCAACCGGGAACCAGCAGCCAGCGGTGGGTGTTCTTTTTGCCGGTGTCACGAACGGTATCCACAAAAATCTGATTGTACTTGTTCAGATTTGCATAATACTCCCGGTTCGGGTCGCCGTTGTATGTTCCGTCACACTCTTCGTTCATGGACTCGAAAATCAAATGTTCATCATAGTCTGCGAAACGCTCTGCAATCTGTTTCCAAACTGCCTCGTACTTTTCGCAAATCATATCCTGGTCTTCGCCGTTTACCAGAAACCAGCCGTCCTCAACGGTGTTATATCCATCGCCGTGTATATTGATGATGACATACAAGCCTTCATTGTAACAGTACTGGACTACCTCTTCCACACGATCCAGCCACGCTGAATCTACGGTGTAGTTGTTCGCATCATCAATGCGGTCCAGATAAGAAACCGGCACACGAACGGTTGTGAATCCTGCGTCTGCCACAGCAGAGATCAGTTCCTGGGTAATCTCCGGATTGCCCCAGACTGTTTCATCCACCTTACCGCCGGAGTTTGCCTCCAGCTGATTGCCTACGTTCCAGCCGGCACCCATTGCCTCTGCAACCTTATCTACGCCGATTGTGAAATCGCTGTCATAGGGCATTGCCGCCTCTTCGTCAGACTCCTCTTTCTCGGAAGAATCGCCGCCGGAATTGCCGCAGCCTGCAAAGCCAGCCGACATAACAGCTGCCAGTGCACAGGCAGTGAGCTTTTTCCAAAAATTCATACCTTTATACCTCCAAATTAACTCTTGCTGCAAAATCGGTTCATCCCGAATTGCTCTGCATTTTCTATTATACCATATATTTTGAGACTGTCAAGATTTTTCATGGAGATTCCACTGGATTCCTGTATCAAAATCGGGATATTGCATAAAAAAGCACTGCACAAACTGTGACATTCGTTGGTGCAGTGCAGCAGCGTTTCCCTTTCCGGAACGCATTCTGATTCAATTATTTCGAAGGCTTAGATAGCTCTGCGTCTACATAGTCATAATGCCGGTCAATCGCAGCCTCACAGGCAGCGTAATCATTGTTTTGCAACGCATGAAACAGTGCCTGATGCTCTGCTTGCAGCTGTGCTTTTACAAAGTCGTTTGCCGACTGCAAAGCAGCATCGATCCACTTGCGGTAGACGTCTGCGATCGGCTCCAGCAGAGCAATCCAAAACCGGTTTTCTGTCGCCTGGATCAACAGATAATGAAATCTTCTGTCCAGCTCGATCTGCATTTCCCGTTCCTGTGTTTCGCAGGCCTGGTGCAGAATTTCAGCCACCTGGGTCTCCCAGCGGGAAAAAGTTTTTCCATCCAGAATCGCACGGCAGACTGCCTTTTCCATATTTCGACGGAACGAACAGATCTCCGCCTGATCGGTCTGCCCCAGCAAAAGCATCATATGTACCATTTCAGAAACAGACCGGGATACATTGTCTGTCAGATAATTGCCGGACCCTCGCTTACAGGAAATCATGCCGATGTGTTCCAGCATCCGCAGCGCCTCTCGTGTGGAGTTTCTGCCAATGGACAGTGTTTCTGCAATTTGCCGTTCCGTGGGGAGCCGGTCACCGATTTTCAGCTGCCCATCGGCAATCATTTGGGATACATAGTCAATCACCTTTTGATATTCTCTGGTTTCACTCTGCATAAATGACCTCACATAATATGGGAAAAAATCGTTGCGCCGATAACAGTAATCAAACCAGCTACTACGATAGAAAGGCTGCTCATTGCGCCCTCCACTTCGCCCAGTTCCATTGCCTTTGCTGTACCGATGGCGTGAGAAGATGTGCCCAGGGCAATTCCCTTTGCGATCGGCTCATGGATCCGGAACAGCTTAAAGACGATCTCTGCAAAGATATTGCCCAGAACACCGGTAATGATGATGGCGGCAACGCTGATGGAAACGTAGCCGCCCAGCTTTTCTGAAACGCCCATGCCGATTGCTGTGGTAATCGACTTCGGCAGGAAAGTGACGTATTCCTCATGGCTGAACCCGAACATCAGAGCCATTCCCAAAATCACGCCCAGGCTGGAAAGCACGCCGGACAAGATGCCCAGCAGCACGGCACGCCAGTTATGCTTGAGGAGTTCCAGCTGCTCATACAGCGGAATCGCCAGGCAAACGGTCGCAGGCGTCAGCAGATAGTTGAGGTACTTTGCGCCCTCGTCATATTTCTCGTAGCTGATTCCGGTCAGCGCCAGAAATGCAATGGTAATCACAATGGAAATCAAAAGCGGATTCAAAATTGCCAGCTTAAACTTTTTCTTCAGCAGCATCCCGATGCCGTAAGAAACTACACTGATTGCAACGCCAAAAAAGGCGGAATTCTCTAAAAAATCAAACATGGCTTTCCTGCACATCCTTTCTCTTTCGCCGAATCACAAACTGTGTGACTCTGCCGGAAACAATCATGACAACCCACGTGGAAATCACTGTGACTGCAACATATTCCAGCCAAGCCGGCGCAATCACATCCCAGGTCTCCAGCAGCCCCACTGCCGCCGGAATAAACATCAGCGGCATAATTTCGATCAGGAACTTTCCGGTCTCGTGTACGGCCTCATGGGGAATAATGTTCAGTTTCAGACAAAGAAACAGCAGAATAATTCCGTAAATGCTTGCCGGAATCGGTAGCGGTATCCATTTTTCCAGAATCTCTCCCACAAACGAAATCAACAGGATAATTCCAAATTGCTTCATCCATTTCATACTTCAAACACCTCTCTAATTGGTACTACCAATCTATTATAGCACGGAGATTATGACACGTCAAGCGTTTTCTTGTATGTATTTTATGGGAAAATAGAAAAGGCTGCCATATGTGCTCATGGCAGTTTCTTCTTTTCATATATTTTATGCTGCAGACGGAGCGGACTTTTTTCGCGCAGACCGTATGCGAATCCATACGAAAAAGACAATGTAAACCAAACTGGTCAGGATCCAGGTGACCGGATAGGACAGATAAACCGTTTCGATTTTGTGGAACTCCGGAATCTGGAACACCGTCGCCAGCCAGATCAGCCGCAATACGCACACGCCCACAATGGAAACGATCATCGGCATAATGGAATAACCGATGCCACGCAGTGCGCCTACCATCACGTCCATGATGCCGCATAGGGCATAGATCATGGAAATATAGTGCAGGCGCACCATCCCGGCGGCAATTACTTCGGGATTGTTGGAATAGATCTGGAGCAGGTCGTTTCCGAAAAAGACAACCATATTTCCCAATAAAGTGCCTGTCACAATAACGCACGCCTCACCCAGCAAGACAATGCGGTTGATTCGCTTTTGTTCCCCGGCACCGTAGTTCTGGCTGACGAAGGAAAGCGTGGTCTGATAAAACGCATTCATCGCCATATAGACGAAACCTTCCAGATTGGCAGCGGCGGAATTTCCGGCTACGACAATGTTTCCGAAGATATTAACCGATGACTGAATCACAACGTTAGACAGCGCAAAGACAACGCCCTGAAAGCCTGCCGGGAGACCGATGCGCAGGATCTGGAGCATCTTTTTCCGGTCGATCCGCATTGCACGGAGTTCCAGGTGGATGCCGCCTTTTTCTTTGACGAGACATCGCAGTACCAACAGTGCAGACACGGTTTCAGATATGACTGTGGCGATTGCAACGCCCATGACGTCCATCTGAAAGCCGATGACAAACAGCAGATTCAAAATCACATTGATGATGCCGGCACACAGCAGGAAATACAGCGGACGTTTGGTGTCACCCACTGCACGGAGCAGGGCGCTACCGAAGTTATAGACCATGGTCGAAATCATACCAAGAAAATAGATACGCAGGTAGACAGTTGCCAGAGGCAGCACCTCTTCCGGCGTCTGCATCCAGATCAGCATTTGCTCTGCGCCAATGACGCCCAAAACCAGCAGCAGCGCTCCGCTCAGCATACTGAGGAGCATGGCGGTATGTACCGTCCGGCGCAGATCATCCCACGCCTTTGCACCGTAGTGCCGGGCAGCAACTACGTTTGCGCCGATCGACAGTCCAATGAACAGGTTGGTCAGCAAATTTATCAGCGCTGTATTGGAACCAACTGCCGCCAGGGAATTGTCTCCGGCAAACTTGCCCACAACCACAATGTCTGCCGCATTAAAGAGCAGCTGCAGGATGCTGGAGAGCATCAGCGGCAGTGCAAACATCAGCATTTTCCGCAGAATCGGACCGCTGCACATATCCATCTCGTATTGTTTGGTCTTTGAACTCATCATTCATCCTTCTTCCTTCTGTCTACATTCAAAGCCGTACTTTCTATTATAGCATTCTATGTGAAAAAAGTCAATTTCGAGAAAGTGAAAGAAATTCGGATTTTGGTCTTGTATTTCTGACTATTTTTTCTTTCTTTTATCCTTTTTATATCATGCAGTTTTCAATTGTAAAACTTATTTTTTTGCCGAATTAAATCAGTGATATTTTTCTTTCTATCTTTCTGTAGATTTTCGTTGACAAGCCCCTTGAAATGTGGTATAATAACAAAGTCGTCTGGTGCAGATGACATAAATACACTGGGGTGTAGCCAAGCGGTAAGGCAGTGGACTCTGACTCCATCATTCCGAGGGTTCAAATCCTTCCACCCCAACCAAAACAGCTTTTGCAAATGCAAAAGCTGTTTTCTTTTTTATCTGCACCAGAATAAACATAATATGATACTAATGCAAAAAGAGGAGAACATCAAGTGTTCTCCTCTTTTTTGGTTTATATTGCAATTTCAGATTCGCTTACTGATAGGAAACGTCTACCTTGCCGTCCTTTGCAGAAACCAGCAGCGTCCGAATCTCGCCGGTATGGGCAATAATCAGCGATGCCACCTGGTCTTCCACGGTCTGGCGAATCACACGGCGAATATCACGTGCGCCATAAGGCTTTCCGTAAGAATCCTCTGCGATGGCTGCCAATGCCGCATCATCGTACTGCATTGTGATATTCTTTTCCAACAGCGGCTGTTTCATTTCATCCAGCATCAGTGCTGCGATCTTTTCGAAGTCCTTCTTTTCCAGATTCCGGAATACAACGATCTCATCAATACGGCTGATGAATTCCGGACGCAGGAACTCCCGCAAGCCCTTCATCGCCTTTTCCTTGGAGATCTCAGTGTCTGTGCGGTTAAAGCCAACACCAATACTCTTGTCCGTAGAACCAGCATTGGAAGTCATGCAGATAACCGTATTTTCAAAGCTTACCGTTCTTCCCTGCGCATCGTCGATCTTGCCTTCATCCAAAATCTGCATCAAAATGTTCATGACATCCGGATGCGCCTTTTCGATCTCGTCGAACAGAATGACGGAATACGGGCGGCGGCGGACTTTTTCTGTCAGCTGTCCAGCCTCGTCATAGCCAACATATCCCGGAGGAGAACCGATCATCCGTGCAACAGAGTGCTTTTCCATAAACTCGGTCATGTCCAGACGAATCAGCGGCTCGTTGGAGTCGAACAGTTCTTCTGCCAGCACCTTTACCAGTTCCGTCTTACCTACGCCAGTGGGACCGACAAAGATAAACGATGCCGGACGGCGGCGGGGACTCAGCTGCACTCTGGTGCGCTTGATTGCCTTCGCCAGCAGGTCAACTGCCTCATCCTGTCCGATGATGTGGGATTTCAGCCGATCTTCCAGATTCGCCAGCTTTGTGAATTCCGTCTCAGCGATTTTGTGTGCCGGGATTCCCGTCCACAGTTCGATCACCTTCGACAGATCATCACTTGTCACCTGCACATCGTCCAGTTTCTTGGCAGCCTCTTCAATGCTGGCATCCAGGCGAATCCGCTCGCCCTTTACCTGTGCCAGTTCCTCATAATTGATCTCTGTTTCGTCTTCCAGTGCCTTTTCTTTCTGCTCCAGCTCTTCCTTTTTCTGCATCAGCGTATCATACGCCTCGATTTCCGGAGAGCGCAGATTGGTGCAGGCACAGCTTTCGTCCAGCAGGTCGATTGCCTTATCCGGCAGGAAACGGTCTGTGATATAGCGTTCCGCCAGAACAGCGCAGAGACGAATCATTTCCGGAGAAATGTGTACCCGATGATAGGACTCGTAGTACTTTGCAATGCCGTTCAGCACCTCAACGGTCTCGTCAATGGTCGGCTCGTTGACAGTAACCGGCTGGAAACGGCGTTCCAGCGCAGAATCCTTTTCGATATACTTGCGGTATTCTTCAAATGTTGTTGCACCGATCACCTGGATCTCGCCACGGGAAAGCGCCGGTTTCAGAATGTTCGCCGCATTCATAGAGCCTTCGGAATTTCCTGCGCCGACCAGATTGTGAACCTCGTCAATAAACAGGATGATGTTTCCCTCCTGCTTTACCTCTGCGATCAGACCCTTGACACGGCTTTCGAACTGCCCACGGAATTGTGTTCCGGCAACCAGCGAGGTCAGATCCAGCAGGTATACCTGCTTGTTTTTCAAGTGCATCGGAACATTTCCGGAATGAATCCGCAAAGCGATTCCCTCGGCGATGGCGGTTTTGCCGACACCAGGTTCACCGATCAGACAAGGATTGTTTTTGGTGCGGCGGGACAGAATCTGAATCACACGTGCGATTTCCTTGTCCCGTCCGATCACTGCATCCAGTTTTCCGTCGGCAGCACGCTGGCTCAGATTGGTGCAGTAGTTCCCCAGGAATTTCAGCTCCTTTTTCCGCTTGGAGCGGCGCTCCCGGCGGGGAGAATCCGGAACTTCGGTATAGTCTGCCTGGGGTACATCCTCGTCACCCTTTGCCGGCACTCCCCCGTTTTGCAGGCTTTCCAATGCCTTTCCGGTATCCTTAATCATGTTCTGCAAAAACTGCGGCATCACACCGGAACCTCCCATTTCAAAACTGTCACCATCCATCATGTCCATCATCTGATTCGAGATCTGTTCCAGTTCCTCGTCAGAGATTCCCATTTGTTTCATATATTCATCAATCTGCGGCACGTGCATTTCCTTTGCACATACCAGACACAGACCATCGTTTTTCTTTTTATCCCCCTGCATTGCCGTGATAAAGACAACCGCAGGACGCTTTTTGCATCTGCTGCATAGCATCATATTTTCTACACACCTTTCCTATTTTTGTTTTGTGTCGATTCATACAGAAATACGGTCACTTCTGTATGAACGCAATCTGGTATATATACTGAAATAAAACTGATTTTCGGATGATCGCTTCGTTGAAAAAAGCAAGCTGATCGCCGCCTTGACGGACAAGCCACCCCGTGAGCTTTCCCATCAGCACCAGCAGGAACACCGCCTGCACGCCGCCGACTGCGGCGCCCAGCGTCTGGTCTGTCAAATGACCGCTTTCTGTGCGGCGCATCGCAGACAGCCCTTTTATTATACCTTGAATCAGAGCAGAAATCAAGAGAAATAGAACTGAAAAAGTAAATGTTTTAACAATCGAAACTACTACAGGCTGCACGTACATCTCTGTCAGTTTTGCTGCCGCCTGGTGCGTATCACCGGACAGCACCAATGCCGCCGACTGCACCGCACGGTTTTGCAGTTCCTGCGAATCCTGTTTGGGCAAAATCGCCTCGCTCATCCAGTCGGGCAGCCCGGTAAACATCTGCGATGCGGCACTGTCGATGCTTTGCGACAGTCCCTGCCGCAGCAGTTCCGCAGGCAGACCGGTTTTCTGAGACACAACTGTGTACAGCTGATCGGTCGCACTGTCCGGATGATCGGCAATCTGCTGCAATGACGCATCGTCCAGCTGCACACCGTATGCGTTCAGTGTCTGCTGGATGCTGTCCGCCAAATGGTACTGCTCCATCTTCTGTTCCAGAATCGCAGCGCATGGCTCTGCCAGCCAGCGATTGTAAACCAATTCTGCCGCCGGCTGTGCCAGAACGCCGGACAGCAGCAGTGCAGCGCCGTAGCCGAGCAGACCGGCAGCAGTTCGGATCAGTCCCCTGCGCCATCCGCCCCAGATACAGAGCGTCACAATTGCAATCACTGTCAGATCGTACAGCCACCATGTCTGATTCATCCAAGTTTCCATGTACTACTCCTTAAAGTCTACACGGTCGATCTGGTCGTATCCCAACAGGAAGAGGTATCCGTCCTGCTTGAGGAAAGAGGTATATGCACCCTCCAGCTTTACAGTCGCAATGGCATCTCCGGAAAAGGCATAGGAAGTGATGTTTCCCGGACTCATTACGATGGCATCTCCGTCAAAGACACGCACCAGTTCGGCGCTACTGTCAATGGATATCACCTTCGGGCTGGAGACCGACTGATCCAGGAGAACAAGCGAGGTATTCCGCTTTTGGTCGTCCTGGATAATCAGTGCCGCTTTGCCGTTTTCCAGATCTGCACTGACCAGTGTACCATTATAATTATACGTACCCAGCATTTCGCCGGTACTGCTATAATATGCACACGCTGTATTTCCCACGACACACAGCTTATCATTCGAAGAAAAACCGGATTTTACGCTCATTGTCTCCAGCGGCATGGAAGTCCACTGGGTATCCACCTGGTGAAACAGTACGCTGGTGATCGTACTGTTCATCACACCGTTTTCCACCTGGACAGACGTAAAGCAAAATCCGTCGTTGTCCTTGTGGAACGCTATGTCTACCACATATTCCACGCAGTTTCGCTGATAGATGCGCTTTCCTGTATTGTCGTACACCAAAATAGAACAAGCATAGGAACTGGATTCCGTAATCAGTGCAACTGTTCCGTTGTCGCTGACCGTACCGGAAATAATATCGTTGTCCACTGACTTGCTGTAGACATTCTTATGTTTGGTATCCAGACGGAACGAAGTGCCGCCGCTCTCATACAGCAGGGCGTATTTTCCGCCGGAACACATCATGGCATTCTGAAATGCGTGCTGCCGGGTATCACCGGAATCTCCGTGCAGAGAATAGGTATCCAGGTAGGCATCATGCAGCAAAAACAGTGTGTCATCTACAATGTCTGCCTGATAGCTGGAACTGCCGGAGATGGTCAGCGGAAAGTTGCCCTCTGCCAGAGTGCCGTCGTTCTGTGTCACGGAATCATAGCGGCTGCCGATGCCCTCCAGCTTGGGAATCCACATATCCCGCTGTACATACAGATAGCCGCAAAAGCCGACGATCAGCAGAAATAACAGTAAGTTGCGAAATGCACGCAGTTTGCTGCGGCGCTTTCGCTTTTCGATCATATCATCAGAATCATGATTCATAAGCTTTTTGATCTTCTCCTTTCCGACAGACACCGAAATTTATTCTCTAAAATACATCCTCATAAAATACCCGGTTCAGATACAAACCATGTGCCTGTGCGGTGATTCCGGCGAGGACACGATTTCTGGATGCCAGAAGTGCATCCAGTTCTGAGACGGCGATCCGTCCCTCATTGACGCTGAGGAGCGTCCCCACCAGAATCCTAACCATATTATACAAAAATCCATTCCCTTTGACAAGCAGAATCACGGTATTCCCCTGCTTTTCTATGGTAATGTCGTAGATTGTACGAATTGTATTCTGCTTTTCTGTGCAGTTTGTACAAAACGTTGCAAAGTCGTGTGTCCCGATAAAATGCTGTGCCGCCTCCTGCATCAGAGGAATGTCCAGCTTGCGGCGATAGAGCAGTTCCAGATCTGTTGTAAAGGGATTCTTGCTTTCGCTGTTGTGGATCCGGTACATATATTCTTTTGCCTTACAGCTGAACCGGGCGTGAAAGTCCGCCGGCATCTCCTCCACCCGATAAATGGAAATATCCTCCGGCAGATAGCCGCAGGCACCACGGATAAAGTTGCGCTCTGGCAGCTGCTTTTCCGTCTGCATGGTAAAGCAGTATTCTTTTGCGTGTACCCCGGTGTCTGTCCGGGAACAGCCCTGAATGGTGACCGGTTCATTGAAAAGCTTGGAAAGCGCTGTTTCCACCACTTCCTGCACCGTGATTCCATTGGGCTGACGCTGGAATCCGTGATAGTTTGTCCCACGGAATCCCATGGTCACTTTCAAATTTCTCATGTTTCCGTGTCCTCCGCATCGTTATGTATTATCTCTTTTACGTTCTGTTGCGCTGCCACAGGCTGCAAAAAAGGTTTCCCTCGTTTATGTTCGATCACCGCCAAAACGATGAGCAGCAGCACTGCGCCCGTTGTAGCACACGCCCCTGCCGCAAAGCCCTTCGGGCAATAGTGCAGCGAAATGGTATGCGTTCCGGCTGTGACCGGCACAGCGATCATGGCATTACCGATGGGCGTGATCGCTGTTTTGACGCCGTCTACCTCTGCCTGCCAGCCTTCCTCATACGGAATGGAAAAATAGCAGAGGCCGTCCTGTGATGCGGTGAGTGAACCGCTGAGTTTTGTGTCTGTAAATTCTGTGATCTGGATTCCACCGGACTGCAGCTTAGCGTAACCCTCTTCCAGGGCTGCAAGGTTTAGCTGATACACATAGACCATGGCCGTTCCGGTGACAGAATCTGCCGGCAGTGAAACGGAAACGCTTGCAGTCTCACTGCCCGAAAATGTTCCCATGGGGAAAATATAACCTTGATTGCCGTTGTTATACGACCCTGCAAAACTGTCGTTGCGCAGAACTGAAATACTGGAGCCATTGGGAAGGCTCATATACCCATACAGCGTTCCGTCCACCGGAAGTTTATAATTATATTGCAGCTTTCTGGTTTCTGCGCCGGCGTCTGCCTGGTAGGTATAGCTGCCGTAGCCGTTTTTCGTGGCATCTGCACCCTCATACAAAACGCTGTCTACCTCCATCCGGGTGAACAGCGGCGTTTCAACTCCGGTTGCCAGACGGAACAAGGTATTCTGATTGTCAAATGGATTGCCGTCCGGGGCAGCGGCATAGTCCTGCAGCGAAGCTGCTGTCCAGAATCCAACCGGCAGATCATACTGATTCTGATAGGAATAGCACGCTCCCTCAGATGCAAGCTGCTGCCATTCCTGCAAATCCAGCACAGAACCGCTCCGGCTTATTAGATAGCGGATTCCGGAAAAGGCATTGCTGACCGGCGTACCGCCGCCATAGTAGTAGCGGTTCCCTGCCTCAGATGCCGGAACGCCGATAGCACGCATCCACTTTGTCACACTCTCATTCGCTGTGGAAGAAAACTGCGACAGTCCGTGATAACCGTACAGCGCCGGGTCATTCAGCGTGTACCAGGAAGAAAGCTCTGTCCGATAGAAAAGGCTGTCATCCTGTTCCCTAATCTGCGCCAGCAGTGATTCCACTTCTTCATGCTGTGTCGGGTAACTGAGGTAATCTGAGGTGGACACGGTTTCTGTTCCAAGTTTTACATTCTGGAACATTTCAAATGCAAGAACGATGGAAAGCGAAAGATACAGCAGTTTTTTTCCGAAAATCTCCCGGAAAAACAGCAGCAGGATCACAGCATACAGGAGCATGACTGCTACAGACCAGTACACCGCCTGGTTTTCCTGCACATTGTAGGAGACGGCAAATACCAGCACAGCCATAACCAGCATCGCCAGAATGTCCCAGACCTTGAACTTTTCTTCCAATGCCGCAAGAAAGGCACGGTAGCCTACAGTCAGCAGCACAAAGGAGAACAAGAACGAAAAACGATATGGGAGCATATTCGGGAAGTGAAAGCCGTGCCAGATGTAGTTCAGCACGTTGCAGTTACAGCTGATAAGCAGGAATGCCAGCACCAGAATTGCCCCGACTTTTTCCCGTATCCGGATAGCTGCAGAGCGCAGGAACGGCCCCATCAGCGCCAGCGACAGCACGCCGCAAGCCAGATTCGGCAAGCCGTCCTTTGCCGTCGGCTCATGGAAACTGATGAGGTCTGCCGCAAGCGTGCGCCAGCTCTCATAGAACTGCACCGTGGTCGGGAAAATGTTATTGACGCTATAGGTCAACTGCAACGCATAGTATGCCGGCAAAAGCACGATCGCCGCCAATGCACCGCCCAGCAGAGATCCCAGCAGCATTGCAATGGTACGCCCCGGCAGCTGTGCCGGTTTCAGATAGAACACGCATAGGCACACGTAGGCGATCACTGCAAAAATGCAGGTGAACATACCGATATAAAAATTGGTGAAAAGAGAAAGTCCCAGAGCGACCACATAGAGACGGTATTTTCCGTCACGCACCAGGTAAACCAAGCCCAGCACCACGAGCGGCAAAAGTGCAACTGTATCCATCCAGATGATGTTCCAGTAGTAGCCCAGGATGTAGCTGCAAAGCGCATACATCACAGCAAAAAGGCAGATGGAAAAGTCATCTCTGCGAAATGTTCCACGGAGAAACAGCGCAAAAAACAAGCCGGCACAGCCGATTTTCAGGAGAAGTACCACTGTGACTGCTTCACGCAGAATGGATTCAGGAACCAGAACGGTGAGCAGATTCAGCGGACTTGCCGCATAATACGCAAAAATGGAGAGAAAGTTTGTCCCCATACCGGAATCCCAGGTATACAAAAGAGAACCGCCGCTCCGGAGTTTTTCATGCAGCAGCCGCAGAAACGGATAATATTGATGCCAGAAATCTGTCACCAGTATTTGTCTGTCTCCAAAGGGGTGTACCTGCTGCAGGACAAATCCCACCGCCAAAAGCAGCATCGGGATGCAAAACGACAGCAGCAAAACCAATCTTCCGCAGCTTTTCTTTCCGGGTTTTCCGGAGGCGGTTGTCTCGGACAGCGTTGCGTTCATGAAAATGTCTCCTTACCAGATGATTTTGACAGCAACTGCCGCAGCAAACAGCAGCACTGTGACTGTCATTGCGATATAGTCCCGGCTCGCCGCATGGAGCTGGCGCATCTTGGTGCGCCCTGCCTCGCCACGATAGCACCGGCACTCCATTGCCGTTGCAAGCTCTTCTGCACGGTGAAAAGAGGACACCAGCAGCGGAACCAGAATCGGCACCAGTGCCTTGGCACGCTGCACCAGATTTCCCTCGCTAAAGCTTGCACCTCTCGCCTTCTGGGCTGTCATGATCTTGTCCGTTTCTTCCAGCAGCGTCGGAATAAAGCGGAGGGAAATCGTCATCATCATTGCAAAGGTATGCACCGGAACGTGCAGCTTTTTCAACGGCGACAGCAGACGCTCAATGGCGTCTGTCAAGGCAATGGGCGATGTGGTATAAGTCAGCAGAGATGAACCGGCAAGCAGCACGATGATGCGTGTCACCATCAGTATTGCCGTCCGCACGCCGCCTTCGGTCAGTTTTAGAAAATGCCATTTCCAGTAAACATCGCCACTGTCTACCATGAGCAGATCCAGAACTGCGGTAATCATCAGAACCGGAATCAGCGGCTTGATGCTTTTCCAGATCAGCCTAACGGGAATTTTGGAAAACGACAGTGCCAGGATGCAGAATACAACGCCGAATAAGATCGAATACAGATGCTGTCCCATAAACAGCATTGCAATAAACAGCAGCGTCATAATAATCTTGAACCGGGGATCCATGCGATGCACCGGACTGGAGCCTGGGAAATATTGTCCGATGGTAATGTCTTTCAGCATTGTCACTGTTCCCCTTTCTTCCGGTACCATGCGATCAGCTGTTCTTTCGCCTGCTCTACCGTGAAAATATCTTCCGTCAGCGGGATTCCCTTTGCCCGGAGCGCATTGCAGACACGGGTGATCTGCGGCACAGCCAGTCCGATCGCCTGTAGTTCTTGTGAACGGCGAAATACATTTTCTACCGTACCGTAGCAGAACACCTTTCCGGCGTTCATTACCAGAATCTGCTGTGCGTGGCGTGCCACATCTTCCATGCTATGAGAGACCAGCAGAATCGTTGCTCCGGTCTGTCGGCGGTACGCCTTGATCTCCTCCAGGATCTCTTCCCTGCCACGGGGATCCAACCCGGCGGTCGGCTCGTCCAGAATCAATACTTCCGGCCGCATCGCCATAACACCGGCGATCGCCACACGGCGTTTCTGACCGCCGGACAGCAAAAAGGGCGACTGCTCCAGAATGTCATCCGATAAACCGACAATGGCAGCCGTTTCCTTTACCCGTGCCTGGACTTCTTCCTCCGCCAGCCCCATGTTTCGGGGCCCGAATGCAATATCCTTTGCTACGGTCTCCTCAAAGATCTGGTATTCCGGATACTGGAACACCAGTCCGACCCGAAACCGCACCTGGCGCATCTGCGCCTTTTCTGCCCAGATATCCTTTCCGTCCAGAAGGATGCTTCCCTCAGTCGGTTTCAGCAGTCCGTTCAGATGCTGTATCAATGTGGACTTACCAGATCCAGTATGCCCGATGATACCCACAAAAGAGCCGGACTCTATTTCCAGATCCACATGGTCAACCGCTGTTTTTTCAAAAGGAGTGCCGATACCATAGCGGTATGTCAGTCCTTTGGTCTGTATCGTTGCCAACTGCCCACCTCATTTCACGCCATGCACTTGAGAATTGCATCCACACACGCATCTTCGCTGATAATATGACCATCCAAAGGCATACCGGCTTTTTGGAGTTCATACACCAGTTCTGTCACCTGCGGCACATCCAGACCCACCGTTTTCATTTCTTCCACATGAGAAAAGACCTCTGCCGGCGTGTCATCCAGCAAGATGTTTCCGTCATCCATGACAATAACACGGTCAGCCTGTGCGGCCTCTTCCATATAATGCGTAATCAGAATTACGGTAATGCCGTAATTCCGGTTCAGCATCCGAACGGTTTTCATCACTTCCATGCGCCCCTTAGGGTCAAGCATTGCCGTCGGCTCGTCCAGGACGATACAAGACGGACGCATGGCAATGATGCCGGCAATGGCGATACGTTGTTTTTGTCCGCCGGACAGCTGATTCGGTGCGTGCATCCGATATTCATACATTCCAACCGCTTTCAGGGCATCGTCCACCCGTTCCCGAATCGTTTCCGGCGGCAGCCCCAGATTTTCCGGTCCGAACGCCACATCTTCCTCCACGATCGTTGCAACGATCTGGTTGTCCGGATTCTGAAACACCATGCCCACGTGCTGTCGGATGTCGTACAGCTTTTCTTCATTGCAGGTGTCCATGCCGGAGACCCACATCTTGCCGCCGGTGGGCAGCAGAATTGCGTTCATATGCTTTGCCAGCGTGGACTTTCCGCAGCCATTATGCCCCAGAACCGCCACAAAAGAACCGAGCTGAAAAGTCATCGACAGATCTTTCAGAATCTCCGGTGAGACGGCTTTTCCCTCTTCATCTGTATAGTGAAATGACAGGTGTTCTGCCATGATCTGGTTTTCCATGGTATTTCTCCTTTGCGACATTATTTTCGCCGCATTGCAAGCAGCAGAATCACAACAAGTACGACAACGCCGGCGGCAAACAGCCCGTACGGCGCAAGAAAACGAAACATTTCCCACACACCCTCCGGCGGCATTCCGTAGACATAGCGGCGATCCAGGTACTGGATCCCGGCAGCAAATCCGTCTGCTGCCAGGGCGCAAATGCCCAGGAGCAGAACAATCCATTGTTCCCGATGCACGTTATCGTTTCCAGATGGCAGTTGAGCCGCAGGGCAGCACCATGCCGCTTTCTTCGACCGGCAGACCAATCTCGTCTGCGGTCACATCGCCGCCGAATTTCGGCTTTAACACGCTGCCCAGCAGATACCCCATTACCGCCGGAGAAAGTCCGGTGGTATAGCTGTTGAGCAGGAAGAACAGCGGATCATCCGAAAGCACGCCGGAACAGAGCTCTACCAGATCGTAGATGTTCTCTTCCAGTTTCCAGACTTCGCCGCCTGGTCCTCTGCCATAGCTGGGCGGATCCATAATGACGGCATCGTATTTTCTGCCGCGGCGGATCTCTCTCGCCACAAACTTTTCGCAGTCATCCACGATCCAGCGAATGGGCTTTTCCGTCAGACCGGACAGCGCCGCATTTTCTCTTGCCCACTGCACCATGCCTTTGGATGCGTCCACATGGCAGACAGATGCCCCGGCAGAGGCACACGCCAGCGTTGCGCCGCCGGTATAGGAAAACAGGTTCAGTACAGAAATCGGTCTGCCGGCGCTGCGAATCTGCTCCGCCATCCAGTCCCAGTTTACTGCCTGCTCCGGAAACAATCCGGTGTGCTTGAATCCGGTGGGCTGAATCTTAAAGGTGAGTCCCAGCGGTTCATAGTCCATTTCCCAGGAGGTAGGCAGCTTTTTGGCGAATGCCCAGCTGCCGCCGCCGGAGGATGAACGGCTGTAGTGACCGTCTGCCTTTTTCCAGCCCGGATGCTTTTTCGGGGTTTTCCAGATGATCTGCGGATCGGGCCGCACCAGTGTGACACCATGCCAGCTTTCCAGCTTTTCCAGCTGGGAGGTATCTAATATACGATATTGTTTCCAACCATTTGCTATTCTCAATTTCGGGCTACTCCTTTATTTGCTTATGATGCGGCAAAAATCTTTACCTGCTCTGTGATTGCCTGTGCAGCGGTCTCGATCTGCGCTGCATCCTTTCCCTCGACCATAACACGAATGAGCGGCTCTGTTCCGCTTTCCCGAACCAGGATGCGTCCGTTTTCGCCCAGGATGGCAGTGTATTTTTCGATCATTGCAGCGATATCGGCGTCGTCCTGCCACAGACCTTTCTTCTGCGGCTGAATGGTGACATTATACAGCACCTGCGGGAATGTCTCCATCAGACTTGCCACTTCGCTCATCTTCTTGCCGGATTTCTTCAGAATCTCCAGGAGCTTGATGCCGGAAAGCTCGCCGTCGCCAGTGGTTGCCTCATCCAGGAAGATGATGTGTCCGCTCTGTTCGCCGCCGATGTTATAGCCGCCGGCAAGCATCTCTTCCAGCACGTAGCGGTCGCCGACCTTTGTCGCCTTGGCATCGATCTGATTTGCCTTTGCAAAGTGGAAAAAGCCCAGGTTGGTCATAACGGTAACTACTGCTGTATCCTTTTTCAGCTTGCCCTCCTGCTGCAGCGCCTGTGCGCAGATCGCAATGATCTTATCGCCGTCTACCAGCACTCCGTTTTCATCGACAGCCAGACAGCGGTCTGCGTCGCCGTCAAATGCCAGACCCAGGTCGCAGTCATGCTCCTTTACATATGCCATGAGGTTTTCCATATGGGTAGAGCCGCAGTTTTTGTTGATGTTTGTGCCGTCCGGAGATGCGCTGAGCATATGTACTTCTGCACCCAGACGTGTAAAGAGTTCCTCTGCCGTGGTGGAAGAGCTGCCGTTTGCGCAGTCCAGCGCCACACGGATGCCGGAGCAGTCTGTTGCAACACAGCCTGCCAGGTAAGAGATATAGTCCTCCTTGGCGTTGGTGTACTCAGAGATCGCACCGACACGGATATCGGACTGCAGCTCGATTTTTTCCGGGTGATCCAGAATCAGCGCCTCGATCTCTTCTTCGGTAGCATCCGGCAGCTTATAGCCGGTAGCTGCAAACAGCTTGATGCCGTTGAACTCCACACTGTTATGGGATGCAGAGATCATAACGCCTGCATCTGCACCGTGTGTCCGTACCAGATATGCCACAGCCGGCGTGGGAACTACGCCCAGCTTGACTGCCTCTGCCCCGACAGAACAGATTCCGGCGCAGAGGGCTGCCTCCAGGATATCCGAAGAGATACGGGTATCTTTTCCGATAAAGATCTTCGCCCGGTGCTTTGCCTCTTTTGTCAGTACCAGAGCCGCTGCTCTGCCGATCTGCATTGCCATTTCACAAGTCAGTTCTGTGATGGCAACTCCTCTTGCGCCATCTGTTCCAAATAATCTGCCCATGATCTTATTTCCTTTCGTTCTGTCAAAAATATATTTCAGGCGATACTGCGCAAAATCCGCTTTTCGGCTTTGTGCCGCATCCCATTCAGCTGAACTTTTCATTCAGCAGAAAGTGTCATTTGTCCATCCATGCCGCCGGCATCCGGCTGCTGATAGCCCAGATGCTGGTATGCCAGCGCTGTGGCACAGCGTCCCCGTGGTGTTCTCGCCAGGAATCCCAGCTGCATCAGATACGGCTCGCACACATCCTCCAGCGTCACTGTCTCTTCGCCCAGGGCGGATGCCAGGGTTTCCAGTCCCACCGGACCACCGCTGTATCCCTTGATAATCATTTCCAGCATACGGCGGTCGTTGCTGTCCAGCCCCAGTTCGTCGATTTCCAGACGATCCAGCGCCATATGTGCGATCTCCTGTGTGATCTCGCCGTTGCCCATTACATCTGCAAAGTCACGCACACGCTTGAGCAGACGGTTTGCAATACGAGGTGTTCCTCTGGCACGGCTTGCGATCTCCATTGCGCCGTCTATGGAGCATGGGATCTTCAAGAGCATGGCGCTGCGGCGAACAATGTCCGTCAGCTGCTCAGTGGTGTAGAGTTCCAGCCGCAGGATCACGCCGAAACGGTCACGGAGCGGACTGGAAAGCTGACCGGCACGAGTGGTTGCGCCAACCAATGTAAACGGGTTCAGATCAACACGCAGAGAGCGTGCCGACGGTCCCTTTCCCATGATAATATCAATGGCGTGATCCTCCAGAGCCGGGTACAGAATTTCCTCGACCTGTCGATTCAGCCGGTGGATCTCATCGATAAACAGGACGTCATTGGGCTGAAGATTGGTCAGTATCGCTGCCAGATCCCCTGCCTTTTCAATTGCCGGTCCTGTTGTAACACGCAGATTAACGCCCATTTCGTGGGCAATGATAGAGGACAGTGTGGTCTTGCCCAGTCCCGGAGGACCATAGAGCAGGACGTGATCCAGGGGATCGCCACGGCGCTTTGCTGCCTCAATGTAGACCGCCAGGTTTTCTTTCACCTTATCCTGTCCGATATATTCCACAAGCGTCTGCGGGCGCAGGGACACTTCCACTTCGTGGTCTTCTTCCACTTCACGTGGTGTCACCATCCGCTCCTCAAACTGCATATCGCTGGTCTCGATCATCTTGTCTCACTCCTCTCTCAGAAATTGCGCTGTTTTCCAAATTCCTGCAATGTCAGCCGAATCAGTTCCGACGCCGACAGAGACGGGTCGAGTTTTGCCACAATGGGTGCCACTTCACTCTGGGTGTAGCCCAGTGTCACAAGCGCCTCGATTGCCTCGCCCACACTGCCGGCAGACTGAGATGCCGCCGCCACTTCTTCCACGCCGGATCCGGCAAACAAGCCGGCAGCGCCGCCGGCGATCTTGTCTTTCAGTTCCATCACAATGCGCTGTGCCGACTTTGCCCCGATGCCCTTGGCACGGGTCAGTGCCTTGCTGTCTCCGGAGGCGACCGTCAGCAGGAACTGATCTGGTGACAGATCGGACAAAATGGAAAGCGCTGCCTTTGGTCCGACGCCGGAAACGGAGGTCAACAGCTGAAAGCACTGCAGCTCCTGCTGAGTGGAAAAGCCAAACAGTTCGACTGCATCTTCCCGGACGCTCATTGCAGTATATAGAAACACGGTGTCTCCTATGCTGCCCAGCTGTCCGAGGGTATAAAGTGTTGTTCGGCAGGCATACCCTACGCCGCCGCATTCTACGACAGCCATAGTGGGTTCCTTTGCGATCAATTTTCCATGCACGTTGTATATCATATCGTATCTCCTGCCTGAATCGTTCTCTTTTGTAATTGTACGCCGGTTGCGCAGTGTCCATGACAAATGGCAAGCGCCAGCGCATCCGCTGCGTCATCCGGTTTCGGGATCTGCGCCAGTTTCAGAATGCGCCGGGTCATATCCATGACCTGCCGCTTTTCCGCTTTGCCGTATCCGACAACCGCCTGTTTCACCTGCAGCGGTGTGTATTCATACATCGGGATCTGGTGCTGTTCTGCGCAAAGGACGATGACGCCACGAGCCTGTGCCACGTCGATCACCGTCTTTTGGTTTGACGTGAAGTACAGGCGTTCGATGGCGATACAGTCCGGCTGAAACCGTTTCAGCAAGTAATCTAAATCGTCATAAATTGCCGTCAGCCGTGCTGCAAACCGAGTCCCTGCCTCTGTGGTGATTGCACCGTATTCCAGCGGTGTGAAATCCGCACCGTGATAGGATACAATGCCGAACCCCACAATGGCATAGCCGGGGTCGATTCCTAAAATGCGCATCGTATCTGCCTCCTCTGTTTGTGATAAGATCCGGAGCAGGCTTTCCGTACCGCCCATCCCTGCTGTTGTTTTTGCACGTACATTTCATTATAGCACAAAACCGATGTCGTTTTCAATAGCTATTCAAAATTTTATCTTGATTTTTGAAAAAAAATTATGTATAATGGTATGTGGTATGATTGGAACAGTACCGTTTGCTCTGTCTTTGACTGGAGAAAGCGGTTTTGAATACAAATTCCCTTCACAGAAAGGAACGCAACATGGAATTAAGTGAAATTCGCAACGAAATCGACAAGCTGGACAAACAGATTCAGAACCTATTTGAAGAGCGTATGCTCCTGTGCCAGGATGTGGCACGCTATAAAAAGGCACACAATATGCCGGTATTTCAAGCCGGACGGGAACAGCAGATCCTGGATCGGGTAGAAAGCAATGCCAGAGACGGACTGGGTCTGGCATCCCGTACCATGTTCGCCAACATGATGAGCATTAGCTCCCAGCTACAGCAGAAAATGCTGGTCGCTGCGGAAGATGCACCGGAATTCAAAATGCCCCGCATGAAAAATGCTGTCCGCATCGGATGCCAGGGAACAGTCGGCGCAAACTCTGAAACTGCCGCACAGGCGTTTTTCCCGGAGCGGAACATCCAGTTCTACCCCACTTTTGAACAGGTGTTTGAGGCGGTGGAGTCCGGCGAACTGGAATACGGTGTGCTGCCCATCTACAACAGCACATCCGGCACGGTGACACAGACGGTTGACCTCATGGGAAAGTACAGTTTCTTCATCACCGCCATGAACCAGGTAGAAGTGGCACACTGTCTCGCCGCACTGCCCGGCGCATCCTTAGAGAGCATTCAAAATGTCTACTCGCATCCGCAGGCGCTGTCTCAGTGCAGTGACTTCCTGGATGCACGTCACCTGCATCCAAAGGATTTCAGCAACACTGCCACTGCCGCAAAAATGGTGGCGGAATCGGGCGATACCACGATCGCTGCGATCTGCTCTGAAGAATGTGCCAAGCACAATCATCTGGAAATTCTGGCATCCCGCATTTCCAATGTTGTACCGAATTTCACACAGTTTATCTGCATCACCAAGGATATGGAAGTGGCAGAGGACGCATCTGTCATCTCCGTCATGCTCTCCATCCCGAACGAACCCGGCAGTCTGAGCCGTATTCTGAACAAGTTCTTCTTATACGGTCTGGATATGGTCAAGATCGAAAGCCGACCGATCCGGGACGGCAGTTTCGATGTTATCTTCCACATCGACTTCAAGGGAAATCTGAGAGACCGCAGCATTGCCGCTTTTCTGAACGACCTGTGCAAAAGCTGCCGGGATTTCAAGCTTTTGGGAAATGCGGTCGTGATGGCATAAGACAGCGCATCATTGCCAACTGCAAGCAGCCTGCAAAAAAATGCAGGCTGCTTTTTTTATGCCGATATCACATTTTCGGTGCATCGCCACGCATTAGCGTAGAACGATATTCGGACTCCCGGAACTGTCTCGGTGTCACACCAACTTTTTTGGAAAACACCTGAATGAAATGGCTCTGCGAAGAAAATGCCAGCAGATTGGCGATCTCCGCATAGCTGCGCTCCGAAAACTGGAGCATCTGTTTCGCCGTCTGGATCTTCTGATCCAGGATGTAGTCATGCAGCGTACAGCCCATCTGTTCCCGGAAGAGCCGGGACAAATAGCTGGGATGCAGATGCACTTCCTCCGCCAGGTCTTCGGTGGTGATCTTCTCGTGCATATGCGCATAGATGTAATTCAGGCAAAGTGTAACCGGTTTGGAACAGACCGGCTTATTTTTGATCTGCTGCATCCGTTTTGCATAGTCCATGCACGCCGCATCGTGCAGTTCCTCCACCAGATCAATGGTAGTTGCCTCGTCCACCTTGTGGATATAGAAGTCGCTCATCCGGTATGCCTGTTCTCCCGGCATTCCGCCCTCGATGCAGAAACGAGTTACCATTGCCAGAGAAATAATACAGTGATACCGAAAATTCTGCACCAAATCTGTGGAAAGTCTGGTTTTCATGGCAATGTGCCGGTATTGTCCGGACTTTAGATTTTTCTCAACGCTCGCCACATCGCCCTGCTGCACCTGGTTATAGAACACGAATTCCACCTCCGGCGGTTCGTGCTGTATAAAGTCCTCCTGCCGCTCCTGCTCTGCATTTTGCCATTCTGTTTCGATTTTTGTCATTTCAGTAATTCCCCCATTTGAAAATATGAAAAATACGCAAATTTTATTTTCCCACGAAATCTGTCCTAGAATCTTAACGGTCATATTTCTTTTGCATTCCGCAATTTTTTGACAAAACGAAAAGTGATATACCAAAAAGTTTTCTGCCGCATCCCACAGATTCCATAATGCTATACCAGAAAAAAGCAAGCAACATCCAGGAATTTTCCATTGGTTTGCCATTCCGGAAGATGTTCTTTCCTCTGTTGTAATATTATATCATATTTCTATAAAAAAAGCAAGTTTTTTGGTATCATTTTTTTGATATTCCTCGTAAAATGAAAATGCAGATAAATCTTGGGAGCAGTGTCCTATGGAATAATTTGGGCGATTCCAGCTGTTCCCGAAAGCTCCTGGTTCTATTTGAAACAAAAGGCTACTGCTGGAACATACTGCATACCGTATGAAAATATGTAGTACAGGCAATGAGACACAATATGTTCCAATCTATGTGACAGGAGGTCATCATCATGCGAATTTGGGAAGGTTTTCAGCATGGTATCAATTTTGGCGGATGGCTCTCGCAGGGAGAACATTCCGACAAACACTACGAAACATTTTTGACAGAAACCGACTTTGCAGTCGCTGCACGCTGGGGACTGGATCATGTCCGTATCCCGGTAGACTATGAACTGGTCGAAACGGAAGGCGGCATTCAAAAAGAAAGCGGATTTCAATGGATCGCACAGTGCATTACATGGTGCAGAAAATATGGTCTGCACATGATCTTGGATCTGCACAAGACAGCCGGATACACCTTTGACGATCCGATCCACTCCGATGAATTTTTCACCAACCCGGCTTTGCAGGCTCGTTTCATTTCTCTGTGGCAGGAATTCGCAAAGCGCTACGGCAAGGATCACGATGTTGTGGCATTTGAACTGCTGAATGAAATTGTCAATGCAGAATCGGCAGAGTCATGGAACCGCATCGCCGCAAATGCAGTTGCTGCCATTCGTTCCGTGGCACAGAAAAACTACATTCTGATCGGCGGCATTCATCACAACGGCGCAGACGGCGTTCCCCTTCTGGATGCGCCGGCAGACTCCAGGATCGTGTACAATTTCCACTGCTATGAGCCGATCGTCTTTACCCATCAGACAGCATCCTGGGCAAAGGGAATGCCACGGAATTTCCACATCAAGTATCCGGATGATCTGGCAGCATACCGCCGTCATTCCGCTGCATTCAACAAGCAGTATATCAAGGCTTTTCTCCACGAAGGCATTCAGGATGTAGAGGCATCCTTCTTCGAGGCAAACTTTGCCCCGGCAATCGCAGCGGCTGAAAAGTACGATATTCCGCTGTACTGCGGCGAATATGGTGTAATCGACCAGGCGGATACGGAAAGTACGCTGCACTGGTACCGCACCATCACATCCGTATTTGACAAGTATCACATCGGTCGTGCCGCATGGACATATAAGGGAATGGACTTCGGTCTGACGGATTCTCACATGAATCCCATTCTGCCCCAGGTACTGCCCCTATTGTAAGTAAATCATATCAAGTCAAGCTGTTCTGTCCGCTGAAATGCCAGCAGGGCAGCTTTTTTGTTTCCCCGGAAATGCACACTTTACAAGCGGCAAAATTCGTGGTATAATATAGGCAGTACTATTTTATAAATAGTGTTGCTGAAAATGTACACAACAGACGATGGAGGTCCATATGGTAACAAACGACGGCACGATCATCAAAATCAAACACGATATCCTATGTGAGGTGGCAAAGCTGGTCTTTGCCGGAAAATTTGAAGAGGAAAAAGAAGAACTCCCCTACCGGATGATGCCCGGTCCGAAAGCAAAATACCGCTGCTGCGTCTATAAAGAGCGTGAGATCGTCCGTCAGCGCATCCGCCTGGCAGAGGGAAAATCGCCGCAGGGTGCGCACAACAACCTTGTGGTACAGGTCGTGCAGGCTGCCTGTGAGGACTGTCCCATCTCCCGTTATGTCGTTACCGACAACTGCCAGAAGTGCATGGGCAAAGCCTGTCAGCAGTCCTGTAACTTCGGGGCAATTGACATCGGACGCACCAGAGCGCATATTGACCCGCAGAAATGCCGGGAATGCGGCAAATGTGCGGCAGCCTGTCCCTACAATGCCATTGCCGATCTGATTCGCCCATGTCGCCGGAGCTGTCCTGTTGGTGCGATCTCCATGGATGAAAACGGCATCTGTATCATAGACGAAAAGAAGTGCATCCAGTGCGGCAGATGTATCCACAGCTGCCCGTTTGGTGCGATCAGTTCCAAGTCCTGTGTGGTTGACGTCTGTCAGGCGATCGTTGAGAAAAAGCACGTCTATGCCATGTTTGCACCCTCCACAGAGGGACAGTTCGGTGAGGGCATTACATTTGAGAGCTGGCGCAATGCGCTGAAAGAAGTTGGCTTTACAGACCTGGTAGAGGTTGGACTGGGCGGCGATATGACTGCCTATGCCGAGGCGGCAGAATGGGCTGAGGCATATCGGGACGGCAAAAAGATGACCACGTCCTGCTGCCCCGGATTTGTCAATCTGATTCGTCTGCACTACCCGGATCTCCTGGATCATATCTCCACAACAGTTTCTCCGATGTGTGCCGTTTCCCGCTGGATCAAGTCGAAAGATCCGGAGGCGATCACTGTTTTTGTTGGTCCGTGCATTGCAAAGAAGAGCGAAGTCATTGACCAGGACATCCCCGGCAGCGCTGATTATGCAATGACATACGGCGAGATCCGTGCCATCATCCGTGCAAAGGGCATAACGATCCATGAGGCAGAAGAGACCAACCAGCAGTCCAGCACCTTTGGCAAATGGTTTGGCAACAGCGGCGGCGTAACAGACGCTGTCCTGGAGGGCATGAAGGAACAGGGTATCACCGACGAAGTAAATGTAGAACGCTGCAACGGTACAGATGCCTGCAAGCGTGCGCTGCTGATGCTGAAGATGGGACGCTTTTCCGGCGACTTTATCGAGGGCATGGCGTGCGACGGCGGCTGCGTCGGCGGTCCGAGCCGTCACGGCGAAGTAAACAAGTTCAAGCGTGCCAGAGAAAACATGATAAAGAAGGCGGACAAGCGGAACATTCACGAAAACCTGGAAAAGCTGGGGGCAGAAAAGATTCCCATGCACCGCAGCGACTGGACAGAAAATAAATAAAACAGCAACTTAACAGAAAGCAAAACAGCTCCATGCAAGCGGCATTGTACCGCCGGACATGGAGCTGTTTTTGTATTTTTCAGCGTTTATGTCACGAATTCGCCTGATTCTTCCGATATGCCAGATAGCTTTCCAGAATGATGGTAGCTGCAACGGCATCTACTACCGCCTTCCGCTTTTTTCCCCTGGTGTTTGTGACATTCAGGTAGGAATGCGCCGAAACAGTTGTACAGCGTTCGTCCCACATGACAACCGGAATACCGGTCATTTCTTTCAGACCGTCTCCGAATTTCTGGCACAGTTCTGCACGTTCGCCGACTGTACCGTTCATATTCTTCGGATAGCCGACCACGAGGAGTTCTGCACGGTGTTCCTTTGCCAGAGCGGCAACCTTTTCCTGGCACTGTGTGAAATCCTTTTCCGAAACCACACACACCGGAGATGCCAGCATTTCGCCCTTATCACAAATGGCAAGCCCTGTCCGGGCATCGCCAAAGTCTACGCCCATAATAATCATAAGATGTTTTCCTCACTTACCACGGCTGCACTGTACCGATGATTTCCTGTACCGATGCAATATTGTGAGAATCCAGCCAGTCGTTCATCTCGTCCACAATGCGTACCGGTGCATAGGGATCTGTGAAGATCGCTGCGCCCACCTGCACTGCGCTTGCGCCTGCCATCATCATTTCAATGGCATCTGCGCCGCTGGATACACCGCCCATACCGATTACCGGAATGGAAACTGCCTGGGCGGTCTGCCATACCATACGCACTGCAATGGGGAAAACTGCCGGGCCGGACATTCCGCCCACGTTATTGCGCAGGATGGGACGGCGGTTTTCGATATTGATGCGCATTCCGAGCAGCGTGTTAATCAGCGAAACTGCATCTGCTCCGGCAGATTCCACTGCCTTTGCAATATCGGTAATGCTGGTAACATTCGGAGAAAGCTTGACGATCAGCGGCTTTTTGGTCGCTTTCCGCACTGCCGCAGTAATCATTTCCGCACTGTCACAGTGTACGCCGAATGCTGCGCCGCCTTTCTTGACGTTCGGACAGGAGATATTCAGCTCGATCATATGCACGTCAGTCTCATCCAGCTTTTCCGCAATGGAAACACACTCGTCAATGGTAGAGCCTGCAATATTTGCCAGGATCACCGTGTCCTTTGTGAGCAGGTTCGGCAGTTCCCGTTCCAGAAACGCATCAATGCCCGGATTTTGCAGACCTACCGAATTCAGCATTCCGCTGGGCGTTTCGGCAATACGAGGTGCCGGGTTGCCCGGACGGGGCTGACCGGTAGTGCCCTTGGTTGCAATGCCGCCCAGTTTGGAGAGCGGGAACAGCTTTTCGTATTCCCTGCCGTAGCCGAACACGCCGGATGCAGGGATGATGGGATTTTTGAACGCAACGCCTGCAACTTCAACTGCTAAATTTGCCATTACCAAACAACCTCCTCTGCCGGGAATACCGGGCCGTCCTTGCAGACATGACCCATCACGGATTTGCCTTCTTTTTCCAGCTGGCAGGCACAGACAAGACACGCACCAATGCCGCAGCCCATACGCTCTTCCATGGAAACCTCACAGCGCACGCCGTATTCCTTGGCAGCAGCTGCTACGAATTTCAGCATGGGGCGAGGACCACAAGCATAGACCATATCTACACCGCCGCCGGAAAGCTGCTCTTTCAGCGGTTCTGTCACCAGGGCGTGTCTGCCGGCAGTGCCGTCATCAGTACAGAGAATGGTCTCTGCACCAGATGCGTGGAATGCGTCCTGCAATGTGACAATGTTTGCCGAACGGAAACCGCAGATCGCTGTGGCACGTGCGCCGTATATCTGCGCCAGGGACAGCATAGGCGGATTACCGATGCCGCCGCCGACAACGACAACGTGTTTTGCATCCGGCAAAATGGTGAATCCATGGCCGAGCGGTCCCAGAATGTCCAGATTTTCGCCCACACGCACATTGGCAAGGGCATCTGTGCCGCTGCCCTTCACTTCAAACACAATGGTCAGCGTTCCGGCGCTCTTGTTGATCTCACAGATAGAGATGGGACGGCGCAGGGTACAGCCTGTGGGAAGCAGATGCACAAACTGTCCCGGCTCTGCCTTCTGTGCGATAGAACGGCACTGCAATACCATACGATAAATATTCTTTGCAAGCGCCTGTTTTTCAAGCACCGGCGCAAGCATCTGTTCATATGCCATGAGTTTTTCTCCTTTCAAGCAAAAATGGCGGGCGGGAAATCTCCCCGTCCGCCACGGTTTGCGTGATTTTCAAATTATATTCCGCTGTCAGATCTTGGTGATGTCTACCATTTCTACATCATCAATGCTGCGGCCGGATTCCAGCACGTTTGCCAGAGCCTTTGCCGTGTCGATCGCTGTCAGACAGCAGATCGAACGCTCTACCGACTTACGGCGCATCTTTACGCTGTCTCTTGCCGGGAGACGACCCTTTGCAGAGGTAGAGATCATATAGTGGATCTTACCGCTTTCCAGCAGTGTGATGGTATTCGGCTCGCCGTCAGAGATCTTCTTGACCAGGTTAGTGGCGATCATGTTGTGATTCAGCACAGCCGCTGTACCGCTTGTACCGTACAGTTCAAAGCCCATGCGAGCCAGCTTGTCTGCAATCTCAATGATTTCCTGCTTATCGCTGTCACGGACAGAGATCAGCACGCCGCCTTCCTTTTTCAGGTCATAGCCGGCTGCGATCAAACCCTTGAGCAGTGCATCTTCCAGGTTGGTTGCAATGCCCAGGCACTCACCTGTGGACTTCATTTCCGGTCCGAGCATGGTGTCTACGTCCTGGAGCTTTTCAAAGCTGAATACCGGAACCTTGACTGCAACATACTTACCCTTCGGATACAGACCGGACTTGTAGCCCAGACTCTGGAGTGTTTCTCCCAGCATGATCTTGGTTGCGATATCAACCATAGGAATGCCGGTAACCTTACTGATATACGGTACAGTACGGGAAGAACGAGGGTTTACTTCGATTACGTATACCTCATTGTTGTATACCACGTACTGAATGTTAATCAGACCAACAGCGTGGAGTTCCTTCGCCAGCAGACCAGTATAGCGAACGATGGTATCTGTGATCTTTTCGCTGAGGTTCTGTGCCGGATAGATGGAAATGGAGTCACCGGAGTGGACACCGGCACGCTCTACGTGTTCCATGATACCCGGAATGAGAAAGTCCTTGCCGTCGCAAATGGCATCAACTTCCACCTCAGTACCCATCATATATTTGTCGATCAGCACCGGATTTTCGATCATATGGCTGGTGATGATTGCCATATATTCTTCGATATCCTTATCCGAATGCGCAATAATCATATTCTGACCGCCCAGAACGTAAGACGGACGCATCAGAACCGGATAGCCCAGGTCGTTGGCAGCCTTGAGTGCCTCTTCGGTTGTCATGACAGTCTCGCCGGCAGGACGAGGAATGCCGCATCTGCCCAGCAGCTCATCGAAACGCTCTCTGTCTTCGGCAGCGTCGATATCATCTGCGGAAGTACCCAGAATATTGACACCCATATCTGCCAGGTAGCGTGTCAGCTTGATGGCAGTCTGTCCGCCGAACTGTACCACTACGCCGTACGGCTTTTCGGTGTTGATGATATTGGCAACGTCTTCCTTGGTCAGCGGATCGAAGTACAGACGGTCGCCGGTATCGAAGTCTGTGGAAACGGTCTCCGGGTTGTTGTTGCAGATGATTGCCTCACAGCCCATCTCTTTCAGTGTCCATACACAGTGTACCGAACAGTAGTCGAACTCGATACCCTGTCCGATACGGATCGGACCGGAACCGAATACGATAATCTTTTTCTTGTCGCTGTGCTGACGTTCGATGAACTCTTCTGCTTCGTTTTCGTCGTCATAGGTAGAATAGAAGTACGGTGTCTCTGCCTTGAACTCGCCTGCGCAGGTATCAACCATCTTATAAACGGCATGGCGGTGCATCGGGCATTTCTGACCGGAAATACGCTCAATGGTTGCATCCAGATAGCCGTACTGCTTTGCCAGCAGGTACAGATCTTCGGTCAGCGGCTTGGCAGCCATTTCCCGTTCCAGTTCGATCAGATTCATCAGCTTGTTTAGGAACCAGCAGTCTACCATAGTCAGCTCGTGCAGTTCTTCCACGGTCTTGCCACGTTTCATTGCCTCATACAGCTGGAATGCACGCTCATCGTCTACGACCTGGAGACGCTCCATAATTTCATCCAGAGACATCTTCTCATACTTTTTCATATTCATGGAGTCTACGCCCAGTTCTGTGGAACGGACAGCCTTCATGATCGCCTCTTCAAAGCTGGTGCCGATCGCCATAACTTCACCGGTAGCCTTCATCTGTGTACCCAGTGTACGCTTTGCATAGACGAACTTATCGAACGCCCACTTCGGGTACTTGACAACCACATAGTCCAGCGCCGGTTCAAAGCAGGCATAGGTCTTTCCGGTAACCTGGTTTACGATCTCGTCCAGTGTATAGCCGATGGCGATTCTTGCAGCCACCTTTGCAATCGGGTAACCGGTTGCCTTGGATGCCAGTGCGGAAGAACGGGACACACGAGGGTTAACCTCGATAACTGCATACTCCATGCTGGTGGGATGCAGCGCAAACTGACAGTTACAGCCGCCTTCTACCTTCAGTTCGGAAATAATGTTGATGGCAGCGGTACGCAGCATCTGATATTCCCGGTCAGTCAGCGTCACAGTCGGAGCGATAACGATGCTGTCACCGGTGTGTACGCCAACCGGGTCAAAGTTTTCCATGGAGCAGACGGTGATAACATTGCCCTTGCGGTCACGGATAACTTCGAACTCAATTTCTTTCCAGCCGCTGATGCACTTTTCGATCAGAACCTGTGTGATCGGAGACAGACGCAGACCGTTCTTGGTGATGTCACGCAGCATTTCTTCGTTATCGGCAATACCGCCGCCAGTGCCGCCCAGAGTGAATGCCGGACGCACGATAACCGGATAGCCGATGGTCTTTGCGAAATCTACAGCGTCTTCGATGGTCTCTACGACCTTGGACGGGATGCACGGCTGGTTGATCTTTTCCATGGTGTCCTTGAACGCCTGGCGATCCTCTGCCTTATGAATGGTCAGCGGATCTGCACCCAGCAGCTTGACGCCGTGTGCCTCCAGAAAGCCCTCTTCTGCCAGCTGCATGGAAAGGGTCAGACCAGTCTGACCGCCCATGGTGGACAGCAGGCTGTCCGGCTTTTCGATCTGGATGATGCGCTTTACCACATCCAGGGTCAGCGGTTCGATATATACCTTGTCTGCCATTGCCTTATCGGTCATGATGGTAGCCGGATTCGAGTTGATGAGGACAACTTCCAGACCTTCCTGTTTCAGCGCACGGCAAGCCTGTGTTCCTGCGTAGTCAAACTCAGCAGCCTGTCCGATGATGATCGGACCGGAGCCGATGACGAGAACCTTTTTAATATCACTTCTCAATGGCATAACTTACTTCTTCTCCTTTTCCATCACAGCAACGAATTCATCGAACAAATATGCCGTATCCAGCGGACCGCCGTGTGCCTCCGGGTGGAACTGCACTGTAAAGGCATTGATCTTATGATAGCGGATGCCCTCACAGGTTTTATCATTGGCATTGATATGAGAAACTGTACCGATCTCCGGATCCAGGCTCTCACCCACAACTGCATAGCCGTGGTTCTGGCTGGTAACATAAGTGCGATGGCTGTTCAAGTCAATAACCGGCTGGTTTGCGCCACGGTGACCATACTTGAGCTTTTCTGTCCGACATCCCTGAGAGAGCGCCAGCAGCTGGTGTCCCAGGCAGATGCCGAAGATCGGAATGCCCAGCTTTGCAATCTCGCCCACGTTGTCGATGATCGCCTGGTTTTCAGACGGGTCTCCAGGGCCATTGGAAAGCATAATGCCATCGATGTGCATTGCTTTCAGTTCCTCTGCGCTGGTAGTTGCCGGAAGTACGACAACTTCGCAGCCACGCTTCACCAGTTCATTCCGGATGTTGCGCTTATAGCCGAAGTCGTACAGTGCCACCTTGTACTTCGGTGTGCCTTCGCTGTAGGTTCTGGGTTCTGTACCGGTTACGCTGACAACAGCGTTCTTGATGGTATACTTGCGAACCTGTTCCAGCAGTTCTTCTTTCTTGGCGTAAACATCTTCTGTGGTAATCACGCCATTCATAACGCCGACCTCACGGATAATCCGGGTCAGCTTACGGGTATCAATGTTATAGATACCTACAATGTTCTGCTCCTTGAGGAAACCGTCAATGTCGCCCTCCATACGGAAGTTCGACGGTGTGTTGCACCATTCCCGAACAATGTAGCCGTGAATATAGGACTGTGCAGACTCGCTGTCTGCTGCATTCACACCATAGTTTCCGATCAGCGGAAACGTCTGTGTCACCAGCTGTCCATAATAACTGGGATCGGTCAGTGTCTCCTGATATGCGGTCATACCCGTTGTAAACACGACCTCACCGATTGCAGTTCCTTTGACACCAAAATGCAAGCCCTCGAAAATTGTTCCGTCTGCCAGAAGCAGATAGGCTTTATCGCCTCGTTCCAATAATGACATGACACCAGTCCTTTCCAACCTGAATAAATTTATAGATATGCGGTGATATCATCACGCATACGGATTGCTTCTCTTCTCGCTGCCTCTGCAAATGCAGTCTCCGGGCAGTTTCCTTCCTTCTTCCATGCACACATGATAGCACGGGAAGAGTTTACGATCGCACCTCTGCCGTTTTTATCAAATGCACCGGCAACACCCTGTGCGCCGCCGCCCTGTGCGCCGTATCCCGGCACCAGGAACATGGTGTGCGGCAGTTTCTGACGCAGTTCAGCCAGCTGTTCCGGATAGGTTGCGCCTACAACTGCGCCGACAGCGGAATAGCCGTAGGCACCGATCTGCTTGCTGCCCCAGGATTCGCACATTTCACCCATGATCTCATAGACCGGCTTGCCGTCGATCTGTCTGTCCTGGAGTTCTCCGCTGGACGGATTCGAGGTCTTTGCCAGAACAAAGATGCCCTTGTCATACTTTTCGCACACGTCCAGCAGCGGCTGAATGCCGTCTGTTCCCAGATAGCCGTTTACGGTCAGTGCGTCTGCGCCAAAGGCTTCCAGCTCCACGCCGTCTACCTCTGTCTTGCCCAGGTGTGCAGTTGCATATGCAGTCATAGTTGCGCCGATGTCGTTGCGCTTGCCGTCTGTCATGACAAACATTCCCTTGCTCTGCGCATAGCGGATAGTCTCTGCCAGTGTGCGGACACCCTCCCAGCCGTACATTTCATAGTAAGCCGCTTGAGGCTTGATTGCCGGGACAACATCACACAGTGCATCGATCAGTGCCTTATTGAACTGAAGGATCGCATCTGCTGCTGCCTCCAGGGTGTGTCCATACTTGACAAAGCTGGCATCCCGGATGTACTGCGGCACATATTCCAGACGGGGATCCAGTCCGGCTACGGACGGATTGTGCAGTTCATCAATTCGCTGAATCAGTCTATCAAAAGCCATTTGCATCTATTCCTTTCCCTTGACAAATCCACTGTTACTTGCGGTTTGCCATATATTCTGTATCTTGATAGCGGATCACGCCGTCTGTGATGGTATACACCGGTTTTCCCACCAGTGTCTTGCCCTTCCAGATCACGTTCTTCGCTTTGGAGTGCATCTTTTCCGGATCAACTATCCAGTGATAGTCCAGATCGACCAGAGTAATATCTGCCGGCTCGCCCACTGCAAGCTTATGCTGCGGCAGACCCAGAATCCGTCTCGGATTCTCTGCCATTTTCTCGACCAGCTGGGGCAGTGTCAGCATTCCGGCGTGTACCAGCTTCAGCGATGCCGCCAGAGAGGTTTCCATTCCGATCACACCGTTCGGGGCATGATAGAAGTCTGCCTTTTCTTCCGGCGCATGAGGTGCATGGTCTGTCACAATGCAGTCAATTGTACCGTCCAGCACGCCCTCCAGCACAGCCTTGCGGTCTTTTTCCGTCCGGAGCGGCGGATTCATCCGATAGTCTGCATCGCCGCTGAGTACGGCATCTTCCGTCATGAGGAAGTAGTGCGGACAGGTCTCACAAGTCACCTTTACGCCCTGTGCCTTGGCATGGCGGATGATCTCCACGCTGCCGTAGGTGCTGACGTGTGCAATGTGAATCGGCACATTTGCCGATGCTGCCAGAATGATCTCACGGGCTGTGATATAGTCCTCGGATGCACGGTCCATACCCTTTACGCCCAGTGTTTCCGATACCTTGCCACGATTTACGATGCCGCCGTCAATAATGGACAGATCCTCGCAGTGAGAGATCACCGGGATGCCCAGTTCTGCTGCCTGGATCAATGCCTTGCGCATAGTCTCAGCGCATTCCACCGGTCTGCCGTCATCGGAAATGGCGCAGATGCCTGCCTCTTTCAGAGCGGCATAATCGCACATTTCTTCGCCTTTCAGTCCCTTGGTAATGCATCCCACCGGGTGTACCTCTACGCCGGTATGGGATGCCTTTTCGCAGATATACCGAACGGTATCCACGCTGTCGATCGCCGGTGTGGTATTGGGCATACACGCTACGCCGGTAACGCCGCCGGCAAGTGCCGCAGCTGCGCCGGTGAAGATGTCCTCTTTATGGGTCTGACCCGGATCACGGAGGTGAACGTGCATATCAAACAAGCCCGGCAGTGCCGTCAGACGGGAACCGTCGATCGTCAGCCCTGCCGCATCCGGCAAGTCCCTGCCAAACTTTGCGATCACACCGTCCTGAATCAGCATATCGCATCTCGGCATCACGTCGCCCTGTACGACCTGCACATTGCGAATCAAAATGGTCTGTTTCATTCTTTCCTCATTTCTGCATCGGTGTTCTGATAAATCACAACACAATCTGTTCCGTCTATCTCCTGCACAGAGACCTGTACCGTCTCGCTCTGCGCTGTGGGAACATTTTTCCCGATATAATCCGGACGGATCGGAAGTTCACGATGGCCACGATCCACCAGCACGGCAAGCTGCATACACTGGGGTCTGCCGATCGCCAGAATGGCATCAATGGCAGCCCGGCAGCTCCGTCCCGTGTACAAAACATCGTCCACGATCACCACACGCTTATCCTGTACCGGAAAATGAATGGTACTCCGGGCAGTGTGGGTGGCATCGGCGATGCGGTCATCCCGAAACGGCGTGATGTCCAGTGCGCCAAATTCTACTTCGACCTGTTCCAGTTCGTAAATTTTCCGAGCAATCCGTTCCGCAAGCACAACGCCACGGGACAGAATGCCCACGATACATAGATTTTCTGCACCACGATTGCGTTCCAGAATCTCATATGTGATCCGGGCAACCGCACGGCGCATGGCATTTTCGTCCATGATGACTGCTTTCTGTTCCATACACACCTCCCGATCTCCGCAGTAACCCCTGTCTGCACATGGCAGCAGGTTCAAAAAAAGCACTCACCCGTTTTTGACAGGCAAGCGCTTACACCTTTTGCATCCAGCGAATGCAAAAGAATCATATCCGATTGATGAAACGCCTTGTCAACCTCACGGGATCAACTTAAAGGAACCGCTCATAAGCATATCCGCAGATATACTTCTTGATTGATACTAGTATACCACACTTTCCGGTGCTTGTCCAGTGTTTTTTTACAATTTCCGAAAAGTTTACACTTTTTCTTCCCCGGAACTGTCCTTCTCGGAAAGACAGTTGCTGAGCGCCACCAGCTGTTCCATGGTCAGATTCTCCATGCGGACTGTTTCGGACAGCCCCAGTTCCCGCAGTGCGTCCAGCAAAACCGGCTTTTCGTAGTGCATGGTTGCCGAAAGCGAATTCACCAGCGTCTTTCTGCGCTGGGAAAAACCGTTTTTCAGCATGGCGAAAAAGTGTTTCGGATGTTTCGTATCCGCTGCATAGCGCTTCTGCACATCAATGCGGATGACGGCGGAATCCACATTCGGCGGCGGCAGAAAGCTGTCTCTCGGCACGGTAAAGAGCATTTCCACAGTGCCGTAGTAGTTCACTGCCGCTGTGATCGCACCGGAATTTCGTGTTCCCACCGGTGCCTGCAATTTCTCAGCAACTTCTTTCTGCACCATGACGGTAATGGAGTCGATGGGCGCACCGCTTTCCAGCAGGTGCATCAGAATCGGCGTGGTGATGTAGTACGGCAGATTTGCGCAGACTGCAACGTGCATTCCGGGAAATTCCTGCTCCAGCAGCTGCGGCACATCAAACTGCAGAATGTCTCCGTGGAGAATGTGAAGGTTGTCGAACTCGCCGACTGTCTCTTCCAGAATCGGCAGGAGGCGCTGATCCAGTTCCACAGAGGTGACTTTTTCCGCACGCAGTGCCAGCTGCTGGGTCAGTGTGCCGATGCCGGGTCCGATCTCCAGCACGCCAAATCCCGGCGCAGCGTTTCCCTCTTCGGCGATGCGTGGGCAGACAGACGGGTCAACCAGAAAGTTCTGTCCCAGTTTCTTGGAAAAGTGGAATCCGTGACGGCTCAGAATCGACCGGACTGTTTTCATATCTGTTAAATTTATCATCATGGTTTTACCTCAATACTTTTTTGAAAATGTGTACTGTACAGATAGCACTCTTTGACCGGCATTCCTGTAATGCACTGCAGAGCGCCGCAGTAAAGCATCAGCTGTTCCCGGTAGCTGTCCACCAGCACATCCGGCGAAGAAACGGTATCTGTTTTATAATCCACCAGCACAAAGTGATCTCCTTCCTGGAATGCCAGGTCGATGATGCCTTTCAGAATGCTGTCCGAGTTTTCATAGCGCCGCAGGATCGCCGCCGTCTCCGGATATGCACTCAGATCACGGCACTGCACCAGGAATTTTTGTTCCCGGAGAACACGTTTCGAGCGGCAGAGACGGCGGTACAGGTCGTCCCGGAAAAACGCCGCCGGGATCTCCGGCTTTACAGCTGCCGCCTGTTCCGGGGTGAGAAAGCCATAGGTTTGCAGACGCTGGATCTCTGCCGGGACATCAGCCTGCGCTTTGCGGAAATCCGCATACTGGAAAAAGGTGTGGATCGCCGTACCACGCTCTGCACCGGTCAGATGACCCTCCTGCAAGCGGAAATCCGGACGTTTCCAGACGGGCGCACGTTTTTGGTGTGCCTCCTGGAGTGCGGAAACACTCAGCAGGGAATGTCTGCCGCAATCCGGTGAAGTATACTGAAAGGCGGTGATTTTTTTCAGGTCTTTCAGCGTATCCGCATCCGGCTGGATAACCGCCTGTTCCGGCAGTGTGTCGCTCTTTGTTACCGGCGGCAAAGAAAATTCATAGTGGATTTGCAGTTTTTCGCTCCACGCCGGTGTGTTCCAGCACTGCGGCGGCAGATTGATCTCTCTCGCCAGTACTGCATCATGCCGCAGCACCAGGCACATCCAGACCCAGTGCGCCATAGAACCGGCGTTCTGCACTGTCAGCGGCGGCAGTGTGCCGTCCGGGAGAATCAGTGTGCTGTACTGCGCCAGGTAATCGGTCGTTCTGGTCCGCACTTTTTTCAGATTCAGCGGCAGGAACAGCTGCTGCTTGGCTCGTGTCATGGCAACATAGAGCAGCCGCAGTTCCTCGCTCCTGGAAGCGTTTCGGTTCTCCTGTTCCAGGACAGCAAAAGGCATGGTCTTTGCACGGGTGTAATTTTCCGGATTCTTGATGCAGAATCCGACCAGTCCCTTTTCAGAGAACACCGCATTTTTCCGGCTGTCCTCGGTGGAAAACGGAGATTCCAGCTTGCCCAGGAATACAAAGGGATATTCCAGTCCTTTGGAACGGTGCATGGTTTTTACGGCAACAGCGTTTTCCACCCCTGCGGTCAGCGAAGTCTGCTGAAAATCGTTTCCGCTGTCCAGCAGCCAGTCGATATACCGCAGGAAACCGGATACTCCATTGTGTGCCGCATCCGTGTTCTCCTCGTACTGTTTGGCATATTGCAGCAGCAGGTGCAGATTGGCACGCTTTCGGTCGCCGTCCTTTGTCAGCTGCATGACAGACAAAAAGTCTGTGGTATCGTAGATCCGGCGAATCAGTGCCTCCAGTGTCATCATGCCGGACGACTGCCGCAGCTTTTGCAGAGTATCATACAGCTGGCGGCATTTCTGCACCAGAACATCGTCCAGCTGCACCGGTTCGGCGGATTCCGTTACACCGATTGCCATGCAGACCGCACTGTAAAGGCTGGTCTTTTTTCCAAGCATCCGTATCCGCATCAGATCTTCCGGCGTAAACCAGAACATCGGGGAAAGCATGATTGCCGCAAGCGAGGTGTCCAATGTGGGATTGTCCAGCACACGCAGCATATCCAGCAGCAGCCCCACTTCCCGTGCTTTTAGATAACCGGTTTCGTCCGGACTCTGCACCGGGATGCCTGCCTGCTCCAGCGCATGAGCAAAGCTGGTACACATGGGGTTCGTCCGCAGCAGGATGCAGAAATCCCTGTACTGGCAGGGACGTGTGGTATGGTCTTTCTGTGCAACTGGCACTCCGGCAACGATCATTTCCTGGATCTTTCCGATCACATATGCGATCTGCACATCGGTGTCCGCATCGTCCTCGGGCGTCAGAACTGCCACTGTGACTTTCTGCTGTTCCTCCGGCAGAATTTCGGTAATATCCGTGCCGGGATAGAGCGCCTCAGCATCGGTGTATGCCACATCGCCGCAGGTATCTGACATCAGACTGCCGCAGACAAAGTTGACAAAATCCAGCACAGCCGGAACACTGCGGAAGTTCCGGTTCAGCACAATGTGCCGGCAGACGCTGGTTTCGGTTCCGGCAGACGAAATGGCGTGGACAAAGTTCTGGGGATTTGCCAGACGGAAACGATAAATCGACTGCTTGACATCGCCGACGAGAAAAACATTGTCGCCGTAGCGAAGCGTCCCGGTCTCCGGCTCGATGCAGTTCCGGGAGAGCAGCTTGAAAATATCATCCTGCTTATTGTTGGAATCCTGGTATTCGTCGATCATGATGAGCTGGTAATACGCCTGTAATTCTTTTGCCAGCGCAGAGGGCTGAATTGTTCCTTCCGGCGAGAGTTCTGCCAGAAGTTCCAGCGCCATCCGCTCTGCATCGTCAAACGCCAGGGCATTTTGCTGCACTTTTTGCTGCCAAATCTCTGCCGTCAGCTGTTCTTCCAGTTCCAACAGCAGCGGCATCAGCTGTGCGTGCTGTACCAGGTCGCCTGCCTCATAAGGGTACACTGCCTCAAGAAATGCAGCGATTTCCTTTTCCAGTGCAGTGTACTGCTCCCGCAGCTTTTTGACACGTTCGAACGCCTCCAGGTCTGTCATTGCCTTTTTCTTACGTGGAAAATTACCCCGGTTCTGGTTTTTTTCCTGGATGGGCGCAAGAATCTTTTCCGCATCCGGTTCCTGCTGACGCAGCATTTGCAGCACCTTTTCCAGGCAGCGAACATCTGTCTCGACCCAGGGCAGGACATTGTTGTCCGGCACGGAATCGTACACGACAGCTGCCAGGTCTGCCGCCTCGTTTGCCAGGCGCACGGCAGTCTCGGCACGCCGTTCCAGCTGTGCCAGAAACGCCCTATGGTATGCAGAATCGGACAGCGGCTGGTTCAGTTCCTCCAGCACCTGTTTTGTCCACTGCTCCCGGAACGGCACAGAGCCAAGAAAGCTGTGCAGTTCCAGCAGCAGTTCTTCCAGCGGCTTGTCATTTTTCTCGCAAAAGCAGTTCCACAGCAGCTGCATTTCTTCCTGCCGTTCAGCGTGCCAGCGATTCAGCACGGTATCGGCTGCTTTGGAGGCGATCAGCTTTGCCTCTGTCTCGTTGAGGATGCGGAATCCGGCAGTGATTCCCTGCTCGGTCAGATTGTCCCGGATCAAATCAAAACAAAAGGAACTGATCGTACAGATATGCGCATTTTGCAGACGCACCTGCTGCTGATAGAGCCACTGGTTTTCCGGCTGTTTTTGCAGCTGGTCGTCCAGCGCCTGGTACAGACGGGAGCGCATCTCTGCCGCCGCATCGTTGGTGAATGTTACAACGATCATCCGGTCAGCCGGGACACGGTGTTCTGGCGTTTCGTCCTCCAGAATCCGCAGCAGACGCTCTACCAAAACAGAAGTTTTTCCGCTGCCCGCCGCCGCAGAAACGATCAGGCCGCAGTCTCTGGTTGTGATTGCCTCACTTTGCTGTTCTGTCCATGCCATCAGTTGTTCTCCTCCTCTGCCAGTTCTTCCAGGATCTCCATCATCTTTTTCTCCTGCATTCTGCTGTCTCCGTATGGTATGCGCTGGCGGCAAAGTTCTGAATTGCCGCAGATGTTGGAAAAAGCGCAGAATTTGCACGGGTCTTCCTTTGGCAGTTCCAGGGGCAGCGCATCGATCTCACCGTGATACACACGCTCCGCCATATCCACCAGCTGTTCCAGCACATATTTCCGCAGATTTCGCATTTGCTCCTGCGTGAGAAATGTTCCCTTTTTGGTGTCCAGTTCTCCTTTGGCATCCAGCTTTCCAGGAACGTAAATACCCTCGCCGTTCTGTTCCATCAGCGTCAGCAGGTGCGCATCCCGGAGCAGCACGCCATTCATCTGGTAAGTCTCGTTCCGCTTTTTCTCCGGCGTTTTCGATGCACCCCGTTTCTGGTCGCTTTTCACCTTGCCAGCCGGAAGATACAGTACACCAGCCGGCTGGGCATCGGACAGCGCCGTTCCCTCCGACAAAATGGAAAACAGATAAATCAGCATCTGCATATCCAGACCATAGAGCAGATGCCCCAGCGAAAAGACCTTTTCCCCTGTCTTATAGTCCACCACACGCACCCATTTCTGTGCGCCGTCCCGGCAGATATCCACACGGTCGATCTTTCCGATAAGCCGCACGGTATGTCCGTCTCTGGTTTTGAGGCAGATCGGCGGAAAATCCGGATTGCCGGGTGTGATCTGAAGTTCCGTGCAATAGGGAGAAAAGGCAGACTGCCGGAACTCATCCTGCAGATGCAGCAGAACCGGCAGCACGTCAGACACCGCATGGTGATACATCGCCTGTTCCCGTCCGCTCTTGGAAAAATCACCGCCCATGTTTTCCTGCCAGTAAGCTGCCGCATTTTTCCGGATCTCCTGTTTCAGCTCTTCCGGCGACAGCGCCAGAAAGTGTTCCTTGTCATACTGCCGAAGAATCTGCTCCAGGCAAAAATGCACCATGCTGCCGCTGTTTGCGCCGGTCATCTGCATTTTCTGCCGCTGGTACAGCCGGAGAATGTCGTTGCAGTAATACAAAAACGGACACTTCTGATAGCGCTCCAGCGCCGATGCGGAAAGCTGCATGGTATCGCCCAGGTAATGCCCCACCAATGCGGTATCCGCAATGGAAAACAGCGGTTCGTTTTCGTCGTGCCGCACGGTAAACCGGGTCAATCCTTCCAGGCGCTGGGCATAGACCGGGTCATCCCACAGCAATGCGCCCACGCTAGCAGTATCCGCAGACTGCTCGGCATAATTCTGCACATACTGATAATATGCCGCATGAAGTGTAGCGCTGTAATAGGAAGTTCCCAGTGAGGAGCAGGACTGCCGCAGTGTCTCAGCGCCGGGAAACATCCGCTGCATCTGTGCCGTGACCGCAGAGGGATAGCACTTCTGCTGTGTCACCGTCACCTGGGGGTAGGTCAGATACAGCGCATGGGATGCGGAGGACAGCAGCTTATACGCCGCCAGTCTTGCATCTGCCATCTGGCTCTCCTTGGACTTTGCCACCGGAAGTTCCATTTCTTCCAGAGTCTGACAGTCACGGTCGGAGAAAACTGCACTGCCGCCGGGAAACGCCGGGAATGCACCTTCGCAGACACCCAGCAGGAACACGATTTTCGGCGCATTCAGCCGGGCAGTGCTGCCCTGTGAAATCAGTATGGCATCCAGCGTCCGGGGCGGTGTTGCACGCTGGATGCTGCTGGTCAGAGATGACAGAATCGCACAGAACTCGGGCAGTTCCAGTTCCCATTCCTGGTAGAGCAGTGTCAGATGTTCCAGGATCTCTACGAAACTGTTCCAGACCAGCGCCCATTCCTCCTGGGTCTGCATCCGCTGTTCTTCCTCAGCGATTGCCATAAGCTGCTGATTCAGCTGTTCCTCGATCTCCTGTTCTGTCAGAAAATCGTACAGCAGCCGGCAGAATTCTGCACCGGTATGGAAACCACGCAGCTTTTCCCGGAGGGACTGCAAGGGCGACAACAGCTTTTTCCGGACGCATTCCGCATCCTCGCAGCTGCCGCCAGTAAACGCTGTGTTCCAGGTCTTTCCCTCGATTTGCCAGGTGTAGCAGTAATTTTCCAGCACAGCGATCTCTTCCGGCGTACAGGAAGTCATGCCCGTTTTTCCCAGGCGCAGCAGCAGTTCTGTGTCCGGCTTTGTGTTTTGCAGCAGTCCCAGGAGTGTATGCAGATACACCAGAAACGGCGTATAGCACATGGATTCCTTTTCGTCCATATAATACGGCAGTGCATAGCGTTCCATTGCCGTTTCCAGAATACTCTTATAATCGGACATCTGGTTGGACAGGACGGCAACATCCCGGCAGCGCAGTGCAGTATCCTGCGCCAGCATCCGCCGGATCGTGGCACAGACATAGTTTGCCTCTTCTTCCGGAGACTGCGCCTCCAGAATGTGCAGGTGGGGCGCATCTCCTGTAAAGGGCAGCGTATTCCGGAAAATGTGCTGGTTCAGCCACCGCAGTTCCTCCGACTGGAATCGGTAAGGCGTTTCGCAGCGCTCTGTTTCCACGGAAATATGCAGCTTTGCCGCCAGCTGCTTCAGGCGCAGCATTGTTCCCTGCACTGTTTCAAACAGGGAAAACGGTGCAGCAGACGTGCTGTCAATACGCAGGGCGATGTACACATCTTTGCAGGAAGAGAGCAGCACATCCAGCATTGCATACTCGTCCTCGGTAAAACTTTCGAATTCGTCCAGACAGACAACATCGCCCAGAAAAGCATCCTGTCCGTTTGCAATGACAGCAGCCTCGGTCAGATCGGTCTCTGTATCTTTCAGATGATGCTGGGCAAGGAGTTGATCGTATTTCTGGTAGATTTCAAACAGATCCAGCATTTTTTCCTGGAGCCGTCCGTTCAGCAGCGCACTGGAAGAATACAGCTGTTCCGGCTGGATTCCATTGCGGCGGAACTGCGCAAACATGGCGGACAGTTCCGAGAGAAACGATGTCTGGCGGCATTGTCTGCCCAGGAGACGCAGCTTTTTTTCCCGTTCCGAGACGGCGGTCACTGCCTGGTACAACAGTGCCATACGAGTCAGTTCATCCGCATTTTTTCTGCCGTCCGGCACACAACCAAAACGCTGAAAGACAGAACGTGCCAGCGACTTAAAGCTATGGGTTTCCAGCTGGTTGAACGCCTTCGGTCCGAGGATTCGGTATAGTTTCTGGTCAAATTCATAAGAAAACTGCTCCGGAACCAGCGTTATCACACGCTCTCCGGCAGCCACCTGTGCCTGCACCCGTTCCATCAGACGAGTGGATTTTCCGCAGCCTGCGCCGCCAATAATCATATGCAGCATATCCCCTGCACCTCCTGTATCACGCATCGTAATGTACTTTCATTATACCAGCTAAATCCCGAAAAGTCAATTTTACAGCAAAAAAGCCGCAATGTAACAACACTGCGGCAAGTGATTATCGTTATTGCACTGCATCAGGAATTCGGCTCGACAATGATCTCACGATGCGGAACCGGTGTGGAGAACACGATCTGCGTCGAAGTATTGCCAAAGCGCTGGATCTTTCCGATGAAAGTATCCAGTTCCTGTGTAGACGGGAATGCGACCTTAATCAGCATGGAATACACGCCTGTGATGCAGTTGCACTCCAGTACGTTGGGACAGCTGCTGATAAACGGATAGAACTCCGATTTCTGGTCAGCGGAAAGCTCCAGGTTGATAAAAGCGGTGATGTGATATCCCAGCTTCTGGCGGTCGATTACCGTATTGTATCCCAGAATGATTCCCTGCTTTTCCAGCTTATCAATTCGGGAAGAAACTGCCGGTGCAGACAGGAAAACCTTCGATGCCAGCAATTTCAGCGGCGCTCTGGCATTTTCCTGTAACAATGTGATCAACATGGCATCAATTTTATCCATGAATGTATCACGTCCTTTCTTTTCTTTCGTTTCAAAGACTGTTTCACAGCCGGACAGGTACAGTCTTGCACCGCCCATACGCCGGGAAACAGATTCTCTTTTCAAGCAAATTCACAGATACAGCGAATAAAACAAAGCAGAAACTACCAGCCTTATCCATTGTCAGTATCATTGCATTTCATAATTTTAGTATAGCAAAAAAATATGTCGATTTGATATCGGATTTATAAATTTTCCGCTGAAACTTCACTTTCTTATTTTTTCAGTCCGTCAATCTTGTTTTTTGTTTGCTGAACTTCCTGCAAACCATTCTGGAAATAATCCTGTGCCTCTTCCAGCAAATGCGCCACGTACTTCTCTGCCGCATCCTTGATATCATTTGAGCCGTTCTGTGCCTTGGTCAGCATATCCAACGCACGTTTTTTCGCCTCCTGGAGGATTGCCTGTTCTGACAGCATCCGCTTTGCTCTTGTTTCGGCATCCTGGATGATTGCCTCTGCCTTTTGGCGAGCCTCATTCATGATGCGGTCGCAGTCAGAGTCGATCAGCTTTGCACGCTTGATCTCTGCCGGAATGTTCAGATGCGCCGAATTCAGCAGTTCCCGCATCCGGTCGGCGTCGATCACAGCCTTATGTGCAGCGAACGGAATCGGGCGAGACCGATCCAGCAGGTCATCCATATCGTCCAAAATCTCTTCTATGTTCATGATAGTCTCTCCTTTACCAATCGTTTTACAATCGTATCCAGAATTTCCGGCGGCACAAAATGGCTGATGTCACCGCCAAATGCGGCGATCTGCTTTACCACGCTGGAACTCAGATACATATTCTCCGAAGTCGTTGTCAGAAAAACAGTTTCTGCGCCGGCGTAAAGCTTTCGGTTTGCCAGTGCCATCTGAAATTCATACTCAAAGTCACTGACTGCCCGGAGCCCCTTGACAATGGCGGTTGCGCCGGCATCTTTCACATAGTCTGCCAGCAGGCCCTCGGAAATATCGACCGTCACATTGGGTAGATCCTTTGTGACGCACAAGATCATATCTTTTCGCTCCTGCGGAGAAAAGCAGGCGTTATTTTTCATAATGTTTTTGGAGACCAGCACGATCACCTGGTCAAACAGCTTTGAGGCACGGGTGATAATGTCCAGATGTCCTACTGTAACCGGGTCAAAGCTGCCGGGGCAGACTGCGATTCTCTTCATCTCTTACACCGCATCCTTTCTGCACACGTATGTTGTCACGGTGATCGCACCATACTTCTTCTGCTTTTTCTGTTCCAGCACGCCTACCGTTTCCGGCATTTCCAAGCCGGTCTCATGCTCGCAAATCACGATGCCCTCGTCTGCCATGCGTTCCGCCAGCAGCGGCAGCAGCTTTTCGTGAAAGCCTTTCCGATACGGCGGATCCAGAATCGCAATATCAAACTGCATGGCAGTGGTTTGCAGAAAAGACTGCGCCTCTGCCTGGTGCAGCTGCGCCTGTGCCGCCAGCTGTACGGATTCCAGATTCTCTTTGGTCATCTGGAGCGAACGTGCAGAACGATCCACAAAAACTGCCGTCTCTGCGCCACGGCTTAGTGCCTCAATGCCCATCTGTCCACTGCCTGCAAACAGATCCAGAACAACAGCACCCGGCAGATCGAATTGGATCGCAGAAAAGATCGCCTCTTTGACTTTATCCGTCGTAGGACGCACATCCAGACCCTCTAATGTTTTCAGTTTTCTGCCTTTGGCACTGCCGGCAATCACACGCATACCCATTCTCCTTTTGCATTGTCTCCGCAATTGATTTGATACTTTCTTATTATACAACGAATTATGTCAAATGTCCAGCTTTTTTTCACAAGCAGAGAATTCTCTATTCTCCTCCTGCCATCTCCTGGATCACCGCATACAGTGCCTCTGCCGTCGGACGGCTGATGCCGGCAGTGGATTCCAGTTCTTCCAGGGTCGCCTGTTTCAGATTCGCCAGGGTCTTGAACCGGAGCAGCAGTTTTTGCGCCTTTTTTTCACCGATGCCTCGCACCTTGGTCAGTTCCATCTGATAGGAGGATTTGGCATGGATGCTGTGCATATATGCCACAGAAAAGCGATGAACTTCATCCTGTATCTGGGTGAGCAGATGAAATGCTGAACGATTCGCCGCCAGCGAGATTTCACCGCCGCCGGTGGAAATGGCACGGGTGCGGTGTTTCTGGTCTTTTACCATGCCAAACAGCGGAATGTGCAGCCCGAATTGCTGAATCACCGGAGCGATGGTGTTGACATGACCTTGACCGCCGTCCAGCAGGATAAGATCCGGCAAACGGGAAAAGCCAGGATCATCCTGTGCTGCATAATGCCGCAGCCGGCGGGTCAGTGCCTCTTTCATGCAGGCATAGTCGTCCTGTGTGGTATGCTCTTTCATGCGAAACCGCTTATATGCTTTCTTCTGCGGTCTGCCGTTTTCAAACACGATCATGCCGCAGACCATAGAGGTGGAGGACAGGTTGGAGATATCATACGCCTCAATATACTGCGGCGGCTGGGGAAGTCCCAGGACACTGCCCAGTTCCTCCAGCGCCTGCACTTCCCTGCCCGTTCGGTTAAAGCGAATTGCCAGTTCTTCGTTGGCGTTGTTCCGGGAGAGTTGCACAAACTGGCAGAGCGTTCCACGCTGCGGCACAGTGATGCGCACCCGGAATCCGGCAAAGCCGGTAAACAGCTGTTCGTACATTTCCTGGTTCGGCATCGCAAATTCCAGCACAATGTTTTTGGGGATATCTGCCCGGTGATGCTCATAATACTGTGTCAGATAGGAGTCCATGACTTCCTCCCGTGACGCATTTTCCTGGAAAAAGAAAGTCTCTTTGTCGAACAGCCGCCGTCCCCGATAACGCAAAATAGAAACGCACTGCGTTCCGCCGTGTTCTGCCATTGCGATCACGTCTGCCTCTTCCAGGGCTGCGTCCATAATCTTCTGCGTCTCCCCGGCTTTTGTTACCGCAGCGATCCTGTCCCGAAGCATGGCAGCCCGCTCAAAATCCAGTTCTTCAGCGGCACGCTCCATCTCTGCCTGCATCCGCTTGACAGAATCGGTGCTGCCCATCTGGATATACGCTTTCGCCTGCTGGATGATCTCGGCATATGACTCCTGCGAAATATAGCCACGGCAGACACCCATGCACTGCTTGATATGATAATTCAGACAGGGACGGGTTTTCTTGAAATCCTCCGGAAAGCGCCTGTGACAGGTGGGCAGACGGAACACACGATTCGTTTCCCGTGCCGCCTCCCGTGCCACGTAACCGCTCATATAGGGTCCCAGATAGTCACCGGATTTCTTCTTGTTTTTTTCCACCGTCAGTCTGGGATACGGCTCATCGGAAAAGCAGAGATAGGTGTAGCCCTTGTCATCCTTCAGAAGGATGTTGTACTTCGGCTGGTGCTGTTTGATGAGACTGCACTCCAGCACAAGGGCTTCGTATTCCGAGTCGGTGACAATAAAATCGTAGTCATACACGTGTTCGACCATACTGGCGACCTTCGGCGTATGGTCGGCAGACTCCCGAAAATAACTTGTCACACGATTTTTCAGATTCTTTGCTTTTCCCACGTAGATGATCTCAGACTTCTGATTTTTCATCAAATAAACACCCGGAGATGTTGTGAGCTTTGCTGTTTTCTCCCTTAATGCAGGTAAACGACAATTCATAACAACGCCTCCGGGTGTTGGGATTTGCTTGCAGCGCTCTTCGCAGACCGCTGACTGATATCTGCCGGTGTTCGTAAAATGTAGCACACTTACAGCTGCCGGCTCTTATATTACGACAGGGCTTTCAGCGCACGCTGTCCGATGTCCTTTCGATAGTGGGCATCCTGGAACGAAATGGTTTTCACGCCGGCATAAGCGGTTTCCAGTGCCTCCGGCAGTGTCTCAGCTGTTGCAGTAACACCCAGCACACGGCCGCCTGCTGTCAGAAATGTCTCGTCGTCCAGCTTTGTGCCTGCATGGTAAACAAAGCAGTTTGCAGTCTGTCCGTTTTCATCCAGACCGGAAATCGGCAGACCAGTCACATACTTCTTCGGATAGCCGCCGCTTGCCATAACCACACAAGCCGCACAGCCATTCTTCCAGCGGATGTCCAGCTGATCCAGGGTACCGTTCCAGATCGCCAGCATAATGTCTACCAGATCGGTATCCAGCAGCGGCAGAACGACCTGGGTCTCCGGGTCGCCGAAACGGCAGTTATATTCGATCACCTTCGGTCCCTTGGGCGTCAGCATCAAGCCAAAGTACAGACAACCGGTAAACGGTCTGCCCTCTTCCTGCATGGCACGAATGGTCGGCAGGAAAATAGTATCCATACACTGCTGTGCAATATCTGCAGTATAGTACGGGTTCGGTGCAACTGTACCCATACCGCCGGTATTCAGACCCTGGTCACCGTCCAGCGCACGCTTATGATCCATGGAAGAGACCATCGGCCTTACCGTCTTACCATCGGTAAAGCTGAGGACGGAAACCTCCGGACCGGTCAGAAATTCTTCAATGACGATCTGAGAACCGCTCTCTCCGAAGATCTTGTCCTCCATGATAGAGGCGATGGCATCGAATGCTTCCTTCTCATTCTGTGCAATGACAACGCCCTTGCCCAGCGCCAGACCATCCGCCTTGATGACAGTCGGATACTCGTTCTTGTCTTTCAGATAAGCCTCAGCTGCTTTCGGATCATCGAATACACGATATTCTGCGGTCGGAATGTGATACTTCTGCATCAGTTCCTTGGAAAACACCTTGCTGCCTTCCAGAATTGCCGCATTTTTCTTGGGACCAAAGGTCATAAAGCCCTCTGCCTGCATGGCATCTGCCATGCCCAGAACCAGCGGATCATCCGGTGCAACAAAGACCAGATCTACTTCCAGCTCTTTTGCCAGCTTGACCATGCCGTCAATATCGGTTGCCTTTACCGGAAAGCACTTGGCATACTTGGCAATACCGCCGTTGCCGGGTGCGCAGTACAGCGCATCTACCTTCGGACTCTCTGCCAGTTTCATGACGATGGCGTGTTCTCTTCCGCCACCGCCGACAACTAAAATCTTCATGCTGTCTTTCCTCCCGGATCAGTGATGGAACAGACGGATGCCTGTGAATGCCAGTGCCATGTTGTACTTATTGCAGGTTGCAATCACATGGTCATCCCGGATAGAACCGCCCGGCTCTGCGATATACTGCACGCCGCTCTTGTGCGCACGCTCGATGTTATCGCCGAACGGGAAGAATGCGTCAGAACCCAGGCAAACTTCTGTGTTCTGTGCCAGCCATTCCTTCTGCTCTTCCTTGGTGAACACTTCCGGCTTTACCTTAAAGGTGTTCTGCCATACGCCGTCTGCCAGCACATCCATGTACTCATCAGAAATGTACACATCAATGGCATTGTCACGATCCGGACGGCGGATGCCATCCACGAACTGCAGTCCCATAACCTTGGGATGCTGACGCAGCCACCAGATATCTGCCTTATTGCCGGCAAGACGTGTGCAGTGGATACGGGACTGCTGTCCTGCGCCAATACCGATTGCCTGACCATCCTTGACATAGCATACGGAGTTGGACTGGGTATATTTCAGCGTAATCAGAGAGATCAGCAGGTCTCTCTTATACTTTTCCGGAATCTCCTTGTTGTCGGTGACTACATTGGACAGCATCTCTTCGTCGATCTTGAGGAAGTTGTGACCCTGTTCAAATGTAACACCGAACACCTGTTTCCGCTCCAGGTCTGCCGGACGGTATGCCGGGTCGATCTGGATGATGTTATAAGTACCCTTGCGCTTGGATTTCAGAATTTCCAGAGCCTCCGGCTCGTAGCCCGGTGCAATGATACCGTCAGAAACTTCACGCTGGATCATCTTTGCAGTGGGAACATCGCAGACATCCGACAGCGCAATAAAATCACCGTAAGAAGACATACGGTCTGCGCCTCTTGCTCTTGCATATGCACAAGCCAGCGGAGACAACTCGCCCAGGTCGTCTACGAAATAGATCTTCTTCAGCGTATCAGAAAGCGGTGCGCCAACTGCTGCGCCGGCAGGAGATACGTGCTTGAAGGACGTTGCTGCGCACATACCGGTTGCCTCTTTCAGCTCAGACACCAGCTGCCAGCCGTTGAAAGCATCCAGCAGGTTGATATAGCCCGGCTTGCCGTTCAGCACAGTGATAGGCAGATCGCTGCCGTCTTCCATATAGATGCGGGACGGCTTCTGGTTCGGGTTACAGCCGTATTTTAATTGCATTTCACTAGACATGAAATTGCCTCCTTACTGATTCTTATTTACGATTCTGGTTTCGGTTTTCTTGGTCTTGAGGTCAATGTAGCGAACAAACAGAGACACCTTATTCTCTGCATTCAGACTGCTCCACAGCATTTCTGTGAACGCATCAATATCGCCGGAAACAGCGATCTTCTGCGGCTCACCGGAAAAGCTGGGCAACGGATTTCCGTCACCCTCATAGGTATGGATAAAATGACCCACGCCGGCAATCGGGTTGGAATATGCAAAGGTGTATCTCTGGCAGGAGGTGGGATCTCCGTCTGCACTCTTCAAGATGGAAAGCGCATAGGAGAAACCGTTATTGCTCTGGTCAATGAGACCGGAGATACGAGGGGTATAGTTGGGTGCATCCGGCTCGAATTCCCGTGTCCGCAGGGACTCTTCAAAAGTTTTCCCTGCCTGCATCAAATCATACACGGTATCTGTCTGGTCACCATTGGTAACAATGGTGTAATCTCCCAGAACACGCACCGGTGCATAGATGATAAGGCTGGGGTCTACCATCTTGGACGGGTCAAATGCCTGTGTCCGGATGCCGGCACCGTCCTCTACAAAGACACGGTTGCGGCTGTTTTCACTTCTTCCCATAATAAAGTATGCGGAGACAGCGTAGTTTCCGTCTTCCGATCTGCCGAGGACAATGCCTCTGCCCGGATAGGAATTCTGCTGCAATTCCTGCTGCAATGATGCAATTTTCATAGTTTCCTCCTGCTTGTTTTCAAATGTATCCTTTGCGTATCTTCTGTTAGTCCTTGATCCAGACCGTTCTACCCTTAACTTCCAGCTGTCCGTTGCAGAACAGGCTGACTGCACGTGGCAGGATCTTCCACTCTGCCTGTTCCATGACCCGCTTTTGCAGAGTCTCCGGTGTATCATCCGGCTCTACGGCTACTGCCTGCTGCAAAATGATCGGACCGTCATCGGCAACCTCATTCACAAAATGCACCGTTGCTCCGGTCAGTTTCACACCACGCTCCAGCGCTGCCTCATGCACACGAAGTCCATAATAGCCTGCGCCGCAGAATGCCGGAATCAGAGACGGATGCACATTGATGATCTGGTTATGATAAGCACGGATGATGGTCTCATCCAAAATGGTCATAAATCCAGCCAGAACAATCAGATCGGCATATTCCTGGAACAGTGCCTCCAGCAGCACTTTGCTGTATACTTCACGGGATTCGAATTCCTTCGGCACGATCACACGAGTACCGATGCCGTTTTCCTTAGCTCTGGTTAGCGCATACGCATCCGGATTGGATGAGATCACGCAGGTGATCCTGCCGTTGGGAATCTGTCCGTTTTTCTGTGCGTCGATCAGTGCCTGCAAATTCGTTCCGCCGCCGGAAACCAGCACAACAATATTTTTCATAGTTGCTCTGCCTCTTCTCTCTTACTTGAGGATAACGCCCTCATCGGATGCTACCAGTTCGCCCAGAACGTAAGCGTTTTCGCCGGCTTCGTTCAGAATGCGGACTGCCTTGTCTGCATCTTCTTGTGCGACGCATACCATCATGCCCACACCCATGTTAAATGTATTGAACATATCGTGTTCCGGAATCTTGCCTGTCTTTGCAATCAGATCGAAGATCGGCAGCACCTGTACATCGCTGCGGTCGATCTTTGCAGACAGTCCCTTCTTCAGCGCACGAGGAATATTCTCATAGAATCCGCCGCCGGTGATATGTGCGATGGACTTCGGCTGTACTTCAGCCAGCAGTTTCTGGATCGCATTGACATAGATCTTGGTAGGAGTCAGCAGGCATTCGCCCAGTGTAGTTCCCAGGTCTGCGAAATGACGTGCCAGGTTCTGCTCATTTACGGTGAATACGTTGCGGATCAGAGAGAAACCGTTGGAATGTACGCCGCTGGACTGCAGTGCGATCAACACATCGCCTTCCTTCTGGCTGTCCATGTTCAGGATCTTGCTCTTGTCAACTACGCCAACAGCAAAGCCGGCAACGTCGTACTCATCTTCCGGATAGAATCCCGGCATTTCCGCAGTCTCACCGCCAACCAGTGCGCAGCCGGACTGTACGCAGCCCTCTGCTACACCGGAAACGATCGACGCAACCTTTTCCGGAACATTCTTGCCCAGGGCAATGTAGTCCAGGAAGAACTGGGGCTTTGCGCCGCAGCAGATAATATCATTGACACACATTGCTACGCAGTCAATACCGATCGTGGTATGCTTGTCCATCAGAAAGGCGATTTTCAGCTTGGTTCCTACGCCGTCTGTACCGGAAACCAGTACCGGCTGCTGCATTCCTGCCACATCCAGTGCATACAGACCGCCGAAGCCGCCAATGTCAGTCAGAACATTTGCTGTCATGGTTCTGGCAATGTGGGACTTCATCAGCTCCACTGCCTTATAACCGGCAGTGACGTCTACGCCTGCCTTTTTATAGCTTTCCGAATAGCTTTCCATTTCTGTGTTACCTCCAAAGTGTTCTGGAATCGCCTTTCGCAATTCCGGTTATTCGCCTATCTTCTTTTCAAATTTATCCTTGGGCATTTCCTTCGGTACTTCGATGGGATAATCCCCGGTAAAGCACGCCGTACAGAATCCGCACTGCGGCTTCATTTCCGGCGTTGCCAGAGACTGCACGCCTTCTACGCTCAGATATCCCAGCGTATCTGCTCCGATATGAGAGCAGATCTCCGGAATGGTCATCTGACAAGCAATCAGATTTTCCTTGCTGTCGATGTCCACGCCGAAATGACATGGGTTGGTAAAAGGCGGACAGGAAATTCGCATATGTACTTCCGTTGCACCCGCCTCACGCAGCAGATTGACGATCCGCTGGCAGGTCGTGCCACGCACGATGCTGTCGTCTACCAGGATCACTCGCTTTCCGGCAACGACACTCTTTACAACATTCAGCTTGATCCGCACGGAATCGGTACGCATCTTCTGATTGGGCTGAATAAACGTTCTGCCCACATAGCGGTTTTTGATAAAACCGACTTCATAAGGGATATGCGCAGCTTGAGACAGACCCAGGGCCGCATCCAGGCCGCTGTCCGGAACACCGATGACAACATCTGCATCTACCGGATGTTCCTTCCACAGCAGCTTGCCGGCACGGATTCTGGCATCGTGTACGGTACAGCCGTTGATGACAGAGTCCGGGCGTGCAAAATACACGTATTCAAACACACACAGAGACGGTTTCTGACCGCAGTGCGTCCGGATGGAGCGAACCTCCTGTCCGTCTGCCACCACGATCTCACCGGGATCCAACTCACGCTCAAAGGTTGCCTCTACGCTGTCCAGCGCACAGGTCTCCGATGCAAAAACAACGCTGCCATCTTTCCGCCGTCCCATGCAGAGCGGACGGAATCCGTTGGGGTCTCTGGCAGCGATCAGCTTTTGCGGCGACATAACCACCAGGGAATAAGCGCCTTTCAGGTCATACATGGCGTATTCCACGGATTCTTCGATGGAAGAGCGTTTCAACCGCTGTTCCGTCACCGCATAGGAGATCACTTCGGTATCGTTTGTGGTATGGAAAATCGCACCACGCAGCTCGTATTTTCTGCGCAGTTCGTGTGCGTTGACCAGGTTTCCGTTATGCGCAATGGACATGGGTCCTTTTACATGGCGAACCACGATTGGCTGCGCATTGGAGCGGCTGGGCTTTCCGGTTGTGGAATAGCGCACGTGTCCGATCGAAATATTCCCTTGTCCGAGCTTTTCGATATGACTGCGGTTAAACACTTCCGGCACAAGTCCCAGATCCTTATGGTGTGAAAACACACCCCGGTCATTGACAACGATTCCACAGCTTTCCTGTCCTCTGTGCTGCAGCGCATAAAGCGCAACATATGTCATGGATGCAACATCTGTTGTGTGAGGCGCAATGACGCCAAACACGCCGCATTCTTCATGCAGTCCTGTCTTCAATTACAATCATTCCCTTCCGTTCCAGCAATACGAACACAGCTGGCAGTCGGGTTTACCCACGGCACGGATCGTACCCTCCAGCGACTGAAATTCCAGCGACGTCAGTTGCAGACGGCGGCAGATCTCATCCCGGAGCAGCTTTCCACGTTCTGTGTTAGAGTTGCTGTACTCGTCAATATGCTGCAAACCAGCAACGCCCTCATTTTCATCAATGATCTGACGTGCAATCAGTTCCATCTCCGAAGTGCTTCTGGAGAAGTTCAGATATTTACAGCCGTACATAATCGGCGGACAGGCAGACCGCATATGGACTTCCTTCGCACCGTTTTCATAGAGAAACTCTACCGTTTCCCGCATCTGTGTGCCCCTAACAATGCTGTCATCTACGAACAAAAGCTTTTTGCCCCGGATCAGTTCCGGAACAGGAATCAGCTTCATTTTCGCTACCCGGTTTCGCATGGACTGATTGGCTGGCATAAAGCTTCTCGGCCATGTGGGTGTATATTTGATAAAAGGTCTCGCAAACGGAATACCGCTGCGGTTTGCATAACCGATGGCGTGAGGAACGCCGGAATCCGGAATGCCGCAGACGTAGTCCACGTCCGGGAGCTTTCCGTTTTTCATGTCGTTCTCCGCCATGATCTCGCCGTTTTTGGTACGCATCACTTCGACATTCACGCCCTCGTAGCAGGCGGTGGGATAGCCGTAATACGTCCAGAGGAAGGTACAGATCTTCATTTCGTCTGTTCCCTCATAGAGTACCTCATAGCCATCTTTTGTCAGTTTTGTGATCTCTCCTGCCTTTAGCTCATGGCAGGTCTCGTACCCCAGTTTCTGATATGCAAAGGATTCGAACGAGAAACAATATCCGTCGGAACGTTTTCCGATCAGGATCGGCAGCTTGCCCGCCTTGTCTCTTGCGCAAATGATCGAATCTTCTGTCATAATGACCAGAGACATCGTTCCCTCGATCTTGCTCTGCGCATAGCGGATGCCCTCGACAAAAGTCGGTTTCTGCGCAATCAGCGCACCGATCAGACCGCCGGAGTTGATGTTGCCGCTGCTCATTGTCTCAAAGTTTGCACAGCCGTTTTCCAGCAGTTCTTCCGAAAGTGCCTTTGCGTTCTGGATTATACCGATCGAGCAAACTGCGTACAATCCAAGTTTCGAACGAACCATGATCGGCTGAGGATCTGTATCGCTGATACAGCCGATGCAGATATTGCCCCGCATTTTTTCTACATCCTTCTCGAACTTTGTCCGGAAAGGAGAATTTTCAATGCTGTGAATATTCCGCTGAAAACCGAGTTCCGCAGAATACGATGTCATACCGCCACGTCTTGTCCCCAGGTGAGAGTGATAGTCCGTCCCATAAAATACGTCAAGAATGCAGTCGTTTGCTGAAACTGCACCAAAAAAGCCGCCCATGGATTATTCACCAAAGATGCGCTTCATAACTTCCTGATAAGCCTCTTCGGTACCGCCCATATCTCTGCGGAAACGGTCCTTGTCCAGCTTTTCGTTGGTCTTGACATCCCACAGACGGCAGGTATCCGGAGAGATCTCGTCTGCCAGAATGATGGTACCGTCAGCCAGACGACCGAACTCGATCTTGAAGTCGATCAGGCGGATGCCGATAGACAGGAAGAACTTCTTCAGGAATTCATTGACCTTGCGGGTATAGTCCTTGATGGTGTCGATCTCTTCCTGTGTTGCCAGACCCAGTGCCAGAGCATAGTCATCATTGATGAACGGGTCGTTCAGTTCGTCGCACTTGTAGCTGAATTCCAGGATCGGGCAGAGCAGATCCTTGCCTTCTTCTACGCCCATGCGCTTGGAAAAGCTGCCGGCTGCAACGTTGCGGACGATAACTTCCAGCGGTACGATGGAAACCTTCTTGACAGCAGTTTCACGGTCGCTCAGTTCTTCTACCAGGTGAGTCGGAACGCCTGCTTCTTCCAGCTGCTTCATGATGTAGTTGGACATACGGTTGTTGATAACGCCCTTGCCAACAATCGTACCCTTCTTTTCGCCGTTGAATGCAGTTGCGTCATCCTTATAATCTACGATAACAACTTCCGGATTCTCGGTTGCGTATACTTTCTTTGCCTTGCCCTCATAGAGCTGTTCTGTTTTCTTCCAATCAGCCATTTTCTGTTCCTCCAAAAATAAAATGTTTTGATTCCAGAGTCTGTCAGACTCTTATTTTAACTCAGCAGTTACTGTATTCTGCCGAAATTTTTGCATCTTTTGCCTTTACGCCCTGCTCCATATCTGCCTTCATCTGCTCCAGCTTTGCATCAATTTCCGGATCAGACAGTGCCAGCATCTGTGCAGCCAGGATCGCTGCGTTTGCTGCGCCATCGATGGCAACTGTTGCCACCGGGATTCCCTTCGGCATCTGAACGGTTGCCAGCAGTGCATCCAGTCCGTCCAGCGTGGACGCCTTTACCGGGATGCCGACAACCGGCAGTGTGGTGTGCGCTGCCAGAACGCCGCCCAGGTGCGCAGCCTTTCCTGCTGCGGAAAGGATCACGCCAAAGCCGTTTTTCTTGGCATTGGACGCAAATTCTGCTGCCAGCGCCGGTGTCCGGTGTGCAGACATAACGTGTACTTCATAGGGAATGCCGAACTTGTCCAGTTCTTCCAGCGCACCCTTGACAACCGGCAGATCACTGTCGCTGCCCATGATAACCGCTACTTTTTTTGACATATGTATTCCTCCAGATTCAGAGTTGCACATCCGCTCAAGACTTGCCTTACCGCAAGTTCCCGGAGCGTGTGCGGCTGATGCAGGGTACAGTCCCCTGCAAATTTATGAAAACAGAACACAAACCGGACTCAGCCCAGTTTTGCCTCTGTTATCAACCATATTTCTTTTCCGCTTTTCTGCATTTTTACAGTCAGCGTTCTGGTCTGCGTATTGTTATCCGCATCCCGTATTGTCAATGCCATCTGCCAGGTCAGAACCGCTTTCCCGGCATCGTCAGAATCTGCCTGCAAATACAGAACAGAGTCCGTCTTTGTCACCTTGCTGTCTGCCAGTACAGCGCCGTTCAGCACAGCATTTTCGTGTTCCTGGTCCGTGCGTTCCTGCAATTGTGAAAAATCCTGCCTTTTGACCATGGTCAAAAACTGTGTCATCTGATCCAGACTCAGACACCATTCTTCGGGACTGAGCAGTGCAGCATTCAGCTTTTCGCTGCTCACGGAAAATGAAAAATCATCTGTTTTCCGGGACATTTCCACCTGCACCAGTTGGAGAATATCTTTTTCCAGTGAATACTGAAACGAATCCTCGCCTTTGGTCAGCGTCAGCAACGGCTTTTCCCATTTGCTGCTGTCCCATATCATAGCATCTGCGGCGCAGAAATCCCGGTCATACAGTACGACCTGTTCCGTGTCCGCCAATGTTGCCAGGTAATAGGACGCAGTCAGCGCCTGGATGTCCTGGTAGACAAAGGGTGCTGCCACATTGCCATCCAGGTCGAGAACGCCAAAACGATCGCCGTCCTCGGTTTCTTGTTTTGCAGCCAGATAATCCGTTCCTACAAATTGGAGTTGTTTCCACTCCGGTTCGAGAATCGTATTTCCTGCCGCATCCGACACGCCGTAAAGGTGGTTGTCCCCCTGTACGATTTCATTGCCGTTTGCATTGATTGCCGTATCCGATGCACTGTTCTGGTTACTCCCAGATCTTTTCGAAACATTCGCCGAAAAGCTAATGGTCGCAGCAATCAAAATCACCAGCACCAGCACCAGAATGCCTGCTGCAAGCCGGGTGTGTTTATTCATACACAGCGCTCCTGCTTATGATTCCATGTCCTTGCGGGCATCTTTTTCGGTTTCCTGCACCAGATAAATCGGGCGTTTCTTGGTCTCCAGATAGGTCTTTGCTAGGTACTGTCCCGCAATACCAACGCAGAACAGCTGGAGACCACCCATAAAGAAGATCGCACAGATCAGCGTTGCAAAACCCTGCACCGGATCACCGAATGCGAGTTTCTTAATGATGATGATGATAATCATGATAAATGCAACCAGACAGCTTGCCACGCCAAGAATTGACGAAATGGTCAGCGGTGCTGTGGAGAAAGCGAAGAATCCATCCAGCGCATAGCGGAACAATTTCCAGAATGACCAGGTGCTGGTTCCTGCTGCACGCTCCACATTCTCATATTCGATATATTTAGTACGGAATCCCACCCAGCTGAAAATGCCTTTGGAAAACCGGTTGTATTCTTTCATCGACAGAATCGCATCTACCATCTGCCGTGTCATAAAGCGGAAATCCTGTGCGCCGTCCACGATCTCGGTCTGCGAAATGCGTTTCATGATCTTGTAGAATTTCCGGGAGAACCAGGAGAGCAGCTTCGGCTCGCCCTTTCGGCTGACACGCCGTGTGGTAGCGCAGTCATATTCGCCGCTTAACACGATGTTGTACATCTTCGGCAGAAATGCCGGCGGATGCTGTAGGTCAGCGTCCATGATGACAACATAATCACCAGTGGCATTTTCCAGACCGGCGTACATACCGGATTCCTTTCCGAAGTTCCGGGAGAAGGAAATATACCGGACACGCTCATCTCCACGTGCCAGTTCCCGCAGTTTGGCGAGGGTTCCGTCACGAGAGCCATCGTTGATGAACAGCAGTTCAAATCCGGTATCCGGATGTTCTTCCTGGATCTGCTGCATCACTTTCTGAATTTCTATGTAAAAAAGCGGCAAAACTTCTTGTTCGTTATAACATGGTACAACAATGGAAATCTTTTTCATAACGTTCCTTTCCGTTCCACAGCCAGCCCCTTGTGAATCCGGCTGTTATATTCAGCATATCCAAAAAAGCAAAACTTCCATGACACGCTATTATTTATTATACCACCTTTTCTGACATTTTACAATACCCTAACAGGGATATTTTTTTCGTTTTCCAAAAAAATATGTGAACAAATAAGGCTGTCTTTTGAATTGCAGCGTCCTCTATGCCTTACGCTTTTGCAGGAATGCCTCCAGACGGCGCTTATAGTTGGAAGAACGGTGCGTCATCCGGTCAACCAGTTCCAGCAGCTGCCGGTCTGTCACCAGATCCAGTGCCTGAACCTCCGATTCCTGCATGGTGCAGTCCGACAAAGCAAAGTCCGTCTTGATATAGTACACATCATGGTAGCAGCTGCGCCGGCGGTCCCGGAACAAAAAGCGCATTTTCTCTCTGGGCAGCGTCAGACCGATTTCTTCCTTTGCCTCACGCAGTGCACCGTCCAGACTCGTTTCCCCGGCATCCACTGCGCCGGCAGTAATGTCCCACTGTCCCGGACGGGTCGCCTTGGTATCCGACCGTTTCTGCACCAGAAACAGTCCGTCCTGGTTCTCCAGGATCACGTGGGCGCAGAGAAAGTACTCCCCTTTGGACAGAAATGTGCTGCGTTCTGCTGTTCTTCCGGTAAGGTTTCCGTGTTCGTCATAGATATCCAGAATTTCCATATTATACCGTATTCCTTTCAACAATGATACGACCATTCTATTCCTTTATATTGTATCACGAAATTCTTTCCCTGGTCAAGATACATTTCTGAATTTTCTTTGAAAAATCCCGTGACACCGACAGGCTGTGCCTACCTCTTTTCTGAAAATTACATGAAAATTTGGAAATTGCGCTTTTCAATCCAAACAAAATGTGGTATAATGAAATATCACAACATTCCCGGCATATGCCGGGACACATATGGAGGGAACTGCAATGGCAAACTGGAGAGAACGGCTTACACAATTTATGCAGGGCAGATACGGCGGAAATGATACATTCAACAAGGCGTTGTTCGGCGTGTTTCTGTTTTTCCTGCTGCTGGCGATTTTCACAGGAAGAACCGCAGTCAGCACCACGCTGAATCTGATCGCAGTTGCTGTTCTGATCTATTCCTACTTCCGGATCTTCTCCCGGAATATTGCACGCCGCCAGGCAGAAAACCAGAAGTTCCTGAAGATCACGGCTCCGGTTCGCTCCCTGTTCGGCAAGAAAAGCGCCGACAAGACACACCGCATCTTCAGCTGTCCGAAATGCGGTCAGAAAATGCGTGTGCCGATGGGCAAGGGGAAAATCGAGATCACCTGTCCGAACTGCCGCAATAAGTTCATCAAGCGAAGCTGAGGAAAACGATGTACGGGTATATTCGGGCATACAAACCGGAAATGCGGTTTCGGGAATACGACATCTACCACGGCTGTTACTGCGGTCTGTGCGATGCGCTCCACAAGCGGCACGGCGCAGCTGCACGCTGGACGCTGAGCTATGACATGACATTTCTCATCCTGCTGCTGACAGGGCTGTATGAACCGGCAGAGGAAAAAGCAGAGCGGCGCTGCATAGCGCACCCTTTTCATAAAAGTCTGCACATTCAGAGTGAAATCACAGCGTATGCCGCAGATATGAGTATTCTGTTGTTCCGGGACAAATGTATGGACGACTGGAACGACGAGCGAAAAATCACAAGGCGTGCCGCCGCTGAGATGTTCCGGAAAAGCTACCGCAGAATCCAGGCGCAGTATCCGCAGAAATGCAAAGCGGTACAGGCACAGCTGGATCTGCTGCATCAGATGGAACAGCAAAGCGAATCGAATCCGGATCTGCCGGCAGGCTGTTTCGGCACGCTGCTGGGCGAGCTTTTCGTCTGGAAAGAGGACGAATGGGCAGACAATCTGCGCCAGGTCGGGTTCTATCTGGGCAAATTCATCTACCTGCTGGACGCATATGACGACCTGGAACACGACAGAAAAAAGAACTGCTACAATCCCCTGCGCAGCATGGCGGAACACGATCCGCAGTTTTCACAGACCTGCAAATCCCTTTTGAAAATGATGATGGCATCCTGCGCAGAATCATTTGAACGGCTGCCGATCCTGCACTATGACGAGATCTTACGGAACATTTTATATGCAGGCGTCTGGCCGAAATTCTATCAACGCAAAAAAGAACTGGAAGAGACTGAAAAACAGGAGAAACAAAAACATGGATCCATATGAAGTACTGGGAATCCCCCGAAACGCATCCGACCAGGAAGTAAAAAAGGCATACCGTGCGCTGAGCCGGAAGTATCATCCGGACGCCAATGTCGATAAGCCGAATCCGGAAATGTACGAGGAAAAATTCAAGCAGATCCAGCAGGCGTATCAGACCATCATGGATGAGCGCCAGCACAAATCCGACAGCGAATACGGCGGATTCTACGGGCAGCGCTCTTCCGCTGGAAACGGCGATGAGAACAGCGTACATTTGCAGGCGGCTGTGAATTTCATCCGGAACGGCAGATTCACAGAGGCTGTCCGGGTACTGAACGGCATCAGCAACCGAAATGCACAGTGGTATTATGTTTCTGCCGTTGCAAACTCCGGTGCCGGAAACAATGCAACTGCACTCCAGTACGCAAGGACTGCGGCGCAGATGGAGCCGAACAACTATGAATATCAGAAACTGGTGCAGCAGCTGGAATCCCCCGGTTTCTCTTATCAGCAGATGCAGCAGCCCTATATGGGCGGCAGTCTTGATGACAGCGGATGTGTTCGATGCTGCGCTGCGAATATTCTGCTGAATCTGTTTCTCGACTGCTGCTGTCACTGTTATTAAAAAGAAAACACAGAACTGCTGGGAAAACGGCAGTTCTTTTTTTGGAAGATTTGCACAAGTTTTTTTCCGAAAACTGTACCATCTGAGAAAAATATCGGACGGTCTCGGAATTTTCACGGAAAAGTGTTTACTTTTCCTGCGAGATATGGTATGATGACTAATAAGGTCATACCAATTTCAGAGACGGTTCCCCTGGAGCTGTCTCAAAGAATGAGGAGATTCTGTGATGTTTTTCAATCATAAAAATACAGAACCCGGGCAACCGCAGGGTTCGAATCCATTTTTTTATTATGGCGGAAATTATCCCGGAGAAACATCCGAACCTTTTTATCATTCCGGAATCAAGAACTATAACCTGCGTGTGTCCATTTCAACACACATCGGAAAAGTTCGCGGCAACCACGAAGATAATTTCTATCTGGAAGGGCTGTACATGAACGATATTTTCCGGAACGATTTTTCCGCATCTTATACCATTCACTATGCAGACGGCATGAGTTTTGCCGTATTCGATGGTATGGGCGGTGCAGCATACGGCGAGGTCGCATCTGAGATCGCCGTGCAGACGCTGCGGAAGTATGAGAAAAAGCTGAAACACGCCGACGGGACACGTATGCTGGATCAGCTCATTTCTTCGTATACCTCTGAGGCGAACAATGCCATCTGTGATATGCTCACAGAAAAGCACTGCCAGAACGGCGGAACTACTTTCTCCATGCTCTACTTTCTCGGTGATGCAGTCAAGCTGTATTACCTGGGTGACAGCCGGATCTACCGGTATCAGGGCAGCGACTTAACGCTGCTCACACGGGATCATACCGTTGCCAACCAGAAAGTGGAAGCTGCTATTTATACAGAAGAAGAAGCAAAGCACAGCCCCGATCAGCACCGTTTGACATTGTTCATCGGTTCAGACCGCAAAAAGGCAGGGTTAAATGCGGACAGCAGACCCCCTTTGCCGCTGGAAGTCGGCACAAAGTTTGTACTATGTACCGATGGACTGACCAATATGTGTGCGGACGAGGAAATTGCAGAACTTCTCTCCCAGAATTATTTCAACGAAGCAGCAGTGCTGGTGCAAGCCGCACTGCAGAATGGCGGCGTGGACAACATTACCTGCATTGTTTTGGAGGTACTCCCCGCCACCCAGGACGCAGAAGACGACTGATCTCGTTTTCTCTCCGGTATATCTGCCATAGAAAAACGGCACGTGGTATTTTTTCCACGTGCCGTTTTGTGTTTTACTCGTTACTCTCAGATGCGTTCCACTTTCATCATATTTGTGGTGTTGGAAACGCCTACCGGTGCGCCGGCAGTAATAACGACGATATCGCCCTTATTGACCATATCCGAACGCAGCGCCGCATGAATCGAGGAATCAAACAGTGCATCGGTATTGGCAACCTCATCCACCAGCATGGGATATACGCCCCAGCTCAGATTCATCTGACGCTGTACCCGTTCGCTGACAGTACAGCTGATGATCGGACAGCAGGGACGATACTTGGAGATCTCTCTCGCTGTCACGCCGGACATGGTCACAGTCAGAATAGCGGCTGCATCCAGATCGTGCGCTGTGGTAACCGTAGCGTGAGCGATGGCATTTGCAATATCCGCATTCTTCTTGGTGCGGCTTGCAGAGTGCATCCCCTTATAGTCAATATCATCTTCTGTGGTACGCGCGATCAAGTCCATGGTGCGGACAACTTCTACCGGGAAAGCACCGGCAGCGGTTTCACCGGACAGCATGATTGCACTGGTGCCGTCATAGATGGCATTGGCAACGTCTGTGATCTCCGCACGGGTCGGACGAGGATTGGTAATCATGGACTCCAGCATCTGTGTTGCGGTGATGACCTGCTTGCCAGCCTGGTAACCCTTCCGGATCAGCTGTTTCTGCACGGACGGGATCTGTTCAAACGGAATCTCTACGCCCAGATCGCCACGGGCAACCATGATGCCGTCCGACGCCTCCAGAATCTCGTCAATATTCCGGACACCCTCAACATTTTCGATTTTCGCAATGATGCGAACATCAAACCAGCCCAGACTCTGGGTGTACTTCCGCAGATAGTCAATATCCGCAGAGGTGCGGACAAAGCTGGCTGCAATGAAATCAAAGCCCATTTTTGCAGCAAATTCCAGGTCGTTCTTATCACTTTCGCTGAGATAAGGCATAGACAGCTGTACGCCCGGCACGTTGATGCCCTTGTTATTGGAAAGAACGCCGCCGTGGATAACATGGCAGACGATGTTGGTCGCATTTACTTTTTCGACAACCATTTCAATGACGCCGTCGTTTACCAGAATGTGTACGCCCGGTTTTACGTCACGGGGCAGATTCTTGAAAGAGATGCTGCCGACCTTTTCGTCACACAGCACATCATCTGTTGTCAATGTATAGGTATCGCCTGTTTCGATGGTGACCGGCTTGTCATCCACAAAGCGTCCCAGACGAATCTCCGGTCCTCTGGTGTCCATCAGCGTTGCAATGGGAAGTCCCAGTTCTTTCCGCAGGCGTGCGATCTGTTCAAACCGCTTTTCATGCGTTGCATGGTCTCCGTGGGAAAAGTTAAATCGTGCCACATTCATGCCGGAAAGCATGATCTGCCGCATGACAGAATCGTCATCTGTCGCAGGTCCGATCGTACAAACAATCTTCGTCTTTCTCATATTACTCACGCATCCTTTAATTTCTTGATGGCTTTTTTACTTACTGTTATAGTATAACACAAAAAAGCTGAAATGAAAAGTTAATTTTCTGAAAAGTATTCCGACTTTCTCTTTTTAGAAATAAGCAGTCCGCAGAAATTCATTTCATTTTCAAAGGAAAAAGCATTTATTTGTTTGCTTTTTCTAAAAAAGCATCCAGATTTTCGGAAAGAATTGCACGATTTTCCCCGTCTGTCAGTCCCAATGCGAAAAAGCGCTCCAATTCCGCATCATAATCCCACATGGGATAGTCCACGCCAAAGAAACAATTCTCAGCGCCGAAATGCGAAATCAGCTTTCGGATCTCCTCCGGCGGCAGGAACGGCAGGCTGCTGCTGGTATCAAACCGCAGCCGCTCATCCGGCTGGAGAATGGCATTTGCCTCTTTCCACTGTCCCCATCCGCCGAAGTGGGCTGCAATCAGCCGCAGTTTCGGGAACTGTCGCAGCACCATTGCCAGCCGGTACGGGTGCGAAAAATCTGAGCGTGCATCGCCCATGTGCATCAGGATGGGCAGCCCGGAACTCTGGATCATATCATACATGGGGTATGCTCTGGGGTCGTCAATGGGAAAGTTCTGAAAGTCCGGGTGCAGCTTGACGCCGCAGAGATGCAGCTGCTGCAGCTGTTCAAAGTCTTCCGCCACATGGTCGGCGTAAGGGTGCAATGTGCCGAATGCGGTACACATGGGATAGGCTGCGGCGCAGGACGCCAGAAAGCTGTTGATAGAATGCACCTGTGTCACCGTGGTCGCCGGCGAGCAGATCAGAAAGTTATCTACACCGGCAGCCATGCCGTTTTCCAGCATCTCCGCCACTCTGCCGTGATACTCCATAGGCAGGTCATAAAAATGGGAAATGCCCTCTGTTGCTTTTTCGGCGATCTTGTCGGGGAAAACGTGGGCGTGTGCATCTGTGATACGATAACCGTTTTTCAAAATGATTCCTCCCCTGTTCAGAGCAGCTTTTTGATTTTCGGATGACTTGCCATGAGCCGTTTGGTTCCCACCTGGTCGAAACCGACTTCCAGCATAGCATCATTTGCCATTTTCGTGATAGCCAGAACAGTGCCGTCCCCAAAGGTTGCATGGCGCACCCGTTCTCCCACATGGAATTCTTTCGGCTCTGCCTTGTATTTCTGTGGTTTCGCCGATGCCATCTGCCGCTGCAGCGAAATAGACTGCACGGATTCCGGCTTGTCTGCGGAAATTCCACGGCGAGACTGCCGCTGAGAAGCCTCCTGTTCGATCAGCTGCCGGTCGATCTCTGTCAAGAACTGGGACGGCAGATTGCGCATGGTCATACCGAACAGCATTCGGCTCGCAGCGGTAGTCAGCGTCAGCTTTTTCTTGGCACGGGTAAGTGCCACATACGCCAGGCGGCGTTCCTCTTCCAGATCTTCCCGGGAATCCAGGCTGCGGTTTCCAGGGAAAACGCCCTGCTCCATTCCCACCAGAAAGACGTTCTGAAATTCCAGACCTTTCGCAGAATGAACAGTCATCAGCATGACCACATCCTGCTCCGGCTCGTACTTGTCCACATCGGTATACAGAGAAATCTCCTCCAGGAATCCGCCCAGGGACGGCTCCTCCGCCTCGTTCTGATACGTCAGAATGGAGGACTTCAGTTCCTCTACGTTTTCCAGGCGGAAAGTGCCCTCTTCGCCCATCTGTTCCAGCGCCGCACGATAGCCGGTTTTCTCCAGGACCACATCCAGGAATTTTTCCAGCGGCAGTTCCCGTTCTGCCTCGATCAGTTCATCCCACATCACAGCAAACTTTTTCAGCGCATTCATCTTTTTGGAAAGTACCGGATACTGATCGGCGTTCCGCATTACTTCCAGCGGAGAAAGGTGCAGATCCTGGGTGATGTCCTGGAGCAGCGACAAGGTGGCGTCTCCGATGCCACGTTTCGGCTCATTGACGATTCGTTCAAAACGCACCCGGTCATTGGGATTTTCCACAATGCTCATATAGGCGATGATATCCCGGATTTCCTTGCGGTCGTAGAAACGAGTGCCGCCGTAGATACGGTACGGCACGCCGCTGCGCACCAGCGCACGCTCCAGCATATTGGACTGGGCGTTCATCCGGTACAGAATCGCATGGTCGCCGTATTTCGCACCCTGTTTCACGTTCTCAAGGATTTTCTTGGAGACATATGCCGATTCGTCGGACTCGTCCGCAGCCTTATACCAGGTGATCTTCTCCCCTGCGCCGGCATCCGTCCAGAGGTGTTTGGACTTTCTGCCGTCGTTGTTGGCAATCACGCTGTTGGCGGCATCCAGAATGTTCTGGGTGGAACGATAGTTCTGTTCCAGACGAATTACGGTACACTGCGGAAATTCCTCTTCGAATCCCAGAATGTTCTCGATCGTCGCACCACGGAAACGGTAGATGCTCTGGTCATCATCACCTACTACACAGAGGTTGCCGCTGGCATGGGTCAGCAGCGAGATCAGCTGGTACTGTGCGTGGTTGGTATCCTGGTACTCGTCCACCAGAACGTAAGGGAAACGGTACTGATACTTTGCCAGTTCCTCCGGGAATCGCCGGAACAGTTCTACCGTCAGATAAATGATATCGTCAAAATCCAGTGCATTGGAGGCACGCAGATGCTGCTGGTATACACCGTACAACTTTGCAATCATCATCTTTCGATAGTCACCGCCGGCATCTTCCAGCATCTCTGCCGGAGAGATCATGGCATCCTTTGCCCGGCTGATCTCCTGGATCACACTGCGGGGCGGGAACTGTTTTTCCGACACATTCACGTCAGAAAGGCAGTTCTTCATCAGCCGCCGTGCATCATCTGCATCGTAAATGGCAAAGTCGCTGTCATACCCCAGCAGGGTGATGCTCCGGCGCAGGATGCGCACGCACGCCGAGTGAAAAGTAGACGCATTGACAGATGCGGCGATCTCCTCCCCCAGCGTACTTGCCAATCTGGCACGCATTTCTCCCGCCGCTTTATTGGTAAAAGTGATCGCAAGAATATTCCACGGGCGAATCGGTGCAATCGCCAGAATCTCACGCAGGCGTTCCACATCTGTCTCCGCTTTTCCGTCTATGTAATCCTGCAGCCACACAGCATCCTCTTCCGGCAAAAAGCCGTCTGCCTTGGCATAGCCGTCTCCGAAATAGATCATGTTGACAATGCGGCTGATGATTGCCGTTGTTTTGCCGCTCCCTGCGCCGGCAAGCACCAGCACCGGACCGTTTACGGAGAAAACGGCTTTCTGCTGCTGTTCGTTCAAAGAACTGAAGTATGTTTGAAATGCCTTTCGTTTCAGCGCAATGCACTGCTGTTCTGTCATGTTTTTCTCTCCCTGCTTTCTCAATATTGTCTCAGATGTCTAGCATCTGTCTGGTTCTATCAAGGTATATGTCCGAATGTGGGACACGCTTTTATTATACCATATTCCGCTGCGTTTGAAAAGATGCACTGCAAACTTTTCACAATTTTCCGCTGCCGCATCCTTTTTCAAGAAAACATCATGCTGATATTTTCTTGTTTTTTCGCATGATGTTTTCTATTTTATATCCCATGTTTTATCAATTGACAATTGCAGAAAAATTGGATATGATATACCTGTCCGCTGCTGCCGGTTCTAATGTGCTGTTCTCCGACGTATCATAGAAACAGGAAGTCTAACAACGCAGCGGCTCTGCCGCATCGCACAGGAGGTTTTTATGCAGCGAAAAGCGATCTCATTTTTGATTATGTGTACCATAGCCACCGCATTTTTCACCAATAGTTCCGTATCCGCCGCCGCTGAGGAATTCGTACCGGGCGGCAGTGCTGCACTGCCTGCCGTCTCTTCTTACGAATCCTGGATGCAGTTTGAAACGCCGGATACCAACACCCCTGCAATCGACACAGACGGCTGTCTGAACTATACACTCGCCAAGCTGAGCGCACGGTACAATCTGCCAGTTCCCGGTGTCAGCCTGCTCTCCGATTCCTATGATTATTACACCGCTTTTTCGGAAAAGGTACTGTCCGGCGGCGCAACGAAAATGGACAGCCTGGCAAATCAGTACCAGGCGTATCTCACCCGGCAGGAATCCGTCTGGCTTTCCGGCAATCTGGAAGAGCGCATCGCACAGGCATATGCGGTCTGCGCTGAAACGGGGACAGAACGCTCACAGAGCTACATCCTGCAAATGACAACAGCATCCGGCAGCGATCACTATGTATTGGTAGATTACATCGACACCGAACAGAAACGGCTTTACCTGCTGGATTCCGGCTCGTGGTATGTGGAGTATCTGGGAGATGCCAAAACCATGGAAAAGGGCTACTGCATTACCGCAGTCCACCCGTTTCATATTTTCAAAATGCCGGGTGATACAGACGGCGACTTTCTGCTGACGCAGTGTGACATTGATAATCTGCTGCACGGCGCATACGAGGATACGCTTTCCGGAGACGCAAATCACAGCGGCACGGCTGACCTTTCGGATGCCGTCTATCTGGCGCATCTGATACAGTCTGTGGGACATCTGAGTGTTCAGCACGCTCTGGAAACAGAGATACCTCCGGTCGCCACTGCAACCACATCTGCCGATGCGCTGCCCACTTTCTGGAACAGTCAGATTTTTCAGCGGCAGCTTGCCAAATGAGAAAGAGTCCGCCTGCACAGTTACCGTGCGGACGGACTCTTTTCTATTACATCTTAGGAATCCTGGTTGTTTACCTTTACAAACTGCATGATCCAGTCAGAGATCTGTACATTTGCCTCCTTCTGATATTTCTCCTGCAATTCATTATAGCGTTCTTCCTCTAAGCCAGCCTCAGCGGTCAGCTGCCAGCCCGGCTGCTGCGATGCGCCGACATAATAAATTAGGCAGGAAATATAGGAACTGTCCAGGATCGTCACATCCCCTGCTTTTCTGGATTCGTCAAAGCACCAGTCACGCCAGGTGGTCATCAGCTGCGACCGGGTCACATTCTGGTACAGTCCACCGGACACGGAGGTGTCTTCGGTGTACTGGTCAGCCAGTGCCGCAAAAGTTGTCTCTTCCTTGTCACTGGCGTTCCATTCCTCCAGCGCCTTTTCTGCTGCATCATGGGCGCCCGATGCGGAGTCGTATGTGTTTGCCGTGAAAAGGATCTGCCGCAGGTTCACCGGATGGGTCTCGTCACGCTCCGGTGCAGCAGTCAGCAGGCAAACGGTGATCGTTTTGTTGTCTGTATCGGTGAAAAGCTTGCTGTCCCCGACTTTGGTGTCCGCAGAAAACGCCCATTCGCTGATAGAGTCATTCTGCGTATAGGAGACATCTTCCATGCAGAGCGTCTTGACCTGGGATGCCAGTTCCTCTTCTGTCAGCGAAGTGTTCTGCGCATAGTAATCATGCACCCACTGTTCAAAGGATTCTTTGGTGTCACAGCGCCGCAGATTTCGTGCCAGTTCTTCTGCCTGGCTCTGGCTGATGGTGGTGCTGTCGCTGGAATCGTCATAGGAAAATGAAAATTCCATATAGCTGCACACATCCATTTCTGTAGGATTTTTCTCGTAATAGGCGTTCAGTTCCTCTTCCGTGAAGTTGAAATTGTCCTGGATATGCGTGCTGAAACTCTGCGCCTTGAAGTACAGTTCCAGTGCGTGTGTTACGTTTTCCTCTTTTACCGTATCTGGCATGGTGCTGAAATCAATCTGTTTTTTCGCAGACGCCACCAGAGAAGAGATGTCTTCCTCCGGCGTGTAATTTTCCGCATCTGCCGCCTCACAGAATGCCAGAATGTTCTTGGCATACTCTTCCGCAGCATCGGTGAAATATGCCTCCCAGGTCGTATCATTATCGTAATTCTGGTCGGCTAACGGTTTCGAGGTGTCCGGCACATTGGAAGAGCCGGACTCGGAATTGCTGGTGATGTAGCCGTTATAGATCTGCCACGCATAAAAAGAGACCTCTGCCGCATTCAGCTTATAGTGCGCCGTCTTTCCGGCAGAAAGCAGCTGGGTCATCGGCTTTTCCCGGACGAACCAGGTCGTTCCGCCGGCAACGACTGCCACAGCCGCTGCGCAGCACACAATTGCCGTGACAGTCTTTTTGGTGCGGTGTTTTTTTCGTTTTGCCTTTTCGGATTCCTTTCGCTTTGCTTTACGCTGTTCCGCCAGGAACGCCTGTTTTTCCGATGGTTTCTTTTTATTTGCCATATTGTATCCTCGTATTTCTATTGCACAAATCATTCTCAGCGTATATCGCCTTTGTACAATGCAGTTTCTTTTAACAGTATAGCACATTTTCAGACAAAGTGCAAGAAAAAAGCGAAATTTTGTGTCCTTCCCCATTTTCCGTGTTATTCCGCCGGGATGGAACAGATTAAATCGCTGCACAGCGGGCATACTCAAAGGGACAGGAGGCGTATTATGGCTTTTCAAAAAGTAATGATTTCCGGTATCAACACATCCGAACTCACCGTTTTGAAAGAGGAAGAAAAAATCGCCCTGCTCCGGGAGATACGGGACACCGGGAGCAAAGCCGCACGGGACAAACTGATCCAGGGGAATCTGCGTCTGGTACTCAGCGTTATACAGCGGTTCACCGGGAGAGGTGAGGATATCGACGACCTGTTCCAGATCGGTGTTGTGGGTCTGATAAAAGCGATCAACAACTTCGACCTGACCAAAGAGGTACGATTTTCCACCTACTGCGTCCCCATGATAAGCGGTGAACTGCGCCGGTATCTCCGGGACTTCAACCAGATCAAGGTGAGCCGGTCACTCCGGGATATGGCATACCAGGCAATGCAGGCAAAGGAACGGCTGACAGCAAAGCTGCAAAAAGAACCGACCGTCAGCGAGATTGCCGAGGAAATCGGCGCAAAACGGGAAGATGTCGTGGTGGCGCTGGAGAGCATCAGCGACCCGGTCTCGATCTACGAGCCAGTATATTCGGAATCCGGGGATGCGCTGTATGTCCTCGACCAGATCAGCGACCGTGACACCATGGAAAGCTGGCTCGGCGAACTCTCCCTGCGCAGCGCCATCCGCAAGCTGGGAAAACGGGAGCAGAACATCCTGTACCTCCGCTTTTTTCAGGGGCGCACCCAGACAGAGGTTGCAAAGGAGATCGGCATTTCACAGGCACAGGTCTCCCGGCTGGAGAAAAACGCAATCCTCCAGGTGCGCAGCGCAGCAGGCGTTGAGAAAAGCTGAAATGTAAGAAATGACGCATCGAACGTTCATCTGCATGAAAAGCAAGGGCAATTCTGCATAACTTATGCAAGATTGCCCTTGCTTTTTTGAATGGAATATGTTATAATGGATAAAACACCGCAAAAAACACATATGATATAGAAAAGCATCTCACAAATTCATAACGGAGGGAAATAAGGTGAAAATTCAAAAATCTGCGGAAGATTACTTAGAAACTATCTTGATCTTATACAATCGCCGTGGCACTGTACACGCCATTGACATTGCCAACGAGCTTGCATTCTCAAAGCCCAGCGTCAGTGTGGCAATGAAAAATCTGCGGGAAAACGGTTATATCACTGTCAATGAAAACAACGAGATCTCGCTCACAGAACCTGGCCGCAAGATCGCAGAGACGATCTATGAACGTCACACCCTGCTTTCCGGCTGGCTGATGGCACTCGGTGTTGATCCCGAAATCGCTGTGGAGGATGCCTGCCGCATGGAACACGTCATCAGTGCAGAAAGCTTTGCAGCCATCAAAAATCATGTACAAAAATCTTTTCAGAAGTCCACTTCTGAGACATAAGGACGTGACCCTTTCATGCTGAAACGAATCGTGACCATCCAGGATATCTCCTGTTTCGGAAAATGCTCTTCCACCGTTGCACTGCCGCTGATCTCGGCAATGGGCGTAGAGGCGGCTGTGATCCCCACTGCCGTTCTTTCCACCCACACCAGCGGATTCACCGGTTATACCTTCCGGGATCTGACAGCAGATATCCCCCAGATCGCTGCGCACTGGAAAGGCTTAGATCTGCACTTTGACGGAATCTATACCGGCTATCTGGGTTCCAGAGAGCAGGTGCAGATCGTTGCAGACTTTTTCGATCTGTTCCGCAAAAAGGACACCACCATCGTGGTGGATCCGGTCATGGGAGACGGCGGAAAAATGTATGCCGGATTCACGCCGGACTTTGCCCGGGAAATGCGAAAGCTTTGCGCAAAAGCAGACGTGATTGCACCGAATCTGACAGAAGTTTCTCTGCTTTTGGATGTGCCTTATGCGGAAACGTGTGACATGGAGCAGATCCACAGCTATCTGAAACAGCTGACCGAACTGGGATGCCGCACGGCGGTCATCACCGGTGTCCGCAAGGGTGACGGTCACGGCGCTGCCGCCTATGACAGCGAAACGGGAAAGTTCTACGAATCCTACCGGAAACACACCCCGGAACGGATGCACGGCACGGGCGATATTTTCGCAAGCGTTCTGTCCGGTGCGCTGGTGCGTGGTGCGTCTATTGCGCAGGCGCTGTCCATTGCGGTCAACTTCACCGCTGACACCATCGAGGTCACACAGGCGGATTATGAGGACGTACACCGGGAAAAGCTGCCGTGCTACAGTGTGGAATTTGAATTGTGCATCGGCAATCTGGTGAACTATGTCAAGGAAATTCAGTAATCCTTTCTGGCAATACAAAAGAGACCGCAGAAAGACTGCGGTCTCTTTTTTCGTTTCGGCATACACGAAAGCCTGTCGTACATTCCCGATGCCCGGCAGGCTTTTCCGTGTGTCTCATTTTTTCATTTTCCCAAAGTTTACAGCACATATTTGTATCGGATGAATGCGCTTTCCCATACTAAACAGGCTTTTCCCTTTGCATTTTCACTGCTTTCAAAGAGGGATGGAAAGTTTTTTGTGACCTGCCGCTGCGGCAGGTGATGCGAAAGGAGTTCGAAAAGGAACTGGGTATCTTGTACGCCGCACGCTCCTTTTCTACGATGCTATTATAGCACTGCCTTGCCGTTATGACAAGGCTTTTGTCATAAGTGCTCTGTTTCTTGTCAAAACAAGATGGTGAAAGGCGGTCTGTATGCCATAATTCTGAAATATTTTTGTTCCAGAAAAAGCCTATTTTTACCGAATGATTTATGTTATAATGAATAAGGATTTGTATTCATAAGCATATGCAAAAATTTCTTAGGAATACAAGTCAAGCGGACACCGCCGAATCATGAGATCGTGCAATGCGGCACGATATAAGAGGGATGGAGAATTAATGCGAATCGTAATCTTTGACGACGAGCCGTGCATCGGACTGCAGCTGAAAAAGCTGCTGGAGGAAAGCGGCAATGATATGACCGTGGAATATTTCCAGGAATGGCACACGCTGCAGTTTTATTTTTCACAGCACGCCCATGTGGACGCTGTCTTTATGGATATCTGCTTTCAGGGCAGCACGCAAAACGGCATCGACTATGCGGAAAAGCTGGCAAAATCCAACAGCCAGACAAAGTTTATTTACGTCACCGGGCATCCGGAGGACTATTTGCAGCAGATCTTTCTGAGCAGCCACGTGAAACCATACGGTTATCTGCCAAAGCCTTTTCAGAAAGACGATGTGCTGAACTATGTCAGGAAATTGCAGGCGGATACTTCAGATTCATCGGAAGTGTTTGCCTTTAAGCCGGTGGGCGGACAGGCGGTCTATCTTTCCCTGCCGGATGTGCTGTATTTTTCCAGCGACAGACGCTATGTCACAGCGCACACCGCCCGTGGAGACTACACCGGATACTATCGGCTTTCTGATCTGGTAAAGCAGCTGCCGCATTATTTTTACCAGTGCTACAAAAGCTATCTCATCAATCTGAATCATGTACAGTGCATCGAAAACAAAAGCGTCACAATATACGGCGAAAGCATTCCCATCAGCGCCTTTGGACATCGTTCTGTTGCAGACAACCGCCACGAACTGATCCGCCGCAAAAGCGAACTGCACGGTTAAGAGGTGGAGCGGATGGCAAACTTTTTCTACACCTTTAATTTCACCATTTCTGTAATGCTCATTTACCTGTTTATGCTGCTGTTCACCCGTGTTACCATGGGAAAAGCGAAAATTGCGGCAACAGTCTGGAACGGCATTATAACATTTGCAACCAGTTTGGCGTTCTGTCTGATTCCGTGGATGCTGTACGGCGATGCGTCCTACTGGATCCTGCACAAACACGAACAACTTTACACGCTCCTGCACTGGAGCATATTCTTCGTCTTTTATCTGACAGCGTATCCGAAGGAATCCATTCTGATACGCTGTTTTAATGCAGTGGTAAATTTCATCATTTTCGCCGCAGCAGATATTTCTGTTGTTTTGCTTGCCGGCGCTGTAGATGCAGTGTTCGGGATACACTATGCCGAGGTTATTGCATCCACAGAGCGCTGGTCGAAGTGGTATAATCTTTTCACTACCATGCCGGTAGTACTGCTGTACCTGGCAATAATTCCCCTGCTGAAATGGCTCTATCCCCGTCTGCATATCCAGCTGAAAAACCACAAACAGGTGCTCTGTCTGATGACATTTCCCCTGGCGCAGTTCTTCGCCATTTACACACTGGTCACCATTTTGCAGCAGTTCCATGCCATCGGCACCTCTCCGGGAATGCAGCTGTTACTGGGGGCAACCATCCTATTAAATGTAGTATCCAGCATTGTGCTGCTGTACTTCATGAGAAAGATGTACCAAAAGGAACAGGAAGAACAAAAGATACGATTCTTCGAAGAATACGAAACGCTGTCCAAGCAGTATCAGACCCAGGCGGAACAGGCATCCCAGCAAGTTGCTGAACTGCGGCACGATTTCGACAACCAGATGCAGGTATTCTCCGGATTGATGCAGTCCGATGCAGTGGAGGACGCCATGCAGCTGGCAAAAGAATTACAGACCAGATTCCAGGATCAAAAGCTGAAACTGCAGTACTGCGAAAACACCATTGCCAATGTAATTTTACAGCAGACCGCAGAGACCTGCCGCAAAAAGCAGATCAACTTTGAAGTCCGCTGTTCCCTGCCGGAAATGCTGAACATCCGCCGGGTGGATCTTTGCAGCCTTTTAATCAATCCGCTGCAAAATGCGATCCAGGCATCGGAAAAAGTGCCGGAGGGAGAACGGCAGATCTCGTGCAGCATCTGGCAGGAAAACAGCATGGTCTTTTTCCGCATCCGCAACCGGAAGGCAAACGAAGTCCAGGTGCAGGACGGCAAATTCCAGACCACAAAGCAGGACAAGTCCAGACACGGATTCGGCATCGACATCATGGAACACATTGCAAAGTCCTACGGCGGCACAGCAGATGCCAGCTATGACGACCAGTTCTTCACCATTGTCATTCAGCTGAATCTGCCGGAAACTGCACCGCTGGAGGAATCGGAAAAGGAGGCAGTGGAATGCACACATTAAAAATATTCTGGGAAATGGGTAATCTGACTTTTTCCGCAATGTGTGTCGTTGTATTTGTACTCCTCTATTCCAATATCACACTGGGAAAGGCAAGCCGCACAGCAAGAACAGCACTGTTTTCTTTTAGCCTGTTGATCCATATTGCCTTTTTTGCCGTTTCTTACATCATGTACGGCAATGTCGCTGTGCTGATGCTGAATGACCTGCGAATACTGTTCAATATATTTAGCTGGGGTTCCTATCTTGTCTACTATCTCGCCGCCTATCGAAACCATCCGGTTTCCAGACGGTTGTTCCATTTCCTAATCAACTGCGTTTCCATGTCGTTTTGTGATGTGCTGAGCGTCCTGCTCTTCAGCGTATTTGATGCCATCACCGGATATCACACGGCAGTTCTGCTGATGGCGGATGAGCGATGGGAAAAGTGGTATTGCTTTATCGGCTATATCGGTACAATCACGTTCTATCTGATCTTTCTCCACTTCCTGAAAAAATTCGTGCATCGGAGAAAAATGCGGACGCTGATGGAACAAATCACGCAGAAACTCCCCTATCTGGTCTTTCCCGCTGCACAGGCAGCCATTGTTCTGACGCTGACCTTTATCATCCAGAAGTATCGGATCATGTCCAATTCTCCCATTATCCTGCTGCTCGTGGCAATCACATTTTGTCTGGGCGTGGTTTCCAATGTCATGCTGTTCCACTTCATCCGGAATATGCAGGAAAAGGAACAGATCGCACAAAAATTACAGTTTTACGAACAGTATGAAGCGCTTTCCCTGCAATACCAGGAACAGGCAGGACGAGTCTCTCACGAGGCGGCAAAAATGCGGCACGACTTCAACAACCAGATGCAGGTGTTTTCCGGGCTGATCGCCGCAAACGAGCTGGAAGATGCCAAGCAGTTTGCCGCAGAACTGCACAGCAAATTCCAGGACCAGGCGCTTCGGCTGCATTACTGTGAAAACAAGATCGCCAATGTGATCTTACAGCAGACTGCCGAACAGTGTGCTGCCCAGAACATCCGGTTTGAGGTGCAGTGCAGTCTGGCAGACGATTTGCCCATTCAGAAGATCGACCTTTGCAGTCTGTTCCTGCATCCGCTCCAGAACGCCATGCAGGCAGTGCAGAAACTTCCGGAGGAACAGCGCTGTATCTCCTGCAACGTGCAGCAGGACAAGGGATCTGTCTGCATCCAGGTACAGTGCTTTGCGGAAAATGAATCCGACCTGACAGACCGGCACAATGTTCTGGAGAAAATCGCCAGGGAATATCACGGGACGGCAGAGATCAGCTGTACCGGCAACGAATACACAATTTCAGTACAGGTTTTCCTGCCGGAAAATGAGGAGGCATCATGCAGTACCAAAGCGTAACCGCCGGCACATTTCTAGAACGTCCGAACCGTTTTATTGCAATGGTCGATCTGGACGGGCAGACAGAACGTGTCCACGTCAAGAACACCGGGCGCTGCCGGGAACTGCTTGTCCCCGGCTACAAGGTCTATCTGGCACATGGCACCAATCCGAACCGAAAGACCCGATACGATTTGATCGCAGTGGAAAAGGAGCGTCCCGGAAAGACTCCCCTGCTCATCAATCTGGACTCCCAGATTCCAAACGATGCTGCGGAGGAATGGCTGCGCAAGGGTACGCTTTTCTCCGAAAATGCCATAATTGAGCGAGAAGTCACCTATGGGAATTCCAGGTTCGACTTCAGAATCACAGACGGCGAAATGCAGTCCTTTCTGGAAGTGAAGGGCGTCACACTGGAACAGGACGGCGTTGTCTCCTTTCCGGATGCGCCGACACAGCGTGGCGTCAAACATCTCCGGGAACTGATTGCCTGCCGGAAAGCAGGATTCGGTGCATATCTGCTGTTTGTGGTACAAATGCGTGATGTTGTGCAGTTTCGTCCCAATGATGCCACAGACCCGGAATTTGCACAAACGCTCCGGCTCGCTGCGGCATCCGGTGTCAAGTTGCTCGCAATGGACTGCGATGTCACATCGGATTCGATGACACTGCGAAAGCCGGTTCCCATTTCTCTTTGAATATGCCGAAAGCGCCTGTTTTCCCCCCACAGGGATACGAAACAGGCGCTTTTTCTGTACTTATGAAAAGAAGTCCTCCAAAAGCCGGCGCAGTTCGCCCTCGCTGGATGCGGTGATTCCCTGTTCCAACTGCTCCCGGTCATATTCCGAAAGCAGATTCAGCGGTTCATCCAGCAGCTCATATGGGGTACTGCTCCCGATGCGGTACAGCCCGACCTTTCCGTCTGCGATCCGCATCAGATAGCCGGGATCTGTGGGCGGCTGCGATGTTGTGACACCCTGTACGGCGCTTTTTTGGTGCCGCACGGACAAGGTCATAGAACCGCCGACGATCACAAGAGAGATCACCAGCGCCGTCAGAAACATCCATACTGTTTTGTTTTTTTCCATGTGTTTTTCCGCCTTTCTTTCTCTGTGCGCCAGGAAGATTTTCCAAATTATCTGAATAAGTAACAAAAGTATTCTTCCCAAAATTCCGAACTTTATACAATCTGCATATTTTTCAAAGAAAATTTGCCGTACCTCTTAACAATGCCGTGAAAATGTGATATAATAATATGGTATATCATTCTGCTTTTTATCCGGCAGAACCGTATCAGAGAATTCAGACATTCCTGCGCACAGGCTGCCTGTCAGCTTTACGCAGGAATGTCTCAACAACGAATTTCCATGTGATCTGCAATTTGCTGTATGAAACGGCAAAACCTGCGGCACACTGGGCTTTTGGAAGGAATCAAAAATATGGATAACAACAAAAAACGAAACCAACCTGCTCGGAATGAGAAAACAAACCGAAACGGCAAGAGCGGCGGCGTTCCGATGCGGAAATACTACGGACCGACCGGCACGCCGGACTATCCCTATCACAGTCCGGAACTGGACGAGCCAACCGTCAAGGAAAAGCGTTTTCCGGTTCTGCGGCGTTCGCTTTCCATTCTCGGTTCTACCCTGGCGGCGCTTTTCATGATTCTGATTATCACCTGCACCATTGTGGCAACTGCGCTGGTGGTATATGTCATGAACTTCCGGGACGATGTTTCGAATGTCACCATTGAGGAGATGGAGCTGTCCTACAATACCAACATCTATGCCCAGGACAGCAGCGGCGAATGGGTGAACATTTATGAGGTCACCAACGAATCGCAGCGCATTCCCATCAGCATTGACGATATTCCCCAGCACACGAGAGATGCTTTCGTCTGTGCCGAGGATGAGCGTTTCTACACCCACGACGGTGTAGACTATAAGCGTACTGTTTCCGCTTTTGTCAATATGTTCGTGCATATTTACGATACCAACCAGGGCGGTTCTACCATTACACAGCAGCTCATCAAGAACATCACCGGCGACAGCGAGCAGTCCCCTTCCCGTAAGATCCGGGAAATTTTCCGTGCGATGGAATTGGAACGTGCTTATTCCAAGGACAAGATCCTGGAGACCTACATGAACTACATCGGTTTCGGCGGTACTTCCAACGGCATTGAACATGCCGCCCAGAAGTACTTCGGAAAGAGCGCAAAGGATCTGGATGTGGCAGAGGCCGCCTGCCTGGCGGCGATTCCGAAAAGCCCGGAAACGCTGAATCCGTTTGCCGGCTACAAGGACGACACCACAGGTGAATGGGTCAACACCGGCAAACAGAAAAACAAAAAGCGCCAGGAATATGTTCTCTGGCAGATGTACAACAACGGCGCACTTACCTACGATGAATACCAGGCGGCTGTACATGAAAAGCTGGTCTTTACCGATTCGGATGAGTACAAGGCTGCACATCCGGAAACAGAAAAACAGGAGGAGACCGACCCGAACCAGCCCACCTCCTGGATCGTGGACGCCGCATTGTATGAAGTGGCAGATTATCTGAAGGAACAGTTTAATCTGAGTACGGAACAGGCGATCTCCCGTATCAATCGTGGCGGCTATCAGATCTACACCACTGTGGACCAGGATATGCAGGCATATGTGGAAGAGAAGTATAAAGATCTGGGAAACCTGGTGGAAAAGGACCGGGTTGCCAAGTGGGAAGATCAGAACGGCGACGGCGAGTACAGCTCGGATGAGATCGTTTATCCGGAATCTGCTTTCGTTGCCATGAACTACAAGGGCGAGATCAAGGCTATGGTAGGCGCAACCGGAGAAAAGACGCAGTCCCTTTGCTTTAACTATGCCACCATGGAACAGCGTCAGCCGGGTTCTACCATCAAGCCGCTGACCACCTATGGACTGGCGCTGGAAAGCGATCTGATCCACTGGGGTTCTATCTATAAGGATGAACCGATCGAAGTAGAGGGCAAGGCATGGCCGACCAACTACAGCGAGGACAGTTCGGCAATGTCTATCAGCCACAAGGAACTGAAAGTTTTCGAGGCGCTGGAAAAATCCTACAACACGGTCCCGGCTCAGCTGTGCCAGACACTGACACCGCAGAGCGTGTTTGACTTTGCAACTTCAAAAATCGGACTGGATCTGTGCAAGGATTCCGGTGACGGACATACAGACAATGCGTATTCTCCGCTGACCGTTGGTGCGCTGACCTATGGCGTTACACTGGAAAATCTGGTCAACGGCTATGTGCCTTACGGCAACGGCGGAACGCAGTACAAGGCGCATCTGGTCAGCAAGGTTGTCCAGGGTGCCGGAGATCTGATCTATGAGAACAACGGCGATCCGGAAGAGGCTGTCAGCAGCGAAACCGCTTATGTCATGAACAAGCTGCTCCAGGACGTTGTCAACAACGGTACCGGTCAGAAGGCAAAGCTGGAAAACAAGCACGTTGCCGGAAAAACAGGTACTACACAGGATTGGAACGACTTGACATTCGTTGGACTGACCGAGGATTTTGTCAGCGGCGTATGGCTGGGCTATAAGGAACGTTCTGAACTGAAAGATCACCACATCAAGTCAGCACAGATCTGGTACAACATCATCGGCGAATATGCAGACAGCATGGACACTGGTGCAGAATACCCGGAGAACGACAAGGTGATCGAAGGAAAAGTCTGCGCAAGAAGCGGCAAGATTGCCGGACCGAACTGCGAGGCAACCACTACCGGTTACTGGAAATCCAGCAATGCGCCGGTTTGCGATGAATGCGGCAAGTACAGCAAATCCACCAAGGCTACAGGCGAACAGGAAGAGGGTACATCCGAAACGACTGCTGCCGGTGAGCAAACCCAGGCAAATCACGAAAATGAAAACGGTGACGCAGCTACCGAGGCTGCAACACAACCTGCACAGACGCAGGCTGCACAATAAAGGCAATACCGCACAAGACATCAAGCTGCCTTGTGCGGTATTGTATGCCATCTCACATAATAAAAGGAGTATCGATCATGCAACAAACTTATCTTCTCTGCTGCCCCTGTCACTTTGGTCTGGAGCGCACCCTGCGCTTTGAGATTTCCAAGATCGGCGGCACGGATATAGCGGCACAGGACGGACGTGTGCTGTTCCGGGGCGATACGGAGACCATCGCCAAGGCAAATCTCTGCCTCTCTACAGCAGAACGTGTTCTCATTCAGCTGGGACAGTTCAAGGCGTTCAACTTTGAGGAACTGTTTCAAGGCGTTCGTGCGCTGCCGCTGGAACAGTGGATTGGAAAGGATGACGCTTTTCCGGTAAAAGGCCACGCTCTGGACTCCAAGCTGCACAGCGTGCCGGACTGTCAGTCCATCATCAAAAAGGCAGCTGTAGAACGGCTGAAGTCTGTTTATCACACCAACTGGTTCACAGAATCCGGTGCGGCGCATCCACTGCAGTTTACCATCCGAAAAAACATTGCCACCATCTACCTGGACACCACCGGCATCGGACTGCACAAGCGTGGCTATCGAAAGAACTCCAACGCTGCCCCTATCAAGGAGACGCTTGCGGCAGGTATTGTTGACCTGGCTCGTGTCCACTCGGACAGCATTGTCTGCGACCCGTTCTGCGGCAGCGGTACTTTTCTGATCGAAGCTGCATTTAAGGCGATGCGCATGGCACCAGGACTCAACCGCCGTTTTCTGGCGGAGCAGTGGACGCAGATTCCGAAAGCTGTCTGGCAGGATGCCCGTGCAGAGGCTGTGGCAAACATCCGGCATGACGCTGCATTTGAGGCGTATGGATTTGACGTGGATCCGGAGGCAATTGCCCTCACAGAGGAAAACTGCCGCAAAGCCGGTGTACAGCGGCGCATCCATCTGATGCAGCGTGACATTTCTGCTTTTGAGCCGATGGAGAATGCCATTACGATCTGCAATCCTCCATACGGCGAACGTATGCTGGACATCCAGCACGCCCAGTCTATCTACCGCATTATGGGCGATGTATTTCCGGCAGACAAGGCGCATCCCTGCTACATCATTACCCCGGACACAGACTTTGAACTGCACTTCGGCAAGCCGGCAAATAAAAAGCGGAAACTTTACAACGGCATGATCCAGTGCAATCTGATGAGCTATTACCAGGATTAAGGAGCGGTTTCTTATGCAGATCGTTATGATTCACGGACAGAATCACCGTGGTTCTACCTATCACATCGGCAAAATGGTTGCCGATGCGCTGGGCGGAACGGTGACGGAATTCTTTCTGCCACGGGATTTTGGCTCGTTTTGCGTTGGATGCAACAACTGCTTTATGAAAGACGAAAGCCTATGTCCGCACCATGCAAAGCTGAAACCGATCACAGATGCCATGGATGATGCAGATGTGCTGATCCTGACCAGTCCCGTCTATGTTTATCACGCCACCGGTGCAATGAAAGCCTTTCTGGATCATTACGGTTACCGCTGGATGGTACATCGGCCCGAACCGGCTATGTTTCACAAGCAGGCAGTCTGCGTTGCCACTGCTGCCGGCGCAGGAATGCGCTCTACCCTGCGGGATATGCAGGACAGCCTCTTCTTCTGGGGCGTTCCGAAAGTTTACCGCATAGGGAAGGCAGTTCACGCTGTATCCTGGGCCCATGTTTCGGAAACACAGCGGCGCAGCTGTGCAAAACAGGCAGATGCCATTGCAAAAAAGATTCTCCGGAAAAAGAAGGTACATCCGGGACTGAAAACAAAGGGATTTTTCCATATCATGCGCATGATACAGAAAAGCGGCAGCTGGAACGAAACGGATACCCGGTATTGGAAAGAAAAGGGTTGGATGCAGAAAGGTCGTCCCTGGAAGTAGTATTCCCCCTTTACAAGCATAGAAAAGAAAAAACGCTGAACGGTTCAGAAAAACAGTTCAGCGTTTTTGTGGTTCGCTCAAAGCTGCGGCGGCATTGCCTTAAATGTTCCAGCCGACTGCGATCAGAATGATCGGCAGCAGCACAAGCAATGTATTGCGGTACATCTTTTTGCGCAGTCGTTTCCATTCCGGCAGCGTCATTGCTTTTACACGTGGTGTTCCCAGCAAGACCAGCATCGCATTGGATGCGACATAAATGAAGTACGCATTGATGATAAACAGATAGAATGCGCCCAGCAGCATCCGGAGATTGCCGTTTGCGATGGCATAGCCGCAGGTACAGAGCGGCGGCATCAGCGCTGTTGCGATAGCTACGCCGGGAATGATGTTGTTGGATTTGTCCTGTCGTGTCTGCCCGACGATGCCGGCAATCCCACCGGACAAGGCGATTATCACATCGAAAAAGTTCGGATTGGTACGGGCCAGGAGCTGTTCTGTCGGCTCTTTGATCGGCGACAGCAGAAAATAAATGGTCGCAGCCGCAACACTCATGAGAATCTGCACCGCAAATCCAACAGAATGCCGTTTCATCAAATAGGCATCGTTGGACGCTGTGCCGTAAGCGATTGCCAGGATGCTGCCCATCAGCGGCGAGATCAGCATGGCGCCGATAATCACCGCAACGGAATTGGTATTCAGCCCCACGGAGGCAATCAGAATTGCACAGATCATGACGACCATGTTGGTGCCTGTGACTTTTCCGCCGGACAAAATGCGGTCTCGTATCTCTTCATTGGATGCCGCATCTTCTGTGATGGAAAACATCTTCCGGAAAACCGTTCTGAGGTTTTCCCGTTCCTTTTCCAGTTCCTGTCGTTTCACTGTGCCGCACCTTCTTTCGATGCAACAGTCTTTTTCTGAAATGCTGTCATAAGATTCCCCTTTCTGTACGGTTAATGATGTTGTGACTATTATAGCACAAATTGCAGGGTGACGTCAAATCCGGCGCAGAAAAAACAGAGCAGATGCAAAGTGTTACCCTCTGCATCTGCTCTGTTTCATTTGTGATTTTCCTTTCGGAGATGTTACCGGATAATATCGCTCCAGGTCACAGGAACGCCTGCGCCCCTGTTTGCCACGTAGTACATAACATAGAACATATCCTGGGGATCCAGCCGCTTTTCTGCGGTGTTCTTGCCCTCGGTGCTTTCAGTATCCGCATCCGCAAGGAAGTACGCCAGAACGGACAGGTTCTCGTCTGCTGCATCCGGAGAGGTTTCCAGGAGCTTTGTATCGGAGAAACCTGCGCCGACATAGGCGATATAGCGCATCAGCTCGTAGATATCTGTGGAATCCACCTTGCCGTCCAGGTTTGCGTCACCCTTTTTGCCGATGTAGACCATCGGACCGGTGATCTCGTATACTTCCCCATTTTCGGCGGTGTAGGTCGCTTTCAGATTTTCTGCGACGTATGCCGTATTTCTCGCCGCAAACAGTGCTGCCGGCGAATCGTATTCCAGGGTAACGTCTGCCGTAACGTCCACGGTTTCCCCTGCCGCATTGACCAGGCTGACGCTCATAAACGATGCCAGGTCAAAGGGCGTGCTGTCCTCTGCCGTGCAGTAGACTGATTCTGTCGAAATGGTAACAGAGATCTGACCTTCCGGTGTATCGGAACTGCTGGTCGAGGTGGAGGTTCCCGTTTCGGTTGTGGAAGTCGTTTCGCTTGTTTCGGTCGTTCCGCTTGTGGTGGAAGTGGTCGTGGTTGTTTCTGAAGAAGTTGTTGAAGCAGTTGTGGTGGTCGTTGTTGTATTTGTTGTGCTACTGGTTGCGGATGTAGTTGTTGTGCTTGTGGTTGTTGCACTTGCTGTTGTAATGGAAGTAGTGACAGTTGTTGTGGTAGTTGCTGTTGCAGAAGTGGTTGCTGTAGTTGTGGTAGAAGTTGTTCCGCTGGTGGTTGTGCTTGCCTTGGTTGTGAAAGTTGTTCCGCTGGTGGTTGTGCTTGCCTTGGTTGTGAAAGTTGTTCCGCTTGTAGTAGTGCTTACCTTGGTCATGGAAGTCGTTCCGCTGGCAGTTGTGCTTGCCTTTGTTGTGGAAGTTGTTCCGCTTGTGGTAACGCTTGCCTTGGTGGTAGAAGTTGTTCCGTTTATAGTAGTGCTTGCCTTTGTTGTGGAAGTTGTTCCGTTTGTAGTAGTGCTTGCCTTGGTTGTGGAAGTCGTTCCGCTGGTGGTTGCGCTTGCCTTAGTCGTAGAAGTCATTCCGCTTGTGGATGTGCTTGCCTTTGTTGTGGAAGTTGTTCCGCTTGTGGTAACTGTAGTTGCCTTGGTCGTGGAAGTTGTTCCGCTTGTGGTAACGCTTGCCTTTGTCGTGGAAGTCGTTCCGCTGATCGTTACGCTTGCCTTGGTCGTGGAAGTCGTTCCGTTGGTCGTTACGCTTGCCTTGGTTGCGGAAGTTGTTCCGCTGGTGGCTGTGCTTGCCTTGGTTGTGGAAGTCGTTCCGTTGGTGGTTGCGCTTGCCTTAGTCGTAGAAGTCGCTCCGCTGGTGGCAGTGCTTGCCTTGGTTGCGGAGGTCGTTCTGCTGGTGGCAGTGCTTGCCTTGGTTGTGGAAGTTGTTCCGCTGGTGATGACGGTGGTCGCCTTGGTGGTGGTCACCGTCGTGGTGGTAGTCGCCTGTGCGTTTACGATGACTGTTCCGGTCACAACGTTATAGTTGTCGCTGTCCGCCGGGGTAAATTCCCAGGTCAGCGTGTTCTTTCCGGCAGCAAGCCGCTTGATCTCGCCGACGATCTTCACCGTACCCTTGGTGCTGTTATCGCTGAGGATCAGCCCCAGTTCATCCACCGGGTCGCCCTCGGTGTGCTTGTCGCCGTCTACGGTCACTTCAACAGTAGGATCTGCCTTTGCAATGTGGAAGGTCAGCTCCGCTTTTTTCGATGCGCCGTTTTTCGCCGTCAGAATCAGCGTGGTTTTCACCTTATCCGTAGCCTTTTCCGGTGTGCCGGAAAGCACGCCTTCCGCTGTGAGGGTCAAGCCCTCCGGCAGTGCGCTTGCCGCATCCACCTGGAAGTCTACGCTTTCCAGAACGTCAAGGTTCGTCACGAAATCGTTCAGATCCAGCGCATCCATTTTCTTGTGATATGTCAGCTCGATGGTATCGCTTATGCCCTCGGAAAGCTGGATCTCCACCGGCACTTTCTTCACGATGATCTCGGTGTCGGCGGTCAGTGTGTACGGGCTTTCTGTGATCTCAGTTTCGCCCACATAATAGTGATAGGTGTACGCATTGTCGGGCGATTTTTCCAGGGTGATCTTGGCGCCGGTGTTGTGATATGTTGTCACGGTCGCCGCATCTTCGCCAAAGCTTTCGTCATAGGTCATTTCCAGACGGCAGACCTGCTCGGAATCGGCGTTCAGCGTAGGATACTTCTCGGAGGAAAGATCCTGGTAGAATGCAATGGCGGACTGGTCACCGTTCAGCAGGTAGCAGACTTCGCCGCTGGCGAACTGGTCGGCAGTTTTGAATGTTGTGCCGTCGAAATCATCGGTTTCGCTATCGGAGAGGTAGTAGCAGTTTTCAACTGTGCCATCTTTATCATTAATTTGAACTACACCATTCATACTACCGCCTGTAAGCGTTCCAGAATTGTAGCAATTTTTAATTGTGCCGCCAGAATTATTCCAGGCGGCTACTCCTCCGCCAGTATCCTTATCAGCTGTAATATTTCCAGTGTTATAACAATTTACAATTGAACCAAAATTATTAGCAACTAATCCGCCAACATAATCATACTCAGCAGTGATAGTTCCTGCGTTATAGCAATTTTCAATAGTTCCGTTGCTATATGCACAGATACCGCCAACATAAGCTACGCCCCTAAAGTATGAGTTCTCCAGACCAACATTCTGAATTTTTCCATCCTTATATAAGTGAGAGAATAAGCCAATATTGCCTACGCTAGTATCATTAAAATACAGTCCACGAATCACATGACCCTGTCCATCAAATGTACCCATATAGTGAATACCAATGATTGGTGTCCAGTCTCTCCAGCCCTCTGTCTTTGTGCCGTCACAGCCTGCAACATTGCCCTCGTTTACTGTGATATCCGCAGTGAGGACAGCATCTGCATCAGTAATTTTTCCGTCATTCACCTGCGCCGCAAACCAATACAGTTCACCGGCATTTTCGATCTCGTATGTGCCGTCCTCGTTCTGCGTTGCCGGCTGGTAATGGCTGTCCGGGTAGGTCTTGCAGAAACCGTTTTCGTCCCAGTCGTGATCGACAAAGCTTTCGTCCTTGTCGTTGGTGTAGCCGTCGAGAGCGCCGCTGCAGTCTTTCATCTTTTCATAGACCTGCCCACGGGTGCTGTCGAGAACCGGGTAATCGTCCTTACCGATGGTCTGGTAGAATGCGATTTTTGTCTGGTCGCCGTTCAGCAGGTAGCAGACTTCACCGCTGGCGAATTCGGCTGTGGTTTTGCCCTCGACATTTTCAATCGTTCCAACAGAAGATTCATAACCAATACGATTTCCGGTATATATATCGCTGTTGAAATAACAGTTTCTAATTACTTTAAAATTCAAGGCGCACACTCCGCCAATGTATCCGACAGCATTTTCAATCTTACCGACACTATGGCAGTTTTCGATCGTTTCGTCGTTGTAACCACAAATACCGCCAACGCCGTTTAATGTACCATCCATGCCGCCTTCTAAAGTACCTGTGTTGTAGCAATTTTTTATGATTCCGCCATTAAATCCGCTTATTCCGCCGCAATCCTCTTTTCCATAAATTCTTCCGGAATTATAGCAATTTTCAATCGTTCCATTGTTCCAGGCGCAAATGGCTCCAGAAACGGATGATGATTTCAAATAAGAATCTACAACACCTACATTCAGAATTGTTCCATCATTCATCATTGAAAACAGACCTGCATAACCACTATCATCATAATACAATCCGCTAACCGTATGATTTTGACCGTTAAATTTACCTGCATATCTCGAGATATAATCCCCAATCGGTATCCATTCCCGGAATGTGCCGCTTGTGTTCAATGTGCCGTCCTCGTTCAGAACGTTCTCATTGACTACGATATCCTTTGTGAGGACAGCGTTGGCAGATGTATTCGGATAGGTTCCGTTCTCTTCCGTGTTTACAAACGCTGCAAACCAATACAGCTGACCGGCGTTTTCGATCTGATATACGCCGTTGACCTGTTCCGGCTCGGCGTAATGGCTGTCGTTATACCGGCAGAAACCGTTGTCGTCCCAGCTATGGTCGCCGGACTTCGCATCTTTATTATTGGTATAGGTATCTGCATGGTTGCAGTTTGTGAACTGGTAAACTGTTCCGTGGGTGCTGTCCAGAACCGGGGTCGCATCGGTCGGCTCGCCGTTGTCCAGGTTCTGGCAGAAAGCAACGTCAGTCGATTTGCTATCGTTCAGCAGGTATGCCACTTCACCGCTGGCGAACTGTTCGGCGGTTTTGCCAAATGTGCCGTCATTGTTGTTGGTTTCGCTGTCGGCGAGGTAGTAGCAGTTTGTGAGTGTGCCGCCTTTGTTTTGACCGCATACATCGCCGACATAAGTTGCACCTGTCACTTTGCCTGTGTTATAGCAGTTGTTATTTGTGCCGTCATTATAGCCGCATACACCGCCGACCCATTTATCACCTACAACATTTCCTGTGTTATAGCAGTTTTCAACTGTGCCGTTATTCTTGCCAACTACGCCGCCGATGTAATTGCGACCTCTAAAGTAAGAATTTTTTAAGCCGACATTCTGAATTTCACCGCCATCGCGCAATTGACCGAATATGCCAACATAATCTTCTTCTTCGTTGCTATAAATGAGCATCCCTAAAAAATGCAAAAAAAGATAGGACAACAGTCCCAAAAAGAGTTATAATGTACTTGTGACCTACAATAACTCAAAGGAGTATTGTCCTATGAAAACAAGTATACACTATTCTGAAGAAATTTGCAAGAGATTGGAAGCAAAAAAATTGACGGAAACCATTTATAAATGTACCCCATTTTTATAACTGCTTTGCGGACAGTTTCGTTCGCCACATGCAGATTCAGCTTTTCAATAATTTCGTCTATTGTAATATCAGGCTGTTCTTGAATTGCCTTATCAATATTTGATAAATCCGTAGGAGATAAAGACGGTTTCCTGCCTCGCTGATTTGTTCTAAGCTTGACGGAACCGGTGGCTTTCTTCTGCCGATTCAAACGATACACCGTACTTGTATCTACTGAAAAGCACTCTGCCACTTCTTTTGCTTTACCTGTTTTTTCATAAGCTTCTACCAGTAACTCTCTTGCTTCATTATGCAGCATTTTTTACCACCTCTGTCTATATTATACTCCCTTTGTCAACTCAGGCTCTATTTTGTGGGATTGCTATAAGCAGCTTGAACGTGTAACAAAAAAGTGGGAGAAAGATTATCCAAACGCTATGAAGAGCTGGCACACGAACTGGGACGTTATCTCACCGATTTTCAAGTTCTCAGCGGAGGTCAGAAAGGTCATTTACACCACCAATGCGATTGAGAGCCTTAACAGCGGATACTGCCGTCTAAATAAACAGAGAAGCGTATTTCCGAGCGATACGGTGCTTTTAAAGGCACTGTATCTTGCAACTCATGAAATAGCGAAAAAATGGACTATGCCGCTGAGAAACTGGGGTAGAGTTCTGGGAGAGCTTGAAATCATGTATCCCGACAGGCTCGGCTGAGCGAGCCGCTGAAAATCAGCCTGATTCCATTGCGCTGTGCTCCATTCCATCAGGCTGATTTTCAAAAAGAACCTTGACAAATTACAGTATACAATGGATACTGTAATTTGTCAAGGGCAACACCGCACAATTGCCAAACGAGCAAAAATATGATATAATAGATATATGGAAAGACAAATGACGCTGGCAGAAATCAACGATGAACTTGGTGCAGCCAGAACCAATAAAAAAGAATTTTTAGAGAAGCTTGAAGCAATTATCCCATGGGAAACATTTGTTGAACTGATACAGCCGAGTTATTACAAAGGAGAACTTGGCAATAAACCATACCCATTGGAATTGATGCTGAGAATATTCATATTGCAGAATGTCTACAATCTCGCAGACATGGCAGTCATGAACGAAGTGATCGACAGCCGTGCATTCTCCAATTTTTGTGGAATCAACTCACCGAGCGAAGTCTCAAACGGTGATACGATCGGACGATTTCGTAATATCCTGACTCGCAATGGATTACAGGAAAAAATATTTGCTGCTGTTGTGAAAATTCTGATGGAACGAAAGCTCATCCTGAAAAAAGGAACGATTGTGGATTCCACATTTATCGAATCACCTTCATCCACAAAGAACCGGGAAAAGAAACGTGATCCGGAAGCACATTCTGCGAAAAAGGGAAATACATGGCACTTCGGGTATAAAGCACATATCGGAGTAGATGAAGAAAGCGGTCTTGTCCACACGGTAAAGGCAACTCCGGCAAACGAACATGATGTTACCGTTATGAGTGAATTGCTGCATGGAGAAGAAGAACGTGCCTATGGTGACAGCGGATATATCGGAGCAAATAAGAGACCGGAAGCAATCAAGAAAAACAAAAATGGGAAGAAGATCAAGTACCTGATCAACAGACGTCCGTCATCCATCAAAAAGTTATCGAAGAGTGGTCAGTATGCCGCTAAGAAAAAGGAACATTAGAAATCATCTGTCCGTTGTAAAGTGGAGCATGTCTTTGCAGTCATAAAAAATATTTTTCGATATCGAAAGACCCGATACCGAGGTCTGCGAAAACAGACTGCGAAATTGAATATGATGTTCGCATTGGCGAATCTGTATCTGGCTGCCAGAAAATCTCTGACGGTCTGATTCAGTGCGCCTTTGCGATGGAAAATGGAACATTTCTCTAACCACTCAGCATTTTGCTGGGTGGTTTTGCTTGTAGGTGGTGATTATGCGGTGTTGCCCTAAAAATTGACCGACCAGATCAGGCATGGTCAATTGACATCACCTATATCAAAATGGGGCGCAGCCATATGTATCTGACAGCGATTATTGATTGGTACAGCAGTTTTATCGTGGGCTATGAATTGTCTGATACGCTAGATACTGCACCGGTTTTAGCAGCAGTCACAAATGCCATGGAACAATACGGCAATCCTGAAATTATCAATTCTGATCAGGGCAGCCAGTTTACAAGCAATGACTATATTGAATTCCTGAAAGCGAAGAATATCCGCCAGAGTATGGACGAAAAAGCTAGATGGGTGGATAATGTGGTAATTGAACGCTGGTTTCGCAGCTTGAAAACGGAGTTGATTTATATCAATGAATACAGCAATCCCAGAGAGCTGCGCCAGCAGATTGGTGGTTACATCAAGGATTACAACAACGAAAGACCCCATCAGGCGCTTGGCTACAAGTTGCCTGTGCAGGTTTACCAAACCAAGTCTGTATGCAATGCTGCATAAATTTTGCTTACGTTTTTTGGATGGCTATACAAAGTTTTCGCTGTCACGATAATTTCTTTCATTTGTGTCTTGACAAGGGGGACATTATAAACTGCATCTTAACTGCATCTTGAAAATTTCGTGCCTAAAAATACGATTTCGTGCCAGATTTATAGACAAGCATAAAAATTTCTTATATACTTGTAGAAAAGGGGAGAATGGTATGATTAAGAAGCTAACTAATCATATATTAAGTTATCTTATTTCGTCAAATGCCATTGATGATAACGAAGAAACAAAAGATTATTATAGATATGGGATTGAAATAACAATATCGTCGTTAATAAATATCTTATTAATCATTATAATCGGCATTGTGTCCGGAAACGCACTTGAAAGTATTGTATTTCTTGCCTGCTTTATTCCGCTTCGTCAGTTTACCGGTGGCTTTCATGCAAAAACATATTTTTTGTGTAATCTTTCATTTGCAGTTTCATTTATAATTTTATTAATTGTATACAAATTTACAAATCAATATGTGACATCCTATATTGTGTTTTTAATAATAATATTTAGCTGTATAATCTTTTTTTCAGAATGTCCGGTTGAAAATAAAAATAAAGTCATTACAGAAGAAAAGAAAAAAATACATAAAGTTATTTCAGTTATTCTTTGCTTTTTATATGGAATAACTGGAGCAATCCTCATTATGTTTTCGTACAAAATAGGAGTTATACTATTGTACACTCTTATTTTAATATCATTTCTTGTAATTATTGCAACGTTTCAAGAGTTGGAAAGAAGGTGGAGATATGAAAAAGGCAAAGAATAAAACTGCCCATGCTATAAAGAGCATTGCCGAAAGAATGGCAAACATGGCGTGTGGTTCGGCATCAGCTTGGGGAATGTATCAGCCAAAAGAGCCTAAAAAGCTCGATAAGTCGAAGAAATGACTTCGAATACTTTTATCACCTTTAATGTTTATTCTTGTTGCAATTGGTGTTTAAGTCAGTTAAATGCTGAAAGAATGATTTTAATCAATGGTGATTTGAAAAAAATATTTGCAGGAGGTATTACTTATGAAAAAGTCATTCAAAAAAATCGCTGCTTCTATTATGGCAGTATCAGCAATTGCAGTTGGAGCAGTCAGCATGACGGCAAGTGCTTATAGTCCGACAATCACAAAATCCTTCGGAAGCAGTGCTAAAGCAACTTTATATGCTGACAGTAGTTATGCATATGGAACAACAACATGTTCTGGTAAAGATTGTACTGTTTCTGTAACTTACCATGGAACTACTAAATACGGTTCTGGCTACGGTTATGCAAATGCCAAAAATAGTGCAAGTGGCTCAGGAACAAGAGCAAGCTCATATCATACCGCAGGTGGTTATTCTACCAACATATCTTATTAAGTGTATTTAGAAAATTGAGAACTTATTCTCATTGAAATGATGTTTGGATTTTTTAATCAAATTTTCATGAGCACAAGGAAAAATGTAAAAATACTCCCGTATTTCAATTTTTTACGCAGTAAGTATAAAATTTTTTGAAAATACAAGCATTAACTTTTATGAGAACAAGTTTTGAATTAAATAAGTCGAAAGGGGCAATTAGCTTAAGAATTGCCCCTTTCACTTTAATCATCAAGTTCAGAGTCAAAAAATTATGCAGTAAAATCAAAATTTGAATCGTTTTATAAGTGACAAGGCCTTTAAGGAAGTGATGTTATGAACAGAAAGAAAATTTTTGCTGTAATAATTACAGTTGCTGCTGTAATCAATTCAACCGCTTGTCAATCGAAAGAAGAAAAGTACCACATCAAAACAAAAGATGCTGCTTATTATGATATGAGCTATAATGTGTATGAAAATGGTTTGCTTTACACCGTACCGAACGCATCCGGAACGCAGGCTTGTTTCTTGGATTATGAAACCATGAACGGCGTGCCCCTTTGCAACAAACCCAATTGTACGCACTCCGATTCTTCATGTGTGTCAAACTTATGTGCAGGTTCTTTTATGGTACCTGTAATTTATCACGACTATGTATATTGGTTTGCATCAAATTATGAAATCGTTGACAGTCAAGACGGTAAATCTCAGACTGCTGATATGCATACAAAATGTATGCGGGCAAGACTTGATACAGGACTTACTGAAACATTTGCCGAAATAGACGGCGTGTATATGCAAAATCAAATCGATTTGGCAATTGTAAATGATACGATGTACATTATCGGAAGCAAAGAAATTTATCAAGATGAAACCGATGGAACATGGGGCGGCTTCAGCAGAAGTGGAGAACAATACCTGTATTCCATAAATCTGGATTCTGCTGAGGTGCAAAATTATGGTTTGATAAATGACGCACCTACAGCAAAATACAACTGGAGTTATGGAGCATCGCTTTGGTCAGAAGTAAAAATGGAAGGTATATATCATGATAAACTTTATCTGTATTATCGCTATGTAAAAGACCCACAGATAATAATTGATTATCTGAATACAGATTGGGTAGAAAACGGCAGTCCGAGAAATGACATTCCATGGATAATCGAAAACAAGTGCCTTGATTTAAAAACCGGTGAAATTACAGTCAGTGATTTGCCGTATGCTTGGTGTATCGGTGAGAATCACTATATTTATGAAGAAAATGAAAAATTCTTCATTTTAGATGAAGACGGTGAAAAAACCGCTGTGGAAAATATGTATGACAACGAAACTTACGATTTTACCTTTGTAAATAACAAGCTTTGGAAAGGCTCTATCAATCAAGGTTTTGATGTCAAAACCGATGAAGAATTTTCTATCTCTGACAAATACGCTGATAAAGATGCTATGATTATGGATTTTGTAGACAATCAATATGTGGTGCGTTATGTGGAAAACAATGAAGTGAAATTTGACAGAGTATCCGAACAGGATTTCATCGGAGGAGCGAAATGAACAGTTTGGAACTGATAAAGCTGAATAAGCATTATGGCAGAAAACACGCTCTGAAAAATTTTTCATTTACTTTTACAAATGGTATTTATGGTTTGCTCGGTCCAAATGGTGCAGGAAAATCAACGCTGATGCACCTGATTACAGGAATATTACATCCGGATAAAGGCGGTGGCTCAATTAACTGGAACGGCAAACCGATACATCAATTGGGCAAGTCTTACCGTGAACATCTTGGATTTATGCCGCAGCAGCAGGAATTGTACAGTAATATGACTGCGGTGAATTTTCTCGGATACATCTCTGCATTAAAGGGTATTTCAAGAAAAACCGTGCCGACCGAAATTGAAAAAGTACTGGAACAAGTGGAACTTTCCGACTGTGCAGACAAGAAAATCGGCGGCTTTTCAGGCGGAATGAAACAAAGACTTTTGATAGCGAGTGCAATTTTGGGCAATCCCGATTTATTAATACTGGACGAACCTACTGCAGGACTTGACCCAAAACAAAGAGTGATTATCCGTAGGCTGATAGAACAGCTTTCAGAAAATAAAATCATTATTATTTCAACTCATATCGTTTCTGATATTGAAACAATAGCAAAGGAAATTCTGATGATGCGTTCGGGTGAAATACTGACTCATGGAACTGTTTCCCAATTAACAGAACAGGTAACAGATGCGAAACCGACTTTGGAAAATCTCTATATGCAGTATTACGGAGGCGGCAAATGAAAATTTTTTTATGCGAATGCAAAAAAATGATGTCATTTCGGATTTTTTGGATTATATTTGTCTGCTTGTTTGCCATAAACGGATATGTTCAAATTGACCGTATAAATGACCGTTATTACACGCCGGAATCTTACCGTTCTTTCTTTTCAGAAACAAAGGATATGTCTTTAGAAGAGATACAGGATTATACCAATGAAATGTTAGAACGTCAAAATAACGGGGAATATATAGAGTTTCCAATGATGCTTGTTTATGATATGTCGGAACTCTCAAAGGAATGTGAAAATTATCCCGAATATTTAAACAGCATAAAAGAACAGACAAATAATATGTCTGCCGTTTCCATATGGGGTGACAGTGATACCTTTTCTTATCGTAATATACAAAAAACACCATCGGCATATGAAAATTTACCGGCAGAGCCATTGCCGCTCGCTGCTTCATTTGGTCTGGAGAATACATTTACAAGTCCGATTACAGACTTTATGGGAATATTTTTGGTGTTTCTTGCTGTATGCGGAATTATTCTTAAAGACCGTGAACACGGCATAACTTTTCTTTTATCGTCTATGCCGAAAGGGAGAAGTTCCTTGATTTTAAGCAAGCTTTTTGCTGTTTCATTATTTGCTTCTTTTGTTGCCGTAATGCTGTTTGCGGAAAATCTGGTGATAGGCGGTGCATTATACGGAATTGGAGAATTACAGCGTCCCATTCAATCGGTATTCGGCTTTTATCAGTGTAATTTAGCCGTATCTGTTGGAGAATTTCTGTTGCTGTTTTTTATATTGAAAATTGCTTCGTATCTGTTGTTTGCAATGATATTCAGCCTGATTTGTACTGTTTCAAGAAATAATCTGATGATTTACGGTATATCCGGAGCAGTATGTACAATTGCATTTTTATGTTACAGATTGATACCGCAAAATTCGGTATTTCAACTTTTTCACGATTGGAATCCTATAAAATTCACACAGACTGCTGAAATCCTCGGTACATACCAAAATGTCAACTTGTTTGGCTATCCTGTATCTCTGAAAATTTCTATGATAATTATAATTGTAATTACAATTGTATCAGTAATTTTATGCTGTATATTTGCAGTAGAGAAACTTAATCACGTTCAATATCAATCAGTTCGTTTGAAAGTGTTCCACAAGAAAAAAATCAAGGCGCATGGAAGATTTTTTTATGTTTGTTATCGTTCATTGATATTGAATAAAGGTGTTATTTTGGTATTAACAGCACTATTTGCGGCGGCAGTGTTTTCGGCTTCATTTTCAAGGCAATACAGTAATGATGATATTTATTATGAAAATTTCACAACAGAATTAAGCGGTGAAATCACGACTGAAACTTTGAATTTCTTTACAGAAAAAGAAAAACAATATAATGAAATTGAAAAAGAAATTGAGAAAATTCAATCATCAGAAAATATAAACACATATCAATTAAATTTACTTAGTGATGAACTAAACGACCGTGTTGCTTTTGAACGTCTGAAATTGCGTGTAAAATCCATACAGGAAAATGAATGTAATGGAAAAATTTTTTACGATACAGGTTATGAACGATTGTTTCAATATGCCGGCGGCAATGAAAAAATGTTTTTTATTTTGTTTATGATGATTTTCTCGGTCCTTATACTTTCACCAATTGGAGCTGCGGACAAAAAAACAGATATGGTTAAAGTGATATTTTCAACGAAAAGTGGCAAAACCGGTTATTATAGAGATTTATTTTTATATGGTATTTTATGCGGGATTTTTTCGGCAACGCTGTTCTTTTTTCCATATATTTTCAATATTCTGAAAAAGTACGGAACGCAGGGACTATCCGCACCGATTCAAAGTATTCAGCAATTTTCAAATTTAGATATATCCATTTCTGTATGTGGTTTTATTTTGTTTTTCCTTTTCATTCATATAATCGGCTCTATAATATGTTCGGTTTCAATTGCAGGTATATCTTCACTTTGCAAAAGCCGAACATCA
>OOCH01000059.1_pt1 | contig 112832 bp, 121 predicted proteins | sample 1671641 | NCBI WGS metagenome assembly OOCH01 (sample SAMN06348177, study PRJEB24527) | human gut metagenome | biome: human gut; feature: ankylosing spondylitis patient; material: feces | host: Homo sapiens | place: China | collected 2015-10
AGTCATATTAATTATAGAAATTCTTGTAAAAGTTTGCCAGTTTTTATGTTTTCTTTAAAACTACTTATATTTTCAATTATCTTGAAGTATGTTTCTTCGGTTATTTGTTCGATTTTTTCTTCTAATTCATTTAAACTTGAAATTGTTAATCCAATACCATACTTATCTACTATTCTTGCCATTGCAGATTTATTCCAGACTATTACAGGAATTCCAGCTGCTAAATATAGGGAGAATTTGTGAGGAGCTATTATTTTTAGGTATTCGCCCCAAGTTCCTGCACAAGATTTTAGAGATGTGCCATCCCATACTAGTCCCCAACTTCCTTGTAAGGTGGAAATGTTATCTGGGCTAAACATACCACAATAGGATATGTGAGTGTTTTGAGGAAGAGGGCGTGTCATTCGACCGTATAATCTTAGTTTAATATTTTTTAGTTGTGGTATAAAGTCTTTTAGGAAAGCACTCTTATCAATATTGCCTGCAAAACAAACTTCGTTATTTTTAGATGGTATTTGACAGAGTGAATCTGTAAGATAAGGAAAACATTCTAAAATATGATAGGTTTTGTTTGTAGGAAGATACTGTGTCAAGTAGTCTTTCATCTCAAGTGAATGAACAATAACCTCATTAAAAATGGATAATGATTTTATTTCTGCTTTTGAAATTGTACCTGTTTCACGAATGGAATTCATGTCATGGATAATCGTAACATATTTTCTTTTTGGGAAAAAAAGCACCACATATTGAAACAGTTTCTCATTAAAGCATGGATATTGAAGTAAAATCTTACTATCTTTTTCACAACTTTTTAGAGTTCTAATTAAAGAAATTATTTTCCCAAATATATTGAGTAGCTTATAGGGAGTTTGTGGAATAAAGGCGTATTTTTTATTGTACCCACAATTATTGGCAATTACAGTTACATCTTTAGGAGCTTTACTTGCGGCGTTACCTATGATTTCTTTGCTTTTTCCATCTTTAGTTGCCCAGATAATTTGATATTTTTTCATTGTTTTTTTAGATTATAACTAGATTTAGTACTTTGTCGATAATCGGAGCCATGTCATAATATTTATATTCTGCGAGTCGCCCTCCAAATATCACATTGGCTTCATTGTCTGCTAATTCTTTATATTGAAGGTAAAGTGAATTATTACGTTCATCATTTACAGGATAGTATGGTTCCATGCCATCTTTCCATTCTGTTGAGTATTCTTTGGATATTACGGTGTTAGGGCATTGATCAACTTCCAATCCAAACATCTCAAAATGTTTATGTTCTATGATCCGGGTGTAGGGAATTTCTTTTTCTGTATAGTTGACTACAGCATTACCTTGAAAGTTACTACAATTGTGAATTTCTTCTTCAAATCTGACAGTTCTATAGTCTAACTTACCAAACTGATAGTCGTAAAATTCATCAATTTTTCCAGTAAATACAATTTTCTCTGCTATACTTTCCCAATAACTTCTGTTTTCAAAAAAGTCGATTCCTGTACGTACTTCTACACCATTTAATAGTCCATCAATTAATTTGTTATAACCGCCAATAGGGATTCCTTGATATTTATCATTAAAATAGTTGTTGTCGTAAACGAATCGTACAGGTAAGCGCTTGATAATAAATGCAGGTAATTCCGTACATTTTCGACCCCATTGTTTCTCAGTATATCCTTTAATTAGGGTCTCATAAATGTCTGTTCCAATTAATGATATTGCTTGTTCTTCTAGATTACGTGGTTCCTTGATACCTAATTTTAGCATTGTTTCTACTGCATACGCTTTCTGCTCCTCAATTATTTCTTTCGCTTGTTGAGGAGTGATTACTCCCCACATTTGATAGAAGGTATTCATATTGAACGGCAGATTATAAAGTTTGCCCTTATAATTTGCAACTGGGGAATTTGTATATCTATTGAACTCTACAATTGAATTTACAAAATTCCAAACTTCATTGCTTGAGGTATGGAATATGTGAGCTCCATATTTGTGAACATTAATGCCTTCAATATTTTCACAATATACGTTACCGCCTTTGTGATCACGTTTATCTATTACTAAACATTTTTTTCCTGCCTTATTAGCTCGATATGCAAATGTTGCTCCAAACAACCCTGAACCAACGATAAGATAATCATATTTTTCCATATAAATTTATAACTATTTAAATTGATAAAAAAATCGTTTGTATGTCATTAATATGAAATTTCTTTTGTAATTCTATTATATCTTGTAATGATGGAACTGTAAATTTCTTATAATTTCTTCCCAACTTGTTATATTTTGTTTTTCCTAGTTCATGATAGCACAATAACTCAATTTTTCTAATAGAAAAAGCTTTCATTTTTCTTATAGTCCAGTTGAACCATGTTGGATTATTAATAATTTCAGTAAAGATAACTATACGGAATCTAGCATTAGGTATAATAAAAGATGGTATATAAGTGTATATTGGATATTGAAATTTTAAATCAATAATCCATTCATCTACGTATTGAATTATTTCTGGGGAAGGAGAGACTGCTAAGGACGTTTCTATTGCAATATTATAGTCTTCTAATTTTAATAACTTAATTAATTCTATCAGTATTTTTTGTTGAAGTAAAGGCTCTCCACCAGAAAAAGTGATGTCTTTACACCCATTTTGTTTAACTTCTTCATATAATTGTTGTATTGTATAATATTTACCGATCTTTTCTCTAGCATTAAAATAGCAATCTTTATTCAAATCCATTATATCATTACAACTGAAACAGAATCTGCTTCCTTTATATTTTGAGCATAATTGTTTATCTAGATAGTACTCTATCTTTTTTAATTGTGTTTCTGGATTACAACACCATGGGCATTTTAGGGGACAGCCTTTTAGAAAAATGGTTGTACGCAGTCCTGCTCCATCATCTATTGCCAGATGTTGTATTGAGGTTATTAACATTTCATTCTTATTAACAGGCATATGATTCTGCACGGTTTATAAGATTAATTTTATATTCATCTGGAAGTTCATTAAAATAGGCACTGAATCCCCAAACGCGTACTACTAAATTAGGGTATTTTTCGGGGTGATTACGGGCATCTATGAGAGTCTCTTTATCTAAAACATTGAGTTGCATTTCATAAATACCTTTGCTTAATGCATCTTGTAATAGTAGACTTAATTTATCTGGATGTCTATTAAAAGCTTTAGGTATTATAAAATCTACTACATTACCGTTTATTCTACATCCATTATATTTTATTGACCCCGCAAAATTAATAATTTCAGTGATATCTATATCTTTTCCTACAGGTGAGATATGAGTGGCTAGTGGCTCACCATAAGATCTTCCATCCATAGACGCTTGAATATCATGAGCTTGTGAGATATAATTAGGCGAACTGAATCCAACTTTAGCAGGTTGACCATTTATCTTTATTGTTGAAACAATTTCATTTATTTTATCGCTAATTTGATTTGTTATTTCAATGACTTTTTTATCAGAACTGCCAAATTTTAATTTTGCATTTTTTAGAATCGCTTTTAGATCATTCTGATTCTCAAAATTGTTAATTATAGCTGTAGCGCATTCTTTTAATGTTAAAAGTCTTCTTTCAAAAACTAAATCATTTATATTTAGTAATGAATTAATGGTATTAGGTAAACCTACTACTAGTAATCCGTGGTAAGCATATTGGGCTCCTCCTTTCGAGATGTCTATAGATCTTTTTCTTGGCTCTTCAAATAATATAGAGAATAAAGGTGAACAATCCATATTTAAATCATGGACGCACGATCTTATGTTTTTTTCTAATTCTTCATAGACGTAATTAATAAACTCTGAAAATGTTTGGCAGTTAGTGTGTTTTAGTAAAGTCGCATTTACAGCTCTTAGTGGAGAAATGCTCATTAAATTATTGTTTTGATCAAAGCTTTTACCAAGTATAAGTGGTTCCCAACATGCGCTAGTTCCAAGATTATAACAATCATTTTTATTGTATCCAAAGTTTTCCATTAATGGAATAACTTTGTCTTCATTTAATAATAGAGGAGAGCCATTTCCTTTTAGAAGACATTTAGCTGCTGCATCAAAAATATTTCTACTTGTTTTACTGTTGATTCTTAGTATTAATTTAGGATCAGGAATGGACAATGTAGAGAAAATTTCCAGAAACATTAATGTCAAATCATTTTCAACAGTAACACCTTCTTTATCAATTCCTCCTAATAGTATGTATTGCCCGGTATCGCCATATAGAGTTGCACTTTTATCATGAGTATTAGCTCCTATGATGCTAATAGCTTCTCGTAGAATTCTTTCAGCCTTAGATTTATCTAATATTTTTTTTTCTAAGTCCCTTTTATAAAATGGATATAATACCATGTCTAGTCTTCCAAGACCATTGTGGCCATGTCCCATTTGCCATAAAAGGGCATGGAAAAATAAAATTTTTTGTAGTGCTTGTTCAAATGATTTTGAGGGTTTTAATAAGTTATTGCACAATGATTTTACATCTTCAAATCTTTTATTGTTAGATTGAATGGACTTTACTCTATTTAATAAAAGAGTTAAAGGTTTAAGTACTTTATTGTCTAATGTTGTAAAATCTGTGTTTACAACATTTTCATATGCTGGTGTTATACTGAGTATATTTATAACATTAGGACGAATAAAGCGATGTATATAAGGAGAAAAAGGATAGAAAAAATATTGATCATCTCTTATGGTAATTGTTTTACATATCACATTTAATTGATAAATATATGCTTCTATGTCATTATCTCCTTTAGGATAAACCCAAGTTTCGGAAAGAAATTTATTTATTCCTTTTAGTATCATATTTTTCTTTCCTTTTTCCTGGTAAGCTTTAAGACATCTTACGAGGGTTATTCCTTTTAAGGGGACTAACTTTTTTATTAGTTCTTTCATTTTTGTATGAATGTATATTTCTGTTTTCTGGTTAATTCATGAATCGCTAATCGAACCCTTTCCGGTAGCTTTTTGGCTAAAGAGATAATCAATGATTGTTTCTTAGCAGGTAATTGTTTGTAGGGAGATGATAGTTGATTTAATTTATTGCTTATTGATTCTACATCTTTTATGATTTCTTGTATCGTTTTGTCAATAATAGACATCTTTTCTTCTTTTTGCCACATTTCATGTAGAATTGTTCCATAACGGTTAAGAATATCCATTTTATCTAGTCCTTTTCTTTGGCTACCAAATGCGAAATGAGAAATAAGTGCGTTACCGTTAAAACAATTGCATTTACCTAATTGGGTGGGTTTTATGCAACTTAAAAATTCTTCATCATCTCCAGGTACAACACCTTTGAATTCTGCCATATCTTTGCCGAACCATAAAATACAGTTTATAGAGAAACGGGCCATTCCCATAGGATGTTTACCTACATATAGATTTTGATAGCAATTCTTTAGTAAAAAGTTATTAATAAACCAGTTATGTAAATCAGCCGCAAACCAGCCATCGAGACTGATAGTTCGTTCCATACAGATACTCATATAATATTGATCAAGTTTAATTTTATTATGTACTTGAAGCAAGTAAGTCGATAAGGCATTATTGATTACTAGTGGAGATACAAGAAAATACTCTGGGTTTTCTACACGGAACTTGACCATTTTTTCAAATAATTCAGGTTCAAACCATACAATATCATCATCTAATTTCATATAAATGGTATCGTTGTCGCAACAGTCACGATAAAACGCATTAATACTTGCTATTCCATTGACAATTCCGTCTGGTTGCCACACAAGATTGATTTTAGGATAATTTTTTGCTAACTCTTTAAAAAATTCTATATCAACCATATTGTTGGTATTTATCCAGATATCATATCTGTCTACTATATCAGCAGCAATGATAGGGGGAACTAGATATTGCATATATCGACGTCTTCCAGCTGCTGTATTTACTACTATTTTATAATTTTGATACATATTTGTAGGGAATTTAAATATTTAACATAGTGATTGACATATTAGATATTTTGCTTTATCTATATTCGTCCTCCATTTAATATTTTTAGCAAAGATGGGGCAAATTTTTTAAGGGTACTATATAATAGTATGCAAATGGATACGGATATTATAGCTGATATAAATATTTTAAGTTCTGAATATAAGCACGTTTTATTTAATAGATAGACGGAAAATCCACTTATTAAAATACAATGAGAACAATAGATAAAGAAGCTTTTATCTCCTTGATTGAATGGGAATTGGGAAATGCTTAATTTATCGTTAAACCTTAGTAGAATAAAAATTATACTTATTGTTGCAAAAATGATGTATATGGCAAAATAAAATCCATCTACATGAAATAATGTTTTTCTTAAGTGTATTGATATTATATAGGCTATTATATTCCATAATAAGTAAGGCACTAATAAAGTTTTAAATCTATCCTTTATTTTTTGTTTGTAAGGTTTCTTGCTTTTGATGAAGTTATAACCTGATATCATGTAAAATAATGGCACTGCAAGGAATATGATATTTTGTAAAGAATAGTTAAAAATTTGACATTTATACCCTCTCATGTTACAATGAATCATTACAACTAAAAATGCGAGAGGAAATCTTAATAATGAAATGATTTTACTAATAGTATTTGTGTTTAATGTTAATTTATGATACATAGTCTTTAATTTTGAATATTAATTTTCTAATATATAACATAAATAGAATGCCATACATATTTGGAACTATTATTAAGGGTTTTCTTCTTCCTAGATATTTTCTAAGTTCTTGCAATAAACCATACTGTTTGATTTCGGAAACAAAGATTTTAATATGTTGAATACGATCTTTTAGTGTTAAGCAACTATCAATAGCGTGTAATAAGTTATTATAATATTCTAATATGGTGTAATCTGTTAAATTTTTGTTCTGCGGGAGAGATAAACTTAAGGATTTTATTTGCTTAGCAACATTAATAATAATATTGGGCTCTGTATATTTCCCTCCTAAATGTTCTCCTTCATGGTGAACATAATTATAAGCTGCTATTTCAATTGTACATAGTGAATTAATCTTATTTAAGCATGAGAGAGAAAATAAGTAGTCTTCGTAATAATGTACTTGTGTATTAAATCTAATATTTTTACAAACTTCTTTTCTGAAGATTTTATTGATAACAGGAAACATTAAATAATCTTGCTTCATTTCATAATATGCTTCTGCTAAAGTTTTTTTATCGAAACATGATCTTTTTTGTGGCTTATGTCCTTTTAATCCTTTTTTCAGAGGAAAATCTTTATATCCAAAGACATAGGCATCAGCATTATATTGCTGATGTAACTCGTATATATGTGCATATATGCCTCCATCAAGAAAATCATCTGAATCAATAAAAGTGAAATATTCACCATGAGCATGTTCTAATCCATAATTACGGGCATTACCTACACCTCCATTAGGAATGTGAAACACCTTTATCCATGAATATTTGGAGGCATAATCATCACATATTTTTCCTGATGAGTCTTTACTGCCATCATCTACTAATATAAGTTCAATTTCCTCGTTTATATTTTGAGCAATCACACTATTTATACATTTGGCAATGTATTTATCTACATTGTATACGGGTATTATTACAGATAAGAACATTTAGATTATTCTTTTTAATTTATTGATAATTCTTTTAGTCAAAGAAACATGTAATATTTTAGATAGAAGATCTTCTACCGGGGTGTCAGCCTTTTTTTTATAAAGAGTAAAGAATTGCTTTCTTTTGTCAGGCTCTTTTACTGATTCTTTATAAGAAGGATTGTGTGCAATAGCTTTTTCAAAGTCCACAACTCCTAATTCTAAATCATTACATTTTATGAAATCATTTCCTTTGTCTGTATGAGTTAATACTAGACTAGTGCCTTTCCTTTCATAAAGATTAGGATAAACATTGTTTACTCCCCAGAAATCCGCCAAAGTAATATCGCTTTGAGCTTTACCATTTTTTGCAGGACAATTATAACATGATGGTCTTATTATAATATTAGCAAGGAATCCATTTATATATATATTTCTGTAAAAGACCTGAGTTTTTAGAGGAGTAGAGTGTTGTCTATTATATATGGAGAAGCTAAAGTTTTCCCATCCTGTATTCTTATCTCTGAATTGAATCTTGATATCTTTGGGTAATAGTGAAAACTTTTTCAGCTCATTATCAATATATTTTTTCCATATACCAGGACTTGGTACACCATGGCAAATTACATCAACTGTAAGTAGTTTATCGTATTTCTTTTTTAAAAATAAGTTTAGCCCCATTATTTGGCAAGATGTTCCTGAATAAAGAACATACCTGTTTTCTTCAAGAAATGTACGACATTGAACATACGTAGTATTTATATCACTTTGAACGTACTTACTACCCATTAGTAAGTGTAAATCTTCTATTTTGTCTACATAGATATGTTGTACTTCTAATGACTCTGTAAATGCTGCTCCAAAAACAACTCCTCCTTTTGCTATTATAGTTTCTGCTAAAGCGGTAAATACTCCACCAGAAGAGCTATTGTTTCTTTTTACTTCATTTTTGTTTTTAGCAGCATACACAGTAATAGGTTTTTGGGCTTCTTTTGAATTCAGAAATGGGCAAACCTTTTCACACAATCCACAGTTTATGCATTGGGATACATCTACATTTGGATAGTAGAAACCTTCCTCATCCTGCAGCATGGTTATGCATTTTTTCGGGCATTTCTGTATACATGCAGAACAACCACAACATTTATGTTTATCCGTTATGTTGATCATATTCTTAGTTGTCTTTACATGAGATGGGTATGCAGGAATTCTAATCCCTGTTGAGCACTAGCGTTTAATGTTTCTTTTAAATTTTTGGGAAGGCTATAATCTTTTCCTGGTATATAATCGGCACTGGAAAAGAGTAAATTCTCTTTTATTTGAAATCTTTTAAATAAAGAATCAAATCTAGCCATTCCTCTGTCTTTATTCCCTATAACGACAAATGGCTTATTAAAAATGATACTAAATACGCATGCATGAAAGCTGTCTGTTATAATAAATTCAGCATCTCTAAAGGATTTAAGCCAATATTCTATAGGTTGTTTTATGAGTCCGTTGATATTATTTTTTACATCCCCATTGGATTCAGTCATTGCAAAAGGAACGAGCTTCTTTTCGTTTGCAATTTGTCTTATAAGACTCTCTTTATCAGGTGTTGAATCTAATATATAACAAAATAAATTTCCCTTACAAGGAGGAGTTTTATAATTATCTATAAGTTTTTCATAATCTTCCTTTTGTAGAAGCATTGTGGGGTCTATTACCCATTGAGCATCTACATTGAGATATTTTTTACATAGATAAACACCAGATTCTTCACGAACGGAAATAGCGTCAAACAACTTGGCAGCTTCCTTACATTTTTCTGTATCTGTTTTACTGTAATCCCAAAAATCTATTCCAAAGCTGGCCGCGTATGATATTCTTTTTATTTGCCAGCTTTTAGCAAAGGCCAAAAAAGCATTATCGATAGGTTGATAATATTTATATCTCCAAATCTGATCACTGCCTACAATGAAAGCATCATATTCATTTTCTTTTATGTCGGAAACTGTTGGATATATTTTGCGATGTAAATATTGCTGCATAAAACGGTCTAAGTGTTGCCTTATGGTAAGCCTTAATCGTTCCATATCTCTTTCAATAAAGATATGACAATTTTTTCTTAGAATATATTTATAAATAACACGTTTACAGATTCTTAATGCCATCTGGAAGAAGGGAGTCTGATTTGCTTTATAAGGTTCGTCTATAATTGTTACCTTATGGCCCATTCTTTCAAGAGTATTTTGCAACGCATAACATTGCAAAATTCCTCCATAATTTTCTCGAGGTGGAAGGGTTAATATAGCAATTTTCATTTTGTATACTGCTTTAGTGTTTCCATTACATAATGAGCGGTACCTTTAGGGGACAAATGTTCATTGTAGTATTTTATCCCAGCATCAGACATGCTCTGTAGTTTGTTTTTGTCTTTCAATAATGTAGAAATTATTTCTCCTATGTTATTCCAATTATCTACTTCTATGTAATATTTATTGTCATAAAAAGTACTTTTTGTTGGTTGAGGTTCTGTTATGACAATGCATCCTTGTCTGAGAGCTTCATACAATCTAAAACATTCTGTATTAAAGAAACCTTTAGGAGATAATATTATTTTGGAATTTGCTAACATCTTGGCATATTCGTTAATATCTAGACCTGATTGAAAAGCTCTTGTGAATCGAATATATGAATTGGGAAATATATTATCAAAATTATAGCAATTGATTCTAAACAGTGTACCTTTGATTTTTAATGATAAATTACGTACTTTCTTATATTGACTTAGGCGTTGTAGAATTGAGATTAGAATTTTTGCTACTTTCCATTTTAAATTGTGAGTTTGATATTGCAATAATGCTTTATAAAAACGAAGTCGATTATCGTTTATGTTACCTGAGTAGAAAATATCGTATTTTCTATCGTCCATTTTTTTTATTGGGAGTAAAGGGGTATTGCTAGGCATACCGAGTGGATAGGGTGCAAGGTTTGTATACTTATCAGTTTGAAAACGTAAGTGTGTTTTAAAAACAAAGAAAAATGCTTTCATGACTTCAGCATCCGGTTCGTTTCCTAATTGATCTCCAGTTTGTATAAGAATTTTTTTTTCGTATTTATCATTTATTGAATTGGGAATAATTCCTTCTGTTGCATGTAGAAAGTAAAATTTGTAGGAATTAAAGTCCTTCATTGAGATTGATAACTCATCAAGTAGTCCTTTTACGTATGCTTGCATATATACCTTTTCCCATGGATAGATTGAAGCTGAGTCATAATATGCATTTGAGTATCCAAATAACATGATAGCGATTACTTAAAATTGTTTTAACTCGATTTTGTTTACAACTGTTGTTTTTTCAGGTATGGTTTTGTTAGAAATAAAAGTGCCAAACCCCACATTAACTTCTTTATTTAATGTAGTTCCTTTAAAAATAACGGCATTTTGTGCGATCCAACAATCGGATTTTATAATTATTGGTTTTGTGACAGGCTTTTCAGTCTCGAAACCAAAAAATGGGAAATATTTTTCTGTCATTTCTCTTCTAGTTTGAGCTTCATAGGTATTGTGGGTATTTGTATCCCATATCATTACATTATATGATATTTGATTATAATTGCCGATACTTATATATTCGTCTGCCCTTAGCCAACTTCCTTCATTTATGTTATTATAATTACCAATTTCTATTTTTGCATTAAATCGAATCCAAAATCTGTTCATAAATCTATTGTGGTGGCCAATGATCAATGAACCATTGAAAGTTGTTAACATGGGAGTTCTACTCATTTGTTTAAAAATATTATATTCCCCACATTTAAAGGAACCATAGCATTGTAGATTTACATTTTCAAAAGAGGAATTTGCTCCAATTATGGATTCATTAAGCCCGTTATTACTATAGAATGCTAATGTAGAATTTTTTATTTCACAGTTATCAGAAATCGTTACATTGTTATGATGCTTCACTACAATTTTAGCCTTTTGAATTTTACAGTTTTTCCCGATAGTCAATCTTGATCCTTCTTCTACTATCACAATAGAACCTTTCAATAAATATTTCAACTTTACTGAGACTATTTTCTTTATTATAGACATATTCTATGTTTTGAATTTCAATAATTAATTGTTTCGCTTTATTTTTCTCTTGATATAGTGCATCACTTTAGTTCTTGTATCTTTATCTAATCCACAAGTAAAAATGGTAATTAATACACATGATATGGATGAACATAGAATGATGATAAAACCTTTGATTGTATTTTCGTTTGTATAATTATAAATAATATAAGGAATAGGGAGAGAAATAACAGCAATGGTAAAACATTTATATATTACTCCGTATATCTCTTTATATGTATAGCCTACGACTTTAACAAGTATGATAGGGTCAATGATGATTGCTATTAATATATTGACTATTAGGCTGGCCCAAGATAATACTATCGGGTCATATCCTAATTTAAACAAAATGTATACAACAGGAAACATTAAAATTTTAGTCATAGATGAGGTTAAAACAAATTCTTTTAATCTTCCTTTTGCATAGATAGCTGTGTAAAAACAACTTACAATTGTGGAAAACAGGTTTTCAATTAATACAACTTTTGCAAAAAGTAGTGTATAATCAGGAACTTCCTTCAGCCATAAATTTAAAACCGGATTTATTAATAAATAAAGTGGTAGACTAATTAAAAGTACAAGGTAAAATGAAAATTTAGTAGAAGTTAATAACAAATTATGTGAACGTTCAATGTCACCCGCTGCAAAACTTTTTACGATTTGAGGATTAATTGCTTGTCTGAAACTTTGGACAAATCTTGTTGCCTGACCGCTTACAGTAAGGGATATAGAACGTGCGGCAACTATTGCAGGTGAAAAGAACATATTAGTTAATATAACCATTCCTTGTCCGCTAAATACAGTCCCAAAAGTAGAAATTACATTCCATAATGAATAGCTTGCTATTTGCTTAAAAATGTCTTTGTCAAAAATTAGTTTGAATTTTGATTCCTCAAAATGCCTTATACAATATATACGAGTAATACTCATTGAGATTAAACTGACCACCATAAGTAAGAATCCATATAATATCAGGCTATCTATAAATGTGACTAATGGTAAGACTAATACAATCACTAGTTTTGCTAAAGAATCAAATATTGTGATACCTGCAAAAACGCCCATTTTCTCTCTTGAGGTAATGATGGAAGTATATGGAACTTGAGTTATATTAAATACAGCTGTTATAATTGAGAATTGAAGGACAAAAAAAGCCGCATATAACCGACTATCTGGTATTACTAATTTATTGTAAAGAAACCATAACCCGATACTTTCAGCTAATAGGATGATAGTGATTGCTACTCCTATTTGGATATACATGGCAGTGCAAAAGGTTCGATGTAATTTGATGTTATCACCTCTTCCCATTTCAAAGGTTAAAAATCTCATTACACCGTTTACCATAAAGCCGTTTACCATATCTAAAAATCCAACAATACCACCAACAGCCTGATAAATACCATAATTTTCTACTCCTAGATTTATTAATACAATACGAGATGTATATAATGAAACTCCCATCATTAACAACATTCGTATATAAAGGTATATTGTGTTTTTAGCTATAGTCTTATTGTTAGTTGTGTCATTCTTCATAAGAAATATTAAATATTAAATCTTTTCCCAATTGTTGTTTCGCCATTGTCATAATAGAATAGACTTTGTATAATGTGAAAGTCGTCGTCAGATTTGGGGCGTAATCCTTTTTCAAGTAGGAATAATGGTACTTCTCCTTTTAAAGATGCCCATCGGCTAAAGGTACTAAGCGGGCCTATTATTCTGTCACAATGGGATAATGCTTCTAAGTCAAATGCTGCAGAATTATTCGTTCCAGTTATATAAGGAATATGAGAGAATATGGATGTATTTATTGTTGCATTTGAGGAAAAATAAAAAATCACTTTCTTATTTTTATATAGATCTGAAAGGTATTGTAATAATTCTGCATATTCTTCTTGTGAAAAATAATATTGACCTCCTCTCCAGGTTTTATAATCTCCTTGCCTTATATGTACTCCAATAATGAAATAGCCTCGATTATGATATGTTGATATTAATTTTTCAACTTCATTTTGTATCTCTTTAGATGGTTGAAATAAGGACATAACGTCATTCTTTATTTGTGGATAATATTTATGTGAACCACAATAATCCCAGCCTTTAACGAATCCTAGCTTTTTTCCTATCTTGCTGTTGAAAAATTTAAAAGAAATCCTGTTGTAAGCTAATTTGTAATAAACGCCTTTTTTTTGGCATGCTTGTTCAAAAAAAGGAAATTTTATTATCTTATTATTTAAAAGGGTTGGATAATCTTTAAAACTTTTGTCTGGAAATAAAACATATACTTTTTTACCTTTTAGCATTGCTTCTCCTGCTAAATCAAGAAATGACCAGAATCTATTACATGTTTGTCCTGGTATGTCGAATATAAATTTCATGTAAATTAATAGTATTTGTTACTGGTTTTATTATTTAATGTTATCCAGTCGTTTAAGTTCTGCTAAAATTTCATTTAGATTTTCATCCTTCGTCATTTCATTTTCTCCTAAATACTGGATTTCGAAAACGATACGATTGTCTGGGGTTAGAGTAGGCAATAGGATATGGATACAATCGCGAACATTTGTTTCAATGGCCTGCAATTCAATAGAAGAAAACATATCATGTAGTAGTAAACTGAGATGGCTCCAAGTGTATTCTTCTACTTGTTCTATACTTAGCGTACTGACTACAAGCAAAATTTCCCGTAATAACTTCTGTTGAAAAGGACTGTGAATTGCCACAGTTACGTTTTCGTGTAACCAATCCAAACGATAATAGAGGACTCCGCAGTAGTAGGAGATACCTTTTGCCAAAAGTTGGGTTTTATCGTAATAATCCTGTACCTGAAACAGGGTAGTAGTAAGCCCCTTGATCATAAATAGTGTTTAAAGCAAATCGTTATAAAGTGAACGAATCTTTTTTTCTTCCAGTACTTTCTGGTTTTGATAAATGGCTTTTCTCAGTTTTTCCAGCAGGCTGAAAATCTGTTCCGGATCATAGGAAAGTTTGACATTATAGGAAGCAAAACATTCATGCAGGTCATACAGACTCAGATTATAGGCAAAATCGGTATCTGATTTTCCTCTTTCTGTGATTTCGAAAATGACAGACCCGCTTTTCAACAGGAGACGGTAGTTGTTTTTTTCAGACTTTCCCATGAAGTTTTTGTTCCTTGTGAATTGTCTATAAGTCTTTCCAGAAATTCCTGTATTGTTGATTTATTTTCCATATATATACTTCAAAATGATCTGATCCCAGAGTCCCTGCAAAAACTGTATTTTTATAATGCCGGAGGGTTATTTTTCTTTTTCATAACCGTAGCCATAGCCGTAGCCATATTTCTTGCCATAGCCGTATTTGCCATATTTGCCATACTTCCCGTAACCATAGTAAGAACCGTTCTCACGCTGGTTCATATCAATACCGTTGAGCAATATGCAGGGGTGGGGTAGTTTGCCTTCTTCCTTCAGGGCATTGATCAGCTTGAATTCACTCTTGGCAGTATATCCGGAACGGCAGACATAAACACTCAGATCTGCTACACGGGCAATCAGTTGCGTATCGGTCACCATACCGATCGGTGCAGTATCCAGAATGACGTAGTCAAAATGTTCTTTCAGAATCTCCAGTGCATGATCCAGCGATTTCCGGGCCACCAGTTCCGTAGGATTGGGAGGTATGGAGCCGCCCGGCAGGATATAGAGGTTGTCGGATACGGTAGATTTTTGGCAGAGGCTCAGCAGATCTGTATGTCCCGGATCGGCCAGGTATTGGGAGATGCCGACACCTTTGTGAGATAGTTGGAAGACCTTGTTCAGTCCGGGTTTGCGGATATCAAGACCGACAATCACTATTTTCTTGCCCATAAAGGCGAAGCTGCAGGCCAGATTTCCGGCACTGAAACTCTTGCCCTCGCCGGAAGTGGTGGAAGTGAAGAGGATTACTTTCTGTCCTTCGCTCAGCATGTACTGGACATTCGTGCGGACGGAACGGAAAATTTCTTCCATCAGCTCGTTGCGGTTTTCTTGTACGACAATCGCATTATTTTTCGCTTCTTCTGACAGGGGAATGTCACCGATAAGGGGCAGCTTGGTAATGCGTTCCACATCAGCACGGGTCTTGATCTTGAACTGGAACAGTCCCCACAGGAAGAGAATGCCGACAGGGAATCCCAGTCCCAGTACCAGAGCCATCATATAAATCTGGGAGGATTGCGGAGAAACCTGTCCGCCAGCCAGCGGTTCGTCAATCACGCGGGCATTGTTGGCGGTGGAAGCCAGGGTAATATTGTTTTCCTCACGCTTCTGAAGGAGCATCAGATAAAGGTTAGCCTGGATTTCCTGCTGGCGGGACATGCTGAGGTATTCTTTTTCCTGAACTGGTGCATCGCTGACCTTCCCCGCAAATTTGCGGGTTTGGGTCTTCAAAGCCTGGCGGTTGATCTGCAGCCCTTTTTCTGCGGTCTGGATGGCGGCCATGACACTGTTGCGCATCACTTCAATGCTGGCGTTCAGACTCTGTACGGCAGGGTTGTCTTCATGAGAGGTACGCAGCAGCCGCTTGCGCTCGATCAGCATTTCGTTGTAGCGTTCCACAACGGTATTCAGGTCGCCGTTGGTCAGTCCGATGTTGGCGGGAATAACCTCATACTGATTCTCGGTACTGAGAATATGATTTTTCAGGTGATTCATCAGGCTGAGCTGGACTTCATTTTCAGCATAGGCACGTTCATAACTGGCTTGTTCACCGGCAGCCTGACTAGCATCGTTGGCGATGTCAACCACACCTGCCCGCTGCTTGAAGCTGGCCAGTTCGCTTTCGGTGGTTCCCAGTTCACGGTTGATGATGTTGATTCGTTCGTCGATAAACTCGGCAGTCTTGGCGGCTACTTCATTTTTGTCATTATTCCCTTCTTCGTTATACAGTTCCACCAGCTTGTTCAGGAAATCGGTGCCGCGGGCTACCTGGCTGTCCGTAAGACTTAACTGGGCGATGGTGGTAGTCTTGTTGGTGGCGGCTATATTCAGTCGTCCACGGAAAGAGGCTGCAACCCAGTTGGGGGAAGTAATTTTTGCCTGAATCAGTTCGGGAACATGGGAGGCCGGCTGAAGGGAGTCGGCCGAGAAGGTAAAGACACCTGCCGGGGTGGAGAATACGGCAGGCAGTTTTTCAATTACTTTCTTCCATTCCTGAGCGTTGTGCGTAATGGTGACCTCGTACAGCTGATTCTCTTTGAAATGCAGATCCACTTCCGCACTGCCCAGACGGTCTGCTTCTTCAGGAGTGATCCATACCTTGACCGGTGACTGCTTGTAAAGTTCGGTTGGCCGGAAACTGCCGGGAAGGGTATAGTCGATGTAAAGATCGAGACTAGTAACTACCTTTTTTAATAAGGTGCGGGAACGAAGAATTTCCAGTTCGTTGTCAAAGTTCTGGGTAGAGCTGGTAACAAAGCCCAGATCGGCCAGGCTGGCTCCGCTGTTACCTGGCTTGCTGTTTTCGTTTTTGATCAGGACGGAAGAACTGACAGTGTAAAGCGGAGTCTGGGTCTTGAGGTAGAAAAAGGCACCGACCAGCGCTGCGAGTACGCAGCCGGTAATCCATGGCCAGTACATTAATAGTTTGACTAAAAAGGTCTTATAGTCGAATCCGGAAGTTTCTTCGTCTTCCATCAAGTAATTATTGGGTTCTGTTGTCATGATTTCAAAAAAATTATCGGGTTAAGGCCAGTACGAGAGAGGTTACGGAAGTAATGACGCTCAGGATGGTGATCCACATGGAGGCGTTGCTGTTGAAGGTATTGGTACGTACCTTGGCCTGCGTGGGTTTCACATAAATCACATCATTCTGCTGAAGGTAGAAATAAGGGGACTGAGCCACATTTGCCTGCGTCAGATCAATGTGATAAACTTTGCGGATCCCCGTTGAATCTTCCCGGAGCAACTGGACATCGTCACGGATGGAAAAAAGGGTCATATCTCCCGCCTGAGCCAGGGCTTCAAAGACAGTCACCTTTTCGGCATCGGTCGTATAGGTTCCCGGCCTGTTGACTTCACCCAAAACGCTGAATTTATAGTTGGCTGTGCGGACAGTCACATTCGGAACTTCCTTGAGATAGGGCTGAAGTTTCTCACGCAGCAGGGCTTCGCATTCGCGGTTGCTGAGTCCCATCACCTTGACCATACCCAGTACGGGGAAATCAATGTAACCGTTATTGTCTACTAAATAAGACAATAACTTGGCCCCATCCATACCGATGGAAGAATTATTCCCTCCATCTTTACTTTGTCCGATTTTCCGGTAGAAAGGAGCCGAGGCTTCGGGGTCGGTAGTGCTTACGGTGATAGTCAGTTCGTCTTTGGGCATGATCCGGAAGTCATAGAGCTGTCCCTTTGTGGATTCGTTAAGAACTTCCTCATGCTGTAAGTAGAGGGATTTCTGATAGGAGGTGCATCCGCCAAGGGTGGCGGCAAGCATCAGCGCACAGAATGTTTGGGGTAACTTCATCTTGTTTGTTGATTTTAGGTTTCCTTTGATGTTACTAAGCCGTCGTGATTCCGGGGGCCGGAATCTGACTGACTTTCCGATTTTTTGCTGAATAGATTCATTGTTGACCACCACGCCCCGGGGACCGGAACCGTGGTCACTTCCTCGTCCGGGGGCCAGAGCGAAAGGAAGCTACGTTTGGGGTGCGCTTCGCGGTTACCTCTCCCAAGCGGGGACCGGGAAGAAGGGGTAAAACCGGAATTTTTTGGCTGCAGATGCAATTGTTATTTACAATTGCGAGACAAAGATAAACATTCAATATTAATTTAAAACAAAATTTCCAATATTTTTCAAAAACAACTATTAATTTTGTGTTGGATTTCTTAAGAAAAAGAATTTCAATGAGATTTTATGAAAGTTTCAATTCGATTTCGTTCTCAATTTTAACGAGTTTAAAGAATCTTAAAACCGGACATTTTTTTTTATTTGGCCGGTAAAATATATTCACCCATGAGACAAAAAGAAGTAAAAACAGAAAAACGGGAGCAAAAGACAGAGAGTGAGAAACCGAAAAGATGGCTGCGCCACACCCCTGAAGGGTATCAGTTTACGGAGGCCGAGTATGCACTGAATGCACTGGGGAATTTCCTGACCCTGATTGCCTGCGGGAAGATCAAGCTGAGCTGGTCGGACGAGATGCAGCTCAAGCGGCTGACCAAATATCTGGTCCGGATGCTCTTCAAGAGGCCATGGAGAAGCGTACGGAAGAAGATCCTGGAGGATTAGGGCTCCGCGGACAGGCCGGAAATACCTGCCCGGAAAATAAAAAAAGGCTTCGGCGTTTCCATGCAAACGCCGAAGCCTTTTGACTGAAACGCCGAAACGTTTTCAGGGTCCACCCGGGTCCACTTTTTCTATATGGACCCTATTCCGTGGAATGTACCTTGCGGTAGATGCCGTTGTCGTATGCTACCAGGTTCTGTTTCAGCATCTTCTTGAGCCATCGCTTGGCCGTGGAACGGGAGATGTCCATGGCAGCCGTCGCGGTGAGATATTCCATATAAGTGAAGCTCTCGGGCAGCTTCTTGTAGCACTCCAGCACGCGGTGGAAACAGGTCATCTGCGAGCGTTTCCGTTCCGTTCCGGGCAGGATGGTGGAGAGGGAGAGGCTGTGTTCCAGCAGCACCTTGACCAGCTCGATGGTGATGCTGAAATCCTCGTCGCTGCAGGTGACATCCTTCATGTTCCAGCCGGCTTCCCACTTGCGCAGGGCGGTGAGCACCATGGCGATGCGCATCGTCAGCAGTCCGTGACGTCCCACAATGGCTTCGTTGCCTTCTCCGTCCTCCAGCGAGACATTCTGCATCATGTGTCCGAACAGCTTGTTGTGGATCTTCCACTGTTCGCGGGTGAAATGGACGGAGGTGGGGGAGTTGAGCAGGAAATGGTAGGCCTGAAGCACATCATCTGCCAGATTCTCAAAGAGTTCGTCGCCGTCGATCCATTCGTTGTCCGAATCGGGAGCCGCTGAAATCCAGCCGCTTTCACCCTTTCCTGTGAGCAGGGCCAGACGGCTGTACATACCGTCTTCCTTCGATGAGACGAAGTTGACCAGCTGTTGCAGGGTACCGGCCATGCAGATGGCCATGCGGGGGCGCTGGATGAGAATGGGGTGGCCGTCGATCTTGTAGTTCTGTCCCACGGCTTCGTGGTGGTAGATCATACGCAGTTCGGAGGCATGCTTGCCGTAGTCCGTTCCCAGGGCAGCGGTGAAGGAGTCGATCTCGGTGGTGTTGCAGATGATTCCGATCTCGCCGGAGTTGTAGAGGTCGGTCATCAGCTGGCTCTTGGAGGTGTTGGGCGGTACGTTCAGCACGTGCCACCGGGGCTCTTCGGGCTTGAGACTGATGTCGGGCTTGCGTTTCTCGCGGAAGGCCCGTTTCTGTTCGGCCTCCCATTCCAGCATCTTCTGCTCGTATTCCTTGCGCTCCCGGCGGTTGTTTTCCTCCATTTCGCGGTGAATCTTGCTGCCGAGCAGGGCTGACAGGGCTACCACACCCTTGCCGGAACCTGCGGGGGCGACGGCTGCGAAGAAGAAATGGGGGGAGTAGAGACGGTGGGCATAGAGGGTGCGCACCAGCGGAACGCATCCGCTGAGGTTGGTGAGTATGGACATGAGGAGCATGTCGCGCTGGCGGCCGGAGCGGGCGGCTATGATGCCGCGCCGGATCAGGGGCGGGAGCTTGTCGTAAATCCACTCGGGAAACAGGGGTGCATGACTCATCAGATCATCCTCGTCGGATTCTTTTCTCACGGTGGAGGGTCCATTAGGGTCCATGTGGACCCATGGACCCAAATCGGCATGGTTGTAGCCCCAGTCCATCGCGCTGCAATATTCGCTGTAAGGGAGCTGGCCCATCATGCGGAAGGCGCTGTGTTTCAGCCGTTCAAAGTCGTACGGATTGAACCTCCGCCAGCGGATGTTGCGTCCCAGACGGAGCAGGACATTGTGCCGCTGGCCCTCCTGAAACTTGTTTTTCCGGAAAAAATTCGCCAGAAAAGCTTCGGGGTCACGGAGGGGTACATAACGGCAGTCGTCGTTGGGATCTTCGGGGATTCCGAAGGGCCTGAAACCGGCGTTTCCGGAAGCATAATCAGCCGGATTCCCTGCGGTTCTGCCGTTGAACCGGTAGTCCTCGGAAGAGTCGGTTCCCGTAGCCGGCTGATACAGGAGCGGATTGTTTCCTTCCTCGTAGGGAAAGGTGAGGGGTTCCGGTGCCAGATAAGCCTCGGGGTCATAAGACGCGAGCGTGAGGCGGCAGAGATCCTTGCACTGCATGTCGCAGGGATGTCCGGCAACCTGTTCAAGGGCGTGCGCCACGATCTCATAGGCCCGGCGGTAGACATCGGGATGTACCACACCGATGCAGACGAAGATGCGGAGGCCGGTTCCGGAGACGGTGACATGACAGGCGGCCACCCAGGGAACTTCCTTCAGCCGGGCAAAAGCGTTCCGGAGCACGTCGGGCGGCATCTTGTCCATGTCGAACATGGCATAGCCGGTGCGGTTGGTGAGACACTTGGGATAACGTCCGCGCAGGCAGTTTCCGGCAGGTACGAGGGCAGGCAGCTGTTCTTTGACGGAGGCAGCTTCCTGTTTCTTTCCTTCGGCCATCAGCCTGCGGTAGTTTTCCACTTCATTTTTCCATTGTCCGTTGCGGACATTCTCGATCCAGGCAGACAGTTCCACGAGGGAGTCTCCCTGCGTGTGGAAGATGCGCGTGAATACGGTCATCAGATTGTTTTCCATCTTTCCAAATTTAAGGTTGAATGAAAAAAGTAAATAATATTTGTTTTACAGAAGCAAAGTTAAGGCAACCATCCGCAAAGGTAAAATGTTAAAACAAAGAAGTGGAATTTATGTATTTATAATATGTTGAAAAATAGGGTTTATAAGCATATTTATTTAAAGTAAAGCATGAAGTTAATTCAGAGGGAATTTGGGGAATGTGATCAATGAATTATAATTTTTACGGGTGTTTTATGTAAAAACAATTTGGAAATACATGTGAGGATACATGAGGATCCCGGGGAGGGATAAATTGTCTGATAAAAATAGTATCAGCTTAATTTATAAGTTAAGTTTTGATATTTGAAATAATAATTCTATATTTGTATCAGAATTAACTTTTATGTTAAGATGCAGCAAAAATATCATATCGAATTAGTTGAAGAGCATGATGCCGTAAATTTTTATAGCATTCATCTGAGAATTAGTTGGTAATTTAAATTTTGCAAGAGATGAAAAAGAGTAGCATAATCGAGAAAAGACGCGAGAAGGTTAATCCTGAAGTTAAGCGTATGGTTGATTTGTCTTTTAAGATTGTGGATAGAATACACGAAATTCTGAAAGATAAGGGCCTTAAGCAAAAAGACCTTGCCCTGCGTCTTGGGAAAAAAGAGTCTGAAATAAGTCGGTGGATGCGTGGAACTCATAACTTCACTATTGATACACTGATTTCTATTGAAGATGTACTTGGAGAACCTATTATTGAAATATGTCATTCGCAAGTGTTTCATGTACAGATGAAATAGCTGACATGAGAGGATGTCTTGCTGGTGAAGCAGGCACCCTCTCATGTTGATTTTCCCCCTTTTTGATTATCTTTCCAGTTCCCCCTTTCCGTTGCGGGCCATCAGTTCCTCCACTTCGGAAACCTTGACCATGTTGTAGTCGCCGGAGATGGTGTGGTGTTCGGAGTTCATCACGTTGCGCAGGGCGATGTAGATGTAGCGGCACTGGGGCACTTCCCGGGCGATCTCCCGGCAGAATGTTTCGTAGGCTGCGGTGTCATACCGGTCGGCTGCGCTTGTGGCCTTGAATCCCGGAGCCTTGAGTCCGAAGAGCATGGCATATTCGCCTTCGCTGCCGAATCGGTGAACGGGTAGGAGTCGGTAAAGCTCAGATTTCTAAGATAGAGAGAGGAAAAGGGCTTACGATAAAGACAGTTACAAAAGTGCTTGATGCCCTTGGCATGTCGGCATCTGTCGTTTTAAAAGGTGAGCAGGAAATTGACAAAAATGTAATTGCATATATTGTTGCTGCCATTAGTGAGTTTGCTGAAATCCATCATCTTTCCGATTTTTATTGATGGCGTAGTTTTCGTCCATAAACCAAAAAGCACCAAATTCAAGAGCTAAATGCTTGATTATTTTAGTGCGGACAGAAACCTCAATCGTTTGGATGGCAGTAAACAGTAAAACCCTGATGTGTATATTTGACTCCCATAAATAAAAATGTCCCGCTGGGTACGCTAATCTTACGGGAAGCGGGCGGGATTTGTTGATGCAAAGGTAATAGATATTTTTGATAAAACCTAGAATTAGCATAAAAAAGAGCACTTTTTCTGCTGCATGGCATTGATCTGTAATAATGACAGTTAAACAAAAAAATATTTTCCCTTTAAGTCTACACAACCCTGCAAATGTCTACATGGCGGGGGAAGGGGTGTCGTATCTTTGTTTTGTCAAATTAAAACAAGTACTAACCTTTTAAACAAATTGTGTATGGAGAAAGCAGTGACTTATTCAGTAGTGGGAAGAAAGAATCCGGGCGACAAAGGGGCTCCGGTGAAGTATTATGCACAGGCGCAGGCGCGCGGGGTGATGGGAATCCGTGAGATTGCGGAGCGCATCCAGCGGGAATGTACGGTGACGAGGGCGGACACCATGGCGGTGCTGACGGCTCTGGAAGACGTGGTGAGCGAGGGGCTGCAGAGCGGTGAAATCGTGCGTCTGGGTGAACTGGGATCGCTCCAGCTGGGACTGAGCGGCAAGGGAGCGGAAGTGGAAGAGGAATACCATGTCGGGCTGATCGAGAGGGCACGCATCAACTTCCGTCCGGGACTGACCCTGCAGGATGCGCTGGCGAACCTGTCGTATGAGCGTGTGCCGGTTAAGAAGACGGCTGAAGCCGGGGAAGAAGAGGAAGGAGGCGGAATGGGTGTCTGACCGTAAAATGATGGAAGTATGAAAGCAGTAAAAGTAATTGTCCGGATTCTGAGATGCCTGCTTTGCATCCTGACCGGGAAATGGAAGGAAAGGAGTGGAGAATGAGAAAGATTGACCTGATTGTCATTCATTGTACGGCCACGAGAGAGGACAAGTCCCTCTCTCCGGCTGAACTGGACCGGATGCACCGGCAGCGGGGATTCAACGGGTGCGGGTATCATTATTACGTGCGGCGTGACGGAGAGATCTGTTCCATGCGTCCGGTGGGGCAGGCGGGCGCACATGCGAAAGGGCATAACGCGAACAGCATCGGCATTGCGTATGAAGGGGGACTGGATGCGGGAGGGAATCCGGCAGACACCCGGACCGAGGAACAGAAACGGTCGATCCGCGTACTGGTGAGGGTGCTCTGTGAGGACTACAGAATCCGGAAGGTGGTGGGCCACAGGGATCTGAGCCCGGACAGGGACGGCGACGGAGTGGTGGAACCGGAAGAGTGGATCAAGCTCTGTCCCTGCTATGACGTGGAGAGTGACCTGGCAGAACAGAAATGCCGGGGACGGTGCAGGCTGTTCGGATAATCCCCCGGAATTTTTCCTGAAAAATATCCCGGAGCACTTGGTGTTCCGGGATATTTTTTGTATCTTTATAGGTAGTAAGAAACCTGGAAAACTGAAGAAAAATGAACCTGAATGAACGATCCTGTGTGGCAGAAGAGACCGGGGAATTCCGGCTGCGGATCTACCACAAGAGTGAGCTGGCCCGGATGTATTTCCCGCAAAGCCGGCAGAAAACGGCTTCACAGAACCTGAGCCGCTGGATACAGGGGTGTCCGGAACTGTGGGAGGGCCTCCGCCGCATGGGTTATGAGAAGACACGGAAATATTACCTGAAACCGGAGGTGGAACTGATCGTAAAATGTCTGGGCGAGCCTTAGCGGGGAAAGAAGTGCGAAAAATAGGCGGAAGGTTTGGGCATGTAAAAAACATGTATTACCTTTGTGCGAAGAAAAAAACAAGATTGAAGATATGTTCAGAAATCATACATGCGGCGAACTGAGAATCGCTGATGCAGGAAAGAGCGTGACGCTGGCCGGATGGGTACAGCGTGTACGCAAGATGGGAGGTATGACTTTTGTTGACCTCCGCGACCGTTACGGTATCACCCAGCTGGTGTTTAACACGGACGTGAACGCAGAACTTTGCGAACGGGCCAGCCACCTGGGCCGTGAGTATGTCATTCAGGTAAAGGGTACGGTGAACGAACGTTCCAGCAAGAATCCCAACCTGCCTACGGGTGAGGTGGAAATCACGGTGGAAGAGCTGACCGTGCTGAATTCGGCACAGACTCCTCCGTTTACCATCGAGGACAATACCGACGGCGGGGATGACCTGCGTATGAAATACCGTTATCTGGACCTGCGCCGTACGGCTGTGCGCAAGAATCTGGAACTGCGTCACCGCATGACCATGGAAGTGCGCCGTTATCTGGACGGACTGGGATTCCTGGAAGTGGAAACTCCGATGCTGATCGGTTCTACTCCGGAAGGTGCCCGTGACTTCGTGGTTCCTTCACGTATGAATCCGGGACAGTTCTATGCGCTTCCGCAGTCTCCGCAGACGCTGAAGCAGCTGCTGATGGTATCAGGATTCGACCGCTACTTCCAGATCGTGAAGTGTTTCCGCGATGAAGACCTGCGTGCTGACCGTCAGCCGGAGTTCACGCAGATTGACTGCGAAATGAGCTTCGTGGAACAGGAAGACATTATCGAGACTTTTGAAGGTATGGCCAAGCACCTGTTTAAGGAACTGCGCGGCGTGGAACTGACTGAACCGTTCCTGCGCATGCCCTGGGCAGATGCCATGAAATATTACGGCAGCGACAAACCGGACCTGCGTTTCGGCATGAAGTTCGTGGAACTGATGGACATCCTGAAGGGATACGGATTCTCTGTATTCGACAATGCAGCCTATATCGGCGGTATCTGTGCCGAAGGTGCTGCCCACTACACCCGCAAGCAGCTGGACCAGCTGACCGAATTTGTGAAACGTCCGCAGATCGGTGCCAAGGGACTGGTTTACGCCCGTGTGGAAGCTGACGGCAACGTGAAGTCAAGCGTGGACAAGTTCTATTCACAGGAAGTATTGCAGCAGATGAAGGAGGCTTTCGGTGCCAAACCGGGTGACCTGATCCTGATTCTGAGCGGTGACGATGCGATGAAGACCCGCAAGCAGCTGTGTGAACTGCGTCTGGAAATGGGTAACCAGCTGGGACTGCGCGACAAGAACAAGTTTGCCTGTCTGTGGGTGGTTGACTTCCCGATGTTCGAATGGAGCGAAGAGGAAGGCCGTCTGATGGCTATGCACCATCCGTTTACTCATCCGAAAGATGAGGATATTCCTTTACTGGATACTGATCCGGCAGCTGTACGTGCAGATGCTTACGATATGGTGGTCAATGGTGTGGAAGTAGGTGGAGGATCTATCCGTATCCATGACTCACAGCTTCAGGCCAAGATGTTTGAGATTCTGGGCTTTACACCCGAGAAGGCTCAGGAGCAGTTCGGCTTCCTGATGAACGCCTTCAAGTTCGGTGCTCCTCCTCACGGAGGTCTGGCATACGGACTCGACCGCTGGGTATCTCTGTTCGCAGGACTGGATTCCATCCGTGACTGTATCGCATTCCCGAAGAACAATTCAGGACGCGACGTGATGCTGGATGCTCCGGGATTCCTCGACCAGAAACAATTAGATGAACTGAATTTGAGGATCGTAGATAAAGATTAATTTTTTATCGAAGTTTTTTTGAAAATTTTTCATAGGAAGGACATGGGATGTGATATTTCGTGTCCTTCATTTTATGAAAAAACGATTTGTGAAAATTTCTATCGTAAAAACCCCTATTGTGAAAACCCTGAAAACTTGGTGAATGAAAGAACGTGTACGAATTCTGCGCTTTACAATAATCGGAACGCTTAATGCGCTCATTGCGGCCTTTGTGGTCTGGCTGATGATGCACATCAGGAAGGAGGATTACATGCTGGCCAATGTGACGGCGTATGTGGTGTCGCAGATTCATAACTTTATCTGGTGCAAGTACTGGATTTTCCCGCTGGACAAGGAAGACAAGAAGAATACGGTGTGGCATCAGATGCTGTTCTTTGCGGGGGCTTTCGCGCTGGCTTACAGTGCGCAGTTTGTGTTCCTGCTGGTGCTGGTGGAACTTCTGCACTGCAATGAGTATCTGGCTCAGTTCCTGGGGCTCTTTATTTACGGGGCCGTGAATTTCTCCTGCAACAAATTTCTGACTTTCCGCTGAGAGCATGCGGACTTTCTGCGGGGCTTTCACGGAATAGCCGCCTGTTATTTGTGGATTCTTGCTGAAGAAGATTTTTCCGGACAGATGGGGCACCCTGTCTCCGGAACCTTATATGAAAATCCTCCTGTTTTCCGGCCTGGACTTGTCTGAGGCTGAAGACAGGAGGATTTTCATATAAAGTTGTTTCAGATGATTCAGATGGCAGTGAGTGCCTGCTCGTCGATGTAGTTCATCCGGTGGGTCAGGATGACGTCGCGTGTCAGATCGTTGTTGTCGGTACGGAACACCAGGATACCTTTTCCTCCGAGCAGGAAGGAATAGAGGTAGGAGATGCCGATTCCGGCTTCGCTGAAACGGCGGACCGCATCGGCTGCCTGTCCCGGGGTATTGTCGAGGGTGATGGCAAAGACTTCGGACATGCTGACGGAAATGCCGGCCTGCTTCAGGGTGTCATACGCCCGCTGCGGTTCGGAACAGATGATGCGGTAGATTCCATATTCCACCGTATCGGAAATGGTGGAAGCGATGAGCTGGATGCCGGCTTCCTTGAAGAGTTCGAGCACCTGAAGCAAGGTTCCCGACTTGTTTTCCACGAAAACGGATAATTGATGAATGGTCATAAGTTTGTTTCTTATTTTGAAAGTTCATTAAATCAATGTCTTGCGCAGGTCTTTTACGCGGACTGCCTTGCCTTCCTGCTTGGGCAGGCTGCCTTTGGGCACGAGTTTCACACGCGGAGTGATGAGGATTTCGTCCTTCAGCTGGCGGGTGATTTCCTTGGTCAGGCGCTGGAGGAAGCCGTAGTCGTCGGTAAACTCGTTGAGTTCCACCTCGACGGTCATTTCGTCGTTGGCTTCGAGGTTGGTCAGCGTGATGAGGTAATCGGTGCCCAGTTCGCGGAACTGCATGAGGATGTTTTCGATCTGGATCGGGAAGATGTTGACTCCCTTGAGGATCATCATATCGTCGCTTCGTCCCTTCATGCGGTCCAGACGTTTGTGGTGACGGCCGCAGGGGCATTCTCCGGGAAGGATGCGGGTCAGGTCGCGGGTGCGGTAGCGCAGCAGAGGCATGGCTTCGCGGTTGATGGTTGTCAGCACGAGTTCGCCCACTTCACCGTCGGGTACCGGCTCGAGGGTCTGGGGATCGACGATCTCCACGATGTAATAGTCTTCCCAGATGTGGAGTCCGTTCTGTTCGGGGCACTCAAAAGCCACACCGGGACCGCACATTTCGGACATTCCGAAGGAGTTGTAGGCCTTGACGCCCAGCATCTGCTCGATGCGGCGGCGCTGTTCGTCGGAATGGGGTTCGGCTCCGATGATCAGGGTACGCAGGCGGGTATCCCGGCGGGGATCGATGCCCATTTCTTCCATCACTTCATACAGGCGTCCGGCATAGCTCGGAATGGCATGCAGGGCCGTTGTGCCGAAATCGGTGATGAACTTGATCTGCCGTTTGGTGTTTCCGGCAGCAGCAGGAACGGTGAGCATGCCCAGGCGTTCGGCACCGTACTGAAAGCCCAGACCGCCGGTGAACATGCCGTAGCCGGAAGAGTTCTGGAAGATGTCTCCCTTGCGCAGTCCGACCATATAGAGGCAGCGGGCTACGGCGTTGGCCCATTCGTCAAGGTCGTGCTGTGTGTGCAGGATGACGGTGGGAGTGCCGGTGGTACCGCTGGAAGAATGGAGGCGTACGACCTCTTCCAAAGGAACGGCAGAGAGTCCGAAGGGATAGTTGTCGCGCAGATCCTGCTTGGTGGTAAACGGGAGTTCCCGTACGTCGTCGAGGGTTCGGATATCTTCAGGCCGGAGTCCGCAGGCAGCGAACCGTTGTTTATAGAAGGGAATGCGCATACAGCGGGCAAGGGTCTGCTGCAGTCTTTCCATCTGCAGCTTCTCCAGTCGGGAGCGGGAGAGCGTCTCCAACTCGGGGTGTAAGTACAAATTGTCGTTTTTCATAAGTTTTCATTAGTATTTGCCCGCAAATATAGCAAGAAGTCGGAAATATCCGCAATTTTTCTTTCATAATTTCCGAATGTTGTACAATCTTTTCCTATTTGGCAGCGTTCTGTAAATTAAGACAGGGGAGAAGGCAAAGGGAGGGGAAATATTGCTAACGAATATGTCGAAATGTTACAGAAATGTAATATAAATTGTTCATTTGAAAGTGTTTTCTTGATGTTCGTCAATAAATGACGCATTTCTGTGTTTTTATCTGTTAATTACTTTTCTGTTTGATTTCCGGTGCTTACCTTTGCGAAGGTAAAAGAAAGTTTTTAAGGTAACAAGATTCTTATTTTAAGGTTTTTAATTCAGGTATTAATTAAATTTTTAAGGTAAAAGATGAAAAGAACAGGATTAACATTGGTAGCCGCATTGGCTTTTTCCGCATCTGTATTTGCGGGAGGAACTCAGGGAAATGAAACGAAGTCAGCTGCACGTTGGGACGCCAGCATCAATAAGGTGAAGCTGAGCCGTTATTTGCAGTTGACTTCTGACCAACACACAGAAGTAGAGAACATCTGCGACTATTTCCAGGGCGAGATGAGCCGTGCCTTGCGTGCGAAGAAAAACAGCGATGAGAAAGTGCGCAACGCTGTTTACGGAAACCTGAAACTGATGAAGCAAACGCTGAACGAGAAGCAATATGCTGACTATGTGCGTCTGATGGCTGTTACTCTGCGGAATAAAGGCATTGATGTTGCACAGAAGTGATTTAGATTAGTTCTGCCGGACAATCCTGTCCGGCGGTGTTGTTTTTTGGCCCGTGCAAATGCATGGGCATTTTTGTTTTCATTTCTCCCGTGGCAATGAGAGATCCGCAAAATTATCCTATATTTGCAGGAAACATAAATGACTGTCATATGAAAACACTGAAAACTGGAAGAAAATGGGTTGCCTGCCTGCTGATGCTGGGCGGCGTCGGGGGAATGAATGCACAGAATGAATGGATCGAACCGCCTGTAATGGGGTGGAGTTCCTGGAATACATATCGGGTGAACATTGATGAAGCACTGATCCGGAAGCAGGCTGATGCCATGGTGGAACTGGGACTGAAGGAGTCCGGATACCGCTATGTGAACATTGACGACGGATTTTTCGGCTACCGGGACGAGAAAGGACGGCTGCATACGCATCCGCAACGTTTCCCGAACGGGCTGAAGGGCGTGGCTGCCTATATTCACTCACTCGGACTCCAGGCCGGAATCTATTCGGAGGCCGGGGCCAATACCTGCGGATCGATCTGGGATGCCGACAAGCATGGCATCGGGGTAGGGCTGTACGGCTTTGAATGCCAGGATGCAGACCTGTTTTTCAATGAATGGGGATTCGACTTTATCAAGATAGACTATTGCGGGGCCGGCCAGCAGCTGGAACTGGACGAACAGGAACGCTATACGGAGATCGTACGGGCGATCCGGGAAGTCTGTCCCCGGAATATCTCCCTGAATATCTGCCGCTGGGCTTATCCGGGGACCTGGGTGCGGAATCTGGCCCGTTCCTGGAGAATCAGTCCTGACATCGCTCCGAACTGGGCAGCCGTGAAACGCTGTATCGACATGAACCTGTATCTCTCGGCTTATGCGGGAGGCGGGCATTACAACGATATGGACATGCTGGAGATCGGACGCGGCCTGAAGCCGGAAGAGGAAGAGACGCATTTCGGCATGTGGTGTATCATGAGTTCGCCGCTGCTGATCGGATGTGACCTGACCCGGATTCCGGAGGAGTCGCTGAAACTGCTCCGCAACGAGGAACTGATTGCCCTGAACCAGGATCCGCTGGGGCTGCAGGCATACATCGTGCAGCATGAAGGAGGCGGCTATGTGCTGGTGAAAGATATCGAACAGAAACGTGGCAAGGTGCGTGCCGTGGCTTTGTATAATCCCTCGGATTCGGTCTGCTCCTTCCGGGTGCCTCTGGAGATTCTGGAGCTGGCCGGCAAGACACGGGTGCGTGATCTGGTGAAGCGGAAAGACGAAGGACGGGTGACGGGCAGTTTCCAGTATGACGTGCCGGCCCACGGAGTCAAAATCCTTCGCGTGGAAGGCGAGGAACGGCTGGAGCCGGTGCGCTACGAAGCAGAACAGGCTTATCTGCATCAGTTTGACAACCTGGCCAAGCGTCCGCGGGGAGTGCATATCTGCCTTATGAGGGGGCTTCCGGAGACATGCTTGTCACCAATCTGGGCGGTCACCGGGACAATTATGCCCGTTGGAACGAGGTGTTCAGCGAAGAGGGCGGCCGTTACAGGATGACCGTCTGTTATGTGCCGGCAGCCAAGCGGGAACGCGAAATCAATGACCGGAGACTGGAAGTGACGGTCAACGGAACCCGGGTAAGCCTGACGGAGCTGGAAACGGACCGTTCGAAAGGAGTCTGCCGTGCGGAACTGACCGTTGACCTGCAAAAAGGATACAACACGGTGAGTATCGGAAGCCGTCTGACCTGGACACCGGATCTGGACTGCTTCATGCTGGAAAAACTCTGACCGGTCCGTCTGTTATCCGTTTGTCCGCTATCCGTTCTTCTGTTTGAGAATCTCTTCGAGCCGGATCAGTTCGTCGCGGTACTGGGCAGCTTCGATGAAGTCCAGTTTCCTGGCTGCTTCCTGCATCAGCTTGCGGGTGCGGTCGACACTGCGTTTGAGCTGATCCTTCGACATGTATTCCACAATCGGGTCGGCAGCCATCGTGAGGCCGTCCGGCATATCGGCATATTCTTTTGTCTTCTTTCCCTGTCCTGCCTTTGCCTCCTGGTTTTCCAGCAGGATGTTGGTGTGACTGCGCCTGATCTGGCGGGGAGTGATTCCGTTGGCTTCGTTGTAGGCCAGCTGCTTCTCCCGCCGGCGGTTGGTCTCGTCGATGGTCTGGCGCATGCTGTCCGTGATCTTGTCCGCATACATGATCACCTTTCCGTTGACATTCCGGGCAGCACGTCCGGCAGTCTGTGTCAGGGAACGGTGAGAGCGCAGGAATCCTTCCTTGTCGGCATCCAGGATGGCTACGAGGGACACTTCCGGCAAATCGAGTCCCTCACGCAGCAGGTTGACACCGATCAGGACGTCGAAAATACCCTGACGCAGTTCTTCCATGATCTTCACCCGCTCCAGGGTTTCCACATCGCTGTGGATATAGGTACAGCGGATGCCGTGGCGTGACAGATAGTCCGTCAGTTCCTCTGCCATACGCTTGGTCAGTGTGGTGACGAGCACCCTTTCCTGAGCCTCGATGCGCTGCTGGATTTCTTCCATCAGGTCGTCGATCTGGTTCAGGCTGGGGCGTACTTCGATGACCGGATCCAGCAGTCCGGTGGGGCGGATCACCTGTTCCACGACTACCCCTTCACTTTCCTGCAATTCATATTCGGCAGGAGTGGCACTGACATAGATGACCTGACGCGCCATTTCCCGGAACTCGTCGAAGGTCAGCGGCCGGTTGTCCATGGCAGCGGGGAGGCGGAAACCATATTCCACCAGGTTGGTCTTGCGGGCCCGGTCGCCTCCGTACATGGCCCGGATCTGCGGTACGCTGACATGGCTCTCGTCGATGACAATCAGGAAATCCTTCGGGAAGAAATCCAGCAGACAGTAGGGCCTTGTACCCGCTTCGCGTCCGTCGAAGTAGCGGGAATAGTTCTCGATGCCCGAGCAGTGTCCCAGTTCGCGGAGCATTTCCATATCGTAAGTGACCCGTTCCTTCAGGCGCTTTGCCTCGTAGAACTTGCCGGTCTCCTCAAAATGCTGTACCTGCAGGGTCAGATCGTCCTCAATCTGATGGATCGCTCTCAGGGTGCTTTCCCTGGTCGTCATGAAAAGATTGGCCGGATAAATCTTGTATTCATCGAAGGTGGAGATACGGGCTCCCGTGTCCGGATCGACTTCCTCAATGCCGTCAATTTCGTCATCCCAGAACATGATGCGCAGGATGTGATCCGTATAAGCCAGGAAGATATCCACCGTATCTCCCTTGACCCGGAAATTCCCGCGGTTCAGTTCGGCATCGTTGCGGGTGTAGAGACTGTCCACCAGCTGGCGGAGCAGGACGTTGCGGTCCATGCGCTTGCCCCGTCTGACTTCGATCACATTATTATAAAAGTCGGCCGGATTTCCCATACCGTAGATGCACGATACGGACGAAACCACGATGACATCCTTCCGGCCTGAAAGCAGGGCAGAGGTGGCCGCCAGCCGGAGCTTGTCGATTTCTTCGTTGATGGCCAGGTCCTTTTCAATGTATGTATCCGTGGAAGGCAGGTATGCCTCCGGCTGGTAATAGTCGTAGTAGGAAACGTAATATTCCACCGCATTGTTGGGGAAGAACGCCTTGAACTCCCCGTAGAGCTGGGCGGCCAGCGTCTTGTTGTGGCTCAGGATCAGCGTCGGTTTGTTGACGTTGCGGATCACGTTGGCGATGGTAAAAGTCTTTCCGGAGCCTGTCACTCCCAGCAGTGTCTGGGCGGGCAGGCCGTTCAGTACTCCGTCAGTCAGTTGTGCGATAGCCTCCGGCTGGTCGCCGGTGGGCTGATAGTCGGATTTCAGTTCAAAGTTCATAATCAGTGAAATTGTGATCAAAAGTGAGTGTAAAGGTACGTATTTCTGTCGGAAAAGCCACGGAAGCGGACCTTTTTTGCCCCGGAGAAAGCGAAAATAATATTAAAATATCCGCGGGTATTGATTTATTCACTGGAAAAGAGTAATTTTGCACAACTATATTGATTGACATGAAAAAGTACATAGCAATGGCCCTCCTTTCCGCGGGAGTCTTAACTTCGTGCGGAGAGTACAACAAGGTGCTGAAAAGCACGGATTATGAATACAAATACGAAGCAGCAAAAGAGTATTTTGCCAAGGGGCAGAACACCAAGGCCGCTACACTTCTGGAAGAACTGGTCAATATCCTGAAAGGTATGATGAACGGGGAAGAAGCCCTGTATATGCAGGCTATGACCTATTTCAATCAGGGTGACTACGTGACGGCTTCGCATTATTTCAATACCTATTATACAACCTATCCGCGCGGAACCTATACGGAACTGGCCCGCTTCAACTGCGGACGCGCGCTGTATCTGGATACTCCCGAACCGCGTCTGGACCAGAGCAGTACTTACAAGGCTATTGAGGAACTGCAGATGTTCATCGAATATTTCCCGATGAGTTCACGGAAGGATCAGGCTCAGAGCATGATCTTCGAACTGCAGGACAAGCTCGTGGAGAAGGAGTATATGTCGGCCAAGCTGTATTATGATCTGGGCTCTTATACGGGTAACGCCGTGTACAGCAGTACCGGTAACAACTATCTGGCAGCCGTGATCACTGCCCAGAACATCCTGAAGGAATATCCTTATACCAAGATGCGTGAAGATCTTTCGATCCTGATCCTGCGTGCAAAGTATGGCATGGCCAGGGAAAGTGTGCTGGAAAAGAAGGAAGACCGTATGCGCGACACCATCGACGAATATTATGCCTTCATCAATGAATTCCCCGAAAGCAAGTACCGCAAGGAGGTGGAATCCATTTTCAAGGAAGCGAACAAGTATGTGAACCCGGATGAGGACACAACAACAACTGAAGAATAATTAATCACATTAAATGTATAATTAACAATAAGTTATGGATTACAAAAAAACAAATGCCCCTACTAACACCGTTACCCGTGACATGATGGAACTGTGCGAAGATACAGGCAATGTATACGAAACCGTAGCAATTATCGGCAAACGTGCCAACCAGATTGCTGTGGAAATGAAGAACGATCTTTCCAAGAAGCTGCAGGAATTTGCTTCATACAGCGACAACCTGGAAGAAGTCTTTGAAAACAGAGAACAGATTGAGATTTCCCGTTACTACGAAAAACTTCCGAAGCCGACTCTGATCGCTACTCAGGAATACATCGAAGGAAAGGTGTATTACAGAAATCCGGCCAAGGAAAAGGAAAGACTGCAATAAGCCGGAACTATGATACAGCGCATTCAGACCGTTTATCTGCTGGTTGTAGCCATTCTGGCAGTAGTAATGATCTCACTGCCGGTAGGAAGTTTCGTTACGCCGGATTATCACATGAGTGAACTGACCAATCTGGCGCTCGTGTCTGAAGAAGGAGTTTCAGACTATGCTCCGTGGGCTTTGTTTGCCTTGCAGACCGTTTCTGCCATCCTTGCTCTGGTGACGATCTTCCTCTACAAGAAGCGCATGCTTCAAATCCGTCTGACTCTGTTCAACATGCTGGTGCTGGTGGGCTATTATGTCACACTGGTCATTTTCGTGCTGAACCTGAAAGGAGATGCCTCTTTCGTTCCGTCATGGACTGTATGTCTGCCACTGATTTCGATCATTCTTTCGTGGCTGGCTATCCGTGCCATCGGCAAGGACGAAATGCTGGTAAAAGCATACGAGAGACTGAGATAAGCCGGAAGGGCTGGTCTGAGTCTTGCATATATTGAAAAAACACTTCGGCGTGCAACCCTGAATATCGAAGCATTTCAGGTTGCACGCCGAAGTGTTTTGTTTCTCCCCGTTCTAGATTTTCTTGTTCTTCCAGCTTCCTTTCCGCAGGTAAAGATAGCTGACGATACCGATGCAGGAAGCATACAGATGCTCAGCAGTCCAGCAGAAGGCAACGTCTGCTTTCAGCCCCTGAATGACAATGGTAATATAGACCAGATAAATCACCAGCGCACCCAGTTCAAGGATAAAGGCAGCCTGTGTATTTCCGGTGCCTGAAACGGACTGAAAATAGATGTTTCCCGGAATCATGACCAGGTATGAGGAACACAGTACCCAGAGGGTTGGAACACTGGCTTCCACCAGCTCCGGAATGTCTGTATAGATGCGGAGTACCGGATGGGGAAACAGGGCAATCAGCGCAATGACCGGCAATACGATGCAGGAGCACAGACGGATATGACGGCCGATAAGCGAGCGGACCTGAGCGGTATCACCCCGTCCGATGGCATTGCTGACCAGGGCACTGCATGTCGATGCAAAAGCCATGATGGTCATGAACGGCAGACTGGAAACGCTGCGGATGATGTTTGATATGGCCAGAGGGCGTTCACCGAGATGTTCCACGAAGATGAAGAACAGGAACCAGGTAGACAGGGAAATGAAATTCTGTACCATGGTCCACAGGGAAACGTTCATGATCTGTGTAAGCGAACGGGTACGGAAAGCCGGAATCCGGTTGAGCCCGTATTTTCGGTAATCTATCCGGCGCCAGGTATAGATCACGAAGAAGATTACAGATACCAGTTCGGCAAGGGAGGAACCGATGGCTGCTCCGGCAATACCCAGAGCGGGAAAACCGAATTTTCCGAAGATCAGGGTATAGTTGAATATCACATTGGCCAGTACCATTACGATGGAGTTCAGCGTCAGGGTACGGGTCTGGGTAGTTCCTACGAAGAATGCACGGAACATGGCGCCGATGAAAGAGAAGAAAAAGCCGTACACCCGCCAGTGGATATAGCTGGAGGCTGCTCCGGCAATCTTGTCGGAAGTGACGAGCAGTCCGAGTATCTCCTCAGAATAGACCTGGGAGACGGTAAAGATCACTGCACTCATCAGCAGGAGGAAATAAATTCCCTGATAGAAGATGCCTCCGATTGCTTTGTAGTTGCCTTCTCCGTTACGGCGGGCCATCAGAATCTGCGAACCGACCGTGAAGCCGAAACCGATCATGAAAATGGCCAGATAGTATACTCCGGCAATGGCTGAAGCACCCAGTTCCACTTCACCGACCCTTCCCAGAAAGGCGGTATCGGTGATTCCGATCATCTGTTCCATAATCAGACTGATCAGAATGGGGTAGGCCATCAGCCAGATACTGCGGTAAGAATAATCAACGGCTTTCTGTTCCATGGGCACCGGCAGTGAATATCGGGTTAGTTTTGGCACTGATCTCTTCGATATCCAGACGAACGATTTCTGTGCGCAGGAAATTCTTTTCGGCATATCCCATGCCTGCTATCTTATGGCCGGGACAATACCTGGCAATCAGCAGGGAAAGAGCTGACATGCGTTCTGCTTCATGCAGGGTGCGATAGGCTGAACAGCGCAGAACGACACTTTCGTATGCGGTTGTAAACAGATCAGGGCGCACTTCCGTATGTCCTACCACGCAGAAGGAGACCTTGTTGCAGGCGTCCATGCAGCGCAGTTTCCGTCCCACGGGGGCACAGTGTATATAAATGGAATTTCCGTGATCCCAAACATAATTGACTGGGATTCCGTAAGCTCCTTCTCCATTTTCATCCTGCATGGAGAGGATGCCGTATGTACCTTCCTTCAAAAGCTGGAAAGCTCTCTTTTCGTCCAATAGCCGGTCCTGCCGACGTAACTGTGAATTGTTGAATTGCATGACTGTCGGATTTTTTTTGGTTAGCGGACCAAAGGTATAAAAATTTTTGAAGACACGGAGACAGCCGGCTGACAATTCTACAGCCGGCAGAACAGAGATACAAAAAACGGAACGCTCATGTCGATCAGGATGCCGTGGAAAATGGCGACAGGCATCATGTCTTTGCCTGAATAGCGCGTGATCAACGGAAGAACCACGTCCATGGAGTTTACTCCCGCTGCTGAAATAGGTGCCAGTTTCCCGAAATATTTGCAAAGTAAGGGAGTGCCCAGAAGTGCCATCATTTCGCGGAAGATGTTTGCCAGCAGGGCAATGGTACCCAGTTCCGTTGCCAGTTGCAGTCCGATGGAGGGTTCCTTGAACTGTGTAATCAGGATGGACGAGAGTGAATAGTAGGCAAATCCGCTTCCTACCGCCATGCAGTCGAAGATGCTCCAGCGTGAGAGCAGCAGGCTGGCCAGTGCGGAGAAGAGAAGTGTGCCACATACGGTTCCCAGCGGAATCAGCAGGTACTTCGGACGCAGGCTTCCCACGATGAACTTCAGGTCCTTGCTGGAACCGATGCTCAGTCCCACCTGCAGCATCAGCGCATAAAGCATGTATAAGGTGAGGTTACTGCCTTCCGGATTGAACGGAAGCCATCCCATTACTCCCAACAGACATCCTGCCGCAAAGAAGAGCAGGACAATGATACTGCCTTTCATTGTTCACCTCCTTTCCTGAAAAAGAATCTCAGTACCATCCAGGAAGCCAGAATGCTGCCGCATGTAGCCGAAAGAGCCAGTATGGCGGCCTGTCCTCCGAAGGTGGCCAGATTGTTGACGATTAGCTGATTGGAGCCTACTGAGGTTCCCAGAAGGAACAGCAGGAGGATGATGGTCAGTGAAATGCTTTTTTCTGTCTTTTGCAGCCAGGCAATATTTCTGAACAGGTATCCTAATGTGATACCCGTCAACATAAATCCGATAATGGTAAACATATAAAACGTAATTATGAGGTTGGATAAACTGATTTCTGATCTCGTATCAGGCCGCCGGATGCGGCAAAACCTCATTGGAACCCGCTGAACCAATGGATATGCACGATCCGGTGGCTGCCACAGGCAATTTTGTGCGGCAGACAGGAAGTCGGGATATGTATCATTCTTTCTTTCATTGGTTCTTGTGATTTGACGGTGCAAAGGTAAGTATGATTTGAATATTTTCCAAATCTTTATGCAAAATAATTATTCAGACGGTATTGCAGAAGGGGTTACAGAGGTCTGCCTGCAAGGATTTCCGGAGGGCCGTCTGCCCATCTTACGGCTGCTTGAAACAGGCTGAATCCGGAGAGACCGGAACGAGAAAGCGGGAAGGGAAGCTGTTCACTTGCGAAACATTTACTATCTTTGCATACGGATCATGGAAACGACAATTTATATAAAGAATATGGTATGCCGCCGGTGTATAATGACCGTTACGGACATTTTCCGGAAAGAAAGCATTTTGCCGCTGAAAGTGGAACTGGGTATGGTCACACTTGCCGCTCCCTTGTCTCCTGAACAGTTCCAGCGCATTCGGGAACAGCTGGAGGCGGTCGGTTTTGAGGTGATCGACGACCGGCGGATGCGGATGGTGGAACAGATCCGTCTGGGAGTGATCGGGTATGTGCGCGATCCGGATTTGCAGGACCGGCAGAACCTGTCCGAATATTTGCAGGACAAGTGTCACCGCGAATATAGTTTTCTCAGCAAGCTGTTCACCGAGCTTCAGGGGATCAGTATTGAAAAATATTCCATTCAGCAGCGGATCGAACGGGTGAAAGAACTGCTTTTCTATGACGAACTGAGTGTCAGTGAGATTGCTGACCGGATGCATTATTCGAGCGTAGCCCATCTGAGTGCCCAGTTCAAGTCGCTGACGGGATTGTCGCCTACCCAGTTCAGGCGGATGAAAGAACACCGGCTGAAGCCGCTGGATGAAATCTGAAATTTCTATTGACAAACTCCAATTATGATAAAAGCATTATTTTTTGACATTGACGGGACACTGGTCAGCTTCCAGACCCATCAGATACCGGTTTCGGCCGTACGTGCCATTGAGCAGGCCAAGGAACTGGGAATCCAGGTATACATTTCTACAGGCAGGCCGTTTGCACTCATCAACAATCTGGGGGATATCCGGCATCTGATCGACGGATACATCACCGTCAACGGAGCCTATTGCTTTATGGACGGGCAGGTCATTTCCTGCAGCCCGATTCCCCGCAAGGATGTGCAGACCCTGATTCGTCTGGCTGACGAAATGAATTTCTCCTGCATGGTGGTGGGCGAGAAGGATCTGGCAATGTACAATGCCAATGAGAAGTCCGACTTTATCTTCCGGCAGATGCTGAATGTCCGGGATCTGAAAGAAGTGGATTCTCTGGATTTCCTTCAGGGACAGGAAGTGCTCCAGCTGACACCGGTCATCACTGAGGAAGAAGAGAAAATCGTTCTGCCCCAGTTGTCCCAATGCTGTTCGGGACGCTGGTATCCGGACTTTGCCGACATTACGGCCCGGGATACCGACAAGGGGAAGGGGCTTCGGGCTGTCATGGCCTGGAAGGGACTGAAGCGTGAAGAAACCATGGCTTTCGGAGACGGAGGCAACGATATACCCATCATCCGGGAAGCCGGAATCGGAGTGGCCATGGGCAATGCCAACGAGTCTCTGAAGGCTGTGGCCGATTATGTGACCTCGTCCGTTGAAGAAGACGGTATCAGCCAGGCACTGAAGCACTGGGTGCTGGATGCTGCTTCCATCTGAAATCCGTCACCGCAGGGAGGATTCTCCGTTTTTCTTCGGATATTCCGGAGATTTTTGTTAACTTTGTGCTTTCAATTTTCAAACTACGTATGAAATCGGATATAGAAATCGCACGCAGCATCGAGCTGGTAAAAATCAAACAAATTGCACGGGACTATGACATCCCCGTAGAAGAAATCTCTAATTACGGACGCTATATTGCCAAGGTGTCCGAGTCACTCATTGATGAAGAAAAGGTGAAACGCAGCAACCTGATCCTGGTGACTGCCATCACTCCGACCAAGGCCGGTATCGGTAAGACCACTGTTTCCATCGGTCTGGCACTGGGACTGAACAAGATCGGCAAGAAAGCCATCTGTGCTCTTCGTGAGCCTTCACTCGGCCCCTGTTTCGGCATGAAGGGTGGAGCTGCCGGAGGAGGATATGCACAGGTACTTCCGATGGAGAAGATCAACCTCCACTTTACGGGTGACTTCCACGCCATCACTTCGGCACACAACATGATCGCCGCTTTGCTGGATAATTATATGTATCAGAACCAGGACAACGGATTTGCCCTGAAGGAAGTGCTCTGGAACCGCGTACTTGACGTGAACGACCGTGGTCTGCGTTACATCGTAACCGGGCTGGGAGGCAAGACCAACGGAATCACCCGCGAATCAAGCTTCGACATCACTCCGGCTTCGGAAATCATGGCTATCCTGTGTCTGGCTACGGATGAAGACGACCTGCGTCGCCGTATTGAGAATATCCTGCTGGGCTTCACCATTGACAACAAGCCTTTCACGGTGAAAGATCTGGGTGTGGCCGGAGCCATCACTGTATTGCTGAAGGATGCCATTTCGCCGAACCTGGTGCAGACCACTGAGCATACGCCTGCCTTCATCCACGGAGGTCCGTTTGCCAATATCGCTCACGGATGTAACTCTATCCTGGCTACCAAACTGGCGATGACTTTCGGTGACTATGCCATTACGGAAGCCGGATTCGGTGCGGATCTGGGTGCCGAGAAATTCTATGATATCAAATGCCGCAAGGGCGGACTCCAGCCCAAGCTGACCGTGCTGGTAGCTACTGCACAGGGCTTGAAGATGCACGGAGGTGTGGCTCCTGAACTGATCAAGGAACCGAACATGGAAGGTCTGAAAGAGGGTATCAGGAACCTTGACAAGCATATCGAAAATCTTCAGTCGTTCGGTCAGACAGTTGTCGTTGCGTTCAACCGCTATGCCAACGATACGGATGAGGAACTGGATTTCGTACGCCGTCATTGCGAAGAAATCGGAGTGGGCTTTGCCATCAACAACGCCTTCATGGAAGGTGGTGACGGTGCTGTAGAGCTGGCTCAGCTGGTAGTTGACACCATCGAAAAGCAGCCTTCTCAGCCATTGAGCTTTGCTTATGATGAAACGGATTCTGTTGAAGAAAAAGTAACCAAGGTAGCCTGCGAACTGTATGGAGCCAAACAGGTACTGTTCGGTCCGGCTGCCCGCAAGAAACTGAAGATGATTCAGGAGCTGGGTTACACCCGTTTCCCGATCTGTATTGCCAAGACTCAGTATTCATTCTCAACCGACCCGAAGCTGTATGGTGTGGCAAGCGGATTCAACTTTGCCGTGCGCGACATCGTGATCAATGCCGGTGCGGAAATGCTGGTCATTGTAGCCGGTGAGATCATGCGTATGCCGGGACTTCCCAAAGAACCGCAGGCACTGCACATCGATATTGTCAACGGAGAAATCGAAGGTCTGTCCTGATATATCAAAGATATTTGTCCCTGCTGCATATCTGTAGCGGGGAATTTATAAAAAACGTTTCGACGTAATGGATGAAACAACGAAACAAATTCATCCGGACGCCGAAACGTTTTTTTTATAGCCGGAGCGGTCCGGCTTTCTCAGTTATGGTCGTAGCGCTGGGCTTTGATGATCATATAGATGGTTCCTGGCACAAGGATCAGTACGGAGACCAGGCTGATGATCATGTCACTGGTGAAAGGCTGAAGGAGGAGAGACACAAGCAGGATGGCGATTCCCATGACGCAGAATGCACGGCACATGAATGTCTTGAGCCGTTTGATGTCCACTTTCTTCTGTTGCTCTGGAGTCATGGTATTGTATCCGGCAATAAGTTTGGGGAATTTCAAGACCAGCAGGCCTATAAGGACCAACATGGCTGCAGTGATGATGGAAGATGTCATATCTGAATGTTTTAGAGAGTTTCGATTTTGATGTCCTGAATATTCCGGATCTCGTCACTGAAGTTGACACCGACCCTGTAGACCGTACGTTTGTCCTTGGCAAAAGGCTCTGCGTAGCCTTTTGCCCGGATCTGTGCCAGCGCTTCTTCCGCACTTCCGTTCAGTTTGAATTCCATGATGTACACGTAGTCTTGTGTCTGGAGCACCAGATCAATCCGTCCCCGGTTCGTATGGTATTCCACCTGTACATAGAAGCCCATCAGTTTAAAAATGATGTAAAGTATGTTCTGATAGTGCACTTCCCGGTCACGAGCCAGTTCGTAGGGAATGTCGGCAAACATGGTTTTCAGACGCTCAAAGAAATCGTCCACCTTTCCCGCCATGATTTCTTCCACAAAACACTGGATCTGGTAGGGCGACTTGCTGACGCTCACCGAAGCATAATTTGGCAGGAGGAATTTGAAGAATCCCTGTTCCACCTCCCGGTTGGGGAAGCCCAGCGTATAGTTTTCGAACATCCTGTTGTAACCCTTGATGGTCAGGTAACCGCTCTGATAGATGACGGGGATGGGATCGGTGGAAGCCGTGTCGATGCTGTCCAGTACCGGCTGGCTGGTCACGATGTGTTCCAGATCTTCAATCGGAAAATGGTGCAATTTCAGCAGTTCAACCAGGTAAGTCGGAGTCCCTGTTTCAAACCAGTAGCTGCCGAAGCGCCGGTTGGCGAAGGTATTCAGCAGGCTGAACGGGTTGTACATGCCGATCGCGTTTTCTGTGAAATGATAGCCGTCGTAATTGGTTTTCAATTCCTTGCAGGTCTCTTCGTAACTCATCCCGGTAGCTGCAGCCAGTTCATGGATATCTTCCTCAAACCAGGTATGGATTTCCTTCTCACTGATACCGCAAATCTCTGCATACTGGTCAATCATGGAAATATCCCGCAGGTTGTTCAGGTCACTGAACACACTGACTTTGCCGAACTTGGTCACACCTGTCAGCAGGGCAAAGCGGATGCATCCGTCCATGGATTTCAGAGCCCCGTAAAAAGCCTTCAGGGTACTGCGGTATTCATTCTGCAAAGCTTCGTTGCCGATAGCCTGCAGCATGGGCTTGTCGTATTCGTCAATGAGGATCACTACCCGGCGTCCGGTCTGTTCGCAGGCACGGCGGATAATGCCCTGGAAACGGAGAGAGAGGCTTGTCTCACTTTCACGTGCGCCATATCTGTTTTCCCAGGTGCACAGGTTATCATTCAGAATGCTGGTCAGTGATTCGGGAGTATCGTATTTCTGTGTGTTTAAATCCAGATGCAGTACCGGATATACGGTCCAGTCTTTTTCCAGTTTTTCCAGCGCCAGTCCCTTGAAAAGATCTTTCTTTCCCAGTGCGTATGCTTCAATTGTCGACAGAAGCAGACTCTTGCCGAAACGCCGCGGACGGCTCAGGAAGTAGTATTTGTTTGTGTTAAACAGTTCATACACCTGTGCCGTTTTGTCTACATACACATAACCGTCGTGTATCAGACCTTCAAAATTCTGTACTCCAACCGGATATAACTTGCTCATAACAACTGGATTTTGATTCTACTGCGAATTTAGCAATTAAAACCGAATATTCAAGTTGTATGCATGAAAACCAGGACTGAAATTTGAGAACTTTTTTACATTCACAGAAACTTTATGCTTTTGCGGATGGATCAGTGATTGAGAAATTCTGAGATAGCCGTATCAGGACTGAACTTCAGACGAAGAATTGTGATAACACCGAAAGATTTTTTATATTTGTCACATCTAAAAATGTATAGACAAATGATGAGGAAAATTCTTGTCTTATCCTGTCTGTTCGCCTCCTTGAACGTACAGGCACAGCATGCTGATGCACGTATCAGCCAGCTGACGAACGAAAGCCGCTGGTTTGATCTGGCACAGGAATTGAAAACCACTCCGGCTGATTCGGTTACACCATGGGTCCGTCAGATGGGAGTGGCTATGACACACTATTTCTTTAACCGTCCGGATTCGGCCTGTATGGTACTGACGGATTTGCTGGGCAAGCATCAGCAGGAGCTGGGCGACCATACACTGAACATGGTAGTTTTGCTGGCTGTCAATCTGGGACGGACAGAACAGTATGCCGATGCTGCCGGACTGATCCGGAATCTTTGTGACCAGCTTGGTGCCCTGGGAATGGACAGCACGCAGACTGCTCCGTATCGTATGATGGCCAGTCAGTATGGCCTTCTGGCTTCCTGCGGGCCTGTCTGTCAACCGCTGCACAAGGCAGGAGAATACCGTTTCCCGATGGTGACGGAGCATGAAACGGATCAGCACTTTATTGAAATGGACGGAAGCATAAACGGACAGGCGGGCCGTATGGTACTCGATACGGGAGCGGGCAGCAACATGGTCACTCCGGAGCAGGCAGAAAAGTATGGCTTGCGGCGGCTGGGTATGGATGTTACCGTCGGAGGGATTGGAGGCATGAAGCAGGGATATTATGCGATGGCAGATACCCTGCGCATTGGTGGAATGGCTTGGATAAATGTACCTTTTTATGTGGTAGATCTCCAGACGGGACATGCCGAAGCTGACAGATTGGGCAAGGATCTTCAGCTTCCGCCTGTCGTTGGTCTTCCCATCCTGCTTCGTATGCAGGAAATTCAGCTGGACTTTGCCCGTCGGGAGTTTGTCATACCGGCTGTTCCTATGCCCAGTCCGCTCAGGGAAAGCAATATGATCCGCACAGACTCGGAATGCTTACAGGTAAAGGTGGCGGACGAGACAGGTGCTCCACTTTATTTCCATTTTGATACGGGTTCCTATTACACCAATATGCAGCCGGCCTGGTATGGACGTCACCGGAAAGAAGTGGAAGCCGTGGGCATTCCGGATTCGCTCCGTCAGGCGGGAATAGGAGGGGTGAGTATTACCCGCAGTTACATTCTGCCGCAGAAGAAGTTCCGTATCGGAAGCGGTACGGCAGTGCTGGATTCGGTCGGTGTCAATACCGGAATTGACCTGCATACGGGACAACTGGACAAGGCGGCCTTCTCGAACGGACAGGAAGACGGTTTTCTCGGCCTGAACCTTCTGGAGAAATTCTCGAAAGTGATTATCAATCTGAAAGACATGTATCTGGAGACTATACCATATACAGATAAATAACAGCCTATCAACTAAATATGATATAAATCGTACCATGAAAAATTTAATGAAAACGGCAGCAGCATTCTTACTGGGCATTCAGGTCTGTGCCTGTAGCCAGGTAGAAAACAAGGTATCACCTGCCATACCTTCTGATCCTGAGATTGAAGCCAACATCCGTCAGTGGCTGAAAAAAATGACACTCGAAGAAAAGATCGGGCAAATGTGTGAAATCACGATTGATGTGGTGACGGACTTTGAAGCCAGCAAGAAAAACGGTTTTACGCTCAGCGAGGCAAAACTGGACACGGTGATCGGGAAATATAAAGTGGGATCTTTGCTGAATGTCCCGATGGGAATAGCCCAGAAGAAAGAGAAATGGGCGGAAGCCATCCGGATTATCCAGGACAAATCGATGAAGGAGATCGGAATACCTTGCATTTACGGGGTTGACCAGATTCACGGAACCACCTATACACTGGACGGGACCATGTTTCCGCAAGGAATCAACATGGCAGCATCTTTCAACCGGGAACTGACACGAAAAGGTGCTGAAATCTCGGCATACGAGACCAGAGCCTGTTGCATCCCCTGGACGTATGCTCCTGTGGTTGACCTGGGACGTGATCCCCGCTGGCCACGAATGTGGGAAAATTATGGAGAAGACTGTTATGTCAATGCCGAAATGGGTAAGGCTGCAGTAGCCGGTTTTCAGGGGAATGATCCCAATCACATCGGAGAATATAGCATTGCTGCCTGCATGAAGCATTACATGGGATATGGAGTTCCGGTGTCGGGAAAAGACCGTACGCCGTCTTCCATTTCACGCACAGAGATGCGGGAAAAACATTTTGCTCCTTTTATGGAAGCCGTACGCAACGGAGCATTGAGCGTAATGGTCAATTCGGGAGTGAATGAAGGTATGCCTTTCCATGCCAACCGCGAACTGCTGACCGGATGGCTGAAGGAGGAACTGAACTGGGACGGAATGATCGTTACAGACTGGGCAGACATCAACAACCTGTGTACACGTGATCATATTGCAGCTTCGAAGAAAGAAGCGATCAAAATTGCCATCAATGCGGGAATTGATATGTCGATGGTTCCCTATGAGGTGAGTTTCTGCACCTATCTGAAAGAACTGGTGGAAGAGGGAGAGGTACCGATGAGCCGGATCGATGATGCAGTTGCCCGCGTGTTGCGTCTGAAATACCGTCTCGGCCTTTTTGAGAACCCTTATTGGGATATCCGGAAATATGACAAGTTCGGCTCGGAAGAGTTTGCCAAAGTTGCTCTTCAGGCAGCAGAGGAGTCTGAGATCCTGCTCAAGAATGAGAACAATGTCCTTCCCCTTGTTCCGGGAAAGAAAATTCTGCTGACAGGACCCAATGCCAACTCCATGCGTTGTCTTAACGGAGGCTGGTCGTATTCCTGGCAGGGCGATCAGGCAGACAATTGTGCAGGTGCGTATAATACGATCTATGAATCTCTGTGCAACAAGTATGGAAAGGAAAATATCATTTATGAGCCGGGTGTGACGTATGCTGCTTCCGGCAACTGGTGGGAAGAAAACACTCCTGAAATAAGCAAGGCAGTAGCTGCTGCTTCCCGTGCAGATGTCATAGTGGCCTGTATCGGTGAGAACTCTTACTGTGAGACACCCGGTAACCTTACGGATCTGACGCTTTCTGCCAACCAGCGCAATCTGGTGAAGGCATTGTCTCAGACAGGCAAACCGGTCATTCTGGTTCTGAACCAGGGCCGTCCGCGTATCATCAGTGACATAGAGCCGCTGGCCGAAGGGATTATCAACATTATGCTTCCGGGCAATTACGGAGGAGATGCACTGGCTAATCTGATGGCGGGCGATGCGAATTTCAGCGCCAGAATGCCGTTTACTTATCCGAAATATGCCAATGCACTGGCTACTTACGATTATAAGCCTTGTGAAAGCATGGGGCAGATGAATGGCAATTACAATTATGATTCGGTGATGGACGTGCAGTGGCCCTTCGGATATGGCTTGAGCTATACTGCTTATCAGTATGCAAATCTGAAAGTCGACAAGCCGACATTTACCGCCTCTGACGAAATTACCGTATCAGTGGATGTCACGAATGTGGGCAAGATGGCAGGCAAGGAGGCCGTGTTGCTGTATTCCCAGGATCTGGTGGCAAGTACCACTCCTGACAATATCCGCCTGCGTAACTTTGAGAAAGTGACTCTGCAACCCAATGAGACCCGGACTGTGACCATGACGATCCGGGGAAGTGATCTGGCTTTTGTGGGATACGACGGCAAGTGGCGTCTGGAAGCAGGAGATTTCAAATTGAGATGCGGAGATCAGTCGGCAGACTTGAAATGCAGTGAAACGAAGGTTTGGGAAACTCCCAACAGATAAAATCAGGGACTGTTCCTGAAAATATAAGAGGGTGATGCTTAAGTTTTAAACCTTATGGCACACCCTCTTATTTTTATGATGAAATAAATAATGCGACCCGTGTTAAATACAAAGTCTTTTAAATATTATTTCCGGACAGATCAGTCAAAGCTGCCGTAGCGGGTAGGAAGAAGTTTGCGGTCACCCAGCGTATTGTCTACACGGGCTACATTGATCCAGAACTTGTTCCAGCGGACGCTTTCAATGGGGTATGCAGCCTTTTCGCGGCTGTAGCCATGATTCCACTGGTTGCCTACCACTTCGTATTCAGGATGCGGTGCATTGACCAGCACATTGTCTTCACGGGCAGCGTCTCCATTTTTCACTTCTTCAATTTCCTTCCAGATAGCCTGCATCGTATCAACAAAATTATCCAGTTCCGCCAGGCTTTCACTTTCGGTTGGTTCCACCATCAGTGTGCCATGTACGGGGAATGACAGGGTAGGAGCATGGTAGCCGTAATCCATCAGTCGCTTGGCAATGTCGTTTTCCGAAATACCGCTTTCTTCGTGGATCTTGCGGCATTCCAGAATCATCTCGTGACCGACGAAACCATTCTTTCCATGGTAGACAATGCCATAGGTATCCTTGAGACAGGCTGCCAGATAGTTGGCGTTCAGAATCGCAGCTTTCGTTGCACGGGCCAGTCCGTCAGCTCCCATCATGCAGATATAGGCATAAGTGATGGGAAGAATGCCGGCACTTCCGTAAGGAGCCGCAGATACTTCATTGGCATCGTTGCCGAACAGGGCATGTCCGGGCAGGAACGGAACCAGGTGTTCGGCTACGCATACAGGACCTACACCGGGACCGCCTCCTCCGTGAGGACTGGCAAAGGTCTTGTGCAGATTCAGGTGGCAGACATCAGCTCCGATGGTTCCAGGATTGGTCAGGCCTACCTGGGCATTCATGTTGGCCCCGTCCATATAAACCTGGGCACCGCATGCATGGATAATCTGGCAGATTTCTGCAATTTCTTCTTCGAAGATTCCATGGGTAGACGGATAAGTGATCATCAGGGCAGCCAGATTGTCGCGGTTGGCTTCTGCTTTTTCGCGCAGGTCATTCAGATCCACGTTTCCATGTTCGTCGCAGGCGCAGGTCAGCGGCTGATAGCCGGCCTGTACAGCCGAAGCAGGATTTGTTCCGTGAGCCGAAGCCGGAATCAGCACGAGGTTACGGTGTCCCTGTCCGATACTTTCCAGATAACTTCGGATGATACGCAGGCCGGTATATTCTCCGGCTGCTCCGGAGTTGGGCTGTAAAGTTACTCCTGCAAATCCGGTAATGGTCTTCAGCTGTTCGGAAAGATTGGCAATCAGCGTGCGGTAGCCCTGTGCCTGGTCTTCCGGAACCAATGGATGCATACCCATCCAAGCCATGTTGCTGAGTGGCAGCATTTCGGATGCAGCATTCAGTTTCATGGTGCAGGAACCCAGTGAGATCATGGAGTGGGCAAGGGAAATATCTTTCCGTTCCAGCCGCTTGATGTAGCGCATCATTTCTGTTTCCGTATGATAACGGTTGAAGACTTCGTGCGACAGGAAACCGCTTGTTCGTTTCAGGTCGCCGGTGAAAGCCGGAGCATCGGGGATTTCGGCAACGTCAGGAACCGGTTCTTCTGCAACAATGCCGAAGACGGTCATCAGCAGGTTGGCATCGGCCACGGTAGTTGCCTCGTCAATGCTCAGTCCCACTTCTCCATTGTCAAAATAGCGGAGGTTGATTTCCTTGCTCAGGGCGATGGTACGCAGCTTGGGAACAGAAACATGATCCGGCAACTGCAGGCGCAAGGTATCAAAGAAAACTTCATTCAGCTGCTTGTATCCCAGTCTGGTCAGCTGTTTGCTCATCCAAACGGCGATGCTGTGAATTCGTCCGGCAATTTCTTTCAGGCCTTCCGGTCCGTGATAAACGGCATAGAAACCGCTCATGGTTGCAAGAAGGGCCTGTGCGGTACAGATATTGGAAGTCGCTTTTTCACGCTTGATATGCTGCTCGCGGGTCTGAAGTGCCATGCGGTAACACAAGTGTCCGTATTTGTCTTTTGAGAGACCGATGATACGTCCCGGCATATTCCGTTTGTATTCGTCGCGGGTAGCGAAGTAGGCAGCCGACGGTCCGCCATAGAACATCGGGATACCCAGCCGCTGGGTGCTTCCGAAAACGATGTCAGCTCCCCATTCACCCGGAGGAGTCAGCAGTACGAGTGCCATGATATCGGCATCAACGGCTACTTTGCAGCCGGCAGCATGAGCCTGTTCGGTGAAGGCGCGGTAGTCTTCCACACTTCCGCTGTTGTTCGGATACTGAACGATGCAGCCGAAGATATCGGGAGTAAATTCCAAAGTCTTGTAATTGCCTGTCCGGATTTTCATGCCTTGCGGAATGGCACGTGTGCGGATCACTGCCAGTACTTGCGGGAAGACCTCTTCGTCTACGAAAAGTGTATCGGCTCCAGCTTTCTGCTGGGCACGTGAACGCAGGCCGAACATCATGGTAGCTGCTTCGGCAGCAGCTGTTGCTTCATCCAGCAGGGAGCAGTTGGCCAACGGCATGGCGGTGAGGTCACTCACCACTGTCTGGAAGTTCAGCAGGGCTTCCAGTCGTCCCTGTGAGATTTCAGCCTGGTAAGGCGTATAGGAGGTGTACCATACGGGGTTTTCAAAGACATTACGCTGGATGACGGCCGGTGTAACGCTGTCATACCATCCGGCCCCGATGTACGTTTTGTAAAGTTTGTTTTGTGATGCGAGTTCCGCAATGTGCATGGCAAATTCCCGTTCTGTCATAGCCGGAGCAAGCGGCAGCGGCTGTTTCAGACGTATCTGTGACGGAATGGTCTTATCAATCAGCTCATCAAGTGTTTTTACACCTATTTTCCCCAGCATTTGAGGAAGATCTTTCTCCTCAATGCCAATGTGTCGGTTCGCAAATTTTGTTGTTTCCATGATACGTATAAGGTTTATTTCGTTAAAAAGATTTATCTGAAAAACGGATTGGTCATTTTTTCCGCTCCGATGCTTGTCGGTTCTCCATGGCCCGGATAGACAACGGTTTCAGCCGGAAGCGAAAACAGGTTGCTGCAGATGTGTTCTCTCAATGTTTCAAAATCGCCGCCTTCCAGGTCTGTACGTCCGATGCTTCCCTTGAAGAGAGCATCTCCGCTGAACAGACAGTTGGCTGCCCGGCAGTAGAAGACCAGGCTGCCCGGGGAGTGGCCGGGTACATGGATGGCTTCCAGATTCGTATTCCCAAAGCGGATCACATCGCCGTCACAGATATATCCTCCCAGAGGAGCCGGTGATTCGTTGATCTGAAAGCCGAACATACGGCAGTGGCCGGCAGCCTTGGCCAGCCAGAATTCATCTTCCTGATTGGCCTCAGGCTTTATACCGAATTCCCGTTCCATGAATGCATTGCCGAAAATGTGATCCAGGTGAAGATGGGTATTCAGCAGATGTTTCAGCTGAAGGCCGTTATTGACCAGAAAATCCTTGAGACGCTGTTGTTCTTCCGGGTAATAACATCCGGCATCGATGACTACAGCTTCTTTGGTGTCGTCCCACAACACGTAACAGTTGACGGGAAACATATTGAATTCAAAACGTTTTATATTCATAGCGGTAGAGTTTTAAAGTCTGATTCATTGTCCGTTGATGGTCACGTAGACCACTTTCTTGGTTTCGAAGAATTCTTCTGTGAAGTCTTCCTTGAGATCGTGGATCAGCGTCTGGTGCTTGACGGGGAATACTTCTTTTTCCAGTTCTCCTCCCTTCAGGCAAATCAGTCCGTTGGGAAGGGCATTCCGCTGTTCCTTGCTGATATTCTTACGGATGATCTTCAGCAGATCGGTCAGAGGCATGACTGCCCGGCTCACCACAAAGTCAAAGCGCTGTTTCTCTTCCTCAGCCCGGCAGTGACGGGTCGTGACATTTTTCAGTCCGACGGCAGCAGCGATTTCCGTAGCTACGCGAACCTTCTTGCCGATACTGTCCACCAGATGAAAGTGGGTATCGGGGAAAAGTATAGCCAGAGGAATACCGGGGAAACCGCCTCCTGTTCCCAGATCCATCACCTCTGTACCGGGCTTGAAGTTAATCACCTTGGCGATGCCCAGGGAATGCAGCACGTGATGTTCATAAAGATTGGTTATGTCCTTGCGCGAAATGACATTGATCTTGCTGTTCCAGTCTGTATAAAGATCATAGAGGGCAGCAAACTGTGCCTTTTGCGTATCGGTCAGGTTAGGAAAATATTTCAGTATAATATCCATATCTTTTTCTTTGTTTCGGTTTTATTTTTTCAGTAAGCAGTTTTCTATCTCGGCATAAGGTACGGTAAGCTGGAAATCTCCCATAGTGTAGGGAGCAATGTCATAACGGTTGTAGAGGAAAGTCACTCCATCCTTACCCAGCTTGAAGTTGTCGGGAACGAACAGGTCTCCTTCCAGCAAAGCTCCGACGGAACGAAGTCCTTCGATGGAACTAATCGTGTCTGTTTCAAGACGTTTATTCGCTTCGTTCAATAATTGCTTTAAGATCATTTCGCAGATGGCCTGATCGGTGTTGGGGAGGAAAACATCCTTGCGTGTCAGCAGCTTTCCGGTGGCAGCATCAATGTTGACCCATTTTCCGCGGGTGTTGGGATGTGCACCTCCGGTATCTTCAAAAATGGATACCTGATAATTCCATACGCTGTCGCGTCCCATTTCCAGGGTGGAGGTAATCTCATACTCGTTGTTATACCAGGCAGGGATATCTTCTTGCTTGACTCCGTTGTGCAGATCTGCGTCGTAGAATTTCTGAAGATTTTTTCTGTATCCGTCGATGTAGCCCTCTTTCATGGAATTGACAAAGGCTTCCGGAGTCAGTGAACCTGCACCTGCCGTCTTCTCTGAAACGGTCTCATAGAATATCCGGTTGACAGCTTCCGAAACGGAATCTGTGGGAGAAGCCGGCTTCAGATACATAAAATCAATGGAAATGCGGCAGTCCGGTGAAGTTTCCACTTCCGGTTTCAGCAAAACGGTCGTGTCTGCCTGAATACTGGCAATTTCGGGGAAGGCAGGAGCGTGCTGCTGGATGCATCCCTGCATGAAAAAACATCCGGTAACGGCCAGTACAGTGGCGGTAAGTAAAATAATTCTTCTGTTCATATATTCATTTTTTTTGTCATGGACACCGGAAGCAAAAGTTCCGATAGGACAAATATAGCATAAGTTCCCGAAACGACCATTTAAAAAAAGTAACTAATTTCTTGCTATATGTTAAAGAAATGTGCTTATTTTGCACGAGTAATTCATTAACAGACTGATATGGAAATAGAAAACTGGGGAGTAATCTCGTATCCGGAAGCCTGGCAGCGCCAGACAGAACTGTTCGACGAACTGGTAAACGCCAAACAGGAGGGACGTCCGTACGTCAATCGCATCGTGTTTTGCCAGCATCCGCATGTATACACCTTAGGCCGCCACGGCAAGGCAGCCAATATGTTGCTGAGTGAAGAGCAGCTGGAGCGCATCGGAGCTTCCCTGTTTCATATTGACCGCGGAGGGGACATTACTTATCATGGTCCCGGACAGCTGGTGTGTTATCCGATTCTGAACCTGGAAGATTTTCATCTGGGACTGAAGGAATATCTGCATCTGCTGGAAGAAGCGGTCATCAGGGTCTGTGCGTCTTACGGCATTGAAGCGGGAAGGGTGGACGGAGCCACCGGAGTGTGGCTGGAAACGGGAACTCCCCGGGAACGCAAGATTTGTGCCATGGGAGTGAGAAGCAGTCATTTTGTTACCATGCACGGGCTGGCGCTGAATGTCAATACGGATCTCCGTTACTTCAGCTACATTCATCCTTGTGGCTTTATAGATAGAGGAGTCACCTCCATAGCCCGTGAAACAGGGCATGAAATATCAGTGGAAGAAGTGACGGAACGTCTGCAACGGGAACTGGAAACGTTGCTGGCCGGAAGATGAATGAAGGTGTAGACTGGCGGATCATAACGCACGTAATCAAGATTAGAAAAGGATAACAAAAACAGCAGTAGAATGAGAAAAACGATGATGGCTGCAGTCGCAGTGGCGATTGCAGGGATGGCTTGTGCAGAAAAAGTACAGGCAGGTGAAAAAGTGGAAGCAAGTGTAGGGGCTGATCTGGTAAGCCGGTATGTCTGGAGAGGACAGGATCTGGGAGGTGTCAGTGTCCAGCCAACCATCGAACTGGGATGGAACGGGCTTTCACTGAGTGCATGGGGTTCTGTCGGCTTTACCCGTGAGGATACGGAAGAAATAGATCTGACTCTCGGCTATGAGCGGGGCGGATTCAGTGTGTCCGTTACGGATTACTGGACCAATGAAGGACCTGGGTATTTTCATTACGGAGCGCACAGCACCAGTCATGTCTTCGAGGCACAGGTCGGTTATGATTTCGGCTGGGCAGCTCTTAACTGGTATACAAATTTCGCCGGTGGTGACGGACAGACGGAAAGCGGGAAGCGGGCCTATTCTTCTTTCCTGTCAGTGAATGTTCCCTTTGCTTTGGCAGGGATCGACTGGAATGTGGAAGCCGGTGCTGTTCCCTGGGCAACCGACTACTATAATGCAACCGATGAAGAAAGTTCCGGAGCCAATGGATTTGAAGTAACGGAAGTCAGTCTGCAGGCTACGAAAGAATTGCCGGTGACGACTTCATTCACATTACCCGTTTTTGCCCGTGTAACATGGAATCCGGCTACGGAAGGAGCGTATTTTGTCTTCGGCCTCAGCCTGGGCTTCTGAGGCTTTTCAGGAGAAACAGTTCCCTTTTATGACAGTATCGAGGACTTTCCGTACAAATTTCTGTCCGTTTTTTCGTTAGTTCCCGAATATTCTCTATATTTGTTCGGGCAAAAAGCCTGAACTTAACTAACAAAAAACTGAAAAACCATGAACATTAAAGCCCGACTGATTTTGATGAACTTCCTGCAGTTTGCCGTGTGGGGGGCCTATCTGACATCGATGGGGACTTATCTGGCCGGAATCGGTTTGGGTAATCACATCGGAATTTTTTATGCCATGCAAGGAATCGTTTCCTTGTTTATGCCCGCCATTATGGGAATTATAGCCGACCGCTGGGTGCCGGCACAACGTCTGTTGGGCATCTGTCACTTATTGGCCGCCCTGTTTATGGGAGGGGCGGGATATTATGGAACGGTTTCCGGAAATGCAGTATCTTTTGAGGTCCTGTTTGCCTTCTATTCCGTCAGTGTTGCATTCTATATGCCGACACTGGCTCTTTCCAATTCCGTTGCATATTCGGCTCTTGACCAGGCCGGTCTGGATACCATCAAAGCTTTCCCGCCGATCCGGACTTTTGGAACCATTGGTTTTATCTGTTCCATGTGGCTGGTTGATTTACTGGGATTCCAGGCTACCCCCAACCAGTTCTTCACCTGTGCTGCCTGGGGAGTTCTGCTGGCTCTTTATGCCAATACGCTGCCGGAATGTCCGACAAGCGGAGGTGGCCAGGAGAAAAAATCTTTTGTTGAAGCCCTGGGCCTGAAAGCCTTCCTGCTGTTCAAGCAGCGGAAGATGGCCGTTTTCTTTATCTTCTCCATGCTGCTGGGAGTTTCCCTGCAGATTACCAACGGATTCGCCAATCCTTTCATCACCAGCTTCAGCGTGATTCCTGAATATGCGAATACATTTGGCGTACAGCATGCCAATCTGCTGATTTCCCTCTCTCAGATCAGTGAAACCTGCTGCATTCTGCTGATTCCGTTCTTCCTGGGACGTTTCGGAATCAAGCGGGTCATGCTGATTGCCATGGGAGCCTGGGTACTTCGCTTCGCCTTGTTCGGTGCCGGTAATCCGGGAAACGGAGTCTGGATGTTTATTCTGTCCATGCTGGTCTATGGCGTTGCCTTTGACTTCTTCAATGTCTCCGGTTCCTTGTTTGTTGACAAGGAAACTGATATTTCCATCCGTTCCAGCGCACAGGGACTGTTTATCATCATGACGAATGGTATTGGAGCTACAGTCGGTACGCTGAGTGCCCAATGGGTGGTCAACCGCTTTGTTGATTTCAACAGTACAGCTCCCCAGATTGAAGGCTGGAGCTGTGCCTGGTACATATTTGCCGGATACGCCTTGATCGTAGCTGTCGTTTTTGCCTTTGTCTTTAAATATAAACACGTAAGGAAATGAGAATGATTGAAATGTTTTTCGGCGATATGTCAACGGTGTTGAAACCGTCTGATTCCTATGCAATGGTACTGACAGAGGCTGAAGGAGGAAAGGACAGAAAACTGGCAGTGATTATCGGGGCTCCGGAAGCCCAGGCCATCAAAATGGCCCAAATTGGTTACCGGACACCGCGCCCGTTTACCCATGAACTGCTGATGAACCTGATCTACGAAGGAGGAATGGATTTCATCCAGGCAGTGATTTATGATGTCAAGGATGGAATCTATTATACGCATTTGTACATGGAGCGTCCGGATGGTTCGGAATATGAAGCGGATGCACGTACGACAGACGTCGTGGCTCTGTCCATGCGTGCTCATTTCCCGATCTATATCGAAGAAGAGCTGCTGGAACGTGAGCGTCTGAGAAACATCTCTCCGGACGGATCTGTCTATACGCTGACGGTCAATGCTGTCAGCACTGATATGCTGGAACAGGCCCTGGCAGAGGCTGTCAAACAGGAAGATTATGAGCGTGCATCGCAGTTGCGTGATGAAATCAAGCGCCGGAAAGAAGAGAAAGAAACAGAGGAACCCAATCCTCTTCACTTATAAAACAAGGAACAATATGCATGTATTTTATACTCCGGACATTGCTGTCAGCAATGAGCTCCCGGAAGAAGAAGCCGGACATTGTCTGCGGGTGCTCCGCCTGGGTATGGGCGATGAAGTTATGCTGACCGATGGAAAAGGCTGTTTCTACAAGGCTGTTATCAGTGCGGCTACGAACAAACGCTGTCAGGTGAAAATTCTGGAAACCATTCCGCAGGAACCTTTCTGGAAAGGACATCTGCATCTGGCTTTGGCACCTACCAAGAATATGGACCGCATTGAATGGCTGGCTGAAAAAGCGACGGAAATCGGTTTTGATGAATTGAGTTTTCTGAACTGCCGTTTCTCGGAGCGCAAGGTTATCAAGACGGAACGGGTGGAAAAGATTGTTGTTTCTGCGGTAAAACAGTCGCTCAAGGCCCGGAAACCTGTCGTCAACGAGATGACGGATTTCATGAAATTTATGGAGCGCGATTTTCCGGGACAGAAATTCATTGCTCACTGCTATAAGGGCGAGAAGCCCTTGCTGAAGGATGTGCTGGTTCCGGGTGAAGACGCCCTGGTGCTGATCGGACCGGAAGGGGACTTTAGTCCGGAAGAAGTGGCCAGAGCCGAAGAAAAAGGCTTCCGTGCCGTCAGCCTCGGCAAATCCCGCCTGCGTACGGAGACGGCTGCACTGGTTGCCGTACATACCATGAACCTGATAAACAGCTGACCATGCATGTCATTGAACTCCAACAGGTCCTGCCGGAAGTATTTGCCGGCAATGACCGCATCACTTCGGATGTCTGGCATCGTCAGCTGGCCTTCCAGAAAGGACAGAAATATTTGGTAGAAGCTGCTTCGGGTACCGGAAAATCTTCTCTGTGCAGTTTTATTTATGGATACCGGAAAGACTATCAGGGCATCCTGTCCTTTGATGGAGAAAATATCCGGAACATTTCCGTATCCCGCTGGGTAGAAATCCGGAAACGTTCCCTGAGCATGCTGTTTCAGGAACTCCGTCTGTTTGAGGAACTCACAGCCTGGGAGAATGTGCAGCTGAAAAACAGCCTGACCGGTTACAAGAAACGTTCGGAGATCCGGCAGTGGTTTGAAGAACTGGGCATTGCCGATAAATGGGACCGCAAGGTGGGGCAGATGTCGTTCGGACAGCAACAGCGTGTGGCATTTATCCGCTCCTTGTGCCAGCCTTTCGACTTTATTTTTCTGGACGAACCGATCAGTCACCTGGATGACGGGAACGGACGTTGCATGGCCCGTATTCTGACAGAAGAAGCCGCCAGACAGGGAGCCGGAATCATTGTAACCTCCATCGGGAAACATCTGGAACTGGCGTATGACCGGGTACTTTCGCTGTAATACATTAATTTGAAATCGGATGAAGATATGGTTTGGAAATTATTAAGGCAGCATCTGAGTGTGTCGCAACTGACCGGGTTCTTTCTGGCAAACCTCTGCGGTATGGTTATTGTCCTGCTCAGTGTTCAGTTCTATAAGGATGTGCTTCCGGTATTTACACAGGGAGACAGCTTTTTGAAAAAGGATTACCTGATTATAAATAAAGAAGTCAGTACACTCGGTTCGCTGGTCGGACGGGACGGCACTTTTTCGGATGCGGAAATGGCCAAACTGGAGAAGCAGCCTTTTACGGAAAGCGTGGGGGCTTTTCAGCCAGCCCGTTTCAAAGTGTCTGCCGGTATGGGAATGCAGGGCATGCAGCTTTCTACGGCCATGTTTTTTGAATCGGTTCCCGACCGTTTTGTCGATGTGAAGGTAGATGACTGGACTTATCGTCCGGGACAGGAAGAAATACCAATCATTATTCCCCGGAATTATCTGAACCTCTATAATTTCGGTTTTGCCCAGAGCCGCAATCTTCCCCAGCTTTCGGAAAGTGTCATGGGAATGATGACGCTGGATATCCGGATGTCCGGACGCGGACAGGTGAAGACACTGAAGGGACGTATCGTGGGATTCTCGAACCGGCTGAATACGATTCTGGTTCCCGAAGATTTCATGAACTGGGCCAACAGTACTTACGGAGAAGAAAAAGAGAAGAGTCCGTCGCGCCTGATTCTGGAAGTGAACAATCCGGCTGATGAACGGATTGCCCAATACTTTCAGCAGCAGGGATACACCACTGAAAGTGACAAGCTGGATGCCGGGAAAACAACCTGGTTCCTGCGAATGACGGTCGGACTGGTACTCTCGGTCGGGCTGGTGATCAGTTTCCTGTCATTTGCCCTCCTGATGCTCAGCATTTATTTACTTTTGCAGAAGAATACGGTCAAGCTTGAAACCTTGCTGCTGATCGGCTATAGTCCGGTCCGGGTTTCACTCCCTTATCAGATGTTGGCCGTTCTGCTGAATGCAGCCGTCCTGCTGATCGGTATGGCTCTTGTATTGCCAGTCCGTTCTGCCTATCTGGGAACTCTGAAACATCTGCTTCCGGGCATGGAGGCAGGGAGTCTGCTCGCAGCCTGGATAACCGGTCTTTTCCTCTTTATTCTCGTCTCGGCAGCCAATGTTCTGGCCATCCGCCGGAAGGTTCAGGCCATCTGGTTAAAGAAAAAATGAGAAATCTGAACATTTCGCTTTTGCACAAAAAACGGCTTTCTGTGTACTCCAGAGCCGTTTTTTTATTTTTCTCCGTGTGAACAAATGTTTAGAAACCTTTTGTTCTATAAATACACTTGTTCTATATCCCTTGATTTATGTCTGATAACATAGTTTTAGGGCTAAAAAATGTTACATGCGATAACACCTTAGTGATTTTATTCAGTAAATTTGCGTAACCGAAACAAACGGAAAGGCACTTTCTGAAAAAGGAAAAAACCAGACGTTTGAAGAACAAAATCGGAGATACTTTTAATTTAAAAAGAATTGCTTATGTCAAAAATCGTTGGACACATTTCGCAGGTAATCGGACCGGTGGTCGATGTGCACTTCAATCTGGAAGGGCAAGATGCGGACATTGCGTTACCTAGTATCCACGATGCGCTGACAATTGTGCGTAAAGATGGCCGTACACTGGTCGTTGAAGTACAGCAGCACATCGGAGAAGATACGGTGCGTACCGTAGCCATGGACAGTACCGACGGATTGCAGCGCGGAATGGAGGTCGTCCCGACCGGACAATCTATCACGATGCCGGTAGGAAACCAGATCAAGGGACGTGTGATGAATGTAGTCGGTGAAACCATCGACGGAATGAAGGAACTCGATCGTACGGACGGTTTCCCCATTCACCGCGAACCGCCTAAGTTTGAAGATCTGGCTACGACCCAGGAAGTCCTTTTCACAGGTATTAAGGTAATTGATCTGCTGGAACCTTATTTGAAAGGTGGTAAGATCGGATTGTTTGGAGGTGCCGGAGTAGGTAAGACGGTCCTCATCAAGGAATTAATCAACAACATTGCCAAGAAGCACAACGGATTCTCCGTATTCGCCGGTGTCGGTGAACGTACACGTGAAGGTAACGACCTGTTGCGTGAAATGATTGAATCCGGAGTTATCCGCTACGGAGACGAGTTCCTGAAGAGCATGGAAGAAGGCAACTGGGACTTGTCAAAGGTAGACTACAACGAAGTTGAGAAGTCTCAGGTAGCGATGGTGTTCGGACAGATGAACGAACCTCCCGGCGCCCGTCAGTCTGTGGCTCTTTCCGGACTGACCCTGGCAGAATCCTTCCGTGACCGCAAGACCGGTGACAACGGTCCGCGTGATATCCTGTTCTTCATTGACAACATCTTCCGTTTCACCCAGGCCGGTTCAGAAGTTTCAGCCTTGCTGGGACGTATGCCTTCGGCCGTAGGTTACCAGCCGACACTGGCTACGGAAATGGGACAGATGCAGGAACGAATCACTTCTACGAAGAACGGTTCTATTACTTCAGTACAGGCTGTCTATGTGCCTGCCGATGACTTGACAGACCCGGCACCGGCAACCACCTTTACTCACCTGGATGCCACAACCGTGCTGAGCCGTAAAATCACCGAGCTGGGTATCTATCCGGCTGTTGATCCGCTGGAATCAACCTCTCGTATTCTGGATCCGCTGATCGTGGGCAAGGAACACTACGAGACTGCACAGCGTGTGAAACAGATTCTGCAGCGTAACAAGGAACTTCAGGATATCATCTCCATCCTGGGTATGGACGAACTTTCTGACGAAGACCGTCTGACAGTCAACCGTGCCCGCCGTGTACAGCGTTTCCTTTCACAGCCGTTTGCCGTGGCCGAACAGTTTACCGGCGTTCCGGGTGTGATGGTTTCCATTGAAGATACAATCAAAGGTTTCAAGATGATTCTGGACGGTGAAGTCGATTATCTGCCTGAACAGGCCTTCCTGAATGTAGGTACGATTGAAGACGCCATCGAAAAGGGTAAGAAACTGCTGGAGGCAGCAAAGGGATAAGCGTATGGATACGAAAGAATTACATCTGACAGTCGTTTCACCTGAACGGACCGTATATGACGGAAAGGTACTTTCGGTGACATTGCCCGGTGAAGTGGGTAGCTTCCAGATTCTTCCGGGACATGCTCCGCTGATTTCTTCATTAGGGGCCGGAGAGTTGAAATATACTGTCGGACAGGAAACACAAGGCCTGCAGATTGCAGGAGGATTCGTGGAAGTGAGAGACAATTCGGTTTCCGCATGCGTGGAACTTTGAAAAGTCATTTTTCCATCAAATAGGCATTTGTTGAACATAAATTTTTGGCAGCTTTTCTGAAAAACTGCACGATACTATGTTTTTGTTAACCGTAAGAAAAAAGTTTATCAAGGAACTCACCGTCATCGGTGTAGTGTTGACAGGTCTGGTGGCCATAGTGTATCACCTATTTATACCGGAAAGGTATTTCCTCTGGTTCCCTGCCATTCCGATATTCTTTTATCTGTTCGGTTTGCTTTACATAGCATTCTTTTCGTTCAGCTATCGCCTGGGTCTGGAAAAACTGACCATGACCTATCTGGTCTGTAAAGTGCTGAAATTTATATTAAGCGCTTTCGTCCTGATCTTCTACGGATTCGTAATCAGGCATGAAGTGGTGGCTTTCATTGCTACATTCATGTTCTTCTACTTTGCGTTTCTGATTTTTGAAACTCGTTTTTTCCTTCGCTTTGAGGAGAAACTGAAACTAAGACAAAAGAATAAAAAATGAAAAAATTACGGTACATAGTCCTAATGCTTTCCCTGCTGCTGGCAACGTCGGCCAGTGTTCAGGCACAGGAGGCGTCTGCAACGGAAGCCGGGGAAGTAAATGTGAATGAACTGGTATTCGGACACATCGGTGACGCTTACGAGTGGCACATCGCCACCATCGGGGGCAAGACGCTGAGTATTCCGCTTCCGGTCATCGTGCATAGCAGTACCGGCTGGCATGTCTTTTCTTCTTCCCGTCTGGAAGAAGGGGAATATGAAGGCTTTTACATCGCCAGGGGAGGTGCTTACGACGGAAAGATCGTGGAGCGCAACGCTGCCGGCGAGGAAGTAAGACCGCTGGATATTTCCATCACGAAGAATGTGCTGGGACTCTTCATCAACAGTGCCGTGCTGCTCATTATCCTGATGAGCTGTGTCCGCTGGTACAAGAAGCATCCGGTAGAACAGGGAGCACCGAAAGGCGGAGTCGGCATGATTGAAGCTCTGGTGCTGATGATCTACGAAGATGTCATCAAAGGCTGTATCGGTGAAGACTACAAGCGTTATGCTCCTTATTTGCTGACCGCCTTTTTCTTTGTGCTGGTCAACAACCTGATGGGACTGATTCCTATCTTTCCCGGAGGAGCCAACGTAACCGGTAATATTGCGATCACACTGGTGCTGGCATTCTGTACATTCGTGCTGACCAACCTTTACGGTTCAAAGGAATACTGGAAGGAAATCTTCTGGCCCGATGTTCCGACCTGGCTGAAAGCTCCGGTACCCATGATGCCGCTGATCGAGTTCTTCGGAATATTCACCAAGCCGTTCGCCCTGATGATCCGTCTTTTTGCCAATATCATGGCAGGCCACGCAGCCATTCTGAGTCTGATCGCTATCATTTTCATCACCGTAAAGGCCGGACCAGTCATCAACGGTTCCATGACCTTCGTTGCCGTGGTATTCGGTATCTTTATGGATGCGCTTGAAATTCTGGTAGCTTTCATCCAGGCTTATGTATTTACGATGCTGTCAGCCGTATTCATCGGACTGTCACGCGTGAAAGGTCACGCAAAAGAAAACTAAAAGAGATAAAAACAGAAAAAGTATAACCATTTAAATTTGAAGAATTATGTTAATGTCAATTTTATTGCAGGCAGCTGCAGGTGTTGGAATCAGTAAGTTAGGCGCAGCAATCGGCGCAGGTATCGCAGTTTTGGGTGCAGGTATCGGTATCGGTAAGATCGGTAGCTCAGCCATGGAAGGTATTGCCCGCCAGCCGGAAGCTTCAGGCGATTTGCGTATGAACATGATTATCGCAGCAGCGCTGGTAGAAGGTGTCGCTTTGATTGCGATCGTTGTTTGTCTGCTGACATTGTTCTTATAATTTCACCGTCCAACTTAAACAGGTAAAAGATTATGGGATTATTAACTCCGGATCCGGGGCTGCTCTTCTGGATGATTATCGTTTTTGGAGTCGTATTTTTCATCTTGGCAAAATATGGCTTCCCGGTAATCATCCGGATGGTAGAGGACCGGAAAGCATACATTGACCAGTCGCTGAAGGCGGCACGTGAAGCCAACGAAAAGCTGGCCAGCGTGAAGCAGGAGGGTGAAAGAATCCTGGCACAGGCCAATGAAGAACAAGTCCGTATTCTGAATGAAGCAGCTGCCACTCGTGACCGCATCATCAACGAAGCCAAGGAACGGGCCCGTCTTGAAGGCGACCGTCTGATGGAAGAAATGAAGAAGCAGATCGAGACCGAAAAGGAAAGCGCCATTCGTGACATCCGCCGTCAGGTAGCCGTATTGTCTGTAGGAATTGCCGAAAAGGTAATGCGCAGCAAGCTGGCTGACGAAAAAGAGCAGATGGAACTGATCGACAGAATGCTGGACGAAATGATAGAAACTTCTAAGAAATAACAGGTCTTATGAATACAGGAGTCGTATCAATGCGTTACGCAAAGGCACTGCTGGCCTATGCCGATGCACAGGGAAAGGAAGACCAGGTCTATGAGGAAGTCAAGACTTTAGCCGACCATTATGTGACTGTTCCCGGATTGAGGCGTGCCGTAGAGAATCCTGTACTGGATATCGAAACGAAGCTGCAACTGCTTCAGGAAGCGGCAGGCGGTAAGGATGTCAGTGAGGAGCTGAAACGCTTCTTCCGGCTGGTGCTGGAAGCCAAGCGGGAGAAATTTCTCCAGTTTATGACATGGTCATACATCGATCTTTACCGGGAAGAGAAGCATATCCTGATCGGAAAGCTTACTACTGCTGTTCCTTCGGAAAGACTGGTGCAGCATCTGGTGGAACTGATTGGTGCCCGGACGCATGAAAATGTGGAACTGGATGCACGGATTGATCCGAACATTATCGGAGGATACATCATTGAATTGTCCGGTTTCCGGCTTGATGCCAGTGTTGCCAATCAGCTGAAGCGGGTGAAACAGCAGTTTATCGCCAGAAACAGAAGAATTGTTTAATCCAAATCGAGTAATTATGCCAGAAAATACAATCAAACCCAGCGAAGTCTCTGAAGTGCTGCTTCGCCAGTTGCAAGGAATCGACACCTCCCTTAAATTCGACGAGGTAGGTACCGTCCTGCAGGTGAGCGATGGTGTGGCACGTATCTATGGCTTGCGCAATGCAGAAGCCAACGAACTTCTGCAATTTGAAAACGGTATAATGGGTACCGTGATGAATCTGGAAGAGGATAATGTCGGAGCTGTGCTGCTCGGTCCTACTGACCAGATCAAGGAGGGCATGATCGTTAAACGTACCCGGAGAATTGCTTCCATCAATGTGGGAGAAGGAATGCTGGGACGTGTCATCGACCCTCTGGGTGTACCGATGGACGGACGCGGCGAAATCAGCGGCGAACGTTTTGAAATGCCGCTGGAACGCAAGGCTCCGGGAGTTATTTTCCGTCAGCCGGTAACAGAACCTCTTCAGACCGGTCTGAAGGCGATCGATGCCATGATTCCTATCGGACGCGGACAGCGTGAGCTGATCATCGGTGACCGCCAGACTGGAAAGACGGCTATTGCCATCGATACCATCATCAACCAGCGTTCCAATTACGAAGCCGGTAATCCGGTATACTGTATCTACGTTGCAATCGGACAGAAGGGTTCTACCGTTGCCAGCATCGTAAGTGCACTCCGTGAAAAGGGAGCCATGGATTATACGGTGGTTGTGGCTGCTACGGCTTCCGATCCGGCTGCCATGCAGTATTTCGCACCGTTTGCCGGTGCAGCCATCGGTGAATACTTCCGTGATACCGGCCGTCATGCCCTGGTAGTCTATGATGACCTGTCCAAGCAGGCGGTAGCCTATCGTGAGGTATCTCTGATTCTGCGCCGTCCGTCAGGACGTGAAGCTTATCCGGGCGATATCTTCTATCTGCATTCCCGTCTGCTGGAACGTGCAGCGAAGATCATCAGCCAGCAGGAAGTAGCCGAGCAGATGAATGACCTGCCGCCCAGTCTGAAGGGAAAGGTAAAAGCCGGCGGTTCACTGACCGCACTGCCGATCATCGAAACCCAGGCAGGCGACGTTTCCGCTTACATTCCTACCAATGTGATCTCCATTACCGACGGACAGATCTTCCTGGAAAGTGACCTCTTCAACCAGGGCTTCCGTCCGGCTATCAATGTCGGAATCTCTGTATCCCGTGTCGGTGGTAGTGCGCAGATCAAGAGTATGAAGAAAGTGGCCGGAACCCTGAAGATCGACCAGGCACAGTATCGTGAACTGGAAGCATTCTCCAAGTTCAGCAGCGATATGGACCCGGTTACTGCCATGGCGATCGACCGCGGACGCAAGAACAACCAGCTGCTGATCCAGCCTCAGTACTCACCGATGCCCGTAGGCGAACAGGTTGCCATCTTGTATTGCGGAACTCATGGTCTGATGCGTGAGGTACCTCTGAGCAAAGTACGTGCTTTCCAGGATACCTTCCTCACAACCTTGCGTGCCAACCACAAGGAAGATGTACTTGATGTGCTGGCATCCGGTAAGATCAACGACGAAGTAACAGCAATCATTGAAAAAGTAGCGGCCGCAACGGCTTTACAGTATAAACAATAAGCATCATGGCATCACTGAAAGAAGTAAAGGGAAGAATCAACTCGATAAACGGGACGCTGAAGATCACTTCGGCCATGAAGATGGTGGCCTCTTCCAAGCTCCACAAGGCGCAGGAGGCCATCGAGAACATGCTTCCTTACGAACGAAGACTTCACCGCATGCTGACAAACTTTCTGAGTGCGGAGCAGAGTGTGGAGTCACCTTTCATTGTGAAGCGTGAGGTCAAGAAAATAGCAATAGTCGTATTTGCATCCAACAGCAGTCTCTGCGGGGGATTCAACATGAATGTCATCCGCCATCTGAATGAGATGATTGCTGAATATGAAGCCAAAGTGGGAAAGGAGAACTTGCTGGTCTATCCGGTCGGCCGTAAAGTGGCCGATGCGGTAAAGAAACAGGGGATCGATCCGATGGGAGATTTCCAGCACATGAGCGGCAAACCGAACTATAAGGAAGCATCTGATCTGGCAACCGATCTGATCAACCGTTTCCTGAGCGGAGAAATACAGCAGGTAGAACTGCTGTACAATCATTTCAAGTCGACTTCCACACAGGTGCTGACGCGTGAGACTTATCTGCCTTTCGACCTTTCGGCTGAAGCTGCCGGCAAAGACAAGGGAGAAGGAGCGGACATGCAAGCCGATTACATCGTGGAGCCTTCATCGGCAAAGGTGTTGCAGGATCTGCTTCCTAAGGTACTGCGGATGAAGATCTACACCGTTCTGCTCGACTCGAATGCAGCCGAACATGCGGCACGTACGATGGCCATGCAGATTGCGACCGACAATGGCAATGAACTGATACAAGAACTGACCCTGATTTACAACAAGAGCCGTCAGCAGGCCATTACCAATGAACTGCTGGATATCATCGGTGGTACGATGGCATAAGGCGTTGTAAACATCCATAAGGATACATCCTCACTCCTTCGGGGGCGGGGATGTATTTTTTTTGCACGCTATTCTGCTTGTCCGTCTGTTTTTCTTACCTTTGCAGACGGTGCCGTTTCAACGTGCAGCCGATGCGTCTGAATCGTGCGGTCATTGCGGTCAGATCGACCGCTCGTTGCGGCCGAATCGTGCAGTCGTTGCAGGCTCATCGACCGCACGATTGATATAATTGTACAATTTATAAATTACCAAACAAAGAAATACACATGAAATATTTAATAGCATCATTTACTCTATTGCTTTTTTTTTCAAATTGTTCTAATAAGAAAAACAATTTTGAGACAACTATTCTTTCTGATTACAATATATACAAAGTAGAAGTATCGACAAATAAAAATTACTACGACTCTATTATTAACTTGATATCAGACACTGCATTTGTAATCCTTAAAGAAAAGGAAAATATTATGTTCTCTTATGCTAATAAGATAATAGAGCATAATAATAAATATTTCATTTTAGATAAAAATTCATTTCGTTCTATCGTTTCATTTAAAAAAGACGGAAATCCTATAACAAAATACGGGCGAATTGGACAAGGTCCAGGAGAATATGTTTCTCCATGGGACTTTGATATAGATACAACAGGTCTATATATCTTAGACACAAAATCAAAAAAAGTCATCCATTATAGTGAAGAGGGTTCTTTCCTGGAAGAAAGAAAAATTCCTTTTTTTGCAGATGCTATAAAACGACTTAAAAATGGTAATTTCGTTTTCAATACAACACCTGATGGAACACAGCAACCAAGCCTGATCTATACAGATTCTGAAATGAATATTGTTGGTAAATCGTTAAATTATAGAAGCAATTATATTGGAGGATATACAACAAATAATATTATAAGAGAGAATAAAACAGGATTAAATTTTTATCGGGCACCCTCAGATTCCCTAACAATATTGGATAAAGATGGGAAAATTAAAGCGTTTATAGTTTTTGATTTTTTAAACAAATCAGTTCCTCAAATTGCAAAGACTGATTACATCTCATTTAGCCAAAAAGAACAATCTGCCGATTTCTTGCATTTTGTCAACAATCCAATCTGTATTTCTGACAGCATTTGGATAGGACTTATAGAAGATGGGAACAGTCAATACACAGCTATTTTTAATCCATTTACCAATGATTTTGGATATAAGAAGTTTACAAGGGAATCTTCTGTATATGACATTATAGAACCTATGTTTTCTGATAACAATGGAGCTATAATTAGTCTTATCAGCCCAGAATTGAACGACATGTGCAAAAATTATAACATGTTACCTGACTCTATAACAGACGCATTAAATGAAGGAAATAGAGTTTTATTAATCAATAGTTTCAAACGAAAATAAGTGATAATATCATAAGGCTTGTGCAGGTACACCGGATAATACACAAGTCCGATTATACAATGCTTCATGAGGGTTCTGTCGTAATATCGTCAAGCTATCGTAAAATAAGAAACATTGTGAGCCATATTGAGGAACATCACTTTGAGGTGCTTAAGGTGAAGCATGCCGACGGCAGGATTGAAAGCATGTTCCTTCCCATGAAAGACGACTCCCGGACCGGCATCTACAATGAGATAGTACCGGGTACAAGCATTACGGCAAACATGCTCTCGTATCTTACGTTCAACCGCTTCCAGATGTCGACACCCGCATACAGGGAGGCTAAGAACCGCCTGTCGGATATGGAGCATCTCTGCTGTCTGGCTCATGCAAGGGCTAAGTTCAAGTATGCCTACGACCAGCGAAGCCTGCAGGCAAGAATCTTCCTTGAGCTGATAGCAAAGTTATACGGCATGGAAGATACTTACCGCCGGGAAAAACTTACTGCAGACGAGATTTACAGTAGAAGAAACAGTAAGGAAACGACGGAAATCATCGAAAAGATAAGGACGGAACTTTATGATCTGCTTGCAAATCCGAATGAAAACCGAAGCGAACTTATGAGCAAGGCCCTTAACTATCTGAAGAACTTCTGGAATCAGATCTTCTCCTACAGAAATGACGGAGAATACTCCATAGACAATATGGCGGCAGAAAGGGCGATAAGACCAATCACTGTCCAAAGAAAGAACAGCCTGTTCTTCGGAAGCGTGAAAGGAATACAGAACTCCGCAATCTATAATACCTTTATAGAAACTTGCAAACAGGCAGGAGTATCCTTCAGGAATTACTTCTGCAAGCTGCTCAGAGAATTAAAAAAGGGAAGGACGGATTACGAAAACCTTCTTCCCATGACAATATGCAAATAATAATCGTCTAAAAGGGGGTACCCTAAAATTGGAAGTTTACGTCAGATCGACCGCTCGTTGCGACCGAATCGTGCGGTCGTTAAAATATTGCTCCATTATGAGAAATATTCCACCCAAAGGAGTGATTTGTCCGGTTTTTATTCGTATCTTGGCCAAGTCTGATGAAGGTATGACATGAAAAAGATCATAAGTATAGTATTTTGTTTGTTGCTTTTCTGTTCATGTGCGGACAGACAGCAGTCTGACAGTTGTCCCGTTTTGCGTGTTTCATTGGAGCAGCAGGAGGTTTCCATGAAGGATTTGTTCGGCCGTTTGGAAGTGATTCCTTTGGAAACCAGCGATTCCTGCCTGCTTGTTTTTCCGGATAAGGTGTTATGTGCCAACGGACGCTATGAGGTGTTCGACCACAAGCGCTATGCCTTGTTCCTTTTCGACGAGAACGGCCGGTTTATCAGGCAGGTCGGTAGGCGGGGACAAGGTTTGGGCGAATATCGGGAGGTGTACGATGTCGCACACGATTCTCGGAACGGCAACATCTGCTTGTTGTCGCCTTTCTGGGAGATGTTTGTTTACGATGCCGAAGGCCGCTTTCTTGAACGCCTGCAATTGCCTGAAAAGTCAAACTATCAGGCCGTGATGGATTACGGGGATTATTTTGTGACGTGGACGCTTCCGATGACCAATGAGGAATGCGGAATAAGTGTGATTTCGAAGGATTCGCTACAATGTGTGCGGGAGTATTGGCATGGCAATTCCAATCTGATGTCTCTGTATCCTCGTGCATTTCATTTGTATGGAGAAGAACTGTATTTCTTCCGCCCTTTCCAACGAGAGGTCTATCGGTTGGGATTGGACAGCATGCAAGTGGGTTATCAATGGGATTTCGGCAGCGACAATTATTCGATAGAGGACTTCGGCTTTTCATTGAAGGAGAAAGGAGACGGGCAGGAAAGAGACGGACTGATAAAAAAACTGCAGGAATCGACCATACCTTATTTTTTTCAGGAGAACAGCCAGAACGACAAATATTATTATGCGCAATTAATTTTCGGGTTCTCTCCGTTAGTGGGACACTATAATATATTCTATCGGAAATCAGATGACAAAAGTTTCTTCTTCCGTGAAACGACGGAGGGAGTCATGCTCAAAACGGTCTATTTCTGCGACGACTTCCTGTTGTCTTTGGCTTCGTATGAAGATATGGAAGCTTACAAGCATGTGCTGGATGAACAGGAATTTGCCAAGTTGAAGGGCCGTACCGAGGAGGACAATCCGTTTCTTGTAAAATGTTATTTCAAATGAGAAAGTTAGCACCCTTAAAGGTTGCGACCATATTTCTGGCTTGTCTCTACGACTACGGCTCCCGTTTGGTGAAGGTGATAGACCTGGGTATGCCGGTGGTACGCATTGCCTCGGACCGCCGTAGCAATACGCTTTATGCCATAGGCTTGAATCCTGACTATATGCTGGTGAAATATTGGGGGGTTGATATGAAGACTGTTGAAGTAATAGTTGAGAATGCTGGGAATAATCTTAAACCTTGAGGCTTGCCTAAAAGAGATTTTATACTCTTAATATTAAAAATGGTCTGAAGTACTTTCCATGATCTTCTTTTTTCGCTATTTTTGTAGGGTAAAACAGGTGGGATAGTTATAAACGAAAAAACCGTTCTTAATGAACGGGTATATCCTTAACTTGGTTACGTGTTTTGATAACAGAGACTTTACCAAGCATTACGATGCAAAGGTACGGTTACAAGGCGACCAACCGCAACAAAAACAAGACGGTTATGCTCTTTTTTGCCAACGTGAAGATAGCACAGGCATTTCATCCGTTGCTGTCTTCTTTTGAGGTCATATTGCGTAACCAGTTGCATTATGCGCTGGCATGCCATTTCTCCGACGGAATTTGGATTATCAACCAGAAGTCTGGATTCATGGTTGCTTCTTCCCTGACATATACGAACAAGCGGACAAAGAAAAAAGTTACCAATGACTATATCTTAAAGGATTTTGTACAAAATGTTGGTGATCCCCCTATTGAGGAAAATTTTGATTTTATTAACCTTTAAACAAGAATAAAAAAACGTATGAGAACATTCATCCTTTTGCTGCTCATGCAGCTCGTATCACTGCCTTTCAGTTATGCACGTCAGCCGGAACATTCCACTTATCTGGTTGCACACGACCTGAAGAATCTCGACTATGTCCGTCAGATTGACTATGCACAGTTTGATTACATCTACCTGATGGCAGCTCCCAACTGGAAAGAGTATGATTTTTCAAAGTCCGGCGAAGAAATTATCCGGGATCTGGTGACCAACCATGCCTTCAGGAAAGATCAGGGTGTGGACGTGATCCGGGAACTGATTACCCAGGCACGTGCGTGCCAGACTAAAGTCCTGCTGTCTTTTGCCGGCGAAGGATTCCGGGAAAGGGTAGAGGATCCCGCACTCCGGGCCAAATTTGTGGATTTCATGGTAGCCTTCATCGACAAATATGATTTTGACGGAATCGAAGTGGATTGGGAAACGGCAGTCACACTTCCGCTGCACGAAGTCTTCGTGAAGGATATCCGGGAAAAACTGAATGTGCTGGAAAGCCGGAAGAACCGGAAAATGTATCTTACTACGGCTCTTCACTCCTGGCAGCGTTATTCCAAAGAACTTGCCGAAAAGGTTTCCCGGTCACTCGACTGGATCAATATCATGACCTACGACATGGGAGGCGGAATCTGGGGCAATGTACCTACCCACAACACTCCTCTGGACCGGATCATTACCGATCTGAAAGCTTGGGAAATGTTTGACAAGAGCAAGCTGTGCATCGGTCTGGCCAACTATGGATTCTTCTACAAAGGGATCAAGCCGGGTCAGAAAATAGAAGGCAAGCTTGACAAGTATGGCCGCTATATCGGATACAATGAAGCAATGGCCGTATTCTCTTCTGACTGGAAAGAGGTGAAAGACCCGCAGGCAAAGGTGTCTTATTTCATCAATGAAAAACAGCAGGAATTCATTACGCTGGAAACGAAAGAAACTATCCGTACCAAAGCAGAATGGGTGAAAGAGAATGGATTCAGAGGTGCTTTCTGGTGGGAATTCAGCTATGATGAAATACTTCCTGACAGCAAGGACGGAAAAATCAGACATCATCTTATCGACGAAATCAAATGGTAATCTTCAGAAGTTAACACATCTATGTTCAGCATCCGATTTACAGTCATTACTTTATTCCTGTTGCAACTGGCGGTTCATGCCTACGCGGAATGGAACATTTCAGAATCCTGCCGGAACCGCAGTCTGTAGAGATCATGAAGGGGAAGGGCCTGCATTACAATGATCTCAGTTTTATCGTAAACCGTTCCGGAGAGGATTATCCTGTACTTGGAACCATGCTTGGCAGTTTGCCGCATAAGGAGAGAAACGGAAAAGGAGTCTATCTGAGTCTGTCTGAGAAAGAAGTTCCCCAGTCTCCGGAAGGATATGTCCTTCAGGTCAGCGAGAAGGGAGTCTTCATCACTTCAAGCGGACAGGCCGGCCTGTTTTACGGCTGTCAGACATTGGAACAACTGATGGAAGACAGCCGTGATTTCGGGCTGCAGATTCCTGCCCTGAAGATCACGGACTATCCCGATATTGCTTACCGCGCAGTCCATCTGGACACCAAGCATCATCTGGACCGTATGGAATATTACTACCGCATGGTCGACAAGCTGGCCCGTTACAAGGTGAATGCCATTATCTGGGAACTGGAAGACAAGTTTGAATATTCAAGTCATCCTGAGATTGCTTCGCCCAATGCGATCAGCAAGCAGGAGATGCAGGCTTTCTGCCGCTATGCCAGGGAACGGAACATCGAGATCAGTCCGCTGGTGCAAGGACTGGGACATGCCAGTTTTATCCTGAAACACCACTGGGAGCTTCGGGAGAATCCGGAAAGCGACTGGGAGTTCTGTCCTTCCAATCCAAAAACCTATGAATTCCTGTATGATCTGTATCAGGATGCCATCGAAGCAATGCCTTATGGCAAATACCTGCATATAGGAGGTGACGAGATTACGGCGATCGGCATCGACAAGCGTTGCAAGGAAACAGGCAAGACGGCCTTTGAACTGCAGATGCACTGGCTGAAGCAGGTCTGTGACTATGCGAAGTCGCACGGACGTACTCCGATTTTCTGGGATGACATGCCTTTGAAATTTGCAGGATTGTGGCCACAGATTTTGGGGGACGAAACAGAAAGCGAACTGGATAAAAGCTGGAATACGGAAAAGCTGGATCAGGCCATAGAGCTGTTTCCCAAAGAATGTATCTATATGCGCTGGAACTATGGTGACGCTACCAAACCGGCTCATAAAAGATTGCTGAAATGGTATAAGGAGAAAGGGCTTCCGGTAATGGCTGCCACAGCAGCTTCTGCAGGCGATTCTCCGTTTATGCCCAGAGAATACACGAAAGCCAATTATATCAAAGGCTTCAGCCAGCTGGTTGTCGAAAATGACTTGCAAGGTATTCTGGCGACAGCCTGGGACGACGGTTCACCGTATCTGGAAACAGTTTTCCGGGGCTATATCGCACAGGGAGAATTCGGCTGGAACCCCGACGGAAGAACTGTTGAAGAGTTTGCCGAAGCTCACGGACAGCGGGAGTTCGGTCTGGAAGCAGGAAAGGGAAAGACTGATTTCATACAGGAACTGGAAAAGGCTTTCTTCTTCTTTGACGGTGCCCTGGTTGAATCCGGCAGAAGAAATCCGGCCTGGGGAACCACTCATTTCAAGCTGATTGAACTTCCTGACAAGACTCATCCCGGACAGTGGACGCAGAAATATCAGAAACGGATTGAACAGGCTGAAAAAGAACAACTCCGCTTTGAGCAGATCCGCCGTGAACTGACTGAGGCCCGGCAGGAAGCTTTGCGTAACCGCTATACTCTGGACATCTACGAACAGAACAATCATCTTCAGAACTATCCGGTCAGACTGCTGCTGGCTTTAAGGGATCTGGACAAGGCTGCCGGTGAAGAAAACCGGCTCAAGGCTCTGGATCATCTGGAAACGGTCTGCAATGACTTTTATGCCATGCGCCGGGAACTGGAGGCTGTGTATTCACGTACCCGCTTCATGGAACAGCCGGATGGTTATATCCCGGACATGAATCACCATAATCATCTGTCGGCCAAATCAAATAATAGCGACTGGCTTTATCTGTATGAAAAGCCGATGGTTGAAAAGATTCTGAGTTATATAGGGGAAAAATACTAAATTATGAATTATGAAAAATAGAATCTGTCATTTCGGATACTTTGCAATACCGGTATCCATGTTATTGTTTTCATGCACTCAAAGCGATGAAACCCGGAAGCCTAATATAATTTATATTCTGGCAGATGATCTGGGACGTGCTGAACTGGGATGTTACGGTCAGGAGATTATCGAGACTCCCAACATTGACCGGCTGGCGTCGGAAGGTATGCGCTTTACAAACCATTATTCGGGACAGGCCGTTTCAGGACCTTCCAGATGTTCATTGTTTACCGGTCTGCACTCCGGTCATGCCTACATACGCGGCAATGACGAAATGACGTCCCGCGGAGACGTGTGGAACCATGCGGCCATGCTGGCCGATTCGTCGCTGGAAGGGCAGAGACCGGTTCCAGCCAATACCATCATGATTCCGCGAAAGATGAAGGAAGCAGGCTATAAAACAGCCTGTATCGGGAAGTGGGGGCTAGGCTATCCCGGATCTGAAAGTACTCCCAACAAAATGGGATTTGATTTCTTCTACGGATACAACTGTCAGAGACAGGCTCATACGTATTATCCTCCTTTTCTGTACAGAAACGAATGCCGGGAGTATCTGGAAAACAAACTGCTTCCACCGCATACCAAACTCGACAAGGGAGCAGATCCTTATGACGAGAAGAGTTATGAGAAATATACGCAGAAGCAGTATGCACCTGATCTGATGTATCGCGAAATCTTGTCCTTTGTCGAGGAATCCAAAGACGAACCGTTTGTCCTGTTCTGGACCACTCCGGTTCCCCATGTTCCATTGCAGGCTCCTGAAAAGTGGGTTGACCATTACAGAGCCAAACTGGGTGATGAAGAACCGTATATCGGTGACAAGGATTATTTCCCGTGCAGATACCCGCGTGCCACATACGCTGCCATGGTCAGTTACTGGGATGAACAGATCGGCGGCCTTGTAGCCAAGTTGAAGGAACTCGGAATATACGACAATACCATCATCATCTTTACGAGTGATAACGGTCCTACTTTCAACGGAGGTACGGATTCTCCGTATTTTGACAGTGCCAAGCCCTTTAAAAGTGAATTCGGATGGGGAAAGGCTTCTCTTCGCGAAGGTGGTATACGGGTTCCGATGATTGCATCCTGGCCCGGCCATATACCCGCAGGAACAACTTCCGACCTTCTGTCTGCATTTTGGGATATGATGCCGACCATGTGTGATATAGCCGGCATTGAATCTCCGGCAACGGACGGTATCAGCATGCTTCCCGAAATGCTGGGAGACAAAGAAAACCAGAAACAGCATGATTTCCTGTATTGGGGATTTCCGGAATCGGGAGGACAGAAAGCTCTGAGATTCGGAGACTGGAAGGCTTTTGTGGGCGATGTAAAGAATGGAAACCGGAACATTGAACTGTATAATCTGAAGGATGATCCCCGTGAACAAAACAATGTAGCGGCTGAGCATCCGGATCTGGTCAGAAAGGTGACCGACATATTCCGGGCCGAGCATACCGATGCCGAAATAGATAATTTCAATCTGCCGGTATGGTAAGAAAAATAGAACGGCTGTCTCACTTCAGAATGAGACAGCCGTTCTTTTTTATCTGAAAACCGACCGTATTCAATTTTTGAACCGTACAATCGCCAGTACCGGATTGTCATCATCGGTCCGGCCAGCGGCAATCTCTTTCAACGGACCATGTACCTTGCCCGCTTCCAACTGTTCCACCAGATCACTGCTGGGAATCAGATAGCAGGTCGTGTTCCAGACCGTATTTGTATGGCTTCCGCCACCCAGCCCACATGACAGTTCCTCGCAGTCCCGGTTGACAAGTTTGCATACATACGACTTTCCGGCTGCATAATCATAAACCATATACTTGGAGGAGAATCCGGAGCGGGCCTCAAAATCGAAATCAAAATCCACCAGGTCAAAGAAGAAGTAAGAGCCCGTCTTAAAGTCCGGACAGATCACTTTGGGAGTTTCCATGGAAAGCACCGGCGGAGTACGTACCAGCATCGGCGAGAGTACGCCCTGGGGAGTATAGGTATAGATTGTATCCGCCGACAAATCACCGATCACATAACTGTCCTCGCAGCGGACAATGGGATCATAGCCCAATGCAGCTGAAATAGTCTGATTCTCGCCGAGAGGTTTGGACAGACGGTTGGACATACGTTTGGTGAAATGAATGTCCAGTTCCTTCACGATCTCTCCGGTCTTTTTGGAAAGCAACATATACGGTTTAGCCCGGTTGGAGATTCCCTTCTGGTCAACATCCCTGTCGCACGCCAGCAGATAATCGGCAGAAAAATCCAGAATACTACCAAGAATCATCTTGAACGGAATAGGCAACGTACGTTTATACTGTCCGGTGAACGAATACACCTGCATCCGATACTTCAGCAGATAATCTACGATGAATATTTCCTGTGCTTTGGGATCCACAGCCATTCCGATGATATTCTGATATTCTTTGCTGCCTTGTCCGGCATGACTGAAGCTGGAACGCACACTGCCGTCCCCATTAAAGAGAACAATCTCTTTTTCCAATGTAAATGCCACAATCAGGCTGTCGGAAACATAGCCCAGCATAGCAGTGGAATTGGTCAGCAAAGCATTTTTCTTCGTTTCAAGAGGAATGTACTTCACATCGGCCAGATCCTGCAAGACGATTTTCTTTTCAGGATAATCCTTGGTGACATCCAGCGTCACCAACCCTTGTTTTTTCTTTGCTTTCTGAGTCTGTTCGGTAGAAGCATCTTCCTTGTTGTCCTGTCTGTTTGTGCTGTTTGCTCCACAAGAATAAAGCAACAAACTGGCATACAGTGCCCATACATAAGTTTTCATGTTACTTAAATTTTTTAAGGTTAGTTTGAGAATCTGAAATATAAACAGTAATCGTCAGATCACCGGAAACAAAAATATAGAATTATTTTTTTTGCAATATTTTGCAAGTTTTTTGTTTCTCAAAGGGCACATGTGTCATTGCAGTCAGCCTCCGGAAGGCTGACTGCCTTATTCCAGCGAAAGTGTTACGGTTATTTCGCCTTTTCCTCCCAACAGTTCGAGCATCTGTTCCCGTGTGGAAACTTTATCTACCTTTCCCAGCCGGGTGAAGTTCCATGAGTTTGTATCATAATAAATTACAAACGAATTTCCCTGATACAGAATCAGGTCTCCGGGTTCCGTAGTGGTCTGCCGGTCGTTTCTGGGCAAAGAGAAGCCCAGAGAACCAACCTTCTCCATATTTCCGTAATCATCCATCCGGATTTCCAGTTCTCCCTGTTTGGCCAGATGTTCTTTCAATGCCTTCGTAGAAGAATTATCCACGAGAGTGGCCGTAAATGTTTCTCCGTTGACGGTCAATTTAAGAGTATTGTTTTCCATCATATTATCTTCGTTTTGATCTTCGTCCTGACTTTCATTACTTTCTTCATCCTGATTCTCGTGACCACCTTCGTTCTGGTTTCCGTTTTCCGGATCTTCATTGCCACTTCCTTCAGCAGGGACATCCGTCTGCATGCTGTTTTCGGGAAGAGCCGGGTCTTCCTGCACAGGAGTGCAGGAAGACAGAGACAGAAGAATGGCGGGCAGAAGCAAATATTGCTGCATCTGCGAACAGAACTTCCATTGCATACTTCCGTGACTTTATTTCAGCTTACCATATTCTTCGTCGGAAACAGGCTCCAGCCATTCGTTGGAAGTGTTTTCTCCCGGAACTTCGAAAGCCAGATGAGCAAACCAGCTGTCGGCTGCCGCTCCGTGCCAGTGCTTGACCCCGGCAGGAATATGAATTACCGTTCCGGGAAGAATCTGTACGGCAGGTTTCCCTTCTTCCTGATACCAGCCTCTGCCGGCTACTCCGATCAGCATCTGTCCGCCTCCCCGGGTTGCACGATGAATGTGCCAGTTGTTACGGCATCCCGGTTCAAAGGTTACGTTAGCCACAGGTACCTGCTCCGTGGATACCGGTGCCAGATAACTGTTGCCGATAAAATACTTTGCATACGCCGTATTGGGTTCTCCGACAGGAAAAATCATTTCCCGCTGGAAGGCAGATCTGGCATCATCTGCTGCCGTATCTTCGGCCCATACCTCCTTGGCCTGCCGGAAAGCAGCCCATGCTTTCGGCCATCCGGCATAAAAACCTATATGCGTAATGATTTCAGCAATCTCGGTGCGGGTGATGCCGTTCTGCCGGGCAGTTTGCAGATGATATGTCAGTGAACTGTCGGTGATTCCCTGGCTGATCAGTGCCGTAAGAGTAACCAGACTACGGTCGCGCAGTCCGAGCTTGTCTGTGCGGCTCCATACTTCTCCGAAAAGGACATCGTCATTAAGTTCTGCGAATTTGGGAGCGAATTCTCCAAGCTGATCGCGTCCAGCTGTTTGTTTGACTGTTTCCTGTGCCATAATAGTTGTAGAATTTATTGCCAATGCGACAAGCGCAAGGACGGTTTTGATTTTCATAATTGGATGAATTAAAGGATTATTCGTTTTTCCTATGGCAAAGTTAGCAGATTCATCCTGACAGCTTTGTATACGATTTACTGATATTTGTACCCCAATTATGGATTCAGCAGATTTTTTTAAAACGTTTCGACGTTTTGAGTAAAAGGCCGAAACGAATTGAAGCATACGCCGGGACGTTTTTTTGAGGAGTAGGGGATACAAATAACACTAACCCTCCAATAGTTGATAATAAAAGAAAAGCGATATCATTATTATTGGAAACGATTAAGAATAAAAGAATAAAATTACAATAAACAACAAAGAAAAGAGAAGAGCAAAGATTAAAAATTAAAGGTTTCTCTGAGCAGAACAAGTATTTTTTAAAGTATGAGGATACAAGGTATGGAATTATACATGCGTAGCCTATTAATTCAGTGAAATCATATTTATAATTATATTATTTAGAATCAAATTTTGAAAAATAGAATTTAGTTCATATCTTTGCAATATGACAAATGAGTGAATCTAATGAGAATATTTACAGAACAAGCTATAAAGGAATATGCAGAGACGCATCCTGATGCAAAGGTAGCTTTACAAGAATGGACTACCATAGTCAAGAAAAGCGAATGGACTTGCTTTGCAGACGTAAAAAAGACCTTCAATAGTGTTGATAATGTGGGTAACCAACATTATGTATTCAATATTAAAGGAAATAATTACAGGCTGATTGTAGTGATAAGATTCACTATAAAGTTTGTTTATATTCGTTTCATTGGCACTCATACTGAATATGATAGAATAGCTGATTGTTCAGTTTTATAATTAAACCGAATCGGCGGTTACCGATTACCAAAGAACTATGACAAAGATAGAAACAAAAGCTCAATACGACTGGGCTGTAAAAAGGGTTGAGAAATTACTTCCGCTGGTTACAGATGAAACCCCTCTCGATGACCCAAATAGCATAGAGTTGGAATTACTTTCTAACCTTGTTGCTGACTATTCAGAAGAACATTTTGCACTGGGAGAACCAACTCTTGTTGATGTTCTCAAACTCCGTATGTATGAAATGGGGCTTAACCAAAAAGCGCTGGCTGAATTAATTGGTGTTAGCCCTTCCCGATTGAGCGATTATATATCCGGTAAATGTGAACCTACTTTGAAGGTTGCTCGCGAAATAAGCCAAAAATTAAATATTGATGCTAATATAGTGCTAGGTACGGGCATCAGAACGAATTGTGTAAGATAGAACGGCGGCAAAAATGTTGTTGCGCTTTGTTTATCAGTGAGTTAAACGAAAGCGGGCTTTCATGTAGACGCAAAACGAAATGTGACATTACTTTACATCGGCTTTACATCTAAACGGCCTAAACGCGGGCTTTAAATGCGTTTTTGTTACATCACCCTATAAATATCACCTAAACGGGGCTGGAATAGGCTGTAAAGGCTTATTTCGGCCTTTTTTATATCTGTTTAAGCGTTTAGAAATCTGTTTAAGTATCCATTTAGACGGGTAAAACAAGCGGTTTCAGAATCCCTCTCTTAAATGTTAAAAAGGGGGTTGGGCATACCTTTGGGCATACCAGTTGGGCATACCTTTTTTATTCATTTTATGCACAAAATAAAAAGTTGGGCATACCTTTTTAACTGGTTTTAAGCCGTGTATTTGGTTAGAGATTACTTTCTGTGTGTGCGATTAGTACGTTTTAATCTATATTTTGATATAGATAGTATTATATATCTCCGAATTAATTATGCTGTAAAATTAATGCAAGCCGCTGATTTATAGCGCTTATTTGGATGATAATACGTATTTTTACGGTGAAAACGGTGTGTGCGTGTAGAAATGATGCAGAATAGCATAATCAGGATAGTGCGGAAGGGCTCCCGGGTAAGCTGCTTCAGATTCCGGTTCGAGTCCGGGTTCTGCCCCAATACTTTGTGATTTTGCGTTTTTATAGGTATTAGGTTTAAAGTGAACGCTCCCGGTGAAAGTCCGGGAGCTTGAATTATGATTAAAAATTATTTACGGTGGCTTAATATAGTATTGGACCTAATGAGTTTGTCCATAGAAAGAATATGGTTGTGTGTCAAAGGTATGTCTTCTTATATAATCTTGTTCTTTTTATCTGTTTACCGATTTCTATTCTATATGGTTTTAATACTATTTCCATATTTAATCCTATTCTTTCTTGGTGTCTTTCTCAGAGATGTCTGTCAATAATCCTTGAGATGAAACAGAAGAAGTAAGAAGCTTATAATCTATTTTATTTTCTTCTTTTTCTTCTAAGAGAGCAGATGGGTGAATTTCCCCTCCTAATTCAATTAGCTTTGTTAAGTCAGATATTGCAGCCCTTATTCGTCCGATACGTTCAGGATCTGAATCTTGGCCTTTATAGTATTCTTTTTCTACATCCTCTGCCAGCCTGGCCATTTCAGATTGAATAATCTTTTCATTGGTCTCTTTTATTGTTTTCATTATTTCATTTCCAATAGAGTAACGCTCATACTCTTTAGCTATAAGTTTAATTCCATAATATTTTTTAGCGGCATAGAATGCAGCTTTAGCCAGTGCTATTACTAATGCTGCCGCACCACTCGTTACGACAGATATCGTAATCCACGAAGAGCCATAGTCTAATTGTTTGAATTTTACCTGTTGTCCATATTCAGATACTGTTTGTGATAAAGCTTTGTCTATGAGGGAACAGATTTTAGACAATGCTCCTATATCTTGAACTACAGGCAGTTTTATGTTAATAATATCTTCAGAATCTTCCGTTGGTACATATCGGTTTATCCATTCATACATTATACCAATGGTATATTTCATTTTATCGAGTTCTTTTTTATAGTTAGTGTATTGAGTTCCATCCAAGCTAAAACGGTCTCTTAAACTTTCTATTATTTGGGTATATATATCGATTTTTAATAGTGAATGTTCTAAAATACCGGAATCGAGCAAGGCTTTTATAGCCTTTTTTGTTTGCAATATATTGTCTAAATAGTAGTAGTTCCCGCTAGTTGAAAATTTGGGGTCAAAGTTTTCGTAAGCTATATTAATATATCGTTTTATATCAAGTAGTCTCATATTGTTCTTTATTTGTAATAAAATATCATTTGTGAAGTCACGTTATAAAATTATTTCCATTTCACAGCCTCATCAAGAAATTGTTTCAACTGCTTTTTTGTCGACTCCATTCGTATAGAATCTGGAGATGAAACATATACAGAAGTTGCATTACTTTTGGTAATATCTCCATCAGCTCCAACTATATATGTATTGATGAATAAAGAATCCCCGGAATCTGTTGAGCATAAATAGGCATGAATAATCTTTTTCCCTATGCAGTGTGGAGTAAATTTAGATTCCAAATCTTTCTTCTCATCATAATAGCTTGTAGCTTCATCATGTATAAAAGCTGAATCCAATAGCGCTTGAGCCTTTACATATTCTTGATATTGTTTTGTATCTTCAACCTTTGATATAGCGCTATCAATTACTGAATATGCAATAGGTTCATAAGTCCAAGTTTCAGGTAAAGAAGCTTGAACAAAATTTGATATTGCTCTTTCTATTTCTCTTTCAGATGTATTGCAGCATGAGCATAAAAAGAAAGATACAATGAAAAGTATATGTATAAATGCTTTCATACTATCATAACTATATTAAAAGAACTTCCTGATACTTCCCAAAACTGCATATACTTTTAGAATCATGCTGATGGGAATTTCCTGTTCACAAAACTCCTCGCTTTTATTAGAAGGAATAAGCCGTATATAACCTTCTTTCTGGCTTAATCTGACTCTTTTCACAGTACGATATTCAGCTGTAACAATACCATATATTTCTCCGGCTGGGAGATACTGAATAGGTGTAGTTACTTCACGAAGTGCGATAATGTCGCCATTGCTTATCTCCGGCTCCATGGAGTGACCGGTGAGGTTGCACCATACCACTCCAGGTTGATTGTAGGGAGGATAATTAATGTAGAAGTCAGGATTTCGCGTTTGGTCATTCACGATCACATCGAATCCTCCTATAAAATCCACATTAAAATAGGGTGCGCCTTCGTAGATTTGGTTCACGGATGGAAGTTTGTCTTCTTTTTTATCTTCTGTGCGGAGCATGTTTCCTTCTCCGAGGAGAAGCCAATCTGGGGATAAATTGGGATATTGAGTCAATATTTTGACTATCTTATCAGAGCCAAGCTCACTTTTCTTTGCATCTCCTTTAAAGTTTGATGCAGAGACTCCTATAAGACTGAAAAAATCAGCTTGCTTTATCCCTATTTCTTTTATGAAAATTAAAATTCTATCCTTTGAAGTCATAATTTTGGCTATTTTATTTGTTTGGGTCAAAATATTGTCTACCTTTGCAAAGTATTCCAATAGGAACACGCCCTAAAGGTACAAAATAAAGACTATAAAACAATAAAATTATGGCAGAAACAAAAAAACTCATTAAAGCAAGCGGCGAACTTCAGGAAGAAATCGCCGCAAAACTGAAAGTAACAACCCGCTCTGTTCGTTCGGCTTTGGCATACGACACCAACAGCCCCACTGCAAGACTTATTCGCTCGTATGCCTTGAATCACGGAGCAAAGCTCTACGAGCTGAAGGAAATGGAAAACCCGTATGCAGAAGTTATTAACCTTTAAAAACAATCTGTATGAATCTCACAAAATACTCCTTTAAGAACATTGAATCCCAGCTTGAACATGTATGCGGACTGATAGACCTGGTAAAAGGCGACAGAGGATTTCGCGAAGCTATTCAAGATGAAGAGTTTTGCATGCTGATAAAGATGCAGGCACAACTGTTTGAGGAAATTAAGAAAAGAGAAAGACATCAACCAACTACATAAATGATTGCTCATTGCTATTCCGGTTCGCGAGAATAGGGATGGCACCAAACTCAAAACCATTGAATCATGAAACGAATCAATACAACCACACGCTATCTGCTGCTGATACTGGCAGCAGCCATACTGAACCGGCTGACAGACGGTACAATGAACCTGATTATAACAACCTGCCTCTGCCTGGCACTCATACCTGCTGCAATACGGATGGACAAGGAGGATAAAGAATTCCAGGAATGGATGGATGAAGAAATAAAGAAGCGGGAAGCACAGAAAAAGGAATAAATCACACACGGCTTGCAGAACTTCACACATTCAGGATAACGACTGTAATTTGACATATTGGGCTGTTTTCAATAGGAATTGGGAATATGGTAAAAAGAAGGAGTGAAGCGGCTGCCATCCGGGTTCAAGCCCCGGAGCCGGACTACAATCTTAACGAATTAATCATGGAAATGTACGGAAACACATTATGCGTCAGCTTTACGGAGCTTGTTCGTGGTGGTATTATCAGTAAGCCCACTTACGACAAGTATGTACGTGAAGGCAAGCTTACCCTCCTCCAGAGGGGAGGTAACGGACGCGAGGCCCTGATTGCCTACCGCTCCATGCCGGAACGGCTCCGTGCAGCATACGATGACACATTCAAAAACGCATACGAGGAAATGAAACAGCGTGAGCAGGAAAAGTACATTAACACACAGATCCGGTTCGATGCCGAAGCTGTACGCTTCTACAAGGAGTTTGAGCCACGTATTGATCCGGCCCGTCAGCTGGAATACATTTTGAACGCTCAGGTGATGAACGAAATGCTGCGGACGGAAAAGGCACGCAGTGTGGAACACGCCAAAGGCGGTTTCTCCCGGCGTGCGGAAACATGGAGCAGCGTGCAGATCTGCTGTGAGCGTCTCCGCGAAATCACAGGTCACACACTGCCGAAGAATCCGGCACGCCTGCGCGAAAAGTTCAATGCTTACAAACGCGAGGGATATGTGGTTCTGGTTAGCGGCAATCTGGGTAACAATGCGGCACGCCGCATCGGAAAGGCCGAAGGAGCTCTTCTGCTGAAGCTCCGCCGAAGCAAGTTCCCGGTTTACACCGATATGCAGCTCTTTGAGGAATACAACCGTCAGGCAACGCTTCGCGGGTTGAAAACCATCAAGAGTCCTACCACGATGCACAGTTACTTGAACGATCCGGCGGTGATGGTGTGGTGGTATGCCGCAGTAAATGGCGAAAGGGAGTTCAAGAACAAGTATATGCCAACCTTCGATACGGTAATGCCGTCCATGCCTAACTCGCTGTGGTATTCAGACGGTACGAAGATAAACCTTTACTACCGTGCGTACGATGACAGACAGAAGCGATGGGTGGCACGAACCACGGATGTGTACGAGGTGATGGATGCCTGCACGGAACTGTTCCTCGGCTACTTTATCGGTGACGGCGAAAACTTCTACAACCAGTACATGGCGTACCGGATGGCACTCCAGACATGGAAGGTGAAGCCTTACGAGATAGTAACCGATAACCAGGGAGGGCATAAGAAACTGGCTTCGCAGGGATTCTTCAAGAAACTCTGTCATCTTCACAAAACCACGATGCCGCACAACGGCCAGTCCAAATCCATCGAGTCCGCTTTCGGACGGTTCCAGCAGCAGGTTCTTCACAAGCTTTACAACTTCACAGGTCAGAACATCACGGCCAGGAAGCTTTCCAGCCGTGCGAATATCGACCTGGTAATGGCAAACATCGACCTTCTTCCCACGCTGGAGGAACTGAAACAACAGTATGCCGACTGCCGCGAAGAATGGAACTTGATGCAGCATCCTACCAGCCTCACTGGCATGACCCGACTGGAAATGTACACCGCCATCGAGAATCCGAAAGCTCAACCGCTGGATGATTACGAAGCACACGAAATCTTCATGCTGTTCTCTCAGGCTCCGGTGCAATACACCAAGGAAGGTTTCAATTTCCGCATGAACAAGCAGGAATACAGCTACATGGTGTATGGCGACGACGGGCTGATAGATATGAACTTCCACCTGCAGAACGTAGGCCGTCAGTTCCTCTACCGCTACGATCCGGAAGACATGACCCGCATCGAGCTATGGGCGGTGACTGACACGGGAGCCAAGTATGCGGCCATCGCTACACCGAAAGTCACGATCCATCGTGCCACTCAGGAACGCACCGAAGAGGAAAACGCTTATCTGTTTGCCCAACTGGATGCCAACCGTCGCACTCGTGCAGCCATGCACATCGCCCAGGAAGACCTTTTCATGGAGGAAGCCATGGGCGAAGCATACACCCAACTTCGGATACCGCGTCCGGTGGCCGTGAGCGAAAAGCAGCTTGACGGATACCGCGAAGAGATGAAGCGTGGCACACTGGAAGCTCCGGTACCGATGCCCGAAACGGATATTCCGGAAGAGCCTGTACTGGCAAATGAACCGCTGACCTTCGCATCATCAGGAGACTGGACAAAGAAAGTATCGAACCTGACGTTTGATGAACTGGACAGCTTGGGAAAATTCTAACGATTTGATTAAACAATACTTAAATACCTATTAAAACAATGAAAGGATTAACAACAGAAATGAAAGAACAGGTACGCAGCGCACTGATTGCCTACCGTTCCAATTACCCTACGCTGAACCGTGCCGCAGAAAGTTTGCAGGGTGTAAGTTCGGCCACCGTGAGCCAGCTTTGCAACGGAAAGTATGAACTGATCAGTGATGAAATGTTTATCCGTATCGCTTCGCAGATAGGCTTTGCCTTCGACTCATGGAACCTTCACGAAGGAAAGACTTTCAAGGAAATCACTTTTGCGCTGAGTGACGCACAGGCATACAAGAACGTGACATGGATTGTGGGTGATGCCGGATGCGGAAAAACCACAGCAGCCATTGAATACCGCCGTACGCACCGCAACGTGTTCTACATCCTCTGTTCGGAAGATATGCGACGCTCAGACTTCGTTCGTGAGATAGCCAAACAGGTAGGCGCACCTACCGACACGACCAACCTCCGCGATATGCTGGAGAATGCCATCAGTATGATTTCTTTCCTGGGGAATCCGCTGCTGGTGTTTGATGAAGGCGACAAGCTTACTGACAGCGTGTTCAACTACTTCATCAGCATTTACAACCGTCTGGAAGGACACTCAGGTATCGTGTTTCTCAGTACGGATTACATCAAGCGCCGTATGGAAGCCGGTCTTCGCTACAACAAGAAAGGTTACAAGGAAATAAACAGCCGCATCGGACGCCGTTTCTTCGATGTATCTCCCACAGAACAGAATGACATATACGCCATCTGTCAGGCTAATAACCTGACAGATCGCGCCGATATCGAAGAGGTGCTGAAAGATGCCAGGCGAAGCGACAACGACCTTCGCCGCGTGAAACGATGTATCCACCGTCAGAAACGTATTATCGAAGCAAGAAGGAAAGGAGGAAGCAATGAATAAAGAGGATACTACACCGCCCCCACAGAAAAAGAAGTTCACTTTCGACCGCAATGCGAAAGGAGTCCGTGAACTTCTATCCATGAAGTTTGATGTGATGGATTTCGATGGTTCCTGGTATGATGCATTCGGCACTCCGGAACGCCGTGGAGTCTGGATCATCTGGGGAAACTCCGGTAGCGGAAAGACCAGTTTTGCCCTCCAGCTCTGCAAGTATTTGTGCCGTTTTGGCCGTGTGGCATACGACAGCATGGAGGAAGGTGCCTGCCGCACCATGCAGGATGCCATCCGCCGAACCGGGATGATGGAAGTAAACAAGAAGTTCCTGCTGATCGACAACGAGAATATGGATGAACTCAGCATACGACTCCGCCGGCAGAAAAGCCCGGACATCGTGGTTATCGATTCCTTCCAGTACACACGAATGACGTACCGTCAGTACATTGACTTTAAGGAACAACATAAGCGGAAGCTGCTCATCTTCATCAGCCACGCCGAAGGCCAGTTACCCAACGGACGTGCCGCCAAAGGAGTGATGTACGATGCCTCGCTGAAGATCTACGTGGAAGGCTTCAGGGCCTTTTCAAAAGGACGCTTTATCGGTCCCGTAGGACATTACGATATCGTGCCGGAGAAAGCCCGGCAATATTACGGAGAAGAATAATCTTTTCAATTTACAATTCATAATCAGAATACATGAGAACAATGATGAAAGACCGTCCAATCACACCGCAGCAGGTGAAGGCACTGCACGCTCAGTTCCGGAAAATGGGATTTGATGATGATGACCGCCATGGTTTTATCAGCCAGTTCACGGAAGGAAGAACCGACAGCACTGCCGGACTGACCAAAGAAGAAGCCGGACTGTTGCTAACACGGTTCAACCGTGAGGAAGCTGACCGCATCCATCGTGAGGCACGCAAAGTAGTGAAACAGATTTTTTCCCTTTCGTTTCATATCTCCTGTCTGAACAAAAATTACACGAACGAAACGGAAGCGGATTTTGAAATGAACAAAGCGAAGATAAACCAGTTCTGCCGTACACGCAGCAAGTTCCGCAAGCCTCTTACGGAAATGTCGCTGGAGGAACTGAAGGAAGTGAAACGACAATTTGAGGCAATGGCAAGAAAGGAGGAATGATATGAGAAAGCAATCAGAAATAAATCGTGCAATAGCGTATCTGGAAGAACGTAATTACGATCCGATATGTCGCATACAGAGGGAAGTTTTAGAAGAAAAACGCAGCGAATCATGGGTATTCAATCGGTATGTGCGCGACGTTCCGGAAGACGAGCAAAACGAAACCTTGTTCTATGCTGCAAGGGATGCAGCTATGTTCCTCTCAGGAAAGATTGGTATCAGTTCCATCTGTCCGGATCTGGAAGACGGACCGGAAGAAGAGCAGGAGTTGGAAGAAACCATTACACTGAGTCTTTCGGAGTACAAAAAGCTGCTTCTTCGCCTGGATAGGGTGGAACGCAGGTTAGGTCTGAGAGTGGGCGATGTTGCTCCTGCACCGCGTAAAGACATTTCGGAAGCCCCTGATGAACTGATAGGTCAGGCCGATGCGTGCCGCCTGATTGGATGTGCAAAGACCACCATCAAGCAATGGGCTAATAAAGGACTCATTACCCGCTATCAAAAAGGATATAACGTATACTACAGCAGGCGTGAGTTGCTCGGAAGTTCTGTCGTGAGAGACTACAAGGATAGTAAATCAAACAAGGAATAGCTATGGAACAGGCAATCGAACAAATCCAGAATGACATTATGAACCGCATGCAGCAGTTTGATTTCGGCGACCGTGTAACGATACTCCGCGAACTGGAGAACTTCTGCGGACAACAGGCTGATGAGACCATGAAACTGGAATACGATTTGGCGGCAATGGAGGACATGAGGGATGAATAGGAAGAAATACATCGTATGGAGGATCATTTATTCTTTCCACGACAGACCGAATAAAAGCATCCGCTCATGCTGGCGAACCGACAACTTGACGGATGTAAGGAAATTGGCACAAGGGATTAATCCAGAAGCAAAAATACGTTTGTGTTATACAGAATTTAAATAACGATTAAAACTCAATTAAAATGGCAACAAAAAGAACCAAGAAAACAGTAATCAGCGGAGTAAGCCGCGAACAGTACGAACAGGCATTTGCCGAATTTGCGATGGCCGATGCAAAGGCCCAGTCACTTACCGCGAAGATGGATCAGGAGATGACTAAGATCCGCGAGAAGTACGCCGACCAGCTGGCCGAACTGAACGAAACGAAAGACCGCACCTTTGAAGTGATGCAAACCTACGCCACTGAGAATAAGGATACGCTGTTCAGCAAGAAAAAGAGTCTGGAGTCGGCACATGGTATCATCGGATTCCGCACCGGTAACCCGAAGCTGAAGAATCTGAAAGGCTTTACGTGGGCCTCGGTCACCAACCTGGTAAAAGAATTCCTTCCTGATTATATCCGTACCACAGAGGAACTGGCCAAGGACAAGCTGCTGGCCGACCGGGAAGTTCCTGAAGTGGCCGAATTATTCCCGAAAATCGGTATTCAGGTGGTACAGGACGAATCTTTCTACGTCGAACCAAAGAAAGAAAGCGATGCAGTCCAGACGGCCTAAGTACAGTTACTCCCGCCGTGGAAATCTATGGATCGTATATCGGAATGAATACACTCAGTCCACATGTTCAGGCACTCCCGTCGCGGAGTGCCGATCCAAAGAGGAAGCACGGGATAAGGTTTATGAACTTAATGGATGGAAGAAAGATGGAAAAGTACAGAATTGAAAGACAATTTATCAAAAAGCCTGCTCCTGCATACGCATTGAAGGTATCAGGATACTATCATAAGAGATTTCCAATTAAATCGCTTACCGAGCAGGAAGCAAAGAAAGAAATGGACGTAATAGAAAACTATTTGAACGACTTTACATACATCGTTCGAAACTCTAAAAACAAACTTGGTGTAACCCATAAGATAGAACGCACAGATAATCGCATTACGGTATACACTCTCTACAATACACCTATAATCACATTCTGGATTGAGGAGGAAAAGGAAGATGAATAAGTTATTATGTTGTAAATGTGGAATAGAGATTAGGCCCAACGAAGGATATTACAACGCACCGTCCGGACCTCATTGCATACACTGTTGGACAGGTGAAAATATAAATGATAGAGGGAAAGGGATATATGTAATTAAGACAGGAGCTGGAGATTATCTTAAAAAAGGTTACCCCCAATTATCATCCGATTATTCGTATGAATTATGTTTTGTCAAAGATCTTAAAAAAGCAAGGAAATTCAACAGCTTCATTAACGCCTGTAATTTTCGGAATTTATCTCCTTTCCTGGCGAAATGCGAAATTGTAAAACTGGAATAGCTATGGCTGAATTAACTTTTAAAACCAACATCCGGCGCGACAAGTGGCCGCGCTGGATGAAGAAGCTGCACGGATACATGACCCGTGTAACTCAAAACCGGGAACTGGAGCCAACCCGTGATGAATACCTTCGTCTGAAAGTGATCATCGAAGGATGTATTGAGAACCTGAAAAATGAGGGACACACACGCCGGGCGTTGATCCACGTATGGCTGGGAGAAGACGATAACCGGATGTCCCTGATAGTAATGCGAAACAATCTGGTAGTAATATCTTATTTCATCGAATAATGAACAAACGTACACAAATCATGCTGTTCACAGCCTTTTCCCTTGTCATCGGGCCGCTGATCATCCTGGGATTCCTGTTCCGGATCCTTGGAGATCTGCTGGGAATTCTGGGCTGGCTCTGCTGGATGGAACCACGTATGGCGGTTAGGGACTGGAATAAGCTGAAAGATAAAATCAAACTGGCATGGAAAAATTGACAAAAGAAAACAAACTGGGTGAAACGTTCACCTGGAACGGACATACGCTCGAAGTAGCCGAAGTGGAAGATCCGGAAGACCCTTGCAGCGGATGCTGGTTTTTTGAACACACCATAAGCTGCTACGGCAACGGGCTTAACTGTATGGATGATTCAAGAGAAGACCACACTAACGTAATATTTAAAAACTCAACAAAAACAGAAAAATTATGATGCACAATTGGTTTACATGCAAAATCCGTTATGAGAAAACGATGGAAAACGGAATGAATAAGAAAGTAACTGAACTTTATCTGGTAGACGCGCTCAGCTTCACCGAAGCCGAAAGCCGTATCATCGAAGAAATGACACCGTTTATGAGTGGGGAATTTGAAGTTGTAGGAGTGGCTAAAGCGAATTACAATGAACTGTTCCCGTCCGAAGAAGGAGCAGCCGACCGCTGGTTTAAGTGCAAACTTTGGATTGTCACACTCGACGATAAGAGCGGATCAGAAAAGCGTACTCCTTTCAATGTACTGGTACAGGCTTCCGATCTGCGTGATGCCATCAAGAAGTTGGACGAAGGCATGAAAGGCACTTTGATAGACTATGTGATAGCCTCTGTAGCGGAAACCGCCATTATGGACGTTTACCCCTACGAAGCAGAACCCGATGTGAAACCTGAATTTAATGATGCAGACAGAAGATGAAAACAGAAAAGACTTATATCCATCGCCGTGTATGCCTTTGCCGCCAGTGCGGAGGAACCGGCTCAGTAACCGTATATGCAGAGAAAGATGTGCGCCGGGAATATCCCCAGCAGAAAGTGTGTCCGCAATGCCAGGGCAGCGGACGGATCTGGTTGAGTGGCCAGGTTGTTAAAAACATAGAACCCTATGCAGAACCAGAACCTTAATCTGTTCAGACCTCGCAGAGTGGCGGCAAAGATTCATTACAGCATGATCAGCCAGTTTATATTCATCTGGGTGAAGTGGAACCGCCCCTGCGATCTGAAGGTGCAACGTTCACAGCAGAACCCGGAATTACTGGGTATCTGCTTCGATGTCGAGAACAATGATACACTTGACATGATTCGGGAACTGAAGCGTGATTTGAAGATTGAAATTATTGATTTATAAAAATAGTAATATGGGATACGATTTAATACCAAAGAAAGAAGGGGTGGAAGCTAAAAGCGGAATGATATTCACGTGGCCGATAATCTTGGATAAAACGGGAGCAGGTTATCTGTTTGGGTATGGAATAAATACCTTCGATACCGATAAATACATATACGACGCTTCCCGTTCTGATGGCAGTCCGGTAAGCAACGACGGCTTTGATGTGCCAAAGGAAGATGCGCTTATCATGGCAAGACTATTTAGAGGATATGTTTCTGTAAAGCGGGAGTTACGGGAAGAATGGGATAAAATCCCAGTAGAAAAACAAGTCATGTTAGAATCCATCTATGGAAAGGGAGCAGTTCCACCTTCTGTGGAATTTCTGCAAAAAGTAGAGGCATTGGCTGATTTTTTTGAACAGTCTGAAGGATTTAATATCTTATAACAATCAACCATTATCCCGGTGCGGCTTGGCCGCCTATCCGGGATTAAAAACTAAATAATATGGTAAAATTGCTTTATATAGATTTATTTTGTGGTGCAGGAGGTACAAGTACAGGAGTTGAAAGTGCACGATTTGAAGGTCAGCAATGTGCAAAAGTAATAGCTTGTGTAAACCATGATGCAAATGCCATCGCTAGTCATGCGGCTAATCACCCAGATGCATTACACTTCACAGAGGATATCAGAACACTGGAATTATCTTCTTTAATATCACACGTGAAGAAAATGAAGAAGTTGTATGCTGAATCATTGGTTGTATTATGGGCTAGTCTCGAATGTACCAATTTCAGTAAAGCCAAAGGTGGCCAGCCGCGAGACGCAGACAGCCGGACACTGGCTGAGCATCTTTTCCGATACATTGAAGCCATAGATCCTGACTATATTCAAATAGAAAACGTTGAGGAGTTTATGTCATGGGGAGATATGGATGAAAAAGGTCACCCGATCAGTAAGGATAAAGGACGTTGTTATGAAAAGTGGAAACGAAATGTCAAGAAGTACGGATATGATTTTGACTGGCGAATTCTGAATGCTGCTGATTTTGGGGCATACACAACCCGTAAGCGTTTCTTTGGAATATTTGCCAAGCGAGGTCTTCCAATTGTATTTCCAGAACCGACACACTGTAAAGATGGAAGGTCTGATATGTTTGGAAAACTGGAGAAATGGAAACCTGTCAGAGAAGTGCTAGATTTTTCAGATGAAGGCGAAAGTATATTTTGTCGGAAGAAGCCGCTGGCCGAAAAAACTCTTGAACGTATTTATGCCGGACTTATCAAATTTGTAGCAGGAGGTAAAGATGCTTTCATTGTAAAGTATAATTCTATGAGCCGGAATGGGAAATACCAGCCGCCTAGCATTGAAGAACCATGTCCAGTAGTAGCCACACAAGGGAGACTGGCATTGGCCAAAGTAAGCTTTCTTTCCAAACAATTCAGTGGACAGCCAGATTGCAAGAACATTTCAGTAGACGTTCCTGCCGGGACAATTACCTGTAAAGATCATCATGCTTTTGTCTCAGTGTATTATGGAAACGGTTATAATCATTCGGTAGAACAACCTGCTCCAACCGTCACAACTAAAGACAAGCTATCCTTAATAACGCCGTTTTTTATGAATTATTATTCCGGAGGAGGTCAACTTGGAAGTGTTGAGACGCCATGCCCTGCTATAACTACAATACCTAAACAGAGTCTTATTACCCCTATAACTTCAAGAAAAAGCAAATGGCATTATCTGATGAATCCTCAGTTTACCAGCGCAGGAGGATCAGTAAATAGTCCTTGTTTTACACTTATAGCCAGAATGGACAAGATGCCTCCTTATTTAGTGGAAGTAGAAGGAGGTATCGGAGCAAAGGTTACACCGGAAGATACTCCAATGACCATTAAGATAAAGTATTTTATGGATCTTTATGGTATCATTGACATCAAGATGCGTATGTTACGGATAACAGAACTCAAGAAAATAATGGGATTTCCGGAAAACTATGTACTGATTGGACCACAGTCAGACCAAAAGAAGTTTATCGGGAACGCCGTTGAAGTGAACATGGCTAGAGTTCTATGTGAGTCTATTTATAAATCCATAAGAAAAAAAAATGTTGCTTAAAGCGCAATCCCCGACACCGAAACCGATGCCGGGGATTGCTGTCTGTGTATGGTATCATTCTCCCGGTTCACCCAGGAACTCTACGAAGGCGACATGTTGCAGGGGAGTCAGTGTTTCTTCGGCCAGTTCGTTGATGTCAACGCTTCCGGATGCCTGTGCCTTCGCATAATACTTTGCCGGTGCCCCCTTGTCATTGGGGTTTTTCATCTGTGCAATGCTGTAATTGATAGCCATAGTCAGTAATGTTTTTGAGGGTTGATAAATCAGTTGTTTCTGTCATGACGCTGTAAAATTACGGCAGGCAGCGGCAGTCCTGTCGTCCAAAGTGCCGGAAGAGGTGATTCAAGGCATAAAGTGTTGATTTTTGTGCGGTTTTTTGTATCTTTGCGAATATATAAATGGATATTGACATGCCTAAAGGAAGGGACTCAGAATTAATAGCGATGCGAAATGAAGAATTGCTCCGCAGATATTACTACTGGACGGAGATAAAACGTCTGCGCTTTGACGATACCTTTCATCAGTTGTCTACCAGAGAATTTTTTATTAGCGAGGAACGCATCCGTACTATCGTGAACCAGAATTACGAATTTCTCCAGGAACTGGATCGCGAATACCGTTCGGGTAAAAACATGGAAGAGAAGCCGCCCATGCCTTCCAAGAGAAAGCGCGGACGGCAGGCCGGTGTGAAATACGGCAAGCGTGTGTCTGTCATACCTGAGTAGCGTCGTCTATCATGCGGCACTCATAGTTCAATTCATACACTTTTATTCCTTTTGTCATCGTCTGGCTACGGCTGGTCTTGCGGTCAAGCGGTGAAGATGAATGCATGGGCATCCATCCCTGCAGTAGCGAATGAAGCTCGTGCACCTTGTCCGCACGTTCCTGAGCCTTGTCGGCTGTTCCGCTGGTGAAATGCGTATCGTCGTAACAGTCTATTGCCAGTTTCACGTTGACGGTTACCGTGCCCGACTGTACTTTACTGAAAGCTCCTCCCATGGTAGTCCATGAGGTTTCAGGTATGTCTATCAGCACAAGAGGGAAGGTGAGCGGATAGGTGTCGGAGTCTTCGTCGTCGCGGTAAAGCATTTCAAGCTGTCCGTAGTCTTCGTCTACGTTTCTGTCGAGCCATTCAATCTTGTCCGCCACAAGCTGCTGTATCTGGTTGAATAAAGTTTCCATGTAATTCAATGAATAATTAATAGTTAATAATTAAAATCACTTCAGGCTTCCGAGCCTTGTTTCCATTACTTTGAGCAGTTCCTTTTCGGCTTCTTCCTGTAGCTTTTCGGTCAGTTCCTTGCTTTGTCCGAGGAACCTTCGCTGTGGTATTTGTGCGGTTACGTTGAGCCTTGACTTCCTGCTCAGGGCAATGGCTTTCCACATACGGGCTTCAGGAGGTGCCGAAGCGTCTTTCTTCTTTCGGGTTTTCGAGGAAGTTCCACGCCGGATGCCTGCCGCCTTGAAATACCGTGCCCATGCCATTTTCCGGAGCTTGGGCGTGATGCGTGGATGGGTGCTGACGGTTCCTCCTTCATTGTGTATTGCGGCGTATTCTACGGGGTTAAATATGGTCACTTTCCCTTTTTCCGTTCGAAAGTCATTGGCTCCCATAAGTCTCTTTCGTCCGCTAAGCAGAGGGCCGTAACGGTCGGAAGCTTTCTTGCTTCCCGACTGCTGCCGTCGGGTCGGCTTCCATGGCTGGAGTCCTCCGTTGCGGAAACCTCCGTCACGGAAGTTCTGGCGTGTATGGTTTACGGCCAGCACTCCCGCCTTCCGTGGAAGCGTGTCGCTGATGGTTTTCTGCAAGTCTTGCTCCAGCAGTTTCAGTATCTTTTTAAAATCGGAAGTATTCATTACAATTAGTCTTATATTCGTTTGACAATAAATTTAAAATAGCTATATTTGCATTGGTTCATTCCCAGATGGTTCGCCCTCGGGTTTGGACCCCCTTCCGGCAGGTCTGATTCATTTCAGGTCTGCCGGTCGTATTTTAAATCCGTTGCCCAAAATCTCCTCACGGCTGAGACGTATATCCTTTCCATCTCTTACTATAGTGATGTGGGATATGTTTTGCGAACGTTTCACACGGGAACGTATGGCTGCGGCCAGGTTTTCCAGCGATATGTCTGAATCAATCCACAGCACAATATCATCAGCCTGCTTCTTCGCATCTCTCAGCAGGTTGTCAATAGAACTTTTTGTAGGGGTGACATTCATCTTGTATTCCTGCTCCACCTCCAGCGTGCGGTTATAACTGTCGGCACTTTTCCGGTTCTGCGGATTGTCCAGCAAGTCTATTTCGTAATCATGCTTTTCGGCAAGGTAGGTTCCGATGCGGATGTTCTCGTCGCGCTCATGCTTTCCGTGTCCGTCATGTATCCGAAGTTTTCCAGATCTGGTGGGAATAACCGTATAGTGTATCATCTTTTCCACCGCTTTCTCTGCTCCCGGATAAGTATTTTCGTAGTACGGATGAGTATGGCTGAACAGTTCCGGCTCCAGTCCCGGGTTGCTGTCCAGTCCGGGCGAAGGCTTGTAGTCCACCTCAGGGATGATTCCCGTGACGGGGTCGTCCGTCTCCTCCAGATCACACTTGCATCCCCACCGGTCGTGCGGATGGTGGTTTTTCCAGAAGGGGTGTGTCTTTGGAAGCGTCAGCCCGATTCGCCAGTATTCCATGTGGAATACGTCAGGATCAGCACTCGTAGTGGGCATCCATTTCAGGTTGGGCAGGATGTCGGCATTACGTGAGAAACGTTTCCAGTCGGCGGCATAGCGGGCACGGAGTACGGCTGTGTCGTATTCTGTACGTAGCCAGTGGTAGTTGTAGGTGCCGATGACAGACTCAGCATCTTCCTGGAAGCGCCGGAACTCCTTCAGCTTTCCGTTTTCATCAAGCAGCTGCGAAGCGATGTCGTTCTGCATGCGGTGTGTGCGGAAGGCGGCAAACACGTCGGCATCGTCTTTCAGTGCCTGACGGAAAAGGGTGTCGGCATCATCTACATCCTCTATGGGGTATCCTTCCTGAAGCGCACGTTCAAAGGTGTCGCGTGCGGCTTCATACAGTTTCGGATAGATGTCTTCCTCTACATTGAACGTTTTCGCGTAAATGTCGGCCAGCAGACGTGCCATCAGTTCCGGAGTGAATGAGGCAGAAACGGATGCTTCATTCCTGGGATGGACGGAATGACAGCAGGAACAAGTCTGTCCGTACAGATCATTCATTACCATCTTAAAGCCCCGCTTTTCGGGGCGCGGACGAAAAAACGGCGGATGTGGTTGTAGAATCGGGTTAAATAGTTTTTACTTTCCGTTTGAGAATCGTTTAAATCCTTCCGTTTCTCTTCTTTTCTTTGTGCCGTTTTGCTGTCAGGCGTGTCTTTCTTATCAGGTACTACGGCATTCCGTTTTTCCTGCTGTTCGGCTTTCAGCAAGTCGTAATTCTCAGGCTTGGGTATTCCGGTAAGTTCGTAGAACGTGTCGTCGGATACGGGTGTGCCTGCGTTTCGCATCTTGGTTATCACGTCGGCAATGACCGTGATGTTTGTTTCTTTCGGTTCTACGTACACGAATTCTCCTCCGCGTGTGTTGTATCCCATGCTTTCGAAGATGTCCGTCATGTCGTAGTTCAGCACGTTCAGGATAAGCTGGCGGTCGGATTCATTGATTTTCTTTTCTCCTTTCTCCTGCACGGTTCCCAGCGACTGGGTTCCACGTTCGGAGGCTTCGGTGGTAAGCGTATTGCCCAGAAATATTTTGCTTATCTCATTGTTGCACCGCTCATACAGCTTGTCATACAGGTCGGATGAACCGCTTTTACCGGCACTTTCCAGCAGCTTCAGCTCACTGCCTTTCGGGTGGATGAAGCATGCGGCTGCTCCCTGCTCATTCATGTCGTCAAGAATTTGCAGGCGTGCCTCTTCATCTTCCGCATCGTAGGTATATTCGCGTATGGGCATTCCGAATATTTCACAGAACTGTGCCCAGTCGGCCATGTCGTTACGCTTGAAGATGACGTAGGGTGCAGCGTTGGCCAGTTTTCCCAATGCACGCGGCTTCCCCACAAAAAGCACATCGCGGAAGTCAGTCCAGGGAGTTCCGGCAATATCGCTCTGACGGTGAAGAATAAGCCCGCGAACCGGATCAACATTCTTTCTGGGTATCAGTTCGTAATTAATCCATCCGCTTTTGTCGCGGTAGAACTGGAAAAGAGAGAATCCCCAGAACACGGAGTCTACCAGGTCTTCGATGAAATGGAAAAACCAGGGTGAACGCAGCATCACGTTGATTTCCTCGTCCGGTTTCCCGCCACGTCGGAACTCTATCTGAATGTTTCGTGCCGAAGCGATTCGCTTGTCGCGCACACTGCTCAGGTGCCCGTCAATCAGGATGTCTTCGTACATGTCGTACAGGCGTACGCGGTTGGTGAAGTCTACGTTTTCGGCCCCGCGTATGCCGCTCATGTATTTCTGCATGTCGAGGAAAAAACGCTGCGGCTGGGTAATGATGACCGTTCGTGCCGGACTTCCCTGCGGATTGATGTTTCCGCCTATGGTTATTCTTTTCTTCTTGCTCATATCAGTATCGGGTGTTTCTTCGTGGATAACTTCGCATCTGGAATGCGGAATTTAACTTAGTGGAATCTTCGTCGAGTGCCGGCAGTCCTTCCACGCTTATCTCAAATTTTGACACGCCTTTCAGCCATTCCAGGCTTCGCTCGTAACGGTCTATCCGTATCTTGGAAATCTTCTGCGGATTGTGTATGCAGAATACGTGATACAGCGTGATGTCTTTGGCGTACATCAGTACAAGCGGATGGCGTTCGGAACCGGTGGCTGCAAAAATCTTGTCGCAGTCAAACCGTGAAGACAGGTATCCGCGCATTTCGGCGATAGCCTGGTCTTCGCATACTTCAAGAAGTGATTCGTCTTCACGTATGAGCGCATCGAGTATTTCACGGTGTATGGATGCGTCGTAATCTTCCGGGTTGATAAACTGGCTCATGTTCTGTATTTGTTTTTTTGCCGGATGGTCGTCCGGCTTACGGTTATTGTTTTTTGTAAGGATGCATTCTTGCGGTCGATGGCCCGGTTTCCTCCCTGTATGCAGTCCGGGCCGTCGGCAGGATAAGGAAGCGTCATTTCAAAGAGGTCAAACTGGTTGATCAGTTCCTTCATGTGCGGATTGTCTTTTTCAGCCTCATTGAATATCAGCATTCCTTCACGATCCAGTGGTTCCAGGTCGGCTTCTATACGGGTAGCCTTGTCGGTCTTCTTGTCTTCATCCGGCTTGATGGAAAGCTGTTCGTTCCTCTTTCTTCGGATTCGTGCCAGGTGGCGTTTCAGCACCTGCTGGAAAAACGGGTCCTGAAGCTTGTTGTTCTCTACCATGCAGTAAAGGTTGGTCTTTCCGCCTACATATTCATTCAACAGGAAAAACCAGTTGATGAATTCTTCGTTTGTGGTATGGTCCAGAAAACCTTTAATGACATAAAGCACGCCCTGAATTTTGCCAAGCAGCCATACGGCCTTGAAGCTGGCACCTTTTTTCTTGCTTTCTCCCGGAGCAGGGTCGCCATACGCCATGAGGAATTTGAATTTACGCAAAGGAGGAACCTTACCGAAAGCCAGTTTGGTAAATACGCTTCCTCCGGTGAGCGGGTTGTTGAAATATTCCTTCTGCTGTGCCTTTGTGCTGATTTTGGCAAGCACCTGGTCAATCTGTTCCTCACTGTTCTTGGCTGGCCACGTGGAATGTCCTTCCTTGTCGCGTATGTTAATCACGTCCCAGTGGTCGGCCTGCTTTCCGGCACGGGTGATGCAGCAGTCGCGTGCAATGATGTTTCCGCAGAAGATTATCAGTGTGGGTATGGCCGTATCACGTGTTCCGTACAATGCTTCTTCCCACCATCCCCACATCTTGTTTACCGTGTCAGGATTACGGCATGCTTCGTCCGTATCGAAGTCATCCACCAGCAGCACGTCGGGTCGGTCGGCCTCGTTACGGCTACCACGCGGGGCACTTCCTGCACCTACGGCACGAAACGCACATCCTCCTTTCGTAATGAACTCCTCTTCACTCCAGTTTCCAAGGTTCAGCTGTGTGCCGTAATAAGCCTTGATCAGTCCGTTCCGTTCAAACTGCTTCCGGTATGGGTCAAGCAGACGGACGGCACTGTCTTTCGTGGCCGATGCCATGATGACATTCCGTTTTCTTCCCGTAAGCACCAGGAACATGACAATGAACATCACGCAGGTACTCTTGGCCAGCGAACGCGCCCACGAAAGTACCTCAAACCATTCATCGTGTTCGATGCAGCGCATGATGGCCTTAATCTGGAACGGGGCAAAGTCGAACTTGCAGAACTCCGGGAAGAAGAAACGTATCCACTCCAGCGGACGCTTTTCGAGCCATGCCTTGTGCCGTTCTATTTCGGCCCGGCTCTTGTTTACTATTACGACTCCCTTTCTGAGAGAATCCTGCTTGTAATCTTCCCAGATACGGAGTGCTTCTCTGTCCTGCTGTTTCATAGGTTATCCTTGATAAACTGGTCAAACAATCGGATAAACGTCTTTGTCATATCCGGGTCCTGCGGGCGGAGCCAGTCGGAAAACCGCATCCCCACACTGATAATGTCACTGATCCCCACATCGCTTTCCAGCTTCTTGATGGTGGCCGCGAGTTTTCCCAGCGTGTCGGCTTCAGACGGAGTGGCATATCGCTTTCCTTCTTCACGGCTCTGTATGGCCTTGTTTATTTCGGCCACCTGCCGGTGAAGTGCGGAAATCTGCTGTTCGCGTGTCAGCGTCATGCCAATCTTCATCTCCTCCCATTTTTCCGAGTTGATCCATCGGGAAAGTGTCTGGCGTGAAACGCCTGTCTTTTCTGCTATTTCCTGCTGAGTAAGGTTCTCTTTCAGGTAAAGCATGCGTGCATATTCCTTTTTTTGCGTGTTTGTCAATTCTGCCATGTCTTTTATATCTTATTTTGTGTTTTGCAAATTTCGCCCATAAATACATCATTCACAATACGTTATTTTTATGATAACGTATTAAATCCTCATGATGACGTTTTAAAATATCATCATAAAATATCCGTCTTGACACGACTTCTTTTTCTTCCCAACTTTGCATCAGAACAGCAATAAAAGCAAAATGAACAAACGATTTTTCAATATGATACCTTCGCCCGATGTGGCGTGTATTCTCCTGTATGGAGAAGTAGGCGACAAGTGGGACGGTGTGACCGATGCGGACATCGTCCGTGAGCTTCGAGACTATGAATCATTGTACGGTAAGATTGATGTGCGCATCAACAGCATTGGGGGAAGCGTATATGCCGGAATCGCCATTTTCAACGCGCTTCGTGAAAGTAAGGCAGACATTACCATTTACGTGGACGGGGTGGCCGCCAGCATTGCAAGCGTGATTGCCATGTGCGGAAAGCCGGTGTACATGAGCCAGTACGCACGTCTGATGATTCACAATGTGCAGGGAGGATGCTGGGGTAACAAGGAGGAACTGAAGCAGACAATGGAACACATTGAGCAGCTGGAGGAGACACTGGCAGACATCTATTCTTCGAAGACCGGAACAGACCGCGAAGAAATAAAGAAGACTTACTTCGACGGTAAAGACCACTGGCTTACGGCCAAGGAGGCAAAGGATATGGGATTCGTGGACGGAATCTATGACGTGGAAGAAGCAGAACGCCAGGACGTGGAAAGTCCAGACAACGTGTACAAACTCTTTATGAACAGAATGAATAATAACCCATTAAACAACGATAAACAAATGTTTGAGGAACTGAAGAAACGTCCCTTGTTTGCCAACTGTGCAGATTCTGCCTCTGCACTGGCCGTAATCGGGACACTGGAAAACAAAGCAGGGAAATATGACACCCTGAAGGCGGAAAACGACACACTGCGACAGAAGCTGAAAGGTTTTGAGGATGCGGCTGCGGAAGCACGAAGGAAAGAAATCGACACGATGCTGGAAAACGCGGTAAAGGAGGAACGCATCCGTCCGGCAGACAAGGACACATATCGTACCTTGCTGGAGAAAGACTTTGAAAATGCATCGAAGATTCTGGAAGGTTTGCCCCGGAAAAAGATGATTTCCGACGGACTGGACAAGAACGACCCCGAAAACAAAGGTGCATGGGAAAAGGAACAGGAAAACATCCGTGAAAGACGTTACGGAAAGAAGTAGTAAATAACAATTAATCAAAACAAAACATGGCAATTCAGATTCAAAACACAGCCTATGACGGTGAGGTTCTTGAAAGACTGCTCACCAAGGTGGCTACCGGAAATGAACTTGTACAGAAAGGACTGATCAAGCTTGTTCCGAATATCCGCAAGAAATACTCCATTCCCCGACTGAAGACGGGAACCATGTTGCAGAAGCGCAAGGAAATGCCTGAATCGAAAGATTCCAAGGGTGATTTCAATTACTCTGAGAAGGCACTTGTTCCGCATGACTTTATGGCTTATACGGAATTTAACCCGAGAGCTTTTGAGGAAATCTGGCGCAAATATCAGCCGAAAGGAAACATGGTGTTCGACCAGCTTCCTCCTGAAGTGCAGAACCAGTTGCTGGATGCGATGTCCCGTCAGGTTAACTTTGAGCTGGGGTACCACTTCGTTAACGGTATCTATAAAGACGATGACGAAGATGATGATCATCTGTTCAACGGTATCCTGACTCAGATTATGGCCGACAGTGAAGTGATTCATGTGAAGTCTTCTTCTGCTGATTCAATGATTACCCGTTTGCAGAAGGTTCGCAAGGCTACTCCTCAGGTGCTTCGCAACAATCCGAATTTCGTTTATATGATGTCTGTAGACGATGCAGACCGCTACGATGACGAACTGACACAACGTGATGCCAAGGGTGCCAACTGGACGGATACGAACGCCGTACGCTTTAAAGGCACGAACATTGTTCCGCTGGCCGCCATTCCGGACGGCGTGATTATCGGTACCGTAGCTACTCCGGATGAGGACTCCAACACTTGGGGTGCAGTGAACCTGGTAGACGATTTCAACGTGATCCAGATTGACAAGGTGACCAACGCCGGTGAGAAGTATTTCTTCAAGATGCTTATGATGGCAGATACCAACGTGGCTTTCGGAGAAGAAGTAGTGTTGCTGGATGTGCGTGAAGCTGCTACTGTATCGGCTTCAGGAACCAGCATTACGCTGAAAGTTCAGGCAAGCAAGGTTTCTCTTGATCCTGATTCAGACAGTAAGGCATATACTATTTCAGGAGATGACATTCTGATGGGTGCCATGCTGGAAATTACGAATACTCATGCAAGCAACAAGCTTACGGTCAACTCGATTGAAGTTGCTGCTGGTGCTACCAAGAAAATCTACTACAGCGGAAAGTCCTGGTTTGATGCCAAAGAGGTAGACGTAAAGATTACGGAGGTATCTCCTCAGCAAGTGCAGGTAGTGGGCACCGTGGAAACGACAACCAAAGAGCAGGCATAAGGAGGACTGAAGGATGAAACACTTTACAATGGGGGAACTTTGTGCCAGCACCACCGCCGACGCTCATGGAATCAAGAATACACCGCCTCTTCAGGAGGCGGGTAATCTGAAAGCCTTGGCCGACAACGTGCTTGACCCGCTCCGCGAATGGTACGGGAAACCGATTGCCGTCAACTCCGGGTACCGTTGTCCGCAACTGAACCGGCTGGTAGGAGGTAAGGCAAGCAGCCAGCATCTGAAAGGGGAGGCTGCCGACATTACGGCAGGAAGCAGGGAAGAGAACCGGAAACTCTTTGAGTACATCCGTGAGAATCTGCCTTTCGACCAGCTGATTGACGAAAAGAATTTTTCGTGGGTGCATGTGTCTTACAAGCGCGACGGAAACAACAGAAAACAGATATTGAAACTATAACCATGGCGTAGTACGCCAAATGCTACGCCAATAAAGCACAACAAAATGAAACGGATTATCTTATTTTTCTGCCTGTGTCTGATTACAACACTGGCTTCATTTGCACAGACCGTACTTCCGGCTGCAGAACCTGAAACATCGTTCCTTATCGATTTGGGAAGCTTTACGGGAATCGTAGCCCTGGTTTCTACCTTGGTGACACAGATTCTGAAAGTTGTTCCGGCTATTTCCGCAAGCAAGCTGGCCAAAATTTTGATTTCATGCGGTGTGGGCATAGTAGTATGTATTATTGCATGGCTTTTGCAACTCACTCCGTTACTTACAGGCTATATCTGGTGGCAGGTTCTGATTTACGGACTGGGGGCCGGATTGAGCGGATGCGGATTCTATGATGTGATTAAGGCTATCGGAGCATTGTTTAAAAAAGAGTAGAGCTTTATGGATTGGACCCTGTTACAGTCACTATGGGACTGGCTTCTTCCTGCCGGATGGCTGGCTACTGCCATTGCCTGGTGGCGTGACAGGAAGGTGTATCAAGTCCGTGCGGTAAAAGAAACCGAAGGTACTTACAAGACTCTTTACGATGACCTCAGTGCCACGGTGTTGGATATAAGCAAACAATTACGAAAACAAAACGAACGGAATATTAATCATGAAACGGCTTTACGGAAATTACATACTTGCAAGTATGCTGACCGTTGTCCTGTCATTATCTTCCTGCGCCAGCAGCAGAAAGGCCAGCTCGGAAACCGTCCGCTCGGACAGCCTCCGAACGAGCGTAACCGAGCAAACAACTTACGAGCCGGTCCCGAAGAGGACGGCGACCTGCTCGGTGAGTGCGGAGCAGTGGCAGAATCTGAGTAAACTTCCTGCCGGATTCGGGCTGAACTATCGGAACGACGGTCTGAATATTGACATACAATCAGACGGAGAAGGTGGCGTGAACGTCACGGCGACAGCCGACAGTACAGGAAGACAGGTAACCATAACACGTACGGAAACCGACCACCGCATACGCGATGAAACTGTGAGCAATGAATTGAAGGAAACACGCCCTGGAGTGCAGGGATGGCTGACAGGTACAGCCCTGACCCTGCTGGGGATTTTCCTTATCTGGCAACTGATTAAATATTATTTAAGCAAACATTAAAAACGACAAGATTATGGATAAAAGCAACGGACTGATGTATGGTGTGGCCGCCGTAAAGTTCAAGACATCGGAAGGCGAGGAAAAGACGTTGGGCTGGCTGGATGAAAACGGGATGCAGCCGGCAGGAAATGCGCCTACCTTTATGGATGTGAATGCCGCACAGGTAACAGACGGACCGGTAGACAGCATTATGACCAATCCGGGAAGCGATGCGTTCACAATGAACCTTATCCAGCTGAAAGCGGAGAACATGGCCGACGTGTTCGGTGGTAAAGCGGAAGCAGACGGTTCTTATACGCCTCCAGAAAAATTTGTGGCAAATGGCGTTCTTACCATCGCCATGCATTCCGGTCACAATTTCCGTGTATTCAATTCCCGATTGAGCCGTAACGGTTTCCAGAACGGTATCAATATGCAGAATGTGCTGGCTATGGGCATCCGTGTGGATATGCTGAAACCAACTGACGGGAAAGTACGTCGCTGGCGTACTTATCCTCCCGGAGTGGAACCTGATACCGCAGACTCAACCGCAGACGCAGCAGGATAAGTATGAAGGCACAGGATATAGAACTGCTGGCAGGCGTATCCCTCAGTGACGGGGGAATCAGCCTGCCGCTTCATACGATACTGCGGAAACGTCCGTTCCGCATCACGATGAAGACACCTACCACACGCAGCCTGATCCGTATCAGCAAGCGTTATCTCCGAATCGGGGTGACTCCGGAAGAATATGATGCATACAATCTGGACCAGCGCATCCGGTTTATCTTCCTGCATGGGAAGGATATCAGCCGGATGGTGGCATACGGAATTGTTCGAGGCCCGGTACTGGGAAGGTTACTAAACCGCCCGGTGGCATGGATGCTTCGGGAACTGATGACGCCCGACGAACTTTCATCCGCCTGGCGACAAATACTGAACAGTACATCTACCACGTCTTTCGGGATTATTATCGCATCGGCAGCAGCACTGAACAAGATGCAGCCCTTAGCGAGCCGGAACGAGAGCGAAAACGAAACGAGGAGTTAAAGAAGGGACATACGGAACCTTCGCATAGCCTTTTCGGCGTAGTAGGTCAGCTGGCCACGGAAACAGGCTGGAGCATTGACTACATTCTGGACAAAGTGAATGTAGTAACCCTGCAAATGATGATGGCAGACATGCCGCACTGGGTTCCTCCGCAGAAGCCGGATATGATGCAACAGATCCGTGAAATGGAGGAACGGGAGAAACAAAGAAACAGTCACAAACAAACAGAAAATTTAAATGCGACAAAGGGAATGAACCCGATGGATTTCTTCACAAAATACGCAGTAAAAGATTAAGGATATGGCAGTACCTGTACAGCTTGAAATATTCATGAAAGACCTTACCAAAGCCGGACTACAGAGCGTGGGTAAGAATGTGGATGATGTGGAAAATCAGACTCTGCAACTGATATCTGCATTAAAACAGGTAATTGCCGAACAGAAACACCAGTTGGAGGTCAACAAGGCTGCGGGTATAAGTTACACACAGGAGACCGCCAACATTCAGGCTCTTACCGGACAAGTACGCGGACTGGAAGCTGGACTAAAAAGCTTGAAAAAGACGAAAGAAGAAACCGCAAAAACGCAGGCCATTGACATCGACACCGAAGCCGTAACCCGTAAGACAAACAACCTGAAGATGCAGTTCAGCCAGGTAGCAAGAGAACTGCCATCTTTGACCATGGGGCCGCAGATGTTTATCCTCGCTATTTCCAACAACCTTCCTATGCTGGCGGATGCAATATCTGATGTGCGGAAACAGAACGAGCTTCTGGCCGCATCAGGACAAAAGGGTGTGCCTGTATGGAAACAGCTTGCAAGTTCAATATTCAGCTGGCAGACGGCACTTGTGGCCGCCATATCGCTGGGTATTGTGTTTGGAAAGGATATTGCGAACTGGGTAAAGAATTTAGGAAAAGCCAATAAAGAACTTTCTGAAACGCAGAAGTTACAACAAGCTGTAAATACATCTCATCGTGAAGGTGGGAAAGCCGCTTCTGAGGAATCAGCTAAACTTAAGATTCTTTACACAGCAAGTCAGGATAGTAGTAAGTCCATGAAAGAACGAAACAAAGCAGTGGATGAATTGCAAAAGATGTATCCCTCCTATTTTGGCAAACTGACTAATGAGGCTATCCTTGCAGGAAAAGCAGCATCTGCATATGACGATTTAACCAAAGCCATTATCCGCAAAGGTCAGGCACAAGCGGCAGAGGATATCGTAGCTGATTATTCTAAGAAAAATTTTGAGCTACAGCGAGGAATCAATGCAGATACAAACTGGACAAACAGAAATAAGGCTGAATATGAAAAAGCATTAAAGGAACGTGAAAAGATGTGGGAAAATTACCGAAAGGTAAACCAAGGAAGCATCATCGTAGACAGCGCAGCGAAAGCATGGATCAGTAATACACCGGAAGGTAAACTGATAGAAGAATATGAACGCCGTATGTCAAATATCAAGAAGTATACTGACCAAATAGCGAAGAACAATAAAATTATAGAAGGTACAGTAAAACAGATTGACACATCGGCTTATATAGATGATGAGCTAGATGGTAGTTATTCAAAATCTACTAAAGAAAAGACCGACTACGCCTCCCAGCTTGCCGATGCACGTATTCGTGCGCAGCAGACCACGGAGAAACTTCGCATCCAGATCATGCAGGAAGGTATTGCCAAGCGCATGGCACTGGCAAAGCAGGAATATGATGACAGTATTGCCGACATCAACAAGCAGGAACGGGATACACTGGCAAAGATGGATAAAGCACGCAAGCAGGGTGACAACATTCCGCAGAGCCAATATGATGCCGTAAAGGAATCGGCTAAAAACAACCGTGTGCTGGCAGAACAGGTGTATAATGAACAGATCTATCAGATTGAGCAGGAATACCGCGACAAGGCTACACAGAGCCTTATCGACTACAATAAACAATACGGCACGTATCAGGAGAAGCGTCTGGCCATCGCGATGGATTACGCGCGGAAGATTGCCGCTGCGGAAACAGAAGGTGAAGCTGACGTATTGACTCGTGAACGTGACGACAAGCTGGCCAGCCTGGACTTCGAGGAAATGAAGAAAGGGATGGACTGGGATAAGATCTTCGGTGACCTGGACCGTGTGTCGACCGATACGCTGGAAAGCCTTCGCAAGAAGCTGAAGGAATACCTGGAAGGAATCGGTGATGACATCAGTCCGGAATCCTTCAAGGAGGTAATGGATGCTTTCAAGGAGATAGACTCCGAGCTGGCCGACCGTTCCCCGTTCGAGGCAATGAAGAAGGGATACGAGGACTACAAGTCCGCCATGGAAGAGGTACGTACTGCTCAGAACCTGCTGCAACAGGCTCAGATGGGTGGAAGTGTCATCGTGGAAGAATATGACGAAGCAACAGGAACCCTTACCCGCAAGCTGGTCACACAGGCCGAAGCGGAAGAAAGATTGCGCAATGCCCAGGATAAAAGAACGGCTGCTCAGAAAACGCTTTCACAGGCTGCCAATTCCATCGGACAGAAAGGAATGGCCATTGTTGATGCCGGAAATGATATCGTAGACATGCTGGGTAACTTTGGCGTAAAAGTTCCGGAAGCAGTCAGTGAAACATTGAACGGAGTCAGTCAGGTAATGAGTGGACTGGAAAGCATTGACCTTACAAATCCATTCTCAGCCATATCCGGTGTAACTAAGGTTCTGACTGGAGTAGGCAATACAATCGCCGGACTGTTTGGCTTCGGCGGTGCAGATTATTCCGGATATGAAAATCTGAAATCAAAGTATGAAGGGCTGATTGATATATGGGATGATCTTATTTCAAAGAAGCAGGAATACATCGACATCAACTACGGAGCAGAAGCGCAGAAGGCAGCCGAGGAAGCAAAAAAACTGGTAAACGTGCAGATTGAACGGCAGAGGCAGTTGATGCATTCTCTTTCTGGAAGCGGGTCAAGTATGTTCAGCCATTCATTAGGATACAGAGTAAACGAAAGAATGGGTAGCTCTGACTGGGCAAGACTGTCACAATTAACAGGAGCTAATATACGTGAATTTGGTGACGTAATTAATTTGGATGCGGATGTAATCGGTAAAGTTCTACAGGACGAAAAGTTTGTATCGGTACTTACGGCTGTCAACTCTGAGTTTGTGACCTACATTCAGAACATAGACAAGTATAGCGAACAGTTGAAGGAAATAGCTGATCAGGAAAAAGAGGCATTCACTGGAGTAAGCTTTGATGAATTCCGTGACAGCTTTGTGAGCATGATGTCGGATTTGGATGCTACCAACCAGGATTTTGCAGACAATTTTGAAAAATACCTTCAGAACGCCATATTCTCTTCTCTGATTGCTGGAAAATACAAACAGAAAATTCAGGAATTATATGACACATGGGCTACAAAAGCAGAATCAGGAGGTGAACTGACCAAAGATGAAGCCGGTATATTAAGAAACAAATATCAGGATATTATTAATGATATGCTGGCAGAAAGGGAACAGATAATGAATGCTTTCGGATGGTCTTCATCTGCGGATTCCGGAAACAGCCAGTCTCCCAGCAGTGGTGCACTGACCACCATGAGTCAGGACAGCATATCTACCTTTGAAGGAATAGGACGAAACATGCAGACACACCTGGCCAATACAGACAAGTTTGTGCAGGAAATCCGAAACACGCAGAAGCAGGACAGCCAGACGCTGGCCACCATAGCTGGACACACTGCACATCTTGTGGAAATACACGATATTTTAAGTGATATGAAATTGAACGGAATACAGCTGAAGTAGCTTTTAATTTTTAACTATTAATTATTAACTGAAAAGTGGACCTTACAGGATACCTAACAATTAACGGAACGGACGTATGGACGGAATACGGTGCCTTTCTGGGTGAGACTGAAGAAGGTGGACACGTGAACATGGATGCCTTGCTTCGCATGCCCAAGGCGAAGGATATTACTACCGTAGACTTCCGGGAACGGAACGGGGTAGAGCTTCCTCAGAATCCAAATGTGAAGCTGGGCAGCATCGAACGTACCTTGCAGTTCTGGCTTCGTGGAAACTCCGCAGCCGACCGCCTGGACAAATACCAGCGCATGATGACGCTGATTACGTCCGGAATGCTTACGATAAATGTAAAGAATTACCGGACTTACAATATGGTGTATCAGGACATGCCGACAGAACCGGACTGGTACGGAAGCTACGAAAGAGACCGGTTTTATGTGCTGTTTTCCGTCAAGTTTCTGGAACCGCAGCCATCCGTTTAGGAATTAATTAAACACAGATTAAATGACGATAAAATGGAACTGAAAATATACGATAAAGCCAACAACCTTCGACTGACAGCCAGTCCGAACTCTTCTTCTACCGTCACGGAGGAGATAGGAGGAGAGTGCAGTGTATCTGCATCCTTCACCCATACCGCATACGTTCCGCTGGATGTGGATGACTATATCGACCTGGAAGGCGTTCGTTTTAAAATTAAGTCCCGTTATCGCCCGAAACAGAAGAACACGCAGACTTATGAATACAGCGTGAAGTTCTATGCGCCGATACATGATGCGGAAGATACACTGATGCTGTTCCAGGAAGGTGGAACCACTTCTGAATTCAGTTACGACGGTGGACCGCGCGAACACCTACAGTTATGGATTGACAACATGAACCGCCGTGCCGGTGCGAAACTATGGAGTATCGGAACGGTGATTACAGCCGATAACAAGACGATTGATTACCGCAATGTGAAGTGCTGGGATGCGGCTTTCGGAAGCAACGGAATCGCCGCTACATTCGAAACGGAAATGTGGGCGGACGGTTATGTGATTAACCTCTGCAAGGCTGAACGCGGAGAAATGGTAGAATTGGGATATCTCCATGGCCTTACTAATCTGGCACAGGAAGACAACGGAGAAGTGAAATTCTTTACGCGGCTGTTCCCGCTTGGTTCTACGAGAAACATAGATGCAACCAAGTACGGATATTCCCGTTTGCAACTTCCTGACCGCTCTCTATATGTAGATAAAAACGTAGACCTGTATGGAGTGAAGGAAGAAACGGAAGAAGCTGCATTCTCTGAGATATACCCTCAGTATGTGGGTACAGTATCTTCTGTACGCACCGAAGAAAAGACCAGTGAGGAAGGACGGAAGTACACCGTATATTACTTCAAGGACAACGGCATGAACTGGAATCCGAATGACTACAAGATTCCGGATCTGGATTACATGCTAGAGTTCCAGACAGGGGAATTGGCGGGGCGCGGAACTGACGGTTCTTTCCAGGCAGCATGGCATGAGGATACCAGAGAATGGGAAATCATCAATGTATATCCGGATGATACGACTCAGATTCCCGGCGGTGCCATTGTTCCAAAACCGGGCGATCAGTATATTCCCTGGAACTTCGCCATGCCGCAGGAATACATTACCGCGGCAGAACAGGAATACAAGCAGGCAGTGGATGATTATCTGGCAACCTACAGCTTCGATCCGAATAAATACACCGGAACCACCGACCGGAATTATATCGAGAAGAACGGCACACCACTCCGCATAGGGTGGAATGTGCGTTTACTGTCAGAACAGTATTTCGGCAGCACCGGAGGATACAAGGATACACGTATCATCAAGGTGCAACGCAAGTTGAATGATCTGTGCCAAGCTACGATCACCTGTTCGGATGAGGTTGGTACCGGATGGAAGTCGTCTGTGGATAACCGGCTGAATAATTTGCAGTATGTATTATCTCAAAAGCAAGAGCAGGAAGTTATCGACATTATCAAAACAACGGATAACAAGACCCCGTCAGACTATAATGTATTTTCTGCCCTGAAAGCAATAGGCATGTTTTTGAGGAAAGATGTGGCAGAGCAGGTAAAATATGTAATGACATTTTTGAAAGGTATTGTTGTAAAAGGAATAGCAAAATTCGGTAATTTCATTACAGGTGTTTCTGGTGGTATGATAGACGATGAAGGGAATATGGAAATGGAATCAGGCTATTTTCGTAAACGATTATTTGTTCCGGAAATAGCTTATAATCGCATTACATATTTCAAAGGACGTGCTGTTATATCTCCCGGGGGCGGTTGCAAAGTAAAGTCATATATAAAGAATGATGATGGAAGTTTTACGGTTATACCAGACTTGACAGAAGCGGACGGACTGAGCCAGTTTGTTGATGACATTCTGTCTGCTTTCTTTACAACAAAAAATGAAGAAGGAAAACTTACTGGTTTTGCGCAAATGCAGTTTCGCGTGACAGAAGCCGACTATGATGCAAAAACATTCAAAATGGTAAATCGTCCCGGGAACAACTACGAACCGGGTGAGGAAATGATACTGGCACAAACGGGGAACTTTACAGACCTAGACCGCCAAACATACATTCTGTTTGATACCCTAAACGGAAACAATTGTATTACTTTCTTTGATAACGCCAATACCTGGGACCCGGAACCGGCAC